>Ga0310811_10011919_pt1 | contig 11283 bp, 16 predicted proteins | sample YCmetagenome_FD_207642 | JGI IMG/M metagenome (GOLD analysis project Ga0310811, IMG submission 207642) | Soil microbial communities from experimental microcosm in Duke University, North Carolina, United States - YC | ecosystem: Engineered > Artificial ecosystem > Soil microcosm > Unclassified ... | reverse complement strand
CCCTCAGCTTGTCGCAACATTTCTGTCCGAAGAGTGTTAGCTAACGCCAGAGCTTCGCACCACCACGCACACAACAAAAAAGCGCGTCCAGAAGAACAAAGGGTTCGGGGGAAAAGAGAAGGACGACGGGCCGCCAGAAGGAGGTGTACCAGACACAAAGGGTGTTTGGGCAAAAAATAAAAAAGAGCTGCACACCAAAGCAGCAAGAAAGGGTCCAATAATGTCTAACATCTCCACCACCAACAACCTGTCTATTGTCGCAAACATCCCGGCAAAAAGCGAGACAAATTATCGTTCAAAAATTACTTCTTTCAACTATGACACAGAGTTAGAAAAAGCTGCCGAAAATGATCTGTCGGCAATCATCCAGATTGGAAAATTTGTCCGAGAGAAGCTACTCCAGGCCACGCAGCGAGCGCAGAAGGCTGATCAGAAACTTCGGATCAATCGTTCTCGCCGCCAGAACGACCCGAATGTCAGCAAATTACGGAATATTAATCAAATTTATGCTAATCTTCGCAATGACCTCATAGAGGTCTACGATCTGGCAAAAGATGGCAACGATGTCTCTCAACATCAAGTCTGGGAACGCCTTACAAATCATCATATTACCGGAAAAGATGTCCAGTACATGGGACCGATCTCGGCCCTAGATCTGGCACTGCTCACAGAATCATCCATCACTTACAGCAATCCCTACATTGTCAGAGGGATGTCAGATCCTCAAATGCAGCATCTCAATTGGGGAACACTGATTCCAGTTGAGGAAGGCTTCCTGTTGACCGTCAACAAACAGGAGATCCTGCTGGAGGGTGAGATGGCTCACCAGATCTTGATCTCCGCACGCCTGACAGAGAACACGCCCTGGAATGGGGAATGCGTTATTCCGTCAAAGAGCCTGTCCCGTTTTAACGGATACTCATTGATCATTCCACCGTTGGCGAGATATACCAACACAGAGACAGGCGAGGTGATCGAAAGCCCAAACGTGATGCTGGATCTGCAAGGAAATGATTATCCCATTACAGAGGACATGCGTATATCGATGTCCAGTATCACGTATGATGCTCTGGTCGCATCCCTGGCCTTTGCCAGATACGGCAATGCGGATTATGAACAGGAGTCCAATCTGCTCATAACATGCTTTGGTGAGGCTCGTGCGCCAAAGCATGCCTGTGATGTCCAGTATTACTTCACCCGATCCTGGTTTGATCGGGTCGCAGCGAACAACCGGGATTATTACTTCGGTGAAGGCCGAACGCTGAACGGTCTCTCAGAAAAGAAGATTGCAAACTATGAACTCTATTGTCAAGCCTGGCCTACCTATCAAGCGCTTATCGCGGCTCGACAAGAAGCAGCTCGACTGGCACGTGAAGAGCGCTTTGCTCACGTAGAACAGAGTCGGCAGTCACAGGAACAGCTTCAGGACACAATAAAGAAAGTAGAAATAGAACAGCGGAAAATTGCTGAGAAGAATGGGTTAGCCATTCCAGTGCCCACAACGGATCGGGGGCAGACAATCGATGAGGAGTTCGAGTATCTCGCCGAACTAGACGGCCTGGACGGTCTCGCTTAGCACAGACAGGAGAGGGGAGAGATGACAACATCTTTCTTCTCTCTGTTTTTGTGTGTATCTTTTCATACTTTCATCACTGCTGATGAGAACATTCATCACTTTTGATGATGCAAAAGATGCATTGGTATGGTATGCTAGAGGAGGAGATGCGGAACAGTCATACCAGTAAGGTATGGAAGTTATTCTCTTGTTTGATCAGATGTTCTAGGAGATATCTCCTACATCCGTAAAAAAATATGGGAGACTTCTCTGATGTGTTCCGTCAGTAGACCCGTTATACTCTTCTTGTGCTCAGGAAGTTCTTCTTCTCTCCCTTTACCTCCGTAGAAAAGAACAGAAGAAAAGGGACGGTCACAACAACCGCCCGGAAGAAAGAGAAGGACGACGACACGCCAGGAAGAAGCGTTATCGTTAGTCAAAAAAAAGTAAAAACAGTGAAAGAAAGGACCAATCATGAAGATTATCAACTTTTCCCATCCTTTAAACAGTGAAGAGATTCAAAAATTGATCGGCGTTCAGGATACTGAAGTGATTACGGTGCCAGTAGTAATTCGACCTATCAGTGAGATTCCATTGGCAGAGCAAATCAGAGGTATCGTCGATGCAGTGGGCTTTACCGCCGAGCAGTGGCAGACAACACCATTTCTGATCAATATACCTGGCTTTGGCAGCGCAACCGCAGGTGTGCTTGCAGAAATCCATGGTCGTACAGGTCATTTCCCAACAATGCTTATTCTGGAGCGCCAGGATGGTGCCTTTAAGATCGCTGGGACTCAGGACCTCCAGAGCATTCGCGAGCAGGCTCGTAGCCGCCGCTTCTAATTAATTCGTATAGTTATTCGCCTCCTGCTCTGCTCTTTCTATGAGAGTATCAGGAGGCTCGTTCCATGAAATTGTTTAAAAGAAAGAAGGAAAGTACCATGAATAACAAAAATATTGAGTTCCGTTTTATTAACTGGAGTAACATATACATCCTTTGCAAGGATCTGCCTGCTGTAGAAGCGCTCCTTCAGCAAGCAGCGTGGACGGCTATGCCCACTACGATCAACGATGTTGTTACGCTGGTGGCACCGAAAACGAGCCCATATGTGGCGACAGATAACTACGATGTAATACGGGCGTTTGCCCCGTACGTCATCATTCCAGGGGGGCACCTCATCCTAGAGAGAACTGATACGACCTCCTACCAGAAGGACTGGCTTCACATTGTCTTCTCTGGGAAGAGCGACTTCTGGGAAGAGATCACGCCTGCCGGACAGTGGCAATGCCAGCAGATTCGAGGCGTATTATAATTTTTTATTGCGAGTGTTTCTAACTCTTAGTTGTTATTCGCCTCCTGCTCTGCTCTGCCTTACCCACGAGAGTATCAGGAGGCTTACTGGAAAGGAACATAAAAGGTGTTTTGTTTTTACTGCCACGAAAAAGTGACTGAGTGCCGTTGTCCCAACGAAGGAAAACGTGCCGTCGCAACCTGGGAGGAGGCAACGGGATTTTGGATGGTGGGATATGGACTGAGAGAGACCACTCCCGATAACTTCTATGCGAGTGATGTATGTGCTAATTGTGGAAATTTTAGTGGATATGGGGTAATGTTTTGCGGTCAGTGTGATTAAAGTTATTTGCCTCCTACTCTGCTCTTTTCATGAGAGTATCAGGAGGCTCGTTTGAAAGGGCAAAATAATGGATCAGTTACATATCGTTATCCTTGATGTTCAGGATACCAACAATGGGCTTGAGCACTATGCCACCGTTGTTTTAACGAAACGTGCGTCTTCACCCAAAGATGCCTTACAGCAAGCCATTGATGGTTTTGCAAATTACGGCGGCAATCTTTCCTTTGATGACTCCGTAGCATATCTGCTAGAGCCAGAGCCAAAAGAATATTATCGCGATTAGTTGATTATCTGCCTCCTGATGCACGCAGAGCAGGAGGATTGTTCCATGAAAGGGTAAGAATATGAAATATATTGTCATATTGATTGTAAATAAATCTTCTGGATATAGATACGGTATCTTTGTTCGGATAGAAACAGCAGATAGCCCGGAGGCAGCAATCAAGAATGCTGTAAGTCATTACGATTTTGAAGATGACTTCAGTGTCAATGCTGAAGCCCATCAAATAACGAATGATAAATCATCGGAGTTATTTTCCGATATTCAAGATTTTGGCTAATTAGAGTGATTCTAAAATCGAGCGCAACTGACATCTTGCCCGGAGACAATAAAGGAGATGAAAAGAAGAATGGAAGCGAGAATACAACTAATAGAGATGGCGCGAAAGATTGCCATCTATCAAGAACTAGAAGATCTCATCGATGGACTCCAACCGCTCGATATTCTCAACAAAAAGCTCGAACATGAACAAGAGGAGTTTGCTGAAACACTCGCAACAAAAGATGTCTGGCATCAACTTCATAAGGCTGCTGATATTGTCTATTATGCAGCATGTGTAGACCATATAGCTGATATCCATTTTCAGCAAAATGGTCATAGAAATGCTACACCTGGCCTCTTTTATTACAGTCAATTACGCGATACATCACAAGCGATGCATATAAAAAGAGCAATGCTTGAAACGGCTGCTCTCACGAAATATACATTTCTTTCTTGTGAGAACCCAGAGAATGAAGCGTATGAAATAATGCTTATGCAGCTTGTACTGAACACCAACACTGAAATTACTGAAATTAAAGAAGAGCACTCCATGAAGCATAACAGACATGCGAAAGATCTTCTTTATCCGAGAATCTTAATCGATTCTCAAAATCATGGACGATGCGGGAAGTTCCCTTATGAGAAAGATCACGATTGCCTAGAATGCAATGATATTCGTGAGAGAACCTCTGCGTATCAAGCACGAGCTATTGCTCGTTATGGCCTCCATGTCGGAGATATCCTGCCCAATGGAGACGTTATCGATTCTTTTTCAGTCTCATTCAATGGCTACAATGTCATTGACGGACTTACCATTACGTACATGCATGATGGGAAACAGTGCATCCTTGAGGAGAATACCTTTAAGGAATGGGGTATTTCCCCTCAAAGGTATCAGATCAGGCGTTGTAGGGACTGTGGATATGAAATTCTGGATAAAGATCCTTATTGCCTCAACTGTCATCCAGATTGAATTCTGAAATACATTCAGCCAGGCACCTATGTTGGTGTGGTAGACGAAGATTATAACCAGTTCAGGTTGGTCGCCAGAAACGGCGAAATTGACCGTATCTATCCCACGTGGGACATGTAAATAAGTTCATCGGGCGGGACTGACCATCTTGCCCTGAGATACATCAGAAGAAAAGGAAAAGAACGATGAAAGAGGAGACCTATACCGTGAGCTTTGTCTCATATTCGGGGATGGAGCCAGATGATAATGATAAGACTCCATTCTTTGGAAAAGACGCTCTGGAGAATGCGCGGGCCTACGCTCATGAAGCTCGTGGGTCGCTTGGGAAATGCACTGCCTGGGTGCATGGCTCAGAAGAAATAAGCGAGGATCATTCTGTTTCTCGCGAGCGATGCGAGGTCTGTATCGAGGCCATTCTTGCGCTGCCGTTGGGAAAGGTACAGAAGACCCTGGTATCCTATGCACGGAAGATTGCTGTGCAGCAAGGTCATACGGCCCTTGTGAAGGGATTACAAGCGCCAGAGATATTGGTCGCCAAGCTCAATCACAAGTTGAAAGAGCTTCAAGCGGCACCGGATCTACTCAACTGCCTGCATGAAATTGCAGATGTCATCTATTATAGTGCTAGTCTGGAGGAGTTAGATCCTAACGGCCACTATGCAAATCAGATTGAGTGGCCGTGTAAGTCACTTAACGGCTACTTTGGTACTGCTACCCTGTGCGTGAAACTGCCTATTCCCACGGCAGAGGTCACGCCCCGGATGAGGATGATCGCAGCAGCATTGAAATACTTCTCTCGTTCCAATAAATGTCTCTCTAAGGAGCATGAACTTACTCTGATGGGTAAAGTATATGCTCGTGGATTAGGGCGAATGAAGCAAACGATGACGAAGCAATTTCCTTACCGTCACGTCTTGCTTTCATGTGGTCATGTAGTTCCCTGGGAAGATTGCCAAACATATACACATCCTATGTTCTCCTCTGATATGTTGTTCTCCTCTGATCTTGAAGAGGAAACCTATAGTTGGAGATGTAATGCCTATTGCCCCAGATGTAATGAGGAGAGTTCTGTCGTGGGGTATAACCCCCATGACTTTCCAGCGGATCTGGGTATCCCGCTTCGTCATGTCTTGCTTTCATGTGGGTGCGTAGTTCCCTGGGAAGACACAGCACCACCATTACTCTTTAACCTATTACCCTGCCGCAAACATACTACCGTAGACGTTCTTGTGAAGCACCATATTATAGGATTCCACAAGAAAGACTTTACCAATTAAATGAGTTCATTTAAAAAACGCTGGTTCCTTTGCGGTTCCAGCGTTTTTTTTGTGTATTGCAACCTGGCACATAAATAAGTATTGACATTCAATTACATGTCAGATACAGTATAGATACAAACGTTGACGATAGTAAACACTGGTTGATAATAAAATGGAAGAGCTACACACAGTTTCAACGAAACAGGGTTATGTCATTATCAGCATCGATTCAGAAACACGAACAGTACACTGGATCGAACCAACTGAAGGGAAAAGCCTCTATACGACGCGGCAGGGGGCACACCGCCGTCGAGAGCAACTGGAGGAAAAACTTATGCAAGCACAACTTGAGCAAGCGCTCGAAGCCTTTATTGCGTCATCGGACTTCAAATCGGGACTCATCTCTGCCACCAAAGCCTCTTGGGGTGGGGGTGGCTATAGTGTTGAGCTATACCCCACTGGCGATTGGCGTGTATTGTGGAATAACGAGATCGGAAATCTCTACAAAACGCCTGGTATTATCCTTGGACTACCGACACTCACTGATAGTGAGTATCAAAAGATAGTTATAGATGGTGGTATGTCGGAAGAAGATTTCTTCGATCTGGCATTTAGTAACGAGACAGATACATTGTCCGAAGAGTTGCGTGGACACTTCGCTGAAGCGTTTTTTTCTTAATCCACGGAGGATAGTAAAGTAAATGAGCAAGGCTTATTGCTCAATCTGTGATGTTGCCTTTACTGTAAGTGGTAGGGGCAATTTTCGTTATTGTCCAACCTGCCGAGGGAAGATTGAGCGTGGGGAACTGGACGCCAAGCGTAATGCACGATGGATTACAGATGCAGAGCGGACACGGCAACGAGCGAACTACTTTCGTACACTCAAGAGACGAAAGGAACGCTATGCTTATGTTGATGCACGACGAGCATCCGGTGAACTTGTGTGCTACTGGTGCAAAAAGATTATACCAGTAGAAAAAGCCAAAAAACATTCTAAACAGAAATTTTGTAATCGTAATCATTCTGGGAAAGATCAAAGTGAAGGAAGGAAACTTACCGATTATTACTATCACCTGGGAAAAAAGGGCAATGAGAAACTCCGGCATATCGAATACATGACCGGCATCAGGCCAGGCACAGAGAAGAGACGTGCTCATATTGCCCGGTTAACTGAGGAAAGACGGAACGGGAAGCCATGGGGGAAGACTGGTCCAAAGAAACAAAGATAGCGCCTATCCGAGAGGACGGCGCTTTTTATTTCTTTTCCTCACTGTTTCTTCTTCTGCTGGGTATTTGTCTGAGCGACCAGTTTACGCACTGCTGCCAGATGGATCTTATCAGTATCCTGCACAATGCGGTGATACTGAGTTGTCTGTCCCACCGGATGCCCCTGGTCATTGAGCAGACGTGCATAGCGTAAGAAGGGCCGAACGTTTTCTTCAACAGGGATCTCAGCAGCGACTCGCGCTAGCAGCAGGCTCTTTTCTCGCTCTTGCTCTTGCTCTCGCTGCTGCTCTTCTTCTGAGACATACACAGCTTGTGGAAGGAAGGGGATCTGGACAGAAGGATCTGTCATTGGTCCAGTGGTTCTTCCTGCTATTTCAGAGGGAAAGGTGCCTGGTGAAACAATCGGGTGAGGGAGCTGCCTATAGGGACGATAATACGAGTCGGTAGGAGAGGAAGGCTGCCAGGCTGCCGCATTCCGTTTGGCCTCTACAGGATCATGAAGCAGATCATCATGCCAGGATTTAAGAAGAGAGGCAAGACGACGTTTAGCTGAAGGCGGGAGAAACGAAAACATTGCAGGTCCTTTCTGGGAAAGATCCCTAAACTACACACATCGCGTTCCTCGCTATCCTCACTCACATCCTGTATGTCATGCAACTTTGCCTATCCTGATTCATCCTGTATCCTCTGGCTATATCAAAAACTTCCAGAGAACCTCCAGATGTTCTCCCCTCCTGTGTGTAGTAAGAGAGACAACCCCTACCAGAAACACTGAAGAAGAAAAGAATCTCAGTTGTGATGAGATACAGAGATACGCATACCTGTATGCACACACACGCTCGTACCGTCCCGCACAACAGAAAGGAGCCTACCATGGATCATCTTCAACAACCAGAGCCGCGTATCGGGGAGGCCGTTCAGCTCCCACCACTGCATCAGAGCATTGCCAACTGGATTGCCGCCGAGGTGACACGCCGGATCGGTGTCCCCGTTCGCGTTGTCGGATCCCATCTCTATCTTGACTCACCAGATCGTTATCCAGAAGCGGTCACACTGATCGGCCAACTGGAACGACTGCTTTCTTGATAATCCTTTTGCAGAAATCGCCTGAGAGCGTTCAGAGATGCCCTACAGGTATGATAGATATACAATCCACCAGCGCATCGGGAAGAATGGCGTTTTTTCGTCCCTCAGAGGCATACAGCAGCATTCTCTCGTGGTGGATGTCTCTGCATTTCAGGACTGCTTCTTTTTGGGAGAGTGCTTCTTCACCCCGAATGTAGCGGCTCGACGCTCGACAGAGGTACGCTGAGAGGAGGTCAGTGGTGGTTTTGCGGCATTTTCAAGCTTGAGAGCGCTTTTTGCTGTGTGGACACTATCGATCGGAAACTTGGCCTTGCCATCTACATGGACAGTGGCCGCCTTCTTTCGTCGCTTTGCAGGAATATCGGTCATAGCGCTATTCGCCCTCCTCATGGTAATGATCGTGGTGAGAGACAGGAAGACAGACGGGTGGCGTCGGTGTTGGTCGTGCAGCAGCCTGGACAATCTCAAACTGGATACCATCACCAAAGCCATGACCATAGCCGACATTTGTTCCAGCGATCTGACCAGCGCTCATACCATCATGAAAGCCCTGAGTGTAGGAGGTCTGCTGCGCGAGGGAGCGTCCGTAACTGGTTCCTGCCTGATAGCCCTGGATATAGGCACGACTGGAGACACTCCAACTGACAAGCAAGAGGGTGAGTATCCAGAGGACCAGGATAATGATCAAAGTGATCAGAAAGGAGAAGGCGTGCATTGGAAGGGGCTTTTCCTCCTTCAATGTTTTCTTCTCACGCATCCTCATCCTCTTGCGTGGTTGAATCACCGCTGGCCTCGCGCTCGGCCTGTGCTCGTTGTCGCATGAGCATGAGATGAGGGTCTGGGGCACTGCTTCCTGGGAGCTTGCCTCCTGGCAACACTGGTTCGTAGTACTGCTGGAGTTCTGCTGGGAGACTGTCTCCTCTGGCTCCCGGTCCTCGGGTGAGGGACATATTACTGGTGGTGTCATGATGTTCTACGACCTCGGCATCGATAATCTGGGATGCATGATGATTGGGGGGATCAGTAGTAATGGAGATATTGACCTGGGGCTGCTGGTTCTGCCTGGCAGCGACCTTTTCCAGAAACTTGATAACGCCCTCGCGAGAGTCAGACTGTACTTCATCACGAGGGATATCATAGCCAGCAACGGTTAAGATCTTCTCGGCGGCCTTAAAGCGTACAAAGTCGCTCTTGGATACCTGCATCAGTGAGTAGATCGTACCAATGGCATCATCTATAACCTCAGAGATAAGGACATGACCGCGATCCTTGGCATCAGTGATAAGATCAGCCTGGATCTCTTTGTAGAGCGGATCGTTGATATAGGTTGCGATACTGCGTTCAGAGACGGCAAGCAGCTCCGCACACTGCGCATGTGTCATTCGTTGCGATTTCAACCGGACCAGATTGGTAAAGAAGTTTCGCTTCTCCTCTTCCGAACGTGGTGGCCCGGAGACAGCAGGCAACAGTCGCGTTGAGACAATCTCATTGAGCGATGTGTACTCTGGTACATCCTCACGCTCCTCATCCTCAGCAGGCTTTTTCTTGGCACGCGAATCGTAATGATATTTTGGCATATATTCTCCAAACGGATGATAACATTGTGCTTATAATGCAGAATAACTGGCAAATCATGCAAATTATGGAGGAAATTTTTGTTCTCTTTTTCAGGCTCATCCAGGGATAAAAGTCATACATGCGAAGTATGCCCCTTGATTTTTTTTGTAACACCACCTATACTTAATGAAGTTCCTTAATTTTAGGTTAACAAAGAAAGAAGGGAAAGAGATGACTGTCATTATGACGGAAGAAAAATCCACAATGAGAAAACCGCGACGGCGATCAACCCGATACGAAAAGACACAGGATGTTGCTGATTTTCTTGGTGTGAATGTCTCTACTATTCAGAACTACTGTATTAAAGGTAAAATGAGTTTTCACGAGGTCAATGGGTATAGAAAGATTACCATTCGGGATGTTGAGAAATACCAGGAAGAAAATAACATCCACTTTGACCAGACATTCCGACAGTTTTTAGAAGAGCGCTATGCAGGAAAGTAGGAGAGGAAGAGCCCAGGATGAGGAAACGTGGAAGATGTGGTGGTGGTATGGCTGGAACTTTCTCGATCGTGATATACTCCCAAAACGAGAAAGTGCACTGCCCTTCAGCAATGCACTCTCCAAAAGAAAGGATCAAGAACGATGAGAGACCCTCCACCCAGGAAGTCGAGGAACCCATCGGGAGTTGTCTTCTTGTGAGAGATATCTTCTTTGCAATGAATACGGTTCTGACCGGCCAAAGTCTCCGTAAATTGCTTGACTCCACAAGAATTACTACAATCCAGAACACGGCACTCACTACCCAGAGTTATATTAATAGCCATTTACGCACGTCGGGCAATTAAGACACTCAAGCACTGACGCCGAGTTGTGTTATTAGTTGTATTGTACGCAACAAACCAACTCATGTCAATGCTTCAGGATCTTTTTGTCCCTACGAACATAGGTAGAAGGACCAAAAGAAAATGAATGCAGTAAAAGGTGCAACACGAGCACCTATCCAGATAGAACAGGACCATATATTTCCCATTGTTATTCGTGCAGAGTTAGTCACGATCACTTCAACAGAACGACGCAATCAGTGTCGCGGTGCAGTCTACAGTCACATCCTCTATTGGATTGCAAAAAAGATGATGCAGGGGGAGAAGTACTGGTGGAATACTGAGCAGAAAATCACAGAGGAACTAAACAGAAATTGGAGTAAGAACACAATCGGGAGAGCGATCCAGGGGATTATTGATCTTGGCATCTTAGGGCGCAAACACAATCCGGCAGATGGAACTGATCGCACGTACTATTACTACTTTGATAAGACGCATCTACGTGCTCTTAAAAAACGCTGTAAAGAATTAAAGATAGATCTCAACAATATAGATCTGCCTCCAGAGCTGGTTTGGCTATTACAAGCGAGCAGCCCAAAAGCCCAAAATGATCTTTGCAATAGACCA
>Ga0310811_10011918_pt1 | contig 11283 bp, 9 predicted proteins | sample YCmetagenome_FD_207642 | JGI IMG/M metagenome (GOLD analysis project Ga0310811, IMG submission 207642) | Soil microbial communities from experimental microcosm in Duke University, North Carolina, United States - YC | ecosystem: Engineered > Artificial ecosystem > Soil microcosm > Unclassified ... | reverse complement strand
AATTGCAAGCCCGGTCTTCTATTCACAGAAACATTCATTCCGATAGGAGATAACAGAATAGTAATTCAATACGACATACCAGAGAGCACCAGGAAACCACATACGCTCTTGCTCGCTGATAACGTAAAAGAATGTTACGTTCGCGCGGAGGACATGAGCATTAAGGCAAGTCGTGAGGTTCGTGAAATCATTCAGCGCGCTCAAAAAAAGAAAGACATCAAATTTTATTACGGCGAGTATGAAACACTACTCATGAAATACCTTGATGAAAATTCTTCCATCACGTTAAAACAATTCATGGAAGTCGCCAAACTCAATCGCTTTCGTGCTTCAAAGAAATTAGTATTGTTAGTACTCGCCAATGTACTCCGGGTAACGCCCGGTGAAAAGGGAGATGTTTATTCCTTGGCATTTCATCAATCGCCTAAAAAATCTTAATCATAAGTTAGATTGAAGATATATAGAGTTATTATCTGTATAACTCTGCACTTCCTTAGCGCACTCTGCGGTAAAAAAATTATCTGTTGAAAAATCGCCAAAGAAGAAAACCTCTGGCACTTAACGGGGATGTAAAATTACCAAAAAAAATCTCTTTTCTACGCTTTCTCGTTTCATAAGCTTTTCATTACATTTCGTTAAACCAAGTTCTTTGTCCCTTATGGCTAAAAACAGTAAAGAGAAAAAAATATTTGTACTGGATACATCTGTTATTATTTACGAACACAACTCAATATTAAATTTTGATGAACACGATATAGGAATCCCAATCACAGTATTAGAAGAACTTGACAACTTTAAAAAAGGAAACGACACCAAAAACTTCGAAGCACGCGAATTCATCCGTTTGATAGACAAGCTGGCAAAGGGCCAGATGCTCCATCAATGGAATCCCATCAATGGAAAAGGCAAAGGAAACTTTAAAGTGCTCATGGATACGGGAGGCACCGGTTCTATTGATGCCAACAAAGTCTTTAATCAGGATAAATCCGATCACAGAATATTAAACTCGGCATTACTTCTTCAAAAGACTGAGAAGGGCAAGAAGGTAATTCTGATTTCAAAAGATATTAACCTCAGGCTAAAAGCAAAAGCACTTGGCTTGCAGGCTGAGGATTATACCACAGGCAAAGTACAGAACATCTCTTCACTCTACACAGGCAAAACCATCATTGAAGATGTTGATGGCAATATGATTAACCTGTTGTATGAGAAAGGTTATTGCCCACCTGAAGAAGTGCTCGGCAAAATCAAGCCGATGAAGAATCACTATTACATATTAAAGAGTGGTAAGAAATCTGTGTTGGCATTCTTCAACTCTGCCAATGGCATGGTTGAACAGGTTGAGAAACATTCTGTTTATGGAATAAAACCAAGAAATGCTGAACAGACTTTTGCTATCCATGCTGTAACAAAACCAGAAATACGTCTGGTAACAATGCAAGGTGTAGCAGGTACTGGTAAAACTCTTATTGCCTTAGCAGCAGCGCTTGATCAGAAAAGAGATTTCAAACAGATCTACCTTGCACGCCCTATCGTGCCATTGAGTAATAAAGATATTGGTTATCTGCCTGGGGATATTAAATCGAAACTGAATCCTTATATGGAACCGCTGTGGGATAACCTGAAGTTTATTCAGAATCAATACAGTGAAGCTGACAAAGAATATTCTAAGATCACTGAAATGGTGGCCAATGAAAAACTTATGATCACACCGCTGGCGTATATACGCGGAAGAAGTTTATCTAACATCTGTTTCATTGTTGATGAGGCGCAAAACCTCACACCACATGAAGTGAAGACTATCATTACCAGGGCAGGTGAGAATACTAAAATCATTTTCACTGGCGATATTCATCAGATAGATACTCCATATCTCGACTCACAAAGTAATGGTTTGTCTTATCTTATTGACCGTATTAAAGATCATGAGCTCTATGCTCATATTACGCTTGAGAAAGGTGAACGCTCAGAGCTGGCCAACCTGGCGAATGAGCTACTTTGAGAATCAATGTGACCAGCTTTTCCCAAAGTTGGACTTTCACACGGTATAAAGCCCGAAATTGATCTGATTTTGATGATTTATCCAGTGGCCTGAAAATCGTAAGGTCTAGGGTAAATCATTAAAGTTATGATACTCAAATTTTTCCTTAAACAATTGTCTTCCCAACGGCAGGTGAATTTTTTGAAAAAAAGAGGAATTATGCTGGGAACACGTATGAAAGATGGTCGTAAGATTTACATCTATATGCTGCGTGACCTTTTTGTAGAAGTGACCTACAAGAATGATAATGTAGATGAAGCACCTGAAAAGCTAAACATGCTTAATGGTCTGAAGAATCTAAACAGTTATCTCGAGAGAGAATTCAAAACGAGCTTCTAAACCCGTCTATAGTTTAATTGCTAAGCCAGCATTCTTCAGGTTTTCCGAATGCTGGCTTTTTTATTACTTCTTGCTCAGAACTTTCACCATGGTGTCGCCAATCTCTGCAGGAGATTCAACAACATGGATTCCGCAGTCTTGCATGATTTTCATTTTGGCTGCAGCAGTATCATCAGCACCACCAATGATAGCACCGGCGTGACCCATTCTTCTGCCTGGAGGTGCAGTCTGGCCTGCAATGAAACCTACCACTGGCTTTTTGTTACCATTTTCTTTAATCCAACGGGCAGCAACAGGCTCATAGTTACCACCAATTTCACCAATCATAACGATGGCATCTGTTTCAGGATCATTCATTAATAATTCAACGGCATCTTTAGTAGGTGTTCCAATAATTGGATCGCCACCAATACCGATAGCGGTAGAGATTCCTAAACCAGCTTTTACAATTTGATCAGCAGCTTCGTAAGTAAGCGTTCCTGATTTAGAAACTATACCAATACGACCTTTCTTGAATACGAATCCAGGCATGATACCAACCTTTGCTTCACCAGGCGTAATAACACCAGGGCAGTTAGGGCCAATCAAAACCAGGTTCTTTCCTTTAATATATTTCTTGGCGATCATCATATCCTTAACAGGGATACCTTCCGTGATCGTGATGATTACTTTTATACCAGCATCAGCAGCTTCCATGATAGCATCTGCAGCAAATGCAGGAGGTACGAAAATGATTGATACGTCAGCACCTGTTTTGTCAACAGCTTCTTTTACCGTGTTAAATACGGGTCTTCCCAAATGTTCAGTTCCACCTTTAGCTGGTGTAACGCCACCAACTACGTTAGTGCCATATTCTATCATTTGGCCGGCATGAAATGTGCCTTCAGATCCGGTGAAACCCTGTACAATGACGCGGGAATTTTTGTTAACAAGTACGCTCATGGAAGTATTCTTTTAAGAAGCACAAAAATAGGAGAATAAACTTTCCGGCCAAACCAGACTAAAACAAGAAAAGCCGCTTAAAGGCGGCTTTTCAGTTATAAATAGCAAGTATTTTATCTATTTCTTAATACCAGGTTCTTTGATCGCATGCCTTAAAAGAAAAGACTCATAATATTCTTTAAACATGGGCACATCCGGAGCCAGCTTTATGGCTTCCTGGTAAGCTGTTATGGCATCTACTAACAGATTGTTTTCTTCATAGAAGCCAGCTTGAGAAAGTTTGCTCATGGCTGTTTCGTCTGATACTACGCCTTGAATTTCATTATAAGAATTTTTTAAACGGTTAATATCTGCACGTGAGAGTCTTTTCAATGTGTACTCATCCGAGATTTTATTTGGATCTGTTTTAGATGACACCTTCACAATGATGTTGTCCTCATTAGCAAAGCTAATATCGTTCAGGTCTATTGTTACTGTGTTGCCAGCTGCTTCAACTTTAGTGAGTTCATCACCAAACATACTGTTGAAGCTAACTATATAAGGCGCAGGTGCTTTATCAGTTTCCCAATTAAGTGTAACCATGTTGTTAAAGACAATTGAAAGCTCAGGCCTTGGTAGATAAACTTTAATTTTTTCAGGACCTCTGTGAACTGCTCCGGTAGCAGCAAGTCTGTTGTTACGTTGGTCAGCTGAGTTGCTGCTCAAAATAAAATCTGTGTACTTGCTCAACACGCTGGTACCAGGACCAACTTGTGATGAAAGTGTAGCAACTTTATAGGTTCCGGCTTTCTTTAACTCAACAGGTTTTCCGCTGGCATGCACCAGACCTAAATAGGCGTTCTCTGATATTCTGAGTTCATCAGCAGACTTTAAACTTGCGCCTGCTTTTACAGGTAGCCAGTCGTTGCCTGACTTTACTTCGTTCTTTCCTTTGTTAACAAGCACTTTGAAGGCGACATCATTCTGCCCAAAGGCTACACCCACCATAAAGAGGAGCCACGCGGTTAAGGTGATTTTATTAATTTTCATAATGCAGTAGGGATTTAAGCCAATATTCTCTAACAAAATTAGAATAAAAGTTGTCTTGCTCTAGCGCTCAAAAACAAAAAGCCGCAGTTGAGCGGCCTTTTATAGCTTTTGAGCGAATCCTTATCGTTTCATTCCATGTCTCAGCAAAAACTCTTCATAATATTCCTTATACATATCAACATCGGGAGCAAGCTTGATAGCATCTTCATAAGCCTTAATGGCATCGATGAACAGGTTGTTTTCTTCATAGAAACTTGCCAGTAATATTTTATTCATGGCTGTTTGTTCGCCAATATCACCGATGATTTCATTCAAAGAAGTTTTAACTCGTTCTTCATCAGCCGGTGTAAGTTTCTTGATCAGGTGTTGTTTAGAAACCTGCTTAGGATCAGCCTTAGACTTAACTTCAACAAGAATAGCATTTTCTTTAGCAAATTTTGGATCAGTTAGATCAACCTGAAAGCTGGTTTCAGGTGTTTCAAACTTAGCCAATTCATCGTCAAACATATTGCGCAACGTTACAACATAAGGACCTGCTACTTTTGTACCTTCCCAATTGATGATGGCCGCATTATTGTAAATACCTGAGTGCTGATTTTCAGGAAGCATTAATTGAATAGCATATGTTTCACCACGGTGCACAGCCCCTGTAGCACTAAGTCTGTTTTTCTTAGCCTCAGCAGAGTTGCTGCTTAGAATGAAGTCAGTGTATTTTGATAACACACTGCTTCCTTTGGGAACTTCTTTTTCAAGGGCATCAACCTTATAACTGCCGGCTTTCTTTAACTCCATTGGTTTACCGCTGGAATGAACAAGGCCCACATAAGCATTATCGGCTAGTTTTACTTCGTCACTGGATTTTAAGCTGGCACCGGCTTTCAACGGCACCCAGGCATCGCCCGATTTAACTTCATTTGTTCCCTTATTTGCAAGTACTTTGAAGGCGTAATCCTGAGCTACAGTGTAGCCAGAAATTACAACTGCAAAAAGGAGGGTCAAAAGTTTGGTTTTCATGTCTATAGATTTATTGTAAAGTTAACAATTTCAATACTTTATGTCTTTAATACACGTTTTTGTTTTCTGGTAAGCCAAAACTTTCGTAATTTCTCTATTCCTTCTTTTATCAATCCAGCATAAAGATCGTAACATGGCCCTACCAACGCCAGTACACCCATAGTTACCCCCAAGGTACTCTTGAAATGATGATCGGCCAACAATGTAATAACAGCATATCCGCAAAGAAAGATTTCTATTACTTGGATAAGCACGCCTACGCCATCATAAATTACTGGCCATTTTTTATTTATAAATGAGAACAATGCCACGTTAAAGAAACACACAACAAAGGCGATAAAGTATTCAAGGTTTTGTGAGGCTACATCAATATAATCATCACTTAATATCGTAGCTACTATATTAGCGTGTACTATTAAACCAAACATATCGGGATTTGCTCTGCCGCCTATTTTCTTGTTTAATGGGGTAAAAAATTTGTCCTCCCAGGCAGGATCTCCAATGTAGGAACCTAAATAACCAAATAGCACAATTTTGTCTTCAATTGCTGATGGCTCAAATTTCTCATTAATGACATCATCCACATCAAGTGCCAAAAAACTTAACTTTCTGTTTACATCTGTAGTGCCCAAATCCTGGCTTTTTAAAGAATTCAGTTTCACAACCTCGTGTTCAACATTTCCGACAAAGTTTATCACTTCTTCTGTGTTGTTTCGTGCAAGAAATTTTTTCGTTGTCACGGAATCATAAAGCATCGCGACCTGAGTTCCAAAAGCTAACTCCTTCTTCTTATTAACCACTCTTTGAGGGAAGAATGTCTTACAGATTTTCACATCTTCCTGATATTTTGCATCCGTTGGTAAACTCGCATAACCATTTTTCGCATTCAAGCGAAACATCTCATCGGCAACTTCAATTGAGTCGTAAAAATCAAAATCACCTGCTTCTGCAAGTGAATCTGTCTGAAGTAGCTTTGATACCAAGACCAGATTTTTCGTTTGTTGAAATGCACTAGCTAATAATAAATTACCTAGGGTATCAGCAAGTTGTGGACAATTTTCAATGTCGTAAATGCCACCTTCACAATTATAAAATCCATCGACCCCTACGACGCGAGGTTTATACTTAATGATATTTTGAAATGCAAGAGCAAACTCACGTCGTGATTGTTCACCGATGTTTACAATCACAATCTTATCAAGTAATTCTCTCTCTTTAGCATCCGGATCATTTCGAAATTTATTAAAAGCAAAATCACTTAAGTCAAAGTCTGCTAACGCATTTGAGATTGGATCAAAAGCATTTACTTGCGGTAGTTGGGTAACTTTGGAAACCCCATACATGACTATAAATATAAAAATCGTAGCCATTAAGGTATCGAACCAAAATCTTTTCATGGTTTATGGTTTATTTAATTCAACACAAAAAAATAACAGGTAGTATGTACTTGCCATTTTAGCATTAAAAAGATGATTAGAGTAAATTTAGAAATTTAACCGCTTAATACTAGGCTCTTGCGACAAACCTTGAAATCAAAGCTCACTCTTCAGCAATACACAGATGGCATTTCTCAGGGTAATCGTGTGGTGTTGGGGCAGGCTATTACCTTAATTGAAAGCAATCTGCCAGATGATCAGTTTCTCGCCGCTCAACTGCTGGAGGTTATTCTAAGTAAAACAGGTAACGCTATTCGTATTGGTATTACAGGTGTACCCGGTGTCGGTAAGAGTACATTGATTGAATTATTGGGCAACCATATTATTGCTTCAGGTAAAAAAGTGGCTGTTCTTACTATCGATCCAAGCAGTCAACTTACCAAGGGGAGTATTCTGGGTGATAAGACCCGTATGGAAGATCTCTCTAAAAATCCAATGGCCTTTATTCGACCATCAGCTTCGGGCACTGTGCTTGGAGGTGTTGCCAATAAAACCAGAGAGGTGATGCTGCTTTGTGAAGCAGCAGGCTACGAGGTTATCATTATTGAAACCGTAGGTGTTGGACAATCGGAGGTAGAAGTAAAAAATATGACTGACTTTTTTCTCTTGCTTATGTTAGCTGGTGCTGGTGATGAACTACAGGGTATTAAAAAAGGAATCATGGAGATGGCCGATGGTCTTGCCATTACCAAGGCCGATGGTGACAATATCAAACAAGCTACTGCTGCTCAAGCAGAATATCAACATGCGCTTCATCTTTATCCAATGCCTGCATCGGGCTGGAGCCCTAAAGTGCTTACCTGTTCTGCTATGAACAACACTGGTATTGATGAAATCTGGAAAATGATTTTAGCATATCATGAACATACACTTGCATCTGGATACTTTGACCTGAACAGGCAACAGCAAAATATAAAATCGTTGAATGCCTATGCTGATCAGTTGGTGTTGGATGATCTTAGAAAATTTATAGCCACTAATGCTCAAGTAAAAGAGATTGAACAACTGGTTAAAGATCAGCAGATCTCACCACTGATTGCTGCGCAGAAAATACAGGAAGCTTTTAAGCGAGACATCAAAGGCAAGACCTAATTTTCAGTGCAGGGAATTATTCATTGCTGATTGAATCATAATATTTTTTCATGATGTACCACGCTTTCTTCTTTTCGCCACGATCAGACAGTAAGCCTTTTCTGTTCCATCCATTTTGATAGAGCGGATGCATTCTTCCTAATGAACGATAATCAAACAAGATCCATGGACACACACCGCTTAAGTTAGGCGTTGTACGAAACATAGTTGTCTGGTCTTTGTAAATCTGTTCCTGATACTCTTCACTCCAATATGCAGCTTCGTCTTTCGGACCATAGTTGCTGCCGTAGAGTGCTTCACCGCCGAACTCCGAAATGATTACTGGTTTGTCGCACACAAATTTCCATTTTGCATCCTGCGGTTTTCCTTGCCAGGGAACATACCAGCCTATGTACTCGTTTAACGATAACACATCAACATATCGATAGAGTGTATCAGTAACATTAAATGTATTGTTAGTATATCCCTGATTGTTAATGACCATAGTTGTTAATCGTGTTGAGTCTAGTTGTTTGCACTGCTTTGATAATTCAACTAATGCTTTATCACGATTAGGTGTAAATGAGTAAGTTTCGTTCGATAAACTCCAGATCACAACACCACATCTGTTTCGATCACGACGAATCATCTCGCGGAGCATCAGATTCATCTTATCAGCTACACCTGGTGTTGCAAACTCGATGTGTTGATAAACTGGTAATTCATCCCACACCATCAAACCCATCTTCTCAGCAAGCTTAACCATGTACTCATTATGAGGATAGTGTGCTAACCGAACGAGATTACACCCCAGCTCTTTTGCCCATGTAAGCAACACTAACGCATCTGATTCAGAGAAAGCTTTTGCTGCACGTATGGGATTTTCTTCATGAATATTTACTCCTTTCAAAAATATTGGTTTTCCATTTAAGACAATCTTGTTTCCCTTTACTTCAATATTTCTAAAACCGATGTCATCAACCACAGTATCCGTCTCGCATTGAATATGAACTTTATACAATACGGGTTTCTCAGGCGACCACAGTTTGAATTTGGATGAGAATTTAATCTCTGCTTTACCTTCAGCATTAGAAGTTGTTTTATAGTTTACTTTCAACTCTGGGATATTAACCTGAATTTGTTGTGAAGGTTTAGTTCCATTTAATTTAACCCATCCCAATACTTCTGTTGACGAATGCTTTTTTAACTGGATGAAATAATCTTCAATGAAAGAATGATCTGTTTCGATCAGGTTTACATCGCGAGTAATGCCACCATAGTTAAACCAATCATAACCTGTGCCTGGCAATCCATCTTTTAATCGTTGATTATTAGCGCGAACTATAATGGTATTTTCTCCCTCGCGTAACGCTGTTGTTATTTCAAATTGAAAAGGTGTGAAGCCTCCTTCATGACTGCCCAGCAGATTACCATTCAGGTAAACATCTGCTACATAATTAATGGCACCGAAATGAAGAAATAATCGCTTGCCTTTTGGTAATGTGTAGTTGAAAGTCTTCTTGTACCAAACAGTACCCTCCATGTATGTGAGTTCTGGTAGTTGAGTATTGAAATCTGCGGGAACATGTAGTAACGGACCACCTTCAAAAGAGTATTCAACAAAGTCAGTCTTCTTTACAGGCTTGGCTTCTTTCCAGATCTGTCTCCAGGTGCCTATACCTGTAGGGTCTAGAATAGCTTTCCACTGACCATTGAGGTTTGTGGTGTGACGAGATGAAACATTGATCATGGCACTCTGTGCTACGATAGCGTTCACGTGACAAAGACATCCAAAAAATAAAAAAAGCTTAATGAATGAAGAAGGCTGAAGAAATCTTTTCAACGGATAAAAATTAGAATGGATAAAATTTGATATTGTTATAATCGATCTAGAATGAGTCACTATCGCGATAGGCTTTGACAAGAGCAAGCTCACCTTCTTTACCAGGTTTTGCGTTGCCATGTTCCATACCCATGATGCCTTTGTAACCACGATCGTAAATGTATTTGAAAATATTTTTGTAGTTAACCTCACCGGTGCCAGGCTCATTTCTTCCGGGATTGTCACCTATCTGAAAATAGGCAATCTCATCCCAACATCTTTCTATAGTTTTTATAAGATTACCATCATTGCGTTGCATGTGATAGATGTCGTATAAAGTTTTGCATGATGGACTGCCAACAGCTTTGCAGATCATATAACTCTGATCAGCATGACGTAGAAATAATTCGGGTGTATCGCTCAACGGTTCAAGCACCATAATCAATCCGTGTGGTTCGAAAATTTCTGCACCACGGCGGAGGGCGTCAATAACATTTGCAGTTTGTATATCAAGAGGTAAATGGTTTTCGTAAAATCCAGGCACAACGGTCATCCACTTGGCATTAACGCGCTTGGCTGTTTCAACGGAGAGCTTACAGGTTTTTATAAAATTATCTTTGAATTCCTGCTTGCCGGTAGTGAGCGATGTTTTCCAGTTATCACCACCGTCGACAACAAACACACCCATGGTCATGCCCAACTGAGCGAGTGTCTTGCCAATCTTTTCCTGATCGGCCGCACTTCTGTTTAGCATTCCATTATCTTCAATGCCACGAAATCCCTGCTCATGCATAAACTTGATCTGATCAACAAAATCTTTACCGGCATGATTGGCAAACATGCCCTCATGTGGGGCGTAGTTAAGGCGAAAAGTTTTCTCAGTGGGAGTAGTTGAAGATTCCTTTAGAGAAGAACCAAAGGTGCTACTCAGAGCAAAAGTTGAAGCCGCGGCAGTAAGACTTTGGCGTAAGAAATTTCTGCGTTGCATAAATGAGGTTTAAGTATGCATTCAAGATAAAAGTTTTAGAGAACAATACCTGTCATTTTTACACAAATGCCAGAATCGTGAAATACCCGGTAAGATGCTATCTTTGCGGTCCATGAAACTCTATCGTAACACCTCAGCACCTATTGTTGCTGCATTAGAAAAGATTTTATCTGAAGGCAGCTATGCTGATAAGGTCATTGAAAAAACACTGAAAATAAACCCCAAATGGCCTCAGTATGATAAAAGGTTCATTGCTGAGACTATTTATGACATCATCAGAAATTATCGTTTTTATAAGGAAATATCGGGTGCTAAAGGAGATGATTTCTGGGGATTGTATGGTGCCTGGTGTGTGGTTAACAAATATGAATTGCAGCGTTGGGATGAGTTTCAAAATGTAAAGCCCAAGGCAATTGAAGCCAGGATAGAAGAAATAAAATCGAATCGCAGAATAATGCAGTCCATACCCAATTGGCTGGATGAAATTGGAGAACGCGAGTTGGGTGCTGAGCGATGGGAAAAAGAAATGCTTGCTCTGAATGAAGTAGCTGATATTGTTCTTCGTACCAATACCCTTAAGATCAATCGCGACGATTTAAAA
>Ga0310811_10011917_pt1 | contig 11283 bp, 9 predicted proteins | sample YCmetagenome_FD_207642 | JGI IMG/M metagenome (GOLD analysis project Ga0310811, IMG submission 207642) | Soil microbial communities from experimental microcosm in Duke University, North Carolina, United States - YC | ecosystem: Engineered > Artificial ecosystem > Soil microcosm > Unclassified ... | reverse complement strand
GGCGAGCCCACGAGCAGAGCCACGGCAAGACAGCCCGCCGCAACGGCTGAGGCAAGGCCAAGGCACGGGCCGGTCTTCGTTTCAAGGAACGAGATGGTCATGTAAAATCCTTAGGGCTGTTTGAGCGGGCGGACACTCGCCCAATCTCAAGGCCTTGGCAACGCGAAAAGTCTGTCAAAATGATGAATTCCCGGACAGCTTGGCGTTGTTGACAAGGCCCGGACCCAGCCATATCTGTCCGGAGCCGGGGCGGCGGCAATGGCGTTGATTGTCTGCGTTTTTGATCGCCGGACCTTGGACTGCTGAATTCCCACTCATTTGGCGGATGCTGCCGGATCGGGGCCAGCGCCGCGACGCGTCACGATGAGTTGATAGGTGCCCCGGTGGACCAACCAAAGGCTGCTACGCCGAACCGCACAGACAGGAATTTGGCATGATCGGCGCGCTCGCCCGCAAGTTTTTCGGTTCCGCCAATGATCGGCGGGTCAAGGGTTACCAGTCCCGCGTCAATGCAATCAATGCGCTAGAACCTGAAGTGGTGGCGCTGTCGGACGAGGCATTGAAGGCGCGCACCGCCGAGTTCAAGAAACAGCTCGCCGAAGGCAAGACCCTGGACGACATCCTGGTACCGGCCTTTGCCACCGTTCGCGAGGCGGCGAAACGGACCCTCGGCCAACGGCATTTCGACGTCCAGCTGATCGGCGGCATGGTGCTGCACGAAGGCGACATCGCGGAGATGAAAACCGGCGAAGGTAAGACGCTGGTTGCGACGCTGGCCGTCTATCTCAATGCGCTCGCCGGTAAGGGCGTCCATGTCGTCACCGTCAACGACTATCTGGCCCGGCGTGACTCCGGCTGGATGGGCCAGATCTATGGTTTCCTCGGTCTCTCGACGGGCGTGATCGTCCATGGCCTCGACGATGTCGAGCGCAAGGCGGCTTATGCCTGCGATATCACCTACGGTACCAACAACGAATACGGCTTTGACTATCTGCGCGACAATATGAAGTACCGCCTGGAGGACATGGTCCAGCGCGGGCACTATTATGCAATCGTCGACGAAGTCGACTCGATCCTGATCGACGAAGCGCGCACGCCGCTGATCATCTCCGGTCCGCTCGATGACCGTTCGGAGTTCTACAACACCATCGATACGTTCTTCCCCAAGCTCGACAAGAGCGACTACGAGGTCGACGAGAAACAGCGCACCGTGACCTTGACCGAAGGGGGCATGGAAAAGATCGAAACGCTGCTGCGCGATGCCGGTCAGCTCAAGGGCGATTCACTTTACGACGTCGAAAACGTCTCGGTGGTGCATCACATCAACCAGGCGCTGCGCGCCCACACATTGTTCACTCGCGACAAGGACTATATCGTCCGCGACGGCGAAGTCGTCATCATCGACGAGTTCACGGGGCGCATGATGCCGGGCCGGCGTTATTCCGAAGGCCTGCATCAGGCGCTCGAGGCCAAAGAGCATCAGCCGGTCCAGCCGGAAAACCAGACGCTCGCCTCGATCACCTTCCAGAATTATTTCCGCATGTACGAGAAGCTCTCGGGCATGACCGGTACCGCAGCTACCGAAGCCGATGAATTGTTCGACATCTACAAGCTCGAAGTCCTGGAAATCCCGACCAACCTGCCGGTCGCGCGCCTCGACGAGGACGACGAGGTCTATCGTACCCAGAACGAGAAATATGCGGCGATCCTTGCGGAGATCGAGCGCGCGAACGCGCGGATGCAGCCGGTGCTGGTCGGTACTGCCTCGATCGAAAAATCCGAAGTGCTGGCCGATTATCTGAAGAAGAACGGTTACAAGCAGATCGACTTTTCCAATCCTGACGCGATGGAAAAGCTTTACTCGGCGGCGCGTGCGGGCAAGCCGTCCAAGCTGTTTGCGGTCTTGAACGCGCGCTTCCATGAGCAGGAAGCTTATATCGTCGCCGAAGCCGGCGTGCCCGGTGCGATCACCATCGCCACCAACATGGCGGGACGTGGTACCGACATTAAGCTCGGTGGTTCGCTCGAAATGCGCCTGCAGCAACAGACGGCTGGCATTACCGACGAGGCCGAAAAGGCCAAGAAGATCGAACAGATCAAGGCCGACATCGAGCACTTCCGCGACATCGTGCTGAAAGCGGAAGAGACCATCGAGGTCGAGCCAGCCAAGGGCTCGAAGCAGGCCAAGACGGTGCAGAAGCCGGGCGGCCTCTACATCATGGGCTCAGAGCGTCATGAGTCGCGGCGCATCGATAACCAGTTGCGCGGACGATCCGGACGCCAGGGCGACCCCGGCCGCTCGAAATTCTTCCTGTCGCTCGACGACGATCTGATGCGGATCTTCGGCTCTGACCGGCTCGATTCGATGCTGACCCGGCTTGGCCTGAAAGAAGGCGAAGCCATCATCCATCCGTGGATCAACAAGGCGCTGGAGAAGGCGCAGCAAAAGGTCGAGGCGCGCAACTTCGATATCCGCAAGAACCTGCTGAAGTTCGACGACGTCCAGAACGACCAGCGCAAGGTGATCTTCGATCAACGCGTCGACCTGATGAAGGATGACAGCGTCGCTGAGACGGTCGCCGATATGCGCCACGCCTTTATCGAGGATCTCGTCGCCAAGCACGTGCCCGAACATGCCTATGCCGAGCAGTGGGACGTTGCCGGGCTGAAGGACGAGCTGAAGCGCGTGCTCGATATCGAGCTGCCGGTCGACGAATGGGCCAAGGAAGAGGGCATCGCCGACGAGGAATTGCTCACGCGCATCGAAAGCCGTGTCGACGAGCACATGGCTGCCAAGGTGGCGCAATGGGGTCCCGACGTCATGCGTTACGTCGAGAAGACCATCTTGCTGCAGACGCTGGACCATCTCTGGCGCGAGCATCTGATCATGTTGGACCATCTGCGCCAGGTGATCGGCCTGCGTGGCTACGGCCAGCGCGATCCGCTGCAGGAATACAAGACCGAGTCCTTCAACCTCTTCCAGGAAATGAGCGCGCATCTGCGTGAAGCAGTGACCGCGCAATTGATGCGGGTCGAAATCGTGCCGCCGGAGGAGCAGCAGCCGGAGCTACCGGCCATGGAAGCGCACAAGTTCAATCCGAACACCGGCGAAGACGAAATGGCTTTTGCGGGCGCTTCGCTGGTGCCGACGGCCGCAGCCGATCGCGACCCGAAGAACCCCGCAACATGGGGCAAGGTCGGACGCAACGAGGATTGTCCCTGCGGCTCCGGCAAGAAGTACAAGCACTGCCACGGCCGATATGCGTGAGCGTGGCGCTCGCCACTTCGTCAGGCGAGCATCGATCCTCCGCCAGAAGCATCACACGATGCGTCTTCCGTTCGCGGAACAGCTCCTGATCAAATTTGTGCGGAAGCCGCTTACTTCGCCGCGGTGAAGCGGCTGTCGAATGAGTTCGACTGCACGATCGGCTGGGCGCCGGCGACCAGTGAACTTTGAGCTGCCGGAGGCTCAGCCGCGGCGGTAGCCGCCGGCTCGCCCTTCGCCGATGGTTTCAGCGGCGATCGGGCTGCGGCCTGCCTGGTCTCCGGCTTCTTTGTTTCAGAATGGGTGCGCTCGAAGCGCCTGGCCAGAATTGTCTTCGGCTTCGACGGAGCTGCGGGCGACGGAGCAGCAGCAGGTGCTGCCGTGGCGGCATCGGCAGCAGAAGCCGTGCCGAAGCCGACCTTGCGTGCAAGGTTATGGAAGAAGCCGCCCGACGATGAGGCGCTCGACGTTGCCGAAGCCATCCTGGTCGGCGTCCCCGCAGGTGCGGTGGCTGCGACCGCGCTTACGGGCGCCTGGTCCGGCTGCGCCAGGCTCGGCGGATGCGGCGGGTTGACGTCGGCCGGGATCGTACCGGGTGCCTTTGCATTCGCCAGCAGCGTCAGATCCTGGCCCGAGCCGCCGTCGGAAAGTCCGGTATTGCCGTCGGGCAGCTTGGCGGCGAATATCTTGTTCATGCCGCCATCGATGCCGGTATTCAGTTTCGCGACCGGAGTTCCCTTGGCCACGAGTTTCGCGAATTCGGCGTCGTCCCGCTCCTGCTTCTGCTTGACGGCCTCGGCGATGTCGTCGGGGATGACGTAGGCCGGACATTTGGCGGAAGCCTCGAACACCGGATCCTTGGTCGCGTTCGGCGGCTTCTCCGCGTCGAATACGTATTTCTTTTCGCAGAAATCGACCTTCGGCTCGAGCTTCGTCACCTCGAAAAGATCGTTACCTTCCTTGATCATTCGCCAGAACGGCATGTTCGGGTTGTTGCGGTGCCTGGCGAGATTCGCAGGCGTCATCCGGAACGGATAGGCCTGGAACTGAAAGGCGCGCTGGCCGCCGAAGAATGCCTCGCGGCCCAGGGCAAAGATCTCGGCGATCTGCTCGTCGGTCATGGCGTAGCAACCACGCGAAGAGCAGTCGCCGTGCACCATCAGCTCGGAGCCGGTACGGCCGAGTGACCTGTCGAAGGCGTTCGGGAAACCGGTGTTGAACGAGAGGTAATAGGCCGATTGCGGGTTCATCTGCGCCGGCGAGATCGAATAGAAACCTTCCGGCGCTTGACGGTCGCCCTCGTGGATCTTCGGACCGAGATCGCCGGACCAGCGGCAGATCGGGTAGGTTTTCAATAGCGCGAAATGGCCGGTGCGATCCTGCTTCCAGACCTCGAGCTCGGCTTCTTCCTTGAACAGGCGGATCAGGATCGGCGACTGCGGATCCATATTCTTGTCCGCGATGGCGGCGGCAAGTTTCGGCGGGATTGGCTGATTGGCCTTGGCGTTGGTCGCAAGCGAGACCTGATCGCTGTTACAGCCGGCCAACAGCGCGCCAAAACCCAGCGCGGCTGATGTAACGAGCACGCGAACCAGCGAGCGAGAAATCAAGACGAAGCTCCCCACCCAAAGGGCAAATCCGCACCCCAAACCACGCGTCCGGGCCGTGAAGCCCAAGCCCTCAAGCTATTGACTAAAATGTTAGCCCTTCGGTCCACCGCTCGCAAGCCAAGGCAGGCGGCGCGGGCCGTTAACCCATCGGTCATAGTCAACAGAGGTTAAATATCTGGTCGCGGCCTAATTGCGGCCAAAATAGCTGATTTCCGGCCAATACAAAAAGTTGTGACCGGAGGGCCGCGCGAGGGCGCCGGGGCAACCTTCAGGCCAGCTTGCGGCCGATGTCGAGGAATTTCTGCCGGCGCTGCTGGCGGATCGCCTCGGAGGAAAGGCCGCGCATCTCCTCGAAGGCCTGGGCGATCGCTTCGCCGGTGGCGGCAATCATGCCCTGCGGATCGCGGTGCGCGCCGCCTGAAGGCTCTTTCAGGATATGGTCGATCACGCCAAAACGCAGCATGTCCTGTGCCGTGATCTTCATGCTGGTCGCCGCCTCCTGGGCCTTGGTGCCGTCGCGCCACAGGATCGAGGAAGCCGCCTCCGGCGAAATCACGCTGTAGATCGCGTGCTCCAGCATCAGCACCCGGTTGGCGGTGGTGATCGCGATCGCGCCGCCCGACATGCCTTCGCCGGTAATGATCGCGACGTTAGCTACCCCGAGCGACAGGCAGGCATCGGTTGAGCGCGCGATCGCCTCGGCCTGTCCGCGTTCTTCCGCGCCGATGCCGGGATAAGCGCCGGCGGAATCGACGATCGACAGTACCGGAATGCCGAAACGGTCGGCCATCTCCATCAGCCGAACCGCCTTGCGGTAGCCCTCGGGGCGCGCCATGCCGAAATTGTGCTTGATGCGGGACTCGGTGTTGGCGCCTTTCTCCTGGCCCATCACGCAGATGCTCTCGCCACGGAAACGACCGAAGCCGCCGACCAGCGCCTCATCCTCGCCGAATTTGCGGTCGCCGGCGAGCGGCGTGAACTCGGTGATCAGGGCTCCGACGAAATCGGAAAAATGCGGGCGCTGCGGGTGGCGCGCGACCAGCGTCTTCTGCCACGGCGTCAGGTTGGTATAGAGCTCGCCGAGGGCCTGTGCCGATTTTTCCTCGAGCCGCGAAATCTCTTCGTTGATGTCGCTGCCGGTCGCAGCGAGGGCCCGCAGCTCGTCGACCTTCGAATCGAGTTCGGCAACGGGCTTTTCAAAATCCAGGTAGCTGCGCATGTGATCCGGCATCAAAACAATATAGAGACGAACGCGGTGGGACGCGAAGCGGCTTCGGGTTGTGTGAAGAAGTTAAGTTTAGTCAACTGTTTAGCGTATGTTTCGACGCGGATGCGACCGCTTCGGTGAGGCTTGGTGGAAGGCCGCGCAAGCGCTCATGGCTCTTTCGCGGGAGATGACGTCCAAGTCAAGGCGTGCAAGTCAAGGCATCCAAGCCAATGCATTCAGGTCAAGGCGTCCGCGGCCGCTGCGTTCCATGGGGGCGGGCCGCGGCTTGCGCCTTGCCCCGGCCTCAAGGTTATTTTTCCGCCAGCGGATGCAGGTCGCGCACCAGGCTCTTCAAGCGCTCCTCGACCACATGAGTATAGATCTGGGTGGTTGAAATATCGCTGTGCCCAAGCAGCGTCTGCACGATGCGCAGGTCGGCGCCGTTGTGCAGCAGATGGCTCGCGAAAGCGTGGCGCAACACGTGCGGGCTGACCAGCCGCGCCGCGAGGCCCGCCGAGACCGCCAGTTCCTTCAAGTCGCGCGCGAAATGCTGGCGGGTCAGATGCCCGCTCTGGCCAAAGGAGGGAAATAGCCATTTCGATGTGGCGAGGCTTTTCTTTTTTTCGCCCTTGAGCGCGTCCATCGCGGCGAGGTAGTCGGCCATCGCCTGTCGCGACGCATCATTCAGCGGCACCAGCCGTTCCTTGTTGCCCTTGCCGCGCACCACGATCATGCGTGCGTCGCGGCGCGAAGCCGATAGCGGCAGCGCCACCAGTTCCGATACGCGCAGGCCGGTGGCATAGACCACTTCGAGCAGGCAATAGAGCCGTAGCGCGCGCAGCCGCTGCGACGCCGAAGCTTCCGGTGCCGCGGCAAGTTCCTTGGCCCGCGTCAGCAGGCGATCGACGTCTGATATCGAGAGCACTTTCGGCAGGCCGCGTCCGCGTTTCGGACCCGACAGGATGGCTGCCGGATCGTCGCTGCGGATGCGCTCGTTAAGCAGGAACCGAAACAGATGGCGCATGGCCGACAGCCGTCGCGCCACGCTGGAGGATTTGAACCCGCGCGTGTCGAGGTCGGCGAGATAGTCGCGCAGCGCCTGGGTTTCGGCCTTGGTAAAGCTCATGCCATTGCGGGCAAGGAATTCGGAGAAATCGGTGAGGTCGCGGCGATAGGCGTCAAGCGTGTTCGGCCCGGCGCCTTGTTCCGCCGTCAGCATGTCGATGAACAGGCCGATCAGTCTCGCATCAGAATTCCTGGAACCCATCGGTTGCCGCTATCCCCCGTCAAAGGGATGCGCCTGCTCTCCCCCTCAGAAGAGCAGTCCCCGGCATCCCCGCCAAACATCTAGCTTCTATTTCTTGAGAAATTTGTCGGGCGGGATCGTGACGATCATCTCACGCGGCTTCGGATTGACGAAATTCGCCAGTGCATAGACCACGCCGTAGACAATGCCGCAGATGATGGCGACGACCGTCAGGAAGCGGAACAGGCTGGGCATCAGCGAGTCTCAAGCGGGCAGATTGATCACGGAATCATCAGGTTAACGGCTGGGGTGACTACCAACATGTTCCCCGGCCTGTTGCAATAGGTCTGGCAAGGGGATCGGCCGGGGTTGTATGGTGGCCGAAAACGCGGCAAGTCCGCCTAAGGAAACAACTTTTAATGGCTGATCATGTCTGAGACCGCCCAGCCTGCGACCGCCAGCTCGTCCCGGGAAGCCGAAATCGTCGCGGCGCTGGGGGTGCGTTCGGTCGTGCTGGTCGGCATGATGGGGGCCGGCAAGTCAACGATCGGGCGAAGGCTGGCAGCAAGGCTGCAGCTTGCGTTTGTCGATGCCGATACCGAGATCGAGGCTGCGCGCGGCATGCCGATCCCGGACATTTTCGAGACCTATGGCGAGCAGTATTTCAGGGACGGCGAGGCGCGGGTGATCGCGCGGTTGCTCGATGGCGGCTCCAGCGTGATTGCGACCGGCGGCGGCGCCGTGATGCGCGATGAGACCCGCGAACGCATCCATAGCCAGGCCGTCTCGATCTGGCTCAAGGCCGACGCCGACGTCATCATGCGCCGGGTCAAGCGCCGCGCTGACCGGCCGCTGTTGAAAACCGCAGACCCCGCCGCGACCGTCACCCGACTGATCGGGGAGCGCGAGCCGTTTTATCAGCAGGCCGACCTGACGATCGCCTCACGCGACGTGCCGCACGACAAGATCGTCGACGAATGTGTCGATGCGCTGCATGGCTGTCTCTGCGGCGGAACTGCCGAGACGATTTCACCTGATCGATTGGACGCTACCGGATGACTGCACCGTTGAAACCTTCCGCTTCCACCACGGTCGATGTCGCGCTCGGCGAACGCGCCTATGACATCATCATCGGTCGCGACGTCCTGAAGTCGCTCGGTGCACGGATCGCGGCGTTGCGTCCCGGCGTACGTGCTGCCATCGTCACCGACCGCACGGTTGCCGGATACTGGCTGAAGCCGACCGAGGCCGCGCTGTCGGAAGCGGGTATTCCGACCTCCGCCGTCGTGGTCGAGGAAGGCGAGGGTTCCAAGAGTTATGCAGTTCTTGAAAAGGTCTGCGAAGCGCTGATCGAAGCCAGGATCGAGCGCAACGATCTGGTGATCGCGCTGGGCGGCGGCGTGGTTGGCGATCTTGCCGGCTTTGCAGCGGCGATCCTGCGCCGCGGGGTCGATTTCGTGCAGGTGCCGACCTCGCTGCTGGCGCAGGTCGATTCATCCGTCGGCGGCAAGACCGGCATCAATTCGCCGCGTGGCAAGAATCTGGTCGGTGCATTCCATCAACCGGTGCTGGTGGTGGCGGATACCGCGGTGCTGGACACGCTGGCGCCGCGCCAGTTCCGCGCCGGCTACGCCGAGGTCGCCAAATATGGCCTGCTCGGAGACGAAGCGTTTTTCAGCTGGCTCGAAGCCAATCATGCCGACATCTTCGCCGGCGGTGCGGCCCGCGAGCATGCGATTGCGACATCCTGCCGCGCCAAGGCTGCGATCGTGGCGCGTGACGAGCGCGAAACCGGAGAACGGGCGCTGCTCAATCTCGGCCACACCTTCGGCCACGCGCTGGAGGCCGCCACCGGGTTTTCCGACCGCCTGTTCCACGGCGAAGGCGTCGCCGTCGGCATGGTGCTGGCGGCCGAGTTCTCCGCGCAACTTGGCATGATCCCACAATCGGACGTCTCGCGTGTCCAGCATCACCTTGCCGCGGTCGGCCTGCCGACCCATCTGCAGGATATCGCGGGATTTGCACAGGAAGGGCTCGCGGATGCCGACGCGTTGCTGGCGCTGATGGCGCAAGACAAAAAGGTCAAGCGCGGCCGTCTTACCTTCATCCTGCTGGAAGCGATCGGCCGCGCCGTGATCGCGCCCGACATTCAGCCGTCGCTGGTTCGTGATTTTCTGGCACACAAGCTGGCACAGAAAAATTAAAGGTCCATGGACTGGATTGCACTTTCGATCGTTATCGCTTGTTTATTGTGCTCCGCCTTTTTCGCGGCAAGTGAGACGGCGCTGACCGGTGCCTCGCGCGCCAGCATGTTGCGGCTGTCGAAGCAGGGCAACCGCGATGCCGAGGTCGTCTCCAGCCTGTTCGAGATGCGTGAACGCCTGATCGGCGCGCTGCTGCTTGGCAACAACATCGCCAATATCGGCGCCTCCGCGCTGGCAACGGGCATTTTCACCGCATGGTTCGGCGATGTCGGCGTACTCTATGCCACCGGCGTCATGACCGTGCTGGTGGTGATCTTTGCGGAGGTCCTCCCCAAGACCATCGCGATCAGCGCGCCGGACAGGCTGTCGCTTCTGGTCGCGCGACCGATGAAAGTGACGGTGTATCTGCTCGGCCCGCTGCTGGCGCTGATCGAGATGATCGTCCGCCTCCTGATGCGGCTGTTCGGCATCAAGATCGGCGCCAACCAGCCGCTGCTGTCGGCAACGGAGCGCCTGCGCGGCGCTGTCGATCTTTTGCACCACGAGGGCAAGGTCGAGAAGCAGGACCGCGACATGTTCGGCGGCCTGCTCGATCTGCGTGAACTGCAGGTCTCCGACGTCATGGTTCACCGTACCGAAATGGTGACCATCAACGCCGATCTGCCGGCGGAAGAACTGGTGCGCGAAGTGCTGGCCAGCGAGTACACGCGGATTCCGCTGTGGCGAGACAAGCCCGAAAACATCGTCGGGGTGCTGCACGCCAAGGATTTGCTGCGCGCGATTCGCAATGCCGAGGGTGATAGGTCGAACATCGATGTCTCAACCATTGCGCTGCCGCCGTGGTTCGTGCCCGAGATGCGCTCGGTGTCCGAGCAGCTCAAGGCGTTCCGCCGCCGTAAGACGCACTTTGCGCTGGTGGTCGACGAATACGGTGAAGTCGAAGGCATCGTGACGCTGGAAGACATCCTGGAAGAGATCGTCGGCGACATCGCCGACGAGCAGGACGTGGTCGTTGCGGGCGTCCGCGCCCAGCCGGACGGCTCGGTGGTGGTCGATGGCTCCGTGCCGATCCGCGATCTCAACCGCGCGATGGACTGGTCGCTTCCGGACGAGGAGGCCACCACGGTCGCGGGTCTCGTGATCCATGAGGCGCGTTCGATCCCGGAGCGCGGCCAGAGCTTCACCTTCTACGGCTTCCGCTTCCGGGTTCTGCGCCGGGAGCGCAACCGGATCACGGCGCTGCGCATCGTGCCGGTGCCGCCGGAGGCCGAGATCGAAGAGAAAAAGCCTCGACGCGCAGGGAAGTCGTTTTGAGGGATCGGATCGCGGTCCCGCTCCACGCACCGCAAGGGGGAGGGGAAGGCGTGCTAAGAGCTAGCTCTCGCCCGGTGCCTGGGCCTTGATCGCCAGCGCGTGGACCGAGCCCGCAAGTTCCGCCGCCAGCGTCGAATTAATCATACGGTGGCGCTCGATCCGGCTCTTCCCTTGGAACGCGGGCGATACAATATTAATCCGGAAATGCGTCTCGCCGCCGGGCCTGTGCCCCGCATGACCTTCATGCAGATGTGACTCGTCGATGACGTCGAGACTTTCCGGCGCGAAAGTTTCGCGCAACTTGTTTGTAATAATCTGCTTGACGGGACGATCTTTGTTCATGGCGCGGCAATACGACTGCAGTTACAATTCGTCAATGCCGGGTCAGGAGTGAGAGTATTCGCAATGTCAAGACTTGAAGCCTTTTGCGTTGCGTA
>Ga0310811_10011915_pt1 | contig 11284 bp, 17 predicted proteins | sample YCmetagenome_FD_207642 | JGI IMG/M metagenome (GOLD analysis project Ga0310811, IMG submission 207642) | Soil microbial communities from experimental microcosm in Duke University, North Carolina, United States - YC | ecosystem: Engineered > Artificial ecosystem > Soil microcosm > Unclassified ... | reverse complement strand
GTTGCCGTTTGCTGAACCGACTGTTTGGTAGCAGTCCACGAAGCAGACAATGTCTGCGGGATCGTGGATGCATCGTATTGCCGTTCGCGTCGCTCGACGAGAGCGATCTGGCGCGGATGCCGCTGTCGACGCAACGCTTCGCGCTTCCTTTGACGCTGTGCGCACACCTTGTGCTGCGTGACAGCGCCGGTTTCCACGGTTTCCTACGGCATGTTGACCACGGGATTTCCCGGATGCGCGGCGTTGCCGAAACAGGCGATCCCGCGCCACAGCGTCAACGCCAGCCAAACCCCCAGGCACCCCGAAGACACCCTCTATCCCAACGACAGCACACTCCCGGCTTGACACGAATATACTCCACGAAGTATATAAGAGATATGGAATCGACATTTGCCATCATCGCCGAACCGAGCCGCCGCGCAATCCTGAGTCTGCTCGCCTCTTCGGAGCAGTCCGTGGGTGAAATCGAGGAGAAGCTGAACCTCTCGCAGCCGTCGGTTTCGAAGCACCTGCGGGTGCTTCGCGAGGCTGGCTTCGTGGAAGCGCGCGTTGACGCACAGCGGCGTCTGTACCGGATCAAACCGGAGCCGCTGATGGAGATCGACGCATGGCTCGAACCGTTTCGCCGCTACTGGTCGGTTCACGTCGATGCTCTCGAACGCCACCTCGATCAGCTGGATCCAGCATCACACCGCAAGGGGAAGAAAGCATGAGCAACCGAGACGAATACATGCCGGGCCCCGCCGCCGGCGCTGAAGTCAGAAAAGACGGCGAAAAATGGACACTCGTTCTAGTTCGCGAGTTGCGCCATTCGCCGCAGAAAGTCTGGAATGCGTTGACCGATCCGGCCAGTCTGCGGGAGTGGGCGCCGTTCGACGCCGACCGGAGTCTCGCCTCTGTGGGACCCGTGAAGCTTTCAGCGGTCGGCACGCCGACGCCGCAAGTCTCCGAGACACAGGTGACGCGCGCCGACGCGCCCACGCTGCTCGAATACCGCTGGGGCGACAACGACATGCGATGGGAACTCGAACCGCTCGGCAACGGCACGCGGCTCACGCTGTGGCACAGCATCGATCGCGGCTTCATCGCGATGGGCGCAGCCGGCTGGCACATCTGCCTCGATGTGCTCGATCGGCTCGTTGGCGATGAGCCGATCGGACGTATCGTCGCCGGCGAGGCGATGAAATTCGGCTGGCCTCGCTTGAACGAGGAGTATGCGAAGCGCTTTGGTATCTGAACCTGCAACTCATGGGACGAGAGGCCCGGCTCACTGAACACGGAGAAAGACTTGCTCCGCAATCGGCGCGATGCTTGAAGTCCAGGAGAACAACATGAAAAAGTCGGATTCGCCCGAGGGCCAGCCGGCATCTGAGTTGATCGACAAAAGAATCGCCGATCTCGCGGATTGGCGCGGCGAGACCTTGAGCCGGATGCGCAAGCTCATCAAGGAAGCGGACCCGGATGTCGTGGAGGAATGGAAATGGATGGGCACGCCCACGTGGTCGCATGATGGGATCGTCTGCACCGGTGAGTCGTACAAGTCGGTCGTGAAGCTGACCTTCGCCAAAGGGGCTTCGTTGCAGGACCCGCGCAAGCTGTTCAACTCGAGTCTCGACGGCAACGTCAGGCGCGCGATCGACATCCATGAAGGGGAGCAGGTCGACGCGAGCGCGTTCAAGGCGCTCATCCTCGCCGCGATTGCTGTGAATACGGCCAACGGAAAAGCAAAGGCAAAGCCGAAGCCGAAGCCGAAGCAGGTCAAGTAGGCGGCGGCACGTGAACGCCTCATGCTGCTCGAAGCGCCATCGCCAATGGCCGCGCTTCGAGCAACGACATGCTCGCCTACTCCGACGCGCTCAGTCAGAAATCTCAGGTTCGACCAGCTTCGCCAGCTGCATCAGCGACTCCTGCCAGCCGAGGTAGCACATCTCCACGGGAATGACCTCGGGCACACCCTCCTGCACGATCGTGACCTCGGTTCCGCAGGACACTTGCCGCAATGAAATGGTGACGTGCATCTGGCCTGGCAGGTTCGGGTCGTCGAACCGGTCCGAGTAGCGGATCTTTTCGAACGGCACCAGTTCCACATATTCGCCACCGAACGAGTGGCCGTTGCCGGTGCTGAAGTTGCGAAAGGACATCTTGTGGGTGCCCCCGACGCGGGCATCCATGTGATGGACCTGACAGGTGAAGCCATAGGGAGGAAGCCACTTCGCGATTGCATCGGGTTCGAGGAAGGCACGGTAGATGCGCTCGGGGGTCGTGCGCAAGACGCGATGGAGATGGATGGTTCCGGTAGCCATGGTGTGCTCGCTTTTCACTAAAGAAGTTGTAGATACTTCCACGACGAATCGACGACTGCGGTATCGACATCGTCACGACCAGGGAAAACCCATGGTACTGCTCGCGTTCCTGCCGCGCGATGAACGCCGGTCGCTTGTGCATCGCTCACCTACGCAGTGAGCTGCGCTAGCGATCTTCGACAATCTCATACCACGGGCTCACTCCTTTCCGGCGGAAGTGGTAGCGTTGACATGTCACAGGAACGCTGCCGGTGACGCTGCCTGGCAGCGGCCCGAGCCGCATGAAGGAGACGCCACCATGAACGGCTATCAGGTCACCTTCTTTACCCAACAGGATCGCCGACATCGCGGCAAGCCGCTGGCCGACTGGCTCGTCCATCTCGCGGGTGAACTGGGTCTGCGGGGCGCCACCGTGATACCGGCTTCCGAAGGCATGGGCCACCATCATCGCATTCATTCCGCGCACTTTTTCGAACTGGCGGACCAGCCCCTGTCCATCGTGATGGCGGTGACGAGCGAAGAAGCCGACCGGTTATTCGAGCGGCTTCGCGCGGATGGCGTCCATCTGTTCTACGTCAAGACGGCGGTCGAGTTCGGCGTCGTGGGAAATGACGACGGGGACACTAAAAAATCGTAGCGTGCGATCTTGCCGTTGCCGCGAACAGCTATCGCGGAGATCGACGGTCATCTCCCCGGCTGTTCCCGCTGAAGACACGACGGCCATCGCATGCCGTTCGCGCCGCACGCCGTTCGGCATGCAACCGGCTGCGCGTCGCAGTCAGCGATATGTCGGTATGCGTGATCTGCATGAAATGATTTTTTTAATGCATTTGTATGGTTGGGCAGATTAGGCTCGAATGTCGGGCCCGCGCGCGGGATGAGGCTCCATGAGCTAACGGTCTCGGTACTGCCGAGCCGTCCGAGCTTGCCCGTTCGATCACGCCGCACATTTTTTCTAAAAGAGTGACAAAGGAGAAACATGAAAGCCATGCTTGCAACCCTGACGGTTGCGCTGCTCGCCGTATCGTCCGGCAACGCGATCGCTAAGGATTGGCCGACCGTGCGGTTCGGTGTCGACGCGAGCTATCCGCCGTTCGAATCGAAGGCCGCCGACGGCAAGCTCGTCGGCTTCGACATCGATCTGGGCAACGAGATTTGCCGGCGCCTGGATGCGAAATGCGTGTGGGTCGAGAACTCCTTCGATGGGATGATTCCCGCACTGAAGGGACGCAAGTTCGACGGCGTGCTCTCGACGATGTCGATGACGCCGGCGCGCCAGGCGCAGATCGCGTTCTCGGCGAAGGTGTTTCGCATTCCGACGCGCCTCGTCGCGAAGAAGGGTTCGACGATCGTGCCGACGCCGGAAGCGCTGAAGGGCAAGCGAATCGGCGTCGAGCAGGGCTCGATCCAGGAAACCTACGCGAAGACGTATTGGGAGCCGGCCGGCGCGACGATCGTGTCTTATCAGGACCAGGATCAGGTGTACACGGACCTGATCGGTGGGCGCATCGACGCATCGCTGCAGAATGCCGTGCAGGCCGACGTCGGCTTCCTGCGCACGCCGCGAGGCAAGGACTTCGGATTCGCCGGCAATCCGCTTTACGATGCGAAGACCTTGGGCAGCGGTACTGCGATCGGGTTGCGCAAAGAGGATACCGATCTGAAGACGAAGATCGACAAGGCCATCGCCGACACGCGCGCGGACGGCACGTACGACAGGATTGCGAAGAAGTACTTCGACTTCGACGTCTACGGCCAGTGAAATATGGCCCGGCGCACGGCATCGAGCGGTAGGCCGGGCTATTGTCGTTGACCGGATAGTAGTTGATCCTCGAAATCCGCGAGGAGGCCGTGAGCGGTCCATAACGAAAACAACCGAGAGACGATGCGATCACCCGAGGCAGACCTGCCCAGTTCTTTGGAAGCCAGCGTATGGCGCCTTGGTTTGAGTACACCTTGGTGGCTCATGATTCCTCTCGCGTTGCTGGCGACCGAGCTATTGCCATTGCCGTTCGACTACGTCGCCGACTTTTTCCTTCCACATCAGCTGTTCGGTGGCCCGAATATCAGGTCGCACGGCATCGTCTATGCACTGATCGTGACTTGCCTGATCGCGTCGCTCGTCGAGACGGCGGTCAATCAATGGGGATGCATCACGTTGCTGCGAAAAAAACTGGGTGCCGGCCCTGGAGTGGCGGTCATCGTGTCAGCGGCCCTGTTTGCGGCGATGCATTTCTATAGCTGGAAATATGTAATCACCACGTTTCCCGTTGGGCTCGTACTGGGTTACGTCTTCGTTGTCGAACAGATGCGGCGAGGGCGAGCCTTCGCGATCGTCGCTGCGATCCATGCGTTACGAAATGCCATTTCCATCGCACTGATTTTTGGCTTGCAGTGAAACCATATTGTGATGTCGGCGCGGCGGCGCGGCGGCGCGCATGCCTTCGGCGTCATTCAAGCAGTATTCTCCAGACGACTTAGTGGATCATAAATATCACAGTATTTATGATCCAAATAATGGCAAAATACCACTCGTCAAGTTTCTGGAGACTCCTACATGGCGGATACCTTCGAACTGGTCGCGCTTGCGCTGCCGGCGGATGTCGCGCCCGAGACGCTGCCGGCAGCGGTAAAGCGACTTGTGGCCGATTGCTGGCCCGGCATGAGCCGCGGCCAACTCGTTGCGCGCGCCCGGCGCCACGCGTTAAAGCCCTCTCTTCGTGCACACGGCCCGAGCGCTCCCGGTGAAACCGGGCACTTCAGCCTGACGCTGACCGCCGCGGGCGGGGTGGTGCGGCTCATTGCACATCTGCGCCGTGTCGCGAAGCGCCGTGCCTCCGCTCGCGCTGCGGTATCCGCGAAAACGTCGAAGCTGTCGCGGCCACCTTTGCGCGATCCGCGCCAGGCGTCGCTGTTCTGAGAGCTTGGAGGAATAGACCATGGGCCGACCGCGCATCGAATGGACCGACACGCAGTTGCGACAGATCCTGGCGGCGCTGCCTCGGCTCAACCGCGACACGCAACAAGACAACGCGCGCTTCCTGGACGGCGTGATCGCAGTGGTGCGCGCGGCGACCGGTCGCCTCTATGGTGCGACAACCTATAGCAAGCTGCTGCGGCACGTCGCGCCGCAAGCGGGGATCGAACGCAGTCCCAGTTCGTCGACCGTACAGGCCGCGGTATTGCGCGCGCAGTCGTTTGCGGCGGCGCAGCCGGGTGCCCGCCTTGGTGCGGCCGAGGGGGCGCAATGGGCCGGGCCGACTGGCGGCAGCCGCGACGGCAACGGCGTGACGGTGACCCGTGCGGGCAAGTCGGCGGCGAAGCGGGCACGCGCGAGTGCGAATGCCGGAGTCACCGCCGATACACTGCAGTCCGCGCTGGTTCCCGCGATTCGCGATGTGCTGACGCCATTGCTCGGGCAACTTCAAACCGCGTCGGCGCGGGGGCGTGCGCCCGCTCGGCATGACGACGCGCTGCAACTGCGATTGACCGAAGCGGCACTGGCCGACGCGCATGCGCGCATCCGGGGTCTCGAACAAGAGGCTGCTCATCTGCGGCGCGAGTTGGGCCGGGCCGAGGCCGCTCGCGATCTGGCGGGCAAACACGTGAATGCGATGCTCGAAGGACTGCACAACACGATCACCGGGTCAGGCGGTAGCGCCGCCATGTTGACGCAGGCGGTGAAACGGCTCGACGGGACCGGGCGATTTCTCAAGACGCAGAATGAAGCGATGCGCCGTCAGGCCACGCATGAGGCTGCGGCGCTGCGCGAGCAGAACCGGAAATTGTCGGAGCACATCGACCACTTGCTGCTCGACAACAACCACTATCGGCAGGTGCTCGCGGCGCAGCCAGGGCGTCGGCGAGCCGGGGCGTGAAGTACGTCCAGCGGCTGACTGGCGAAGTGGTGGAAATTTTCGCCAATTCAGCAGTGCAACGTCAAAACCTTGGCACCCGGCGTTCCGGCTTGTCTTCGCGTCGCCATCGAAGAGCGCAGCGGTTACTGCTCCGGCGCGATTCGCTGCCGATTTTCCGCACAGAAACCGCACCAGGAATCGAAGCGGCGTATCGAAGTGAGCGTCTGCCGAGTATTGGGAGGCGTTCTCCCGAAAAGCGAATGGGACACTTGGGTGACGGTTCCACCCCGAGCCCGGACGCGACCACTCGTCACCGGCGTTGCGCCGTCCAAATCATCAGCTAGCGCGAGGGCTACGTCTTGGCAGTTGCAGACGTGCTCGCATCACCGTCCGTAAGAACGAGCGCCGTCTTCATCGAGCAGGGCAGGTTGTTCAAGGTGGCCACCACTTTTTGCAGTGCGTCGAGCGACACGCCGTCGACCTGCACAGTCAACATTTCGATCGACTCCGAGGGCTTGACCTGGACTCGCAAGGTCGTGATACGCGCACCGCAACTGCGTAGACCCTTCCACACCGCTACCACGTGCAGCGCGCCGGGACCAGCCGTTACAGTGAGATGGTGCGTTGTCATGAGAGCTAGTTCGCACTCCGCTTTGGGATGTCAGGAGAGGGTGCATTCATGCAGAGCGTAGCGCAATGCAGTGACGTTTTGAAGTGTCTGCGCAAGCCCGGCGATAGTCGTTTTCGGACACCCCGAAGCGTCTACATATCAGCGGCAGTGCTACGATTGAAAAACAGCCAGAGGAAGGAGGCGATATGGCAACATTTGCTATCGACGCCGTGCGTATCGATCCGCAGGACGGAAAAATTTCCCACGTGCGCCTTGGAACCGTCGATCCTGCCACGCGCGCCTGGCAGTCCCCGGCCACCATCGTCGAAGTCGGCGAGGTGATCGACATCATGCGGCGCGGCGACGACGTGTGGTCCCTGTTCACGCTAGGCGGCACGCGTTTCCTCGGGCCCAAGATTCGCCCGGTTCCGCATACCGATGGGCGCGACGGAATTGATACTGACGTTCCGGATGGACACATCGAGAAATGTATCGACGACCTGCCGCGGCTCTGAAACGCGAGCCCACGCGTGCCATGCCCCAAGGCGTGGCGAGGCCGCTGAATCCATGCGCGTGACAGGCGCCGCTATCCGATAGTCTGCACGCGCAGCGCGTGTCTTTCACGCTCGGCCACCGGATTTATCGTGCAACGCGACAAATGACCGCCGGCCCATCGCTGCTGAAGATCCCTAGCAAAGAATGGTGCTCGTCACCCAAGGCATGTTGTTAAGCCGCGTGACGATCAAATCCAGCGCCTCTCGTGGAGTCGGGCGCAGCGCTATCGTGACCTGCTCGAAGCCGTGCTCCGGAAGCGTCATGATGTTCACTTTCTCGATATTGCGGGAAAACGGCAGTAGCACCTGCCAGATAGCTGCAATGCGCGTCCCTTGAACACGCGCCCGCACAATAAGCCGGTGAGCGCTCCCTGAATGCATCAATGGCAATTTACCCCCCGTTTCGAACGGTCCACTATTCATACCACCCCTCCTGTTCTTTTGACTGACGCCCGCATGAAGTCGATCTTATTTTTCGGTCTCTCTTCTTTCTGATGAAATATGGACTATTCCGTGCAGTCTTTCTTTCACGGCCTGAGCATGTTTTCGATCAGCGCGAGAGAGATCCTGCCGGTCAAGCAGCATTTCAATGCGCCGGCGCCAATAGTCCGGATCGTTGATTACGGACGTGGAAGCAATGCCCTCGCCAGTTCTAGCCATTCGTTCGAGCGTGGCGATTATCGCTTCGATGTGCAACAGATCGCTCTTATAAGAACCGTCGATTCCCATCACACTCCCTATCTCCTGGTCCTTTTAAATGTCCGGGTCGCTGTTATTCCGGTTCGCGCCTGATACCACCAGTCCTCGTGGTTGAGGTTCCGAAGGAGCTGGCCGCGACGCCGTTCCCGGCGGTAGTGGCTTACGATCAAAGGCATTGCAACCAGCATTGCAACGCCGCTGATTGTCAGTCCCATCCATGTTTCGCTCATAGTGACCTCGTCTGATAAGAGTGTGACGTTATCGGGCGATTCTGGTCGTCAGTGACCCGCGCAACATCGTGTTCAATGAAGTCGCGCGGCGCATATCCGGTGAACGGGACGGCAATCGCACCCCTGCCCTCGCGCAGTTGAACTGGCGAGAAAATGGGTAGCGCGATGCGACCCTTGTCGATCCCGAATCACGCGATGCTGACGGCCTCTCCGGAAACGGCTGAATGACCTGGCAGCGTTTGTCTGGCCTATGCTGCCGAAGTGGCGACAGGCTGATTTCCTCGCGCTATGGCGACGGCTTGCGTGGCAGCCTTGTGGATCGTTTCATAGCCGACCCCACCCATTGATACCGCCGACTTCAACACGGTGACGGCCGCCTCGGAGCCCACGGGAGCATTCCTGGCGAAGCCGTCGACGAACTCTCGCAGTTTGAGTTGCTGCTGCTGGAATTGGGCATCGACGATTTTCAGAAGCTCGGCCTGCGTATGAGTCGCAATTTCGAGCGCCTGACGGCTATGCGCGAGCATTTTCTCCGCGACCGGCCGTGCGCTGTTGGCTTGATGAACCCATAGTTCGAGGGGCGTCTTGTCCGATAGCGCCACCTTTACGGCCGGTTCACTTTCGGCGAGCGCCGTCTTGACTATCTGCTGGTTCAATTGCACCAGTTGTTCGAAACCTTTGAAGGTTTCGCGGGCCACGGAAAACACGGTGGAAACGTTGCCACTGTGCGTCCAGCCAAATTGCTCAGTCATCGATGCGTACACCGTCAACTCCTTTAGTTATACAAATCAATTTATAGACGGTAGTATGAAAAAACCGATCCCGATCCCGATCCCGATCGCGGCGGCGAGAGCTGCTGTTCTATGCGAGGCTCCCGCTTCTGCAATGCAGCATTAGATGGTTCATTCTAACTTTGTTAAATATGCCTTTGGGGAGCTGGTTTGTAGGTGATTACCCTTGGTGCTGGCTATGCTTGAGGGTGTATTGCTTTTTGTCAGAATTAAGCAGGATTGTCTGATTCACCTGCTGATCAACGGGAACGGTAGGCCAGAGGCCGAATGTCGGGCGCTCGGGCTTTCCGGTATCAGGCGGTTGCCGCCAGCGTGCGCGGTTTTCGGCGGATAGTTGCTAGAGCGAGTTTTGGGCCTTCGACGGAAGGGTGCGGCCATCGTCCGGCAGCTGTCTCCTCTGACAATTACCGTGTCTATCAATGCCGCCAGTGACTCTGCCCCGGCTCGGTCTGAACGATATCTTTAACCTAGGCGGTGAGCCAAGTCCTTGAGATCTGGCGACAAACGTCTCGGGTCGCAAGGCCGGGACGGCCCGTATTCGGTGCCTTGAGGTTACTGGACCGGCGCGCCGTCTACACGCGTAACGGCGGAGCAGGCGGTCAAGGTGGAGCGACCTACAACCTGTTTAGCGCGGGATTGGATTCTTTCCTGCCGAAACGCACGGACGTCTACGCGATCGCGGTCTATGAGAAAACAAGCGGCATTGGCTCGCTGGGGCAGAGCGCTCTGGCCCAGATCATCGGCTTGACGCCATAAACAATCGACAAACAGGTTTCATGCGCGTTGGCATCCGTCATAAATTCCGACGGAGAACGGGGTCGCTCACGCGTGCTGCGGATCGACCCGTGCATACACATCGACGCCGCCGTATGTGATAACGCCGTCGACGGATAAGAAGCGGCTTTGCACGACCTTGGCGCCGCCAATCGTGGCGGCGTCACGCCACGCCGCCACTTCACTACCCGATCAGAACTTGTGGATCATACCCACGCCGACAGCAACCTGGCTGCGCGACGACGACGGTGCGCCGTTCTGACCGTCACCGATGTCAGCGGTAGCGTTGATGATGCTGCGGCCGTTCGTGCCAATCGTCTGGCCGCTCGCGCGCTGATACGCTTCCAGCGCATACAGACCCGTGCGTTTGGACAGGCTGTAGTACTGCGAGAGATTGAACTGCTGGTAGCGAGCCGAGCTCGAGATGCCGTTCGACTCCGTTGCGCGGGTGTAGCTATAGCCGGCGGCCAGGTCCAGCGCCGTGATCGGCTTGAAGTGCAGCACCGTGCCAATCGTGTTCCAGATCGCCGTGTCGAGGAACTTCGAGTTGGTGCCCGGGATGTACTGCACGTTCGAGTACGCGAACGAGATGTCCCACTGCGAGTTGAACGCGTAGCCGCCCGTCACTGCGACGCGCTGCTGCGCCTGCGCCGAGATAAAGCCGTTGTTGATACCCGAAATGCCAGCCTGTGTGCCGTTGTTCGAGGTCGTGGAGGTAGCGCCCCAATCGCCGCCGCCCGGCGTCGAGTTGTTGATGCGCTGGAAGCCCGCCGCGATACCGAACGGACCATTCAGGTATTGCAATGCCGCGCTCCACGTCGAACCGGCGTTGAAGCTGCCCGGCACGCCGCCCAGCGAGTACGAGCCGCTAACCGTCAGACCGTGCAAGCTCGGCGACGTGTACACCAGCGAGTTGTTCGCCCGGTACAGCGTGTCCAGCGAGTCGATATCACCCGGGTGCGCGCCGTATGCGCCGGTCAGCCACGTGGTCGGGCTATACGGCGACAGCAGCGTGTAGTACGACGTGTACTGGCGGCCGGCCGTCAACGTACCGTAGGCAGCATTGGTCATACCGACATAAGCCTGGCGGTTGAACGCGAGACCCGTCACGCCTTGCGCACCGGTCGCGCTGTTGAAGCCCTGCTCCAACTGGAAAATAGCCTTCGTACCACCGCCCAGATCTTCCGCGCCCTTCAAGCCGAAACGGCTGCCGGCCCAGACGCCGTTGACCATCTTGACGACCGAGCGGCCGCCCGAGTTCGAACCCAACGCTGCCGAACTGCTTTGGTAGCCGATACCCGCATCGACGATGCCGTACAACGTCACGCTGCTCTGTGCATGCGCGCCCAGGGCGACCAACCCCAGGGCCGAGGTTACCAGTGCCTTTTTCATTGCTACTCCTGTGTGAATCTCTGTGAATGTGTTTTCTTGATCTCTGTCACTAGTGATCGCCCGGTAATCCAGCG
>Ga0310811_10011914_pt1 | contig 11285 bp, 6 predicted proteins | sample YCmetagenome_FD_207642 | JGI IMG/M metagenome (GOLD analysis project Ga0310811, IMG submission 207642) | Soil microbial communities from experimental microcosm in Duke University, North Carolina, United States - YC | ecosystem: Engineered > Artificial ecosystem > Soil microcosm > Unclassified ... | reverse complement strand
CGCGGCGGTCGCCCCGTTGGGCTTGGCGAGGTCGTGGGCCGTCCAGTGCTGGCCGTCCCCCGAGGTCCAGAACGTGTGGCAGCCGTTTTCCGAGCCCACCGCCACGAAGCCGACGGTAGTGGCGACCGCCGCGGTGGCGACGGAGCCAGCAGGCCTGCTGCTCACGCCGTTTACCCAGTTCTTCAGGTCGCCCGACCACCACAGGGCGACAGCCTGCTGGTTGTCCGTCCCCTGCGTGCCCACGACGAGATAGCCGCCGTGGCCAGCCGCCACGCCGAGGAACTGCGCGTTGCCGCCGGCGAGCGTGGTCAAGGCGGCCACCTGCTGCCAGGCCACGCCGTCGGGCGAGGCGAAGACCGCCGGCTCGGCCGCCCCGTTCGCTTGCACGGAACCCACAGCGATCCAGCCCGACGGCCCCTGCGCGACAGAGGTCAGGTGTCCCGTCACCCCGCCCAGCACCGCGGTAGACACCAGGGTCCAGCTGCCGTCGGCGGCATGCCGCCAGACCGCCGGGTGGCCGTCCGCATAGCCGACCGCCATCGTGGTGCCGCCAGCCGACCACATGGCGGCGACCCCGACCGAGCCATGCTCCGCTGGGTAGCCGGCCAGGGTCAGCGTGCTGGTCCGGGTGAGGGACGAGGGCCCGACGCTCGTCTGCCCCGAAGCGACGGGCCCGCTCGTCGGCTTTCCTGAGGAAAGCGCTCCGTTGCTAGCGCGCTCGGCCAGCATCTCGTTAGCCCGGCCGGTCAGCATCATCAGCGCACCTGCCCCGACGGTGACGATGACGGCAGCGGGCACGCCGATCTTGGCTACCTGCCAGCCTCGTCCGCGGGCACCTGCCCTGCTCATCGGCACCGGCCGCCGGGCGGCCCGGGGGGCACGCCGCCCGGCGGCTTCATCGACTGATCCCTGCCAGGCGCGGAACAGTTCGTCCGATTCGCTCAGCGACGGAGCGACCGGGGCGCTCAGCGGCGCGGAGGCGAATCCCGGCGGCGCGTCAAGGGCGGTGGCCGAACCGTACGACTGACGGCCACCGTGCGAGTCGCGCTCGCCGCGCGGCTGGGATCCGGCGAATGTCGGTGGGTCGTCGTACGCTCGTGATGGGCCATACGACCTGGGTGCGGCAAAGGCCGGGGACGGCGCGAACGGGGATGCCGGGGCAAAGGCGGAGGTGGTGAACGGGAAAGACGGGGCGGATGCTGGGGGCGGAAGCGGCGGTGCCTGGCCAGTGCGGCCGTCAGTGCTGTTCCCCGCAGGGGAACCGATTGGGCGGTCGCTCCAGATCGCGGTGGCGCGCCGGATGCGCCGGGACAACTGGGGCGTCACCGGCGGGAGCTCCGGCTCGGCGGGGGCTGGGGCGACGGGGACTGGATCGGCGGAGGGCCGCTCGTTGAGTTCGCGGTCCTCGGCTGAGGGCGCTAGCTGGTTGTTGGATTCCGCCAGTGCCGGTGCCGGTGCCTCGGGAGGCGTTTGGATCGGCCACGGTCCCATCCCGACCTGGGACTCGGTGAGATCGGCCAGGATGGGCAGGTCAGGACGGGTGGGCTCTGGGTCGATGAGGTCGTCCGCATCTGGTTCGGGCATTCCGCCTGAATAGCCAGATGAGTAGTCAGTTGAATAGTCGCCCGGGTAGTCGGGATAGTACGGATCGGGGATGGGCTGGCCAGCGGGGTACCAGTCAGCTGAATCCGCGGCGGGCGGCTCCCAGGAGGCGCCGGAGTACTCCCAGGCACGCTGGGCGAGCTGCCAGCCGGTGGTGCTGCCGCCGAGCGGGCCGGGGGCAGCGCTGCGCGGGGCGGCTACGCCGGCACGGCCGGGCCGGCCGCGCCCCGCATCCGGCGGAGCGGCCGCGGGGGCGCGCTGCGCTTCCACCGGGCGGCTCATCGGGCCGCGCTGCGTTTCTGCCGGGGTGCGCGGCGCTGCCGTTCGGCTGGCTGCGGGGCCGCGCAGGGCCTCTATGGGGCCGACGACCCGGACGCGGCGCGGTGACGTGCGGATGAGCGTTGGCCAGGGTGCGTCCGGCGCGCCACCGTTGGCGTCGGGCGAGCTCCGGTGGGCGTCGGAGGGGCCCCGGCTCGTGCCAGGCAGGCCGCTGTTTGCCCGCGGAAGGCGGGGGCGGGCCACCGGGGGCTGGGGGGTACGCAAGGGGCCCTGGCCGTTCTCCGGGCGCGGCGACCGCCAGGGGACCTGGTAGATCCCGGTCGGCCTGGTCTCCACGTCGTACGGCGAGGGCGTATCCGAGCGAGCTGGCCCCCTGTGCCGGACTGGGGGGGCCGCTTCCCCAGCCGGCGACGGGGACCAGCCCGCCGGATTTGGCGCGCCGGGCCGGTTAGACCTGGCGCGGCCCCCTCCGGGGTCGGGTGCCACTCGGGATTGCTCCCGGCCCTCAGCACCGTATCCGGATGGTCCGTAAGAGCCGGGCTGAGCGTTTCGCGGGTCGGCCATCGACTACTCCCGGTCCTCTTAAAATCACTCTAAGTAACTGATCTTGACGCAAGTTTTGCGCCCGGATCTTTCATTGCCTGGCTCTTGATTCGATGGTAACTAGAGATCGTTCAAATACCCAGTGGTTGCGGGCAAAAAAATCACAACTAGTTTTGTGGCGCTTACCCTCAGTAATTAACGGATCGGCGCGTTTAATCCGGCAAGCGAGTTTGCGCGCCTCAGGTGATTCTTGGTTCGCCGCTTTCACCAACCGCACCACAGATCTCAGGATCCGAGCGGACCGCCGGTCATTCCTTTCTTCTTTAGCGGTAATTGAACGCCGCCACGTTCATAAACGATCGTCACGTCAATCTCTTCCTGACACAGTGGCGGCCTAGCATAGACGGCATGGCATCTTCGGAATCCCCGCAGCCGTCCCTGCTGCCCTTTGTCGCCGCGCAACCGCTCGTCGACCATCACTGCCATGGAGTGCTTCGCACGGGGGGCGATCTCGCGGGGCTGCTCAACGAGGCAGAAGGGGCTGCGGTCGCCGACGGGATGCCTTTCGACTCACTCGCCGGACTAGCCCTGCGGCGCTGGTGCCCGCCGTTGCTCGGACTGGAGCCGCACGCGAGCATCGAGGCCTACCAGGAGCGGCGGGCCACGCTCGACGGAGAGGAAGTGAACCAGCGGTTTATGCGCGCGTCCGGGCTTGATGCGCTCTGCGTCGATAGCGGGTACACGCCCGCCGACCTGACGTCGCCCGCCGAGACGGCCAGCTTCGCCGGGGCGGCGGCGTTCGAGATCGTCCGACTGGAGCAGGTCGCGGAGACGCTGGCCCGGTCAGGGGCGCGACCCGCCACGTTTCCTGACGCTTACCGCAGCGCGCTCAGCGAGTGGGTCAGCATGCCCTCGTTCGGGGCACGGGTGGTTGGCTTCAAATCGATCGCCGCGTACCGGGTTGGGCTAGCACTCGAGGGACGGCGACCCAGCGACGGCGAGGTCGTCGTGGCGGCCGCCCGCTGGCTTGGCCGGGCGCACAATGCGGCCGGCAAGCGCGGCGCTGTCGGCCAACCCGGGGGCGACGGGACGCCAGCACGGCTGGCCGACGAGGTGCTGCACCGGTTCTTCATCTGGTGCGCGGCTGACCTGGGCATGCCGATCCAGTTCCACGTCGGCTACGGCGACCGGGACATCGACCTGCACCAGTGCAATCCGCTGCTGCTCACTGACCTGCTGCGGGCCCTTGAGCCGACCGGGGCGACGGTGATGCTGCTGCACAACTACCCGTACCACCGCGAAGCTGGTTACCTGGCCCAGGTCTTTCCGCACGTGTACGCGGATCTCGGGCTCGCCACCCACAACGTCGGCGCCCGGGCCACAGCCTTGCTCGGCGAGGCGCTTGAGCTGGTGCCGCTGCGGAAGTTCCTGTTCTCGTCCGACGCGTTCGGGCTACCGGAGCTGTACTACCTGGGGACGCTGCTGTTCCGCCGGGCGCTTTCTTCGTTCCTGTCGGCGCGGCTCGCGGATGACGACTTGAGCTACGCCGCCGCCGAACGCATCACGCGGCTCATCGGCGCCGAGAACGCCCGCCGCGCCTACCGACTACTTCCCTAGAGGCCGCAGGCGCTCGCCACGTTGCTGGCCGACGCCTCGCGGGTCGTGGCCGCCGGGATACCCGCTCGCTCGAAGTCCGTGACGTAGATGTACGCGGCGCTGGACGGGGAGGAGGCCGCGTTCAGCGCCGGGATGTACGACGACCAGACCTTGTTGTAGGTCAGCAGTGCGCTGAGCTGGGTCTGCAGGTCGGCGGTCGGGTTGCCGGTGACCATGCCCGACTGCAGCGGGGTCCAGCCGATCAGGCCGCCGCCGCCCATGCCGACCGATTCCGGGTTGCCCTTGGACTCCTGGTAGATGTTGCCCGCGATGCCGGCGGCAGCGTTGTGGGTGTAGCCGTTGGCCAGCAGGAAGCTGACGATCGCGGTCACGTTCTGCGGGAGCATGCTGTAGTTCAGGTTGCAGCTGAGCGTCGCGGTGGTGACCGCCTTGCTCGTCGCCGTGGCGGAGGGCGTCGCGGCCTGCGTCGTAACGCGGGCGCTTGGCGTTGCTGTGGCTCGCGCGGCCGAAGGCGATGACGCGGACGGGGTCGCGGCCGGGGTGTGGCTCGGCGTCGGCTTAGCGGTGGCGCGCGCGGCGGCCGCATGGTTGGCTTCGCTCGCGGTGGCCTGCGCGACCCTGATCATCGAACCGGAACCGTTGAGCTGGCCCCCGCCGGCAGCGGGCGTGGCGGTCTTGACGGGGGCGGTCACGCTGGCGTTGAACTGCGCTGCCTGGGGCTGACCGCCGCTCGCCAGGCTGTAGGCGGCCGTCCCGGCCGCGACTGCTGCGGCAACTGCCGCGGCGGGGACGACCTTGCCGACCCGCGACTTGCGGGCCGCCTTGCCCCGGGGGCTCGCGTGCCGCCCGGTGTACCGCTCGGCTCCGTCTTCGGACTGGCGGGCGGGGCCGTCGGGCTGAGCGGAGGCCGCTCGCCTGAAGAGCCCGAACTTGCTGCTGCCGTTGTGCCTGTTGCCTGCGGTCAAGAAATCCCTAACGCCGTTCCCTGCCCGGCTACGCGGTCACGGGGGTTTCCCTCTCGCCAGGCCTTGCAAGCGACAAATCGCTCACAAACAGCGTTACAGCACAAAATTGTCAGGAAGCCTGTTTAATCACAGATGACCCGGTGAGGCTACTGATGCGGCAATCACCGGCGGACGGGGCGAGAGAGCCACGGAGTTCCGGTGGTGCCGGGCATCTGGGCCATCGCTCAGCGGCATGACAACGGTGGCCAGGAGCGAGCACGAATGGCCCGAAATGACTAGTCAACGTCAAGTGAGCACGCGGACACGATTCGAAGTTTTATTACACGGCGTAGCGACGAGATCTCATTTTGCCTGGTGAGCTGAGGCAGACAAGGTGGTCGATGACGCGGAGTTATGAACTCGTTCTGGCGGCTATCTCTGTCATAGCACGGGCGAGCAGCCCCTCGCCTGGGCCCAGCCACCGGACACGGGGGTCGCGCCTGAACCAGGATTCCTGGCGGCGCGCGAAGCGCCGCGTGGCGCGGGCTGTCTCGTCGCGGGCTTCGTCGAGGGTGAGTTCGCCGTCAAGGTGGCGGAGCATCTGCTGGTAGCCGAGGGCACGGCTCGCGGTCTTGCCGTCGCGCAAGCCGTGCGCGGCCAGGTGGCGTACCTCCGCTTCGAAGCCGGCCGCCCACATGCGGTCGACGCGGGCCTCGATGCGGCGGTCGAGTTCCGCGCGGTCCACCTGGACGCCGAGCTGGATCGCGGGGCGGCCACCGTCGTAGCCGGGCATCGTGGCGCTGAAGGGGCGGCCGGATAGCTCGATGACCTCAAGGGCGCGGACGATGCGGCGGCCGTTGCTCGGCAAGATGTTCGCGGCCGCGATCGGGTCCTGGATGCGCAGGAGCTCGTAAAGGGGGCCTGGGCCCTGCTGCGCGAGTTCGGCTTCCAGGCGCTCGCGGATCGCCTCGTCCGTACCGGGGAAGTCCAGTTCGCCGAGCGCAGCCCTGATGTAGAGGCCGGAACCGCCGACCAGGACGGGCACCTTGTCGCGCTTTTCTATGTCGGCGATCACGCCGTCAGCGAGGTCCTGGTACTCGGCGACGCTCGCGACCTGGGTCACGTCCCACACGTCAAGCAGATGGTGCGGGACGCCCCGTCGCTCCGCTTCCGTGAGCTTGGCGGTGCCGATGTCCATGCCCTGGTAAAGCTGCATGGAGTCGGCGTTGATGACCTCGCCGCCCAGTTCCAGTGCCAGGTCCACCGCCAGGTCGGACTTGCCTGCGGTGGTCGCGCCAACGACGGCGATCAGCATGGGTGGATGCTGGTTAGCTGCGGAGGACCGGCATGCCGAGCAGGACCGGCGCCGGTGTGTCGGGCGAGCCGTCGGGCACGGGCGCGGCAGCTGCTCGCTGGCGGGCGGCCCAGGCGTCGCCCGCACGGGTGCGGCGTACCTCAAGTGGCGCGTCGTCGGCGCGCAGGTAGTGCGGCGCCGGGCTCGTGACGCGCGTGGTGACGATATCGCCCGGCCGCGGCGCGGTGCCGTGCGGCGCGAAATGGACGAGGCGGTTGTCCCGGGCGCGGCCCGACAGGCGGTGCGTCGCGGCGTCCTTGCGGCCCTCGCCTTCCGCGACGAGGACCTCGACGATCTTGCCGTCCTGCTTGGTGTTCTCTTCTGTCGCGATCTGCTCGACCAGCGCGACGAGCCGGTCGTAGCGGTCCTGGACGACTTCCCTCGGCACCTGGTCCGGCATGGTCGCGGCGGGGGTGCCCGCGCGGATCGAGTACTGGAACGTGAACGCGGAGGAGAACCGGGCCCGTTCCACGACGTCGAGCGTGCCCTGGAAGTCTTCCTCGGTCTCGCCGGGGAAGCCGACAATAATGTCCGTGGTGATCGCCGCGTGCGGGATGTGCGTGCGGACGTTGTCGAGGATCGCCAGGTAGCGGTCGCGGCGGTAGGCGCGGCGCATGGCCTTGAGGATCGTGTCCGAGCCGGACTGGAGCGGCATGTGCAGGCTCGGCATGACGTTCGGCGTGTCGCGCATCGCCTCGATGACATCGTCGGTGAAGTCCCGCGGGTGCGGGGAGGTGAAGCGCACCCGCTCAAGCCCGTCGATCTCACCGCAGGCGGCGAGGAGCTTGCTGAACGCCAGCTTGTCGCCGAACTCGGCGCCGTAGGAGTTCACGTTCTGACCGAGCAGGGTGACCTCGATGACGCCCTCATCGGTCAGCGCGCGGATCTCGTCGAGGATGTCGCCCGGGCGGCGGTCCTTTTCCTTGCCGCGCAGCGACGGCACGATGCAGAAGGTGCACGTGTTGTTGCACCCGACCGAGATCGACACCCACGCGGAGTACGGGGACTGGCGGCGAGCGGGCAGCAGGGAGGGGAACGTCGTGAGGGTTTCCTCGAACTCGACCTGCGCCTCCTCGCGCTCGCGAGCGCGCTCAAGGAGCTTCGGCAGAGCGCCGATGTTGTGCGTGCCGTAGACGACGTCGACCCAGGGGGCGCGGTCGGTGATCTTCTGCCGCTCCATCTGGGCGAGGCAGCCGCCGACGGCGATCTGCATGCCCTTGTGCGCCTTCTTGGTGGGGAGCAGGTGGCCGAGGTTCCCGTATAGCCGGTCGGCGGCGTTCTCGCGGACCGCGCACGTATTGAATACCACCAGGTCGGGCGTCTCGCCCTCTGGGGCACGCGCGTACCCGGCGTCCTCAAGCAGCCCTGCAACGCGCTCTGAATCATGCACGTTCATCTGGCACCCGTAGGTGCGGATCTCGTACGTCCGTCCTTCTCCCACCTGTCCAGGATAGGGGTGGGCGCACACCGAAGTGCGCTTCGTGGTATGGAAGGTGCATGACTGAAACTGCCGCCTACGGGACCTGGAAATCGACGATCAGCGCCGCGGACGTGGCCACGGGGGCGGTGGGGGTCTCCTACCCGTCCATCGCCGGCGACGAAGTGTGGTGGCAAGAGCGGCGGCCGTCCGAGAGCGGCAGGACCGCGATCGTGGCCGCGGCGAGCAGCGACGGCGAACCCAGGGAACTGCTCCCCGCGCCGTGGAACGCCAGGACCCGGGTACACGAGTACGGCGGCAAGGCGTACCTGGCCGTTCCCTCGCTGTCGCTGGCGGGCGGATTCGATCTCGTCTTTGCCAACTTCGCCGACCAGCGGCTGTACGCGGCAGGCGGGGCCGTGTCGGGGGATGTCAGCCCAATACCGCTGACGCCGGCTGATGAAGGCTTCCGCTTCGCGGACCTGGTGCTCTCGCCCGACGGTCACGAGATCTGGTGCGTGCGGGAGACGGTGCTTCCGCTCGCGGATGACGGTGTGCCCGCTGGCTTTCATGTCGGCGGGGGCGTGGCTGTGCGCCGGGAGATCGTCGCGGTGCCGCTGGACGGGGCGGCGGCGGCTTCCGCCGCCGCGATCCGCGTGCTGGTGTCCGGGGCGCAGTTCTTCGCGTTCCCGACGCCCTCGCCGGACGGCACCCGGCTGGCCTGGATCAACTGGAACCACCCCAACATGCCGTGGGACGGGACCGAACTGCGGGTCGCTCCTGTGTCCGCTGGCGGCGTCCGCGTCGCCGACGCCGCGCTCGTCATGGGCGGGCAGACCGAGTCGGTGCTCGCCCCCGCCTGGCGCGACGAGGACTCGCTCTACGTGATCTCCGACGCTTCCGGCTGGTGGAACATCTATCAGGTGACGGCCTCGGCCGGGGCGACGCCACGGCCACTGCACCCGCTCGCTGAGGAATTCGCGGCACCGCTGTGGCAGCTCGGCGGACGGCCGTTCGGGTTGCTGAGTGACGGGCGGCTCGTCGTGCAGCACGGGCTCGGCGAGCTGCACCTTGGGTTTCTCGACCCGGCCTCGGGCGAGCTGACCGCCGTCGACCTGCCGGGCTACCGCACGACCAACGCGGACCTCGATGTCGCGGGCACCACCATCACCACGGTCGCGGGCGGCCCGCGCGCCGCGTGGAGCGTGCTGCGCGTCACCGCCGACGGCGCGCTCGAACCCATGAAAAAGCCGGCCGCCAACGGTCCCGCCCCTGCCTACCTGCCGGACGCGCGCCCGGTACAGCTGTCCAGCCAGCACAGCGGTTCCGTGGTGCACGCCATCGTCTACCCTCCGACCAATCCCGGCTACACCGGCCCAGCCGGGGAACTGCCGCCCTTCATCGTCCACGTGCACGGCGGCCCGACCAGCAACTCGTTCCCTGTCCTTTCGCTGGAGAAGGCGTTCTTCACCAGCCGGGGCATCGGCATCATCGACGTCAACTACGGCGGTTCCACGGGCTACGGCCGCGAGTACCGCAACCGGCTGCGCGGCCAGTGGGGCATCGTCGACGTCGCCGACGCCTACACCGCCGCTCTCGGCCTGGCGGAGTCGGGTGACGCCGACCGCGCCCGGCTGGGCATCCGCGGCGGGTCGGCCGGCGGGTGGACCGCCCTCGCGGCGGTGACGAGCGGCCCAGGGCTGACCGGGACCAAAGAGGCGGTTTTCGCGGCGGCCACGTCTTACTACGGCGTGAGCGACCTGCGCCCGTTCGCGACCGACACCCACGACTTCGAGTCCCGCTACCTCGACGGCCTCATCGGGCCGCTCCCCGAAGCCGACGCACTGTATGTCGAGCGCGCTCCGGTCGGCCATGTCACCGAGCTCACCTGCCCGATCCTGCTGCTCCAGGGCCTGGACGACCCGATCGTGCCGCCTTCCCAGTCTGAAGTGATCGCCCGTGACCTGGCCGCCCACGGGATCAGGCACGCCTACCTGACGTTCGCGGGCGAGTCACACGGCTTCCGCATGGCGGAGACCGTGACCAAGGCGCTCGAAGCGGAGCTGGCGTTCTACGGCGAGATCTTCGGCTTCACGCCGCCCGGTGTGCCGCCGCTCGAGCTCTCCTAAGCCGCGCTCCCGGTAACGCCGACAGCGCGGTGCGCAAACGCGTACCGCGCCGCGCCCCAGATCGCCAGGTTGCCTGGCGCCGCCGGAAGGACCTGCAGGTGCGGAAGGCCTGCCGCGGCCAGCGCCTGCAGCATGGCTGGCCGGAACAGGTCAAGCGACTGCCCGACCTTGCCGCCGATGACGACTGCTTCTGGCGCGAACCGCGCCAGGACGGCAGCGAGGCCGTTGCCCAGCGCGGCGCCCATGGCCCGGTACGCCTCGACCGCGCGCGGGTCGCCCTGGTGCGCGAGGGCTGATATCTCCTTGGCGCTCTTGGCTGTGCCTTGCGTGTCGCCGTACAGCGCTACGACGCCGTGCGCCGACACGTTGTCCTCGATGATGCCGTCGCCGAAGGGCAGGTTCCATACCTCTCCGCCCGGCGGGACACGGTCAGCTGCCTGGACGATCGCGCCGTCCTCGATGAAGCCGCTGCCCAGGCCCGTCCCGATCGTGAGCGCGACGAACCGCTTCACGTCCGGCAGCTGACGCCAGCTGACCCCCAGGCCGAAGGCGTCGGCGTCGTTGAGGAAGTAGACCGGCAGCCCGGTCTTCTTGCTCAGTAGCTCGCCCAAGGGCACGCCGTTGATGGCCTGGAACTTATGCGTCATATGCGAGACGCCCGCCGCGTAGTCAAACGGCGCCGGGATGGCTATACCGCAAGCGATAACCTCGGCGCGGTCGGCCCGGCCGCCCGCGGCGGCGATGACACGCGCCAGTTCAGCGACGATCTCGTCTTTTGTCCGGGCGGCCGGGCTGCCGCTTCCCTGCAGGTCCCCGATCAGCTCGCAGTCAGCCGATACGCACGCCGCGTCGACGGAGGTGCCGCCGACGTCCAGGGCAATGACAGCCTGTCTTGACATGCGGGTGACTCTAGCTCACGACCTTGCCCGGGAGCACAGCGCGGAGTACGGCTGGTGAACTGGCTCACTACCAGGCGATGCCCTTGACGGTCCCGGTGCCGACGTTCTGCGGCGGCACCGGGAGGTCTTGGAAGCGCCCGTCGGCGGAGACCGCACCGAAGCCCTGTTTGAACTGGCTCGCGTTGCCGTTGCTTTTGCTCCAGTAGCCGAGAACCGTCCGGCCCGCCGTGTCGGTCCAGACCACACTCAGGGACGGAGGTGGGTGCATGGGGTCGTCAGTGAGTGTCTTGCGGAACACGTCCTGGGGGGCACCCGGTGCGGCCGCGGGGTAAACCTGCCAGGCCAGCGTCCAGTTGACCAGCTTCTTCTGGCTGTTCGGTATCGTCGCTTCGCTGTCCGACCAGCAGCTCACGGTCTTCCCGTCCGCACTGACCAGTGGGTCGCCTGACGGATCGCAGCCCTGGAAGTGCGACGAGTCAGCGCTGGCCTGCTGCGACCAGA
>Ga0310811_10011913_pt1 | contig 11285 bp, 12 predicted proteins | sample YCmetagenome_FD_207642 | JGI IMG/M metagenome (GOLD analysis project Ga0310811, IMG submission 207642) | Soil microbial communities from experimental microcosm in Duke University, North Carolina, United States - YC | ecosystem: Engineered > Artificial ecosystem > Soil microcosm > Unclassified ... | reverse complement strand
AGACGATCCTGGTCGAGATCGGCGACGACCACGTCGCCACCGTCACGATCAACCGGCCGACGGTGCTCAACGCCTTCAACAACCAGATGTGCGCGGAGTTCTCCCGGCTCTGGGCCGAGCTCGCCGACAACGACCACGTCCGCGCAGTCGTACTCACCGCCGCCGGCGAACGCGCCTTCTCCACCGGGGTCGACGTCACCGAACGCACCGGAGCCTCCGACAGCCCCTGGCTCGACCAGCGGCAGCCCTGGGCCGAGAAGGAGGACCCCGGCCACGACCTGAGCCCGAAGCGCAACGGCTTCTGGAAGCCGGTCATCGCCGCCGTACGCGGCATGTGTGCCGGCGGCGCGTTCTACTGGATCGCCGAGTGCGACATCGTCATCTGCTCGCCGGACGCCACGTTCTTCGACCCGCACGTCACCTACGGGCTCGTCGCATCCCTCGAGCCCATCGCCCTGACCTACCGCATGCACGTCTCCGACGTTCTGCGCATGGCGCTGCTCGGGCTGCACGAACGGATCACCGCCGAGCGGGCCATGACCTGCGGTCTGGTCACCGAGATCGTCGAGGCCGACGGGCTTGTGGCCCGTGCCCGGGAACTGGCCGCCGCGATCGCCACCCAGCCACCGGCGGCGGTCCAGGGCACGGTCAAGGCCATCTGGCAGTCCCTGGACGCCGGGCGAGGCCAGGCGCTGGGTACCGCGCTGCTCTACACCCAGGTCGGCAACCCGATCGGCACTGCCGGCCTCGACCGGGCCGCCGCCAAACCGGCCACCACCTGGCGGCGGTGACCTCGTGGTCTGCGCTACTTCGGTCCGGCTGCCTCTGGACGGCTTTCGGGACGGGTTCCGAACCTGGCTCGCCCCGGACGGTGCCGGCGCCGAGGTGCTGGCCCCCTTCCGAGCGGGCCCGGCCGGCAGCCACGAGGACCACGTTGCGCTGGGTCTACAGCTCAGCGCGGTGCTGTGGGAGCACGGGTGGAAGCGGTACGGCTGGCCGGAGACCGTCGGGGGCGTGGGTGGTGGGCCCCGCTACCGGGCCGTCTACTACGACGAGCTCTGCCGTGCCGGGCTGTTCGTGCCGGAGCCCGACCAGCCCACCGAGGTCCTCGCCCCGGCCGTCCTGCACCACGCCCCCGACCTGGCCGAACACGTCCTGCCCGGCCTGCTGGCCGGCCGCGAGGTGTGGGGCCAGGGATTCTCCGAGCCGGACGCGGGCAGCGACCTGGCCTCGCTGCGCACCCGCGCCATCCAGGCCGGCTCCGGCTACCGGATCAACGGGCAGAAGACCTGGATGAGCAACGGCCACCTCGCGCACCGGCTGTTCGTCCTGGCCCGCACCGGCACTCCGGAGAGCCGCCACCGGGGCATCACCGCGTTCCTGCTCGACGCCGACGCCCCCGGGGTGACCCGCCGGCCCCTGGTCTTCGCCAGCGGGGTCACCGAGCTGTGCGAGGTCTTCTTCGACGACGTCGAGGTGTCGGCCGACACAGTCGTCGGGCAGGTGGACGGCGGCTGGGCCGTGGCGATGTACCTGCTGCAGTACGAGCGCAGCATGTACGCCGCGCAACGGCAGGCCTGGCTGCTCGCCCGGCTGCGCGACCTGGCCGCGCTGGTCGGCGGCGACGCCCATCCGGCCGCGGCGGCCGTACTCGGGAGGGCCTGGGCCGCTGTGGGCACGGTGCGCGCCCGCACCGCCGAAACCGTCCGTCGCCTCGACGGCGGGGAGATGGTCGGCCCGGAGGCATCCGCCGACAAGATCCTGCTGGCCACCGCGGAGCAGGCCGTCTTCGACGCCGCGAAGGAACTGCTCGGCGCCGGGTTCCTGCTCGATCCGGACAACCGGGACTGGCGCGACCAGTGGTGGTACAGCCGCGCGGCCACGATCTACGGCGGGTCGATCGAGGTGCAGCGCACGATCCTCGCCGACCACGTCCTCTCCTTACCGCCCGAGACATCGAAACCGTCCCGGGTTGAGGAGCGCTGACGTGGACACCGATCTTCACGACCTGCTGCGCGGCACGCTGCGCGCACTGATGCAGGAGCCACCGGCGGACATCGCGGCCGCGCTGGCCGGCCTCGGCTGGGCAGAGGTGCTCGGCGCCGACCCCGAGGACGCCACCGGTCTGCTGTTCGGCGAGCAGGGGAGTGCCCTGGCCTCCACCGCCGCGCTGGACGGCGTGGCCGCGCGGGTGCTCGGCCTGGCCCCGGACACCCGGTTCGTCTGGCCCGGCCTGGATTCGTTCCGTGCCGGCGGCCCGGAGGTGGCCGGCGGCGTCGTGCTGGCGGCGATCCCGGGATCCGCCCAACTGCTGTCCGGCGATCCGGCCGAGGGGCTGGATCCAGCGCCGGCCGAGGGGTTCGCCTCGGGCTCAGGCTGGTACGTCGATGACGCCCCGGCGCCCCCGGGCGGCGCCGCCGTGCTCGGCCCAGCCCGGCTGGCGGTCGCCGAGGAACTTCTCGGTGTCGGCGGCCGTGCCCTGCGCGAAGCCTGCGACCACGTCGGCTCCCGGCACCAGTTCGGCCGGCCGATCGGCTCCTACCAGAGCGTCCGGCATCGTCTGGCCGGCGCCTACGCCGAACTGACTGGAGCGGAGGCCGTCGTGCGCGCGGCCCGCACCGATCCGGCGGCGCTCGGCGCGGCGGCCAAGGCGGTAGCCGGCCGAGCTTGTGGGCTGGTGGTGGCCGAGGCCGTGCAGGTGTGCGGAGGGATGGGTCTGTCCGCGGAGCACCCGGTGGCCCGCTGCGCCCGCCGGACCCACCTGCTCGACGCGTTCCTCGGTCGGGCCACCGACCTGACCCGGGCGATGGGCGCCGGCCTGCTGCGCGGCGACGTCCCCGCCCTGACCGGCAGCTTCTGACCCGGAGGACTTCCGACCATGACCACTGACACGACCAGCGCCGACCTGTTCTCCATCGCCGACCGGGCGGTGCTGCTCACCGGGGCCTCGGCCGGGATCGGACGCCGGTTCGCCGAGGTCCTTGCCGGCGCCGGCGCCCGGGTCGGCCTGGTCGCTCGCCGCGGCGACCTGCTCGACGAGATGTGCGCCCGGCTGCCCGGCTGCGTGGCGCTCCCCGCCGACCTCAGCGACCCGGACGCCGCCGAGGCCGTCGTCGAACGGGCAGCCCGGCAGCTCGGGCCGATCGACGTGCTGGTCAACAACGCCGCCTATATCGCCGGTGGGGTCAAGGCGGAGGACGAGACGCTGGACGACATCCAGAACACGCTCACGGTCAACCTCGTCGCACCGATCCGCCTCGCCCAGGCCGTCTATCCCGCGATGAAGGCCGCCGGCCGGGGCAGCATCATCAACGTCACCTCGATGGTCGCCGAGGTGGGCATCGGCCGCTTCCCACAGGCCACCTACGCCGCCTCCAAGGGCGGGCTCGCCGCGATCACCCGTGAATGGGCGGCGCAGTGGAGCCGGCACGGCGTGCGGGTCAACGCGATCGCCCCGGGCTTCATCGAGACCGAGATGACCGAATCGGTGATCCACCACGAGAAGGTGCAGCGCTGGATCACCTCCAACACCCTGCTGCCCCGGCACGGCCGGACCGAGGACTTCGACGGCGCGCTGCTGTTCCTGGCCAGTGACGCCAGTGCCTACGTCACCGGCCAGACCATCACCGTCGACGGCGGCTGGACCGCCCACTGAGCCTGGAGGCCGACATGTTCGGATCCGAGGACACCCGAGTCCTGATCAACCGCTTCTACACCGCGCTGAGCGGTGGCGACCGCGACACCCTGCGAGAGCTGCTCACCCCCGAGGTGGAGTGGCAGATGCCGTACAGCATCGAGCACAACCTGGTCAGCGGCCGGGACGCGGTGATCGACGAGCTCGGCAGCGGCGTAGTGCGGAAGTTCTTCAAGCGCGGCACTTTCCGCCACGAGGTGCAACGCATCATGTGCGACGGTGACATGGCCGTAGTGCAGGCCACGACCTCCGCCCGCACTCACGATGACGAGCCCTACGCCATGCAGTACTGCTGGGTGTACACATTCACCGGCGGCCGCATCAGCTACATCCGGGAGTACATGGACACCCACGAGGCCGCCCGCGTCTTCCGCTGGCCGACCTATCAATCTCGAGCTGGTCAGCCGAGGGAATGCAGCCCTGACTGATCTTGTCGCAGCGTCAGCGAAGCGTGGCTTTCGGGCGATGCGCGTTTGATCTATGCGTGGGCCGGCCGGACGCCCCGGGCCCGCGCACTCGTGCACATCGGCAGGGCAGCGGCCCGACGCCGCTGGGGTGCCTGCCCCGTGGTAGCCGGGCAATATGATCCGCGCCATAGCGAGGCGGATCCCGAAGACGATCATCGCCCGCTCCTGTCTGGTGCAGTCCCTGGGACAGTCCGATGACGTCGCCGGCTTTGAAGTCGTACTCCTCACCGGTTTCGTCGTTGCGGACGTGCACTTCGCCCTCCAGCAGGAGGATCGTTTCGTCTCCCAGGACCCCGGTGTAGGGGACGGTGGCTGATCCGTCGGCTTCACAGCCGTCGATTCCGACCCCGGAGCGCGATACCCCGGCCATCAAGGTGCCAGTGGCTCCTTCGGGTCGAACGTAGTAGAGCTCACCGCACACCTGCTCGCCCTCGGCGGGTTCGGTCCAGCGGTAGGTCTCCCACTGGTCGGGGTTGTCGCTGATGTCGCCGATGTAGAGATCGTCACTCGGCGATCCGGGCTGGGGGCGGCGGCGCGCCCGTGCAGAAACTCGGGTACAGCCAACGGGTACCGATGGGGTCGGTCGTTGGCCAGGCGCGTCAGGAACCGGCCCCGGCCGGGTCAGACGGACTCTGCCGGTCGCGGGTGGTGGGGATCGTGGGGAACCCGGCGATCGACAACGCGCGATCGACGATGCTGCCCGAGCTGACCAGCACGGCGGCGAAGCAGGCTCGCCGCTGGAACAGCACGGTCATTCCCGCGGTACCGATGAAGTCCGCCCGGACCAGGTCGAGCACCACCTTCTGCGCAGTGGTGGCGCGTTCGATGGCCTGGGCCAACTGGTCGCTGGTGGCGATATCGATGAAACCGGTCACGGCCAAGGTAGGTAAGCCGCGCGGGCTGCCAGCGGGGATCAGAGCCGTCCCGAGCCCTGTCCCCGCAGTCGAGTTCGCCTCAATGCCGTCAGTCGTGTCCAATGGTGCTACCACGGCGTTCTCCCAAGTCGGACGGACGGGCGTGATCCGCGGATGCGGATCGAGCTCGATGGGGGCGTACCCAGAGCTCGGCATTCCATACGCGGACCGATCCGGCCGTCCCATAACCGGAACCGGTACCTCCCGGGGGGTTCTCGGTAGGTGACCGGTAGTGGCTCGGCACTTGTGGACGTGTGTCCGCTTCGGAGTGATTGCTTACTTCATGGGTGGGTATGGCTTCAGGGACTGAGGTGTCTCGGGGGCGTTGGAGTGGCGCGTCCGGATGGATATGGGGGATGCGTGATGTCGCGGGTCGAGGTGGTGGTGGTCGGAGCCGGACTGGCCGGGTTGAGCTGTGCTCATGAGCTGGCCGTAAGGGGCCACGATGTGCTCGTGCTGGAGGCCCGCGAAGTCGTAGGTGGCCGGTGTTCGTCGTGGTCGATGGACGGCATGCCGGTCGAGTCGGGCTACCACCGGATGTTGGGCAGCTACAGTGCGCTGCCCGATCTGCTGGCTAGGGCGGGGGTCGCCGTCGATGACATCGTGTGCGGGGAAGACGAAGTCGAGATCCGCTCCAGTGACGGCACCAGTGCCATCCTCGGTGCATCCCCTGTTCACAAGCCGGTGCGCACGGCCCTTGGCCCGGTGGCCGGGGCAGCGCCGCTATCGGCGCCGGACTGGGTGAGCGGGACCGGGCACGCACTCTTGGATGCCTCTCCGCTGCGCGGGCTGACCGCGCCCTTGCGCGCGGCCCTGTTGCCGATCGATGTGATCGCCGACAGCGCCGACGACTTCGTGCGGTCCTGGCCCACACCGCTGCGGCAGATGGTGCTGCCGCTGGTGGAACGTGGGCTGATGTCGCAGGCTGATCTCGTCTCCCTGGGGCCGTTCTTCGCCGCGGGGATGGCGGCCTTCGAGGCGGACCCGGACCGGTTGGACCGCTGGAGCGTCGAACGGATGGCCGACCGGTTCGGTGTGTCGGATCGTGCACTGGACAACTTCCTCGGCGCCGCCACCGCCGGTCTGTTCTTCGTGCCTCCGCACCGGTTCTCCGCTGTCAACCTGTTCGGGCTCGCTCACGCGGCGAGTCCCCGTCTGCATGAGCAGCGGCTGGGCGCGTTCCTGGGCGGCATGACCGAGGTGATGTGTCAACCGATCGCCGATGCGGCCTCCGCCCATGGGGCCTCGATCCGTACCGGGGTGACGGTCACCGAACTGACCGGGAGCCAGGGTCGGGTACAGGGGGTGCGGACCGCCGAGGGCGAAGACGTCACCGCCCGACACGTCGTGCTGGCCACCGCGTTGGGACCCGCGCAACGGTTGATCGGAGCGCGTTTCGGAGACCACCGCTGGTTCCGCCCGATGCTGGGTGCGACGATCACCCCATCGGTCAACATCCAATTCGAGTTACGCCGGCCCTCGGCCGAGGTGGACCGTACGACCTTCGGGCCTGGCACCTGCGTGGGGAACTATGCCGAGCAGTCACGCACCACGTTCCGCCATGTACCCGGCCGTTGCCAGGTCACCTTGACCCCTCCCGAGCGGTTCCTCGGCCGACCCGACCGCTGGGTCGCTGAGCGGGCGATCGCGGGGCTGCACGAGATCGGTATCGACATATCCGGGTCTGTGAACCGCTATCGGGTGCTGAGCCAGCCCGACGATTTCCTCGGTCTCGAACCAGGTAGCTGGGTACGCCGTCCTGGCAATCGCACGCCTGTGCCGGGGTTGGTGCTGGCCGGGGATTACACCGACCAGAAGTGGCTGTCGCTGATGGAGGGCGCCGTCCGCTCCGGGTCCAGCGCAGCGCGGGTCGTGGTCGCCGACGAGCCAGTCGTTGATCCGCCGGCCAGCGAGCCCAGTGCCACCTCCAGTCGGAGGTCACCTTCGCGACAGTCTGGGCGCGGACCCAATGGGCGAGCTCAGGAACTTGCTGAGCTACGCATACAGGTCCAGGAATTGAGTGACCGTCTCGACGACGTGAGCCTCTGACCTGGACTTGTGTCACGTGGTCCGATCGTCGGCGACAGAGGCTGCTCAAGTCAGGTCGCTTCGGCGAAGCCGAGGGCTGTGCGAGCCGGACGCCGGGTGAAAGCGCGCAAGATCGGCGCAGCGCACCGTCGGGACTGATGTTTTCCATGGCGATCGGTGGGGACTCAGGGAACAACTGGGGCGTCCGGGGGAGGTGCTCAGGGTCGTGGTGGGTCGGCGAGGAGAAGAGCGCACATGACGGAATCGCGTGATGGGGAGCGGGAGAGCGAGCGACTACAACGGATCGCGCAGATGTATGCCGATCTGGGACGGCAACTCGGGTCCTCGAGTGTGGTCAAGGTGTTCGATGCGGTCGCTATCCTGGCCGCGCGGCAGGTGGCTGGTGCGACAGCCGCCAGCGTGACGGTATTGCGCAACGGCCGGTTCGAGACCGTCGGATCGACTGATGAGCGGGTCCGCCGGGCCGATCTGATGCAGTACGAGATCGGATCGGGCCCGTGCGTGGACGCCATTCTCGACGACTCGGTACTTCACATCCAGGACCTGCGCCACGACGAACGGTGGCCCACCTACTCCCGGCTGGGGACCGAGCTCGGCTGGGCGAGCATGCTCTCCTACCGGCTGAACTCCGAGGTGACAGGCCCGGAGATCCTCGCCGGCCTGAACATTTACGCCGACCGACCCCACGCCTTCGATGCGACGTCCGTCGAAATCGGACAGCTGCTCGCCGCCCACGCGTCCATGACCGTGGCGGCCCAGACGAACAGGCAGCGCGCGGAGAACCTGGAGCAAGCTTTACACAACAGCCGAGAGATCGGAGTCGCGGTCGGAATCCTCATGGCCAACCACAAATTGACCCGCGAGCAGGCCTTCGACCTGCTGCGGATAGCCAGCCAGAACACCAACCGCAAGATCGCGGACATCGCCGTCGAAGTCGGAGACACCGGCGTCCTGCCGTACCCGTGACTCCACGGACGACCATCAGTCGGGGCTCGATTCTCAACAACGGAGGCCACCCACGGTGAGCGAGAAGCAACCTCCACCGGCCCAATACAACTCGGCGGACCCAGCCGCGCCTGACGACCAGCCAGAACATCCTGGCGACGCAGTGGATTCAGCTCAGGCACTTCATATCGGATTCCTCCGCAGCGGCATGAGCACCTCTGAGCTGTGGGCCAACTATGTCAGCATGGGCGGCCATCTCACCGAGCAACAGCTGCTCGACGCGATGCGGGACGGCCACGAAATCGGTTCCCACGACCATGACATGGCCGCTCAAGCACTGAACGAGCACTTCATCGATGTCGGGCTGGACCACTTGGTCCCCTACTACTACCAACTCGGCCAGAAACGTGATTGACCGGTTGCCGGACGTCCTCCAGCTTGACCGAAAGGGGCCGGTGGTGCTGCCGGCGAAGGACAGCAGAAGCAGGAGCAGGCCGGTGACAGCCGGGACGTAGCCAATGGTGTGAGTGACGGAGATGCCGGTGAGGTAACCGGCCGGCGCAGACCGCTCGTGGTCAGGAGCGATCCGCGCGGGCCGGATCAGCTAGCGTGTTCAGAGCATGAACGAGGGATCGGCGAACGCTAGATCCCGCTTTGGGGCGGTGCGTCGACCTCGCCGCGCCAGCCACCGACGGCTGAGCCGTCCCCGTTCTCGATGTACTCCTTGAACTTCTTGAGGTCGGACTTGATCTGGCCCTCCACGATGCCCAATGCGCTCCCGGCCTTCTCCGCGAAGCCCTCAGGGTCGAAGTCCAGTTGCAGGGTGACTCGAGAATGGCGGTCGTCGATGCGGTGGAAGGTCACCACTCCGGCCTGGTTGGGACCATCCACGGTCTTCCACGCGATTCGTTCATCGGTGTTCTGTTCAGTGATCTCGGCATCGAACTCCCGCTCCACGCCCGCGATCTTGGTGACCCAGTGCGTGCGGGTATCGCTGAGCTGATCGATCCGTTCCACCGCGCTCATGAACTCGGGAAACGACTCGAACCGGGTCCACTGGTTGTACGCGGTACGGACCGGAACGTCGACGTCGACTGATTCGAGTACTTGATTGGTCATGGCTTCGGCGTACCCCGCGCGGTTGGCGCTAATCCTCACCCGGACCAACCGTGTCGCGCGGATCCACCGGTGCCACGCACCGCCGGCTGCCGCTACCCGCCGTGAGAGTCAGGTCCGTCATCGCGAGCTGCGTTCCACGGCCGATGCGCTCGGTGTCGCCCGCAATGAGAAGGAGTGACCGTGTCGGGCCGACCGGATCGGGTGATGGGCGAGCACGTAATCCCCGCGTTTCCGGAACCGGGACCCGGCGCGGACCGACGAACAGGGCGAGGCCGTACTGGCATGAGCACTGAGCCGTTTCCCCGACCTCTCGGCGGTGTCGAGACCGGCTGTCCGGGCCGTTCCCCCGGCGTGACCACCGCAAACGTCGGATCCTCAAGGGGAGCAGCAGCTGCACGGGGCGTTTAGCCGGGTCCGGCGCGGGGCATCTGGTGGGGTCCCAAACGGGAGATCGGAGCAGCCGTGTCGCTGTCATCGGTGTCACCTCGGCGCGGGCTCGCCGACGGGCGCCCTCCTGTTGCGGGCTCGCGGCAGGCGGTGCTGGGTTGGGTGACCGCCGCGGCGGGGTGCTGCTATTCGTTGTTCCTGATCGCCCCGCTGCTGGGCTCCCGGCTCGATCCGGCCCGTTCGTATGTCAGCGAGCTCGCGGCACTCGACCAGCCCGCCTCGACGGTGTTCCGGCTCATCGACATGGTCGTCGGGGTGGTCGTCGCGGTGGCCGGTCTGGTGGCCGCGCGGGCCGGGCGGCGCCGGTGGGGCTGGGCGGGTCTGTGGTTCGTGGTCTTCGGGATCGGAACGGTGCTGGATTCCGCCGCGCCGATGCCGTGTGCGACCTCGGCGGGGTCCGGGTGCCCGGTCCGCGAAGGGTCCGGTCTCGCGGACCTGTTGGGTCCGCACGAGTTGACCAGCCTGATCAGCAACGTGGCCGTGCTGGTGGCGATGGCGTTGGTGGCCCGGTCCTGGTGGAGCCGACGTCGCGCCGGACTGCGCGCGACGCTGCTGCAGCGGGCCTGTGTCCCGAGCCTGCCGGTGGCGGGGGCGACCGGTCTGGTGGCGGTGCTCCAGGCGACCGTGTTCGGCGGGCTGGGGTCGTGGGTCGGTTGGGCGCAGCGGGTTCAGGTGCTCACCATCTCGATCGTCGTGGTGGCCCTCGGCGTGAGCCTGCTACGCGGCGACGGTGATCGGTGAGACCGCCGAAAGCGATCGTCGTGGTGCCCGGACTCGGCTCCGGCCCGTGGGACTGGGAGGCAGTCATAGCGCTGTCACCCCCGGAGCCGCCGGTGCTGTTCATGGACGTGACGACCCCCTCCGGCCGGCCTGGACGCGACGAGCGCTGGCTGCCGGCCGCGGTGGCCGGGCGGCTGCGGGACGGGCTGCGGGAGCTGCCTGCGGCCGGGGCGGGGCCGGTGTTGCTGGTGGGCCACTCGTCCGGGGCGTTGGCGGTGCAGGCGTTCGCCTACCTGCACCCGGATGAGTGCGCCGGTTTGTTGCTGGTCGACGGGTCGCACGAGCTTGCGCCGCGGGTCCGGCCGGGGTGGGTGCGCCGGATCGGTCGGTTCCTGGCCGGTGTGCTCGTCGAGACCGGTCTGGTGTCGTTGGCGGCGCCCGCGGTTCGTCGGATCGGGGTGCGGACGATGTCGGTGCGCGGGAGGGACCCGCTGACCGCGGGCGAGCGTCGGCGGCACTACCGTCCGCGCGTCGCGGCCCGGCGGATGGCGGACGGCTGGGTCGGGCATGCGTCCCTGCAGGCCGGTCTGGTCCGGTGGCACTCGCATGGCGCGCCGGAGGTGCCGGTGCGTGTGGTCGCCGGAACCGCGCGGGTCGGGCGGCGCGGGACCGACCGTCGGTGGTCGGCTGTGCAGCGCGATCTGGCGGTCCGGATGGGCGACCCGGCTCCCGTGCTGCTCGCGGACGCGGCCCATCTCGTACCCCTGGATCGGCCGGATGCGGTCGTCCACGCCATCGGACGGCTGCTCAGGGCAGGTGCCGCAGGCGAGGCGGCGGGCCAGAGTTCCGGTGAGCACCTGGAGGCACGGTGACGCTTCCCGACAGCTGGACCACACCGCAGGGACCTGTTGGTGGTGTGCGAAGAGCGGG
>Ga0310811_10011912_pt1 | contig 11285 bp, 15 predicted proteins | sample YCmetagenome_FD_207642 | JGI IMG/M metagenome (GOLD analysis project Ga0310811, IMG submission 207642) | Soil microbial communities from experimental microcosm in Duke University, North Carolina, United States - YC | ecosystem: Engineered > Artificial ecosystem > Soil microcosm > Unclassified ... | reverse complement strand
ACAATAGGAACCTTTTTCTCGCAGAGGAATTCGTGAAAGAGCCGGTAATTGCTCTGGATTGCAGGACTGAGTCTGCCGCCGGCACGAATGCAGAACAGAAGTAGATCAATGCCGCCTTGTTGGTCCAATTCCTTGATGAGCCTATAGACGTTCTCGACAGAGTCGAGGTACCCGCTGATTCCCAGTTGCGGCTTCTCGAGTCCTACGGTATCGAACACTGTATAAGACTCGCCACCAAAGTCGATGGCATGGTCTTGCCAATGCAGCGTACAGCGTTGCATGTCATTAGATGTGGCTGCCACTTCTTTCCCTGCCATGAGGTTGACGACCGAACTTTTGCCTGCCCCTGCCTCCCCAAAGAGTACGATCTTTTTAGGTCCGTGCCCGTTCCTACTTGACAACGTATTAGCAAAACGTACAACACAAAAAGCATAAGATTCGCACCTTGTGCGACACTCTTCAATAAGTTTGCAAACGGCATGGTATGACTGGTCGCGGCGTCCCCTGAGCGTCGCATCATCTGTCAGTGTGGTGATACATGCGTGGCCGGCAAAGGCCATGCTGTGCTCTGAGATGAACCGCTCATTATTCTTCCACCATTCTTCCATCTCTGTTTTCATGTTTTCCAGACCTGTAACGACAAGGACGATTGGAATCCGTCCCTGAACTTCGGACTTGCACATTTCGTAGTTGCGGCAGAGCCCCTTGATTCCTTGTGGACCCTGTTTCGCACCCTGAACACAGTACATGATGAGGTTAATGTCATCCTGCCCCATGCGCTTCTGAAGGAGCTTCTTCAAAACTTTCCGACCTTCATCGGCGGGAACTGTGCCCTCAGAGCCCTCGTTGAGACCTAAAATCTAGTTCAGTAGCACCCACTAGTAGCGGCGACCTGCACTGACCAGCTGTATCTAAAAGCTTTACCTTCAAGGTCTTGTTTTGAACTGAGATGTCGTGCACGTACTCCTTGGTTCCAGCTGTACATCCCATGGCGTCGGGGGATGTCGGTGCCGCTTCTGTCCCAGCGATCAAGTTGATCAAGGAGCTTTTTCCAGCTCCTGTTTCCCCGAAAATGATAACACTGCAGTTTTCTGTACAAAAAGAAACTTCTTCGGCATCGTTAGAGCCAGCACTGGTGGTACCCTGATTTTGGGCGTCCAGACTTCAAGTGAGTAACTTGATGCCGAGGAAGAGGTAGACATGACTTACAGTAAATGATCCTGACCGCGGCATCATTGCAAACTTGAAGACAACTCAACACAGGAGAGAACAGCGAAGTCGTCACGGTCTCTTGACTTGCGTGGTCAGTAGTGTCCTCAGACTTTTCTTCATGTAGTATCCTCAAATTCTTAAAACAACGTGGGTGGGTCCAGGCCTGTCTAGGCGCCAGATTTGAAGATCGGTTGCCAGTCGAAGACATGTATTCGGCATGTTGTTCCATACATATTTGTGGTACTGATGTCTTCATTTTAAGCTTGAAATATGGAACTCGATGCATGAATTCAGCATGTTGCATGCACATGTATAGGATGTTCTATTTGTGCGCCACTCTCAGCTTCTTGGAGTACTGGGCATATATATCAGTACCTTTTAAGAAGGTCCGAATCACCTCGGATCTTCCTTCTTGAAAGATACTGAGATAAGAACAAGTAAGCTCCCGGTCTGTAGAGTGTAGTTGGCCTCAAGTAGTAAGCATCAAGTATCGATGTAAACAAAGCCTACTGTGTGAGTCATCGAAAATTTGGGCTTAACTAGAAACCGCATCTTGTTTGATCATATAAGCCAACTTTCTTGCGACTTGTCGAGATGTATCGCAACGCTTCATCAGGCGAGAAACAATACTCACCCCCTTCACACGCAAATTTCCACCAGGTAGCCCCTTCAGCTTAAGCATCAGCGACACAAACAGATTCTCCCCTCCTATCCATGCTGGCTTCTGCCCGTTGGCAGTAAACCTCTTTACAAGATTGCGGATTATAACTTCATCGTCGCGGGTTTCGTATGGGCCATCCAATCCATCAGCAGCGAGGATGCATGCGTGACCAGCGACCCGGATCCCGTAACATTCGAATTTACTTTGTACTCTCTCCCACCAGCCTGCCATCTCTCTTTCTAGGTGCGTGATCACAAGAACGATGGGAACATTCCCCTCGCAGAGGTAATCGTGAAACAGCTTATAATTGCTGTAAAGCGTAGCATTTATTCGGCAGGGACGAATGCAGAATAAAAGAAGATCGACGCCGCCTTGTCGGTCCAATTCCTTGACGAGTCTATAGGCGCTGTCGACAGATTCGAGGTACTCTCTGATCCCTAGCTGTGGTTCCTCAAGTCCAATGGTATCGAACACCTTGTAAGTCTCGTCTCCGAGGTCGATGACGTAATCTTCCCAGTGCATCGTACAGCGTTGCAGGTCGGGAGATGCTATTGACACCTCCTTTCCCGCCATAAGGTTGACGAGTAAACTTTTATCTGCCCCCGTCTCCCCAAAGAGTATGATATTCTTAGGCTTGTTCCTTTCGGGGCCGATTCTTTGGGGCGCGGCCCTTTTGATTTTTTTGAATAACCCCTTTTTAGGCCCATTCCTCCTGGGTCCATTCCTACTTAACAGAATAAAAATATAGCGAAATAAGCATCTGGAAAACACCGCACCTTGTACGACACTCCTCAATAAGTTTGCAGACGGCGTTGTATGACTGATCGTGGCGCCCCTTGAGTGTCGTGTCATCAGTCAACGTGGTGATACAAGCGTGGCCAGCAAAGGTCATGCTATGCTCCGAGATGAACCGCTCGTTGTTCTTCCACCATTTTTCCATTTCTGGTTCTAGGTATTCTAAATGTGTGATGACGAGGATGATTGGGACTCTTTTTTTAACTTCGAAGGTACATAGTTTGTAGTTGCGGCAGAGTGCCTTGATTGCTTCCGTGCCCTGTTTCTTGCCATCAACACAGTGCATGAGGAGATGAATGCCGTCCTGCTCCATAAGCCTTCGAAGGAGGTCCTTCAAAAGTCTCCGTGCTTTCCCGTCGGGGACTTTGCCCTCAGGACCCTCACCAAGGCCTACAATCCAGTTCAGTAACACGCAAGAAGAGCGGCGCCCTGCACTGACCGGCTGTATCAAAAAAATTTACCCTCAAGGTCATGTTGTGAATCGCAAGGTCATATGAGTACTCCTTGGTTTCAGTTGTACATCCTTCAGCGTCACAGGATGCCGGCGCTGTTTCTGGCCCAACAATTAAATTGACCAAGGAGCTTTTGCCAGCTCCTGTTTCTCCGAAAATGACGATATTGCATGTGTCTGATGAAACTTCCTCGACGTAGCTGGAGCGAGCAGCACCCTGGTTTTGGATGTGAAGACTTTTATGCTGAGCAAGAACTAGACTCAGACGCGACTTACAATAGAATATCCTGACCACATCACTGCAAACTTGACAATGAATCGACTCGGAAAAAGAAAACCAGCCAAGACGAATCACTTGGCTTCATGTAACACCGCAACTTGTTATGAAGGTGTCCAAGCGCCAGATTCGATGAAAACCGGCCGGACACATGCTTCCATCGTGGTGGAGTGGGGTACCACTGCAGGCGAGTGTTTGCCACCATTTGCGTAGCTTGGTCAGTAGGGATAGAACCCTCGGGCGTTGTGGTAGGTAACATTCATGAGGCTGGTAGTAGTGTCCTGTAAATTTGGCCTGAGGCCAAATCAACAGAGCTGATTAGCAGAGGTCATCTGGGAGGTCAAATCAACCTATGTAAATTAGCGTAAATTGGCAAGTCAGCTAATTAGCGCTAATTTACTTGTAAATTTGACAAATTTAACGGTTAATTAGGGTAAATATGATTCTACGGCCTATGATACGTCCCAGGAATCGGGAAGTGCCTCTAACAACGACGACACAACAGCTGGACGACATCTTGACATGTGGATTCACGTTGCAGGTGTGTGACACCAACTTCTGTCTGCCAGAGGCAGGCACATTGCCAGCCGCCGCGCCAGTCCTGAGGGGATGTCCGATGAGTCTTAATTGTTGCAAGCTTCAACAAGTACTACCGCAGAATTGAAATTTGACAGATGCCGATACGTGTTGAATTCAGCGTGTTGCAGGCGATGTGCACCGTACTAGTGACGCTAGTTAGTCTTGCTTTTGAAGCTGACTACTATAGCTGGTTTGGAATTTGGCGGCCCGGGGGTTGTCCATTCGAGTCCTTATCGTTTGCTTATCCATATCAAATAAGGAACGACTCTTTTCCTTCTAGCTGGGCTATGGCCAATCCCATCCCCACAGACATACCGCACTGGACTACTCTAATCGCAGAGAAAAAGAAAAGGCAGCTAGAATCCATCCCACAGGAGTGGATTGTGACTCCGCCTTCGGACTCCACTTTGGATGTATCTGCTTTTCCAAAGACGTGTGGCCTTTTGAACGCGAGAGAAATTGAGATCACTAATACTTCGGTGGATGTTTTATTGGAGAAACTTGCATGTGCTGCATGGACGGCTGTAGACGTGACCACCGCATTCTACAAGAGGGCCATTATTGCCCATCAACTTGTAAGCCAAATTGCGAGCTGGCTTTGTTTGACGATGTTCAAGTTGTATTAACTGCTCAACGAGGTTAATTGCCTGACGGAAATTTTTGTTGATCGTGCATTGGCCCGAGCGGCTGAACTCGATGATTACTTGAAGAACACTGGGAAGGTCGTCGGTCCCCTTCACGGGCTGCCGATTTCCCTTAAGGACCAGTTATGTATCAAGGGACTAGAAACTACCATAGGTAAGCAATAATCCTGGCATAGGACTTGCGCACTGTGATTCACTATATTCTAGGGTATGTTTCGTGGATTGGGCAGTACGCGGATAAAAACGCAGTGCTGGTCGACGTTTTGATTGAGTGTGGAGCCGTGCCATTCGTCCGCACTAACGTTCCGCAGACCCTTGCGGTGAGCGTACCCTCAACGTGGATGCTCCTCGTAGGCTAGAAGTATCTTCAGTGGCCAGAAACCTTCAATAATGTCTTCGGCCGGACGACAAACCCATACAACCGCTCTCTGACCTCGGGTGGGTCATCTGGAGGAGAGGGTGCATTAATTGCTCTCAAAGGAAGCCCCTTGGGGATTGGTAGTGATCTCGGAGGGTATGAAAAGTATTTGGAGATATCAGTGGGAGCCTCCTGATGGTCTCTTGATAGTTCTATTCGTATTCCCTCTGCGTTCTGCGGCTTATACGGCCTTAGACCATCATACGGTCGTGTACCGCGCTATGGAACCCGCGGCACACTTCAGGGCCAAGACTCGGTTCTCCCCGTGTTGGGTCCCATGACAAACAGCGTCGCTGGTGTCAAAATTTTCATGAAAGCTGTGGTCAACGCTAAACCATGGCTCATTGACCCTCTTGCGGTTCGGAAGAAGTGGGACGAAGATGAGTACAATCTTGTGGACCATGGGTCTGGCAAGCATTTGTGCTTTGCAATTATGTGGGATGATGGTGTCGTTGTTCCCCACCCACCTATCAGGAGGTCTCTGGAAATCGCCAAAGCGGCTCTTCAGAAGGCCGGCCACAAAGGTTTTTCTCATCCAAGTCCTCTGTTGAGTTAATATTGTGCTCATTCAGTGGTAGTTGTCGACTGGAAACCCATCAAGCACAGATTACTTGGAGATATCACAGTAAGCAATCGTGCCTTTTACCGTGCCTATCTATCGACTTAGTGGCTCCGTGTAGCGGGACATATGGAACGCAGCTTCCGCCGAGGACTTCGCGATTACGACCTCTATCACAGGGGAGCCGATAATTACAACAATGGAATTGAGCGACGCAGATACCGCGGTAGCATCCTTCCGTCCACAGAATGGCGGTATCACCGCATACCAGCTTTGGCAAGTGCAGAAGCTGCGTCAAAATATCCGGAAGGAATATTTAGACCACTGGGAAGCAACTGTGTCAGAGACTGGAACAGGACGGCCTGTCGACGCTATCATCTGTCCAGCCGCACCGTTTGCAGCGACTCCTCATGGGAAGAATAGGTCTGTGTCTATAATTGCGGGATGATGCACTCAGGTCAATGAGACGCAATGGGCAGATACGTTGACTACACAGCCGTTTGGAATGCACTCGACTATCCTGCCACCATTTTCCCTGTGACCACTGTCGACTCCATTCTCGATGGGAAGGTGCCTCCTCATGATTTCTACAACGACTTCGATAAGGACGTTTACGAAATGTGTGAGTATAGTGCCAGCACTTGACAATCTCACAGTATGTGGTTTTCTGATACCTGATCATTGATTCAGACGATCCAGAGAAATTTAAGAACGCCCCTGTTTGTCTGCAACTTGTTGGCCGTACTCTGGAAGAAGAGGCGGTCATAGGAATGACGGAAATAGTTGATGCAGCGCTGTCAGCCGCAAAATAAGTTCAAGGTATACCTCTCGAAATACAGAGCACTGATTACGAATTCATACCAAATAGATCTATGCCTTGATCCAATGTATGTTAACTATGTTATCGGCCTGGCAGGCATGTTGAATCACTATCTTGTCTCCTCTTGTGGTCTCACACGAAGTCCCTCGCCCGATCCTTGAACTACGCCTTATCCATGCGTGACAGACGTCCCCAATGATTCCATTGACGACCAGAGAATGTAAATGGTGCCAGTGACAGAAATGCCTCGGAACTAGTACATCTCCTTTTACCCCAGGGCTGACGCTCAAAGGAGATTTGGATTTGGATATGCTACTTAACAATTGCGAGTATGTAGACTAGTATCATTATGGAACACACTGCCTCAACCATGCTCCTCCCGCATCAGAATGTCGTATCAGAGAAAATTACGCGTGCACCACATGCAGCAGATTCACGAGGATGGACAATTGGGTCCGAAGACACGCCCTTTTTCGCGGGAGATTTACTTCCGCCTGATCTATCGTATGTAAATATGGGTTCTGGCAATGTATCGATGGAAAACGAGTACTATTCCGTATCTTTAATGAATTAACACCCACATCAATCCCCGTCGAACTCGTTATCATCTTTACATACATGTACAGCCCTTCAAATCATCTTCCGCTGCGTTCTGATGAGATACTAGACAACCATATGGCATGATGCCATAAACCTTGTCCTTCAAATCTCCGCTCATGACGCGATGACGCGGACGGTCTAAGCCGATCAGATTCAACAAAACTCCCCGACATCAAGTTTTGACCACGCCACCCGCCTAAGCCTTAGACGGCCTTATCTTCTCGTCCGCCTCAGGCTGCACTCGACATATCTTCATGCACATGGACACTACTCAAATCATACTGCGGATTCGGACATACCCCCCGAAACTTTCGTCCATACGCTGTCCTAAACCCTCATATGTTTTGCAGCCATGTGCAATCTAACTTAAATGATGAATGCCTGCGAGATAAAAAATGACATCGCGAAGAGCGGTTGTGATTCAGCGGAGGTAGAAGATCCGGTTCTGTCTTGTAAGAAGGCCGCACAACAGGAAACAAGAAATGAAATCGCTGTGGAGCACCAGTGAGAAACTGCGGCACAATTGTAAATTTGAGACATCTTAACTTGGGTGTGATTTCACGTGTCTCGCCGTCCTCCAACATGAAAAATTGGAACAGGTGACCAACACGTCTACTTACCCCCAGAATCGAATGCTCGCTGTAGCGTGCATTAAACTAGGGCATGACAATCGGTGCTGCTTGTAGTGTATGGTGCCAAAATCCGTTGATGGGGAAATTTCGGTGGGTGGCCTTCAAGTTAACGCGGGTGACGAAGACAGCGTCCGGGTCCAGTCATTGATACTCACTATGACGGATTCTCGTGATTGATCAAAATGGCCCTTATTCTGACTTCTGGCATGTTCTGGCGTGGCAATACATCTTATCCGCGGTTGTATGTGGGGCGCATGCATACTTGAGGTTATGTTAATAGCTTTTGTATGACACGTATAGTATTGAACAGACTCACATTGTTGCAGGTATTTGGCATATGATCTAGTAATAGATCATGACTAGGCGTAATTGAGCTAGCAACTTGTGACGAGCCCTAGGCACAATAAGCATCTGCTATGAGTCGGAGTCAGTAGTTTATCCAGTTACCCTATGACAACATTCGTCTATTACGGACGTTCAGGTGTTCATCATTGAGAAAGGCAAGGTTCTGTCACGAACCCTGTCAATCTCAGTTCATGTCCCAAACCAAGATTCAGCAAACTGCCCGATATCAAATCCAAATAATCCAACCATCACAGCTTGCACCAAATTGGGACCCATATCATTCCCACCCACTCTGCTGGTAGACTTCCTTATCCCCCCACCCGCCCTGATCATATTCTCGACAAATCCGGGCACACACCACCCGAACCATAATGCAACCCAGACAAATCCCAAGGCTCTCATCCAGGCGCCATCCTTGACTCCCAGCTGTCTTGCGATCTGGATTAATACGTCTTCAAGGGCTATAACGACCGCTTGTGAAAAAAATAATGGCATCGAGAAAAATGGTCAAGATACAGTAGAGATGAAGGTTCCAGAAAGAACGATGTCTCCTCCTGCGTGTAAGAGGCTCGATAATAAGTACGCGAATAGTGTCAACACACCACGCAACATGGCTTCGCGTCCCAACCGTAACCGATGAACACGCAGGGTTGTACCAAACATACAGCCGCGCAACTTCAAAGAAGACTACCTGGCAGGTAGCACACAGGGAAGAGGTGAGGACGAACAAGTGTCTGGGTTGTCGTGAAGCAGTAGGAACATTATTCACCTGGTAATCAGAATGGGGTGAGCTAGTCCGAGTTGCAACCACAAGGATCGTAAAACCGCACCTGATAGTTCCATCCAACCCTCTGCGGAGACTCCATGACATATATGCAACGTGGAGGATCCTTTTCCACCAATATTCGTGCACAATTTCGTCCCCATTTTCTATATAAACTTGAAATTCTTCAACGGCCTCCACAGCAAGAGCAAATAAAAACCGTGCACCGCATGGTTCGCAATGGCGGATCCGAGTATGTAGTCTACGTAGCCGACGCCAGTGTCAATGTTCAGGCTCACAAACACGCTCGAGCTGATGAGGAGTGATCAGATCAAGGTGATGGCGAAGGCATCAAATAAATTCTATGGAGGTGGAAGTTGAATCTGAGACGGTAAACGCATTCCGAGTTTGATACGTTGGAGGTCGGATGAGAGGTTTTGCTGTACTTTTACCTGCATGCTGTCAGTCACCTGATCAGGGTGGTATGTTGTGTAATCACGTGAGATAAAAGAAAACAATAATTGCAGAAATCCAAAGTCCACTGATTGCCTGTATATCGATTGGAGCAAGGTCAAAAGTTCGCAATACGAACCCCGAGTATAGTATTCGGAGAAACTCAGATCTGCAGGACAGTTCATCACAATCACCCGTCCGCCGGCCAGACGGACGTAGATGTTGGAGCGGCGACTGAGCGCGAACGCTCCGCATGATTAATGACCATTTCAAGCGTAGTAACTTTTGTCCTTGAAATTTCCATCGGAATCCATGCATCGTGGGGCTAGTACCTTGTGTGACACAAGTATCTTGATCATGAAGTGATAATGCCTATTTGCGCCTATATGATGATATATCGATGAATCGATGATATGCTGTGATGGTGGTTACCATGCCTAGAAATAGGAGGCCAGGCGGCGATATATGATGACCCAGACTGATGGGCGATCAATCATCCGGATCTATATGGTATTAACGGCCAGGTCAAAGGTCTAGATGTGATGGTCAGTAGCCTGCAAGCACTTGGCGTATCTGAACGTGCGGTCAACGGACGATAAGATAAAGAGGGACTCCGGAACTATGTACATGGCTCTGAAATACACTTACGCAGACCTACGTGGTATGCTTGCGATAAATCATGGCGGGCGTGCGCATAAACATAAACTGTTCGCAAAACGTGCTGTATCATCATGGATTGGTTATGATGCTAAATGCCTATGCTAATAGCAGTGCTTAACAAATACAGTAAACTATTAAATGTTACCAAGAATTAGAAAACGAGCAAGCTTAAAACATGCCTTAAGCATCAACCGACTCCTTCGTATCCACCTTGTGGGCAAGTACATCCGCTAAGTCCTTCTTTCCCACGGACCTCGAAACAGCCCAGGCACTGTACTCGTGTCCCTGTGCGAACACATCCTCAATCTCCTCCAACGAGCGCTGTGCTGTCTCGGGGAAGCAGAAGAAGAAGTGAATGCAGGCTGCGAAGTTGAATGTCCCGAACACGAAATACGTCTTCCACTGGATGTGGGCCAACATCGGAGGTGCAGCCCATGCCAAAGCGAAGTTGAACAACCAATTCGTGGCCGTGGAGAGAGAGACGGCCTTGGCGCGCACACGCATGGGGAAGATCTCAGCAGGGTAGGTCCAGGAGGCGGGACCCATCGTGATAGCGAAGGAAGATACGAAAAAGTAGGAACACACGATTATGGCTTTTGTGGCGGCGGGATTGTTGAGTACCACCCATGTAGCTGATTAAGAAAAGAAGTAGGCATCAAAGAAAGTTAAGGAGTTTAAACTTTAAACTTACAAGCACCGTCGACAGTTCCCCATTGGCCAAAGCGGGCCTGGAGACCACCGACGAGGTAGAGCCAGAAGCCCATGATGAGACAGCCGTAGATAAGCATTGGACGACGTCCCCATTTGTCGATATAAATGATTGCAGGGACTAAAATTTAAGCGCATCACAATCATCGCCCGATCAAAAGTAAATCAATCTTACCAGTAAAGGCGACGTTAAGGACATATTGCACAGAGTCTGCGATGAGATTCGCGCGACGACCAGTAAGACCAGCACCTTCGAAGACGTAGACGACATAGTACCTGTTTTGGGTGTAAAAACGAATCGAATAACCAAAGGCTGGAGAGGGAACTTACATCATAACATTCATACCAGTAAGCTGAGACCACATCTGGAGAGATGAACCAAGGACGACACGGCGCGACACACCGGGCTTGAGGAGGTCTGACCAAGACTTGGCACCTTCAGTTCGTTCGAAGTAAACCTGTGACTTGATTTCCTCAAACTCTAGAACGACGAGATCATCTTGCTGGTTGCCTTTACCGTGGAGGTCGGCAAGAATCTCCAAAGCCTCTGCCTCGCTGTTAAGAAGCATGAGATAAGAGTTTGATATGTATAAAAAGGACGCATACCGGTGATGATCAACGAGCCAACGAGGGGACTCGGGGAACGCTAGCATACCGAAACCAAGAACGATGGCGGGGATCATCTGGAGACCCCATGGGATACGGAAT
>Ga0310811_10011909_pt1 | contig 11286 bp, 7 predicted proteins | sample YCmetagenome_FD_207642 | JGI IMG/M metagenome (GOLD analysis project Ga0310811, IMG submission 207642) | Soil microbial communities from experimental microcosm in Duke University, North Carolina, United States - YC | ecosystem: Engineered > Artificial ecosystem > Soil microcosm > Unclassified ... | reverse complement strand
CGAACCTGGCGGATGCGACGCTCAGCGTCGGCCGCGATTTGCTGCATTCCGCCGAAGTGACCGCTCGATTCCCCACACCGCAGTGGGCATTTCGCACAAGCGACTGCAGCCTGGCCGTCCTCGACCTGAAGTCGTCAGTCAACCCAGTGCCCGCGCTCGACGTATCTCAGGCCACTGCGGAAGTCACTGCAGAAGAGACCGCCGAGGTCACTGCGGCGGTCGCAGACATAGTCCACGACCGGCTCTGCGGCCATGAGTTCATCCAGTGGCCCACGTGCCCCAACCATCACCACCCTCTGCGTCCGGCCGTCTCCGCCGACACCGCCTGGTGGACGTGCCCCGCGACCGCCGAGCACATCGTCCGGATCGGAAGCCTCGGCGAATTCAGCGGATAGATGAGTGCCGCAGGCATGAGCGGCGCAGACGTGCACGGACCGCATCATGCATAAGTCGGGTTATGCATGATAAGCCGTAAATCGCCCATCCCAAGCCTCCAGCCTGCATGTTCAATGACAAGCAGCTGTCACATGTGCAGCACGTTGGGGAAAATGTGAGCCCAGTTGTCCGAACGACGTGCTTAAGGCGCTCGGGGACGGGCCCGTCTGCATGTCGCGGCAGCGGCGCGCGGCGCTGAACTGCGCAAGGTTGCAGCCAGCCGAGCCCCGGCTGCTTGTCATGCATAATATGGCGCTGCTGTCCGCTCAGACCGCGCGCAGCAAGATGATCGCCGCCCGCCTTCCGGGGCGGCTGGGGGCCGCATCAGGGATGGTCTCGTGCCCCAGCGAGCGCGTCGGCCCATATTCTCTCGAGGCCGCTGATCATGGGCTTACGCATGGCCGTGGTGGTGTGGTCGTAGACGGCGTGTGCGCCGCGGGGGCGGTGTCCGAGGCGTTCGTCCTGGAGTGCCTCGGGAACGCCGAGCTCGACGAGCATGGTCTTGTGGCTATGTCGCAGGTCGTGGAAGCGCAGCCCGGGGCAGACTGGCGCAAACGGCGCGGGCGCCGGGCCGCCGGAGGCGCCGTCGCAGGCTTTGCGCCACCGCGCGCGAAAGTCCGTGTGCCTGATCGGCGCACCGCGCCGGTTGACGAACAGCAAATCTCTGCCGCCCGCGCCCGCACAGTGCTCGGCCAGGAGGTCGGCGAGGAACCCAGGCAGGTCGATCGAACGACCGCCGCCGCCCTTGGGCGGGCCGAAGAACCGGTAGGCGTGCACGTCTTCGTGCACCGTGCCGCACATCGCGTCGACGCGGTACCCACGCGCCCTCGAGACCGCCCGGCTCGCCTGGCCCGTGGAGGTATCGCCGTCGCATCCCGCAAATCTCCCCCCACCGCATGCCGGTGAACAGCGCGGTCACGGCCATCAGCGCCTCCTGTGCCGCCAGGCGCGTGCAGAGCGCGAGCACCGTCTCCACCCCCACGACCACACCCCGGACGTACAGGCGCACCCGCGCCCGTACGCCGGTGGCGCAGCAACAACGGGGGCGCGGCGGGAATCAGCCCCTCGGCCGCGGCGTCCGCGAGCAGATCGCGGATCACGCTCAGCACGACAGTCACACTCGACGGCGCGAGCCCGGAACCGCGCAGATCGCGGGCGAATTCAGACAGGTTCAGGCCCGTGATCTCCGCCAACGCCCGCCGCCCGAAGCGCGGGTGCACATGACGGCGGTACTGCTGGGCGTAGTTCTCCAAAGTGGCCGGCGCCAGATCCTGCGCCGGGAACCAGCGCTGCCACCACTCCCCCACACTCAGCCCAGGCTCCACGCGAAGCCGGGGCCACCGCCGGACGGCGAGCTCCTGCTCATCCGCGTACTGCTGCGCCGCGCGCTTGCCTGCGAACCCGGACTTGCTCCCGTACCGCCCGTCCCCTAACGGCCAACGCGCCCGCCAGCCACGCCCGCTCTGCTCCACATATGCCATCGCACACCCGCCTCTATCCGCCACACCACTTCCAGCACCTGACTGCAGTGTGATCTTCGAGAATTGGGGGCGGCCAGCACAGATCGGGGGCGGCCAGGCTCACGCAACCCGCTCACCGGGACATATGGCATGTCACCGTTGCCAAGTGCGAACGAACAGATCGCACCGGCGCCCCACCCAACCCGAGCTCGACCGCCAGCGCGTGAGGCGGCCGAACGCATCGTTCGAGCCGTCGCCGGGCTCGTCGATACTTCCCAGGGATTGCACTGCCTGAAGCTTGCAGCGAGGATGCCCGACTCGATGCTATGCGCGAAGAGCTAAGACCGAGCCGTCGAGATGGGGCGCTGGCCTCGCACACCGAACACTCCTGCCGTTCGCTGTGACGAAATTCGTTAGTCTTCGACCAAACAGGCGTACATGACTGCTGCAGCGTTGACGTGCTCTGATGCCGAGGTGTTCGCGGCAGTGCGAGCCGCGATGCGTTCACCGGAAGCCGACCGGCTACGGCCCGTCGTGGATGAACGGGCCCCAGTACAGCGGGGGCGCACCCTCGGCCCGCACCTCCAACATCGCACGTCGCAGCGCGTCGGCGATGTCGCGCACCCCGATCGCGGTGCCGTCCTGGACGTGCACGATCGCGCGTTGGTAGAAGCCCTCGGCGACGAGGCCGGCTACCGAGTCGTTGACCTGCCAGTGCGTCGCGACCACTTCGCGGTAGCTCGCGAGATGTAAGGCGGCGGCGACGGTGACCGCCTCGTCGGGCAGGTCCGTGCCGCCGAGGAAGGTCTCGCACGCGTTCATGAAGGCGAAGTGTGCGCCGGGGACGTGCTGCTGTGCGATGCGCCGGATACTCAACCGGTCATCGTGCATGTGCAGGTGGCCGTCGAACGGGGAGGCGGGGTCCTGCTGGCCGTGACAGGCGAAGTGGACGTGACTGTGCTGCGCCATACTCTCGAGCACCCGTGCACAGACCGCGTCCTGGTCTTGGAGGACGGTGGGCGCGTGGAAGCTTGCCCGGATCAGGTCCATGTCGCTGGCGACGGACTGGAGCGGTTCGGCGTCGGTGGCGAACGGTGACGTGGCGACACCGACCGCCAGCATGCGCGCAGGACCCGCCGGCGGGTCGGCGGCGAGCGCTCGCAGTCGCATCAGTGAACTGACGGTCGCCGTGTACGACGGCACGGTGAAATCCGGCACGCTGCGAGGCAGCGCCTCCCCGGTCGGCCTGTGCCGTCCGGCGGCGTGCAGGGGCAGGAAGACAGCCATACCCGTGGGGCACCACCAGACTCGCGGGGGCGCCTGACCGTCCGTCGGCGCGCTGATTCTCAGGGCGTTCAGGATCGGCTCCGCGATCATGTCCCAGGTCCACTCGACGACCTCCGTGCTCGCGTCGACCGCTTGCTTGCCACAGGCCTTGACGAACGCAGTGGCCTGCTGCGCAACGTCGCGCGCGCTGACGTCGGGCAACGGCACGTGCACGAGCCCGTCGTGGTGCAGCACCAGGGCATCACAGCGCAGGTCGCTGACGTTGACGACGATGACGGGGCCGTGCGCTGCGGCCTGCGAGAGGTCGGGCGGGGGTTGCGGGCGCAGGAAGTCCTGCAACCCTGGACGGGTACGGATCTCGGCGAGTAGTTCCTCGTACCGACGGGCGAGATCGATCCTGCTGAGAGCGGTGGGACTCGCCGGCCCTGGTGTCTGGCCGTCGACCTTTTCCACCGTGATCGCGGCCGCGGGTTCCTGCGCACGGTCGAGCGCGCCTTGGGCCTGGCGCAGCGCGTCGGCCAGCAACGGCTCCTGCGCGGCGAGCCGGTCGTACGCGGAGCGTGCCGCACTCATGCGGTTGAGCAGGACGCTGCGGCCGCGTTCCATCAGGTCCAGTGCCGTGTCGAACTGTCCGGCGGCAATCGCCATCGCTGCGGCGTCGCGCGGTAGCGCGGTCAGGCCCGCGAGCATGCGTTCCTGGTCGCGATGGGCCAGTGCCGGCGACAGGGCGCGGTCAAACAGGTCCAACCCATCGCGCATCGCCGTGTAGCCGGTGTGGTGATCGCCGTACAGTTCGGCTGCCGCGCCCGCTTCCGCCGCGAAGTGGATCCGGTCGGCGGCCGCGGACGTAAGCACATGCGCGGCCTGCAGGTAGTGCGCGTGCGCGTCCCGCGCGGCCTTGGGGTCGCCGGTCAGGTCGAACCGGGTCCGATAGATGGCCCCGGCCAGGCTCGGGCAGCGGTCGCGGACGCTGTCGTGCTCCCGTGCCAAGATCCCCTCGCAGGCGCCCTGCGCCTCGCCGAGGATCTCCAGGTCTCCCAGATACTTCGCCTTACTCGTCAACGTGGCTGCGAGGTTGAGGACGTACCGCGTGCGCTCGAACCCATCCTGCGGCGTCTGGGCGATCGCCTGCCGGTTGAGCCCGATGGCCTCGTTTAGCGCCTCCTGCGCCGCGGCCAGATCCGTGCCCACCAGGCCGTCGAACCGAGAGTGCAGGCACGCGGCGAGGTTCGAGCGGTACATCGCGGCGGGCGGCCGGTCGCCGGCCGCGTCCGCCGCCGCGCGGAAACACTCGCCGGCCTCCTGCAGAAGGGTCAGTCGCTCCGCCCCCTCCGCGGCCTGTGCGCGCCGCAGAAGGATTGCACCCAGCAGGTTGCGCCGGTGCGGGAGCGCCGGGTCCGACGGGTGGGTGTCGGCCAGCACCTCGCTGATGAGGCGGTGCGCCTCGTCCAGGCTGGCGGACTCGGCAGTGCGGTCGTATCGGCGCACCCACATCCCGGCCGCGTTGCTGCACGCTGGCGGCTTCATCGGATGCCCGTCCGGCTGTTCGCGATCACGCCGCGGCGCACATCCATGCCCTCGTCGAAGGCGGCCTCATCACCGCTCTGCTCGTACTGCGTGTACAGGGCGTCGGCCAGTCCCAGCTCGAAGTGGATCGACTTGGCGAACGCGAGCGCTGCGGAGGTCTGCCCCGCCTGACGGTGCCGGGCCAACGCCTCCTCCAGGACGCCCTCCTCATGGGTGAACTCATACTCGATCAGCAGCGCAGAACCCAGGTTGTGTAACACCGTCACGTCGGGAGCGGTGCGCGCTCGAGCGTCGATCGGCTCGAGCCCGGCGGCCCGCACCGCGCGGCGGTGCACCTCGACGGCGTGCTGCGCGTCTTGAACCTCACCTGTGGCCTTGGCCACCCGCGACAAGGCGACGCCGAGGTCGGAAAGGCGCCATGGGTGATCCTCGTGGCCTTCCGGGGCGAACCGCACCGCGTTGGTGTGTGCCGCCACGGCCCGGTCCAGCGTGCGCCGCTGCCCGTCCCGGTCGTACTGCAGGGCCAGGGCGTTACCGTAGGTCGCCAGGAGCTGCGGGTCCTGCGGGTAATGCCCGAGTCCGCGTTGCGCGGCACGCACAGCCTCCTTGACCGGACGGTCCCCTCCGACCGTGTCGCCGAAGCGCAGCGCCGCATTGGCGGCCACGACCAGGAACGTCCGGTGCCCCGAGCCCGCAGGGGAATACTGATCCGCGTAGGCCTTCGACAGCTCCACGGCGCGCTCCAAATGCGCCGCATCCCGCGTGTGCTCGAATAGGAACATAAGAGGCTCGATAAGCCTGATCTGTCCCTCCCGGCGCGCCTGATCGGCCAGTGGGAGATGCTCGAGCGAATCATCCAGCAGGGCGATGACGCGCTCGATTCGTCCGCGGTCCGATGAGGAGTCGGGGCGTAGCGCGAGCTGGATGGCCCTGCGCCACCGCCTCCCCCGACCCGCACGACCGGGTGGTCGCAGCGGCACACCCAGGACTGACCCCCAGCCTGATCGACACCCTCCTTGACGACAGCGACGCGCACGTCAGACGCCGCGCTGCAGCCAACCCATCGATCCCAGCCCCACGCCTACTCACGCTCCTCGAGGACGACGACAACCTCGCCACCGGCGCCGCGGCGAACCCAGCACTGCCGACATCGGTGATGCACACCATCCTCGAACAGGCCGGCCTATGACAGACACCTCAACGCCGTACGGCGTGATCGGCGGCGGCCGACGGGAGCCGCGCTGGCGAGGCGGGGCCACCTTCGTCGGGGGACCGGCGAACGAGCGGCGGCAGATCGCCTCATTCCTCGGCATGCCGATGCGCCGCTGTGTCAGGATGCGGTGATACAGCGGATCGGAGCAGGGCAGGGTGCGCGCATGACACTAGGCGGGTCCGGGCAGCCTCCCCGTGATGATGAGACTTCTGTCGCGCTAGCGAGGGCCGCGGCCGACACCCTGTTCGACTCGGACGAGGCCGGCGTCGCGGTGCTCGAGCCGCGTGGCAGGGCGGCGGTCGATGCCGCGGTCGCCCGTCTCTCGGAGCGCTTCAGCGAAGTGCGGGGCCTCGTGCGCAGGTCTATGGACCGCTCCGCCGAAGCGGCCGAGAGCCTGTCGAGCGACCCACTGCAGGGCCTGTCGGAGGTCATCCAGAACGCAGATGATCTGTGCGCCACCGAGGTGCGTTACCTATTGCGCGCGGGTGAGTTGCTGGCCGCACACAACGGCTCACCGGTGACGCTGCCTGACGTCGTAGCGCTCGCCACCCCGTGGGAGTCGACCAAGGCCGGGGACGCCGAGGCGACCGGCCGATTCGGGATCGGCCTGATGACGCTGCGGTCGATCTCGCAGACTCTTGAGATACACAGTGGGGACTACCATGTCCGCTTCGGCCAGCCCACACTCGAAGCCGCCGAGGAGATCGAGATCCCCAGCCGGTTTGCATCGGAGGGGTGGACCGTGCTGCGCATCCCGCTGGACGACGAAGCCATCACCCTCGATGAGCTGGAGGCATGGATGGCCCGCCGCAACGATCTCACGCTGCTTTTCCTGCGCCACGTCGAACGGGTGATCTTGGCGGGCGGCGACCTCGTGACCGTGCGGGAACTGCGGTTGAAAAAGGAGCGCGCCAAACCGGTCTCCATGTATGTCGGCGGCGAGCAGCACACTGCGCTCTCGCAGCGCGTGTCTACAGTGGGCGGCGAGCGGTGGCAGGTGGTGACTGCAAGCGTCCCAAGCCCGAGCGACGTGCAGCGTGCACGCAAGGCGACTGGTCAGGATACGACTATAGGCGTCGCCCTCCCCCTCGACCGCGAGGACGCAGGCTTCATCTACGCTGGGCTGCCAGTCGAATCCATCGCGCTGCCAGTAAGGGTGAACGCGCAATTCGATCCGCTCACCAGCCGGCAGCAGTTGGATAAGACGCCATGGAACAACGCTCTGCTGCCTCTGATCACCGACCTATGGGTCTCGGCGGTCCTGGATCTCTTCCGTGCAACGCCAACGGCGGCATGGAGAGCGATTCCCCTTCCCGACCAACTGAAGCACACCGTGCCCTCCTCGCTTTCCGGCCTCCTCGAAGCGCAGCTGCTCGCCACAGCACGCACGAGCGTCTCATCCCGGCTCGAACTGCCGGTGCCGGGGCTCGGACCACTGAAACTCAAGGATCTGGCGGTCGAGGACGAGCAGCTCACAGTTGTACTGACTAAGAAGGACATCGCGCGCGTCGCAAAGACTCGTGCAGCGTTTCCGCGGCGGGCCCGCGGCAACGACGCGCGCTGGCGTACGGTCTTGAAAGACTGGGGGCAGAACAATGTCGAGGTGCCGCGTACCGTCTCGGCATACGACGCTGCGGTCCTCCTGAGCGATGCGGACCGCTCCCCTGAGGCAACCATCGCGCTGGCCGCTGCGATCATCGATGCGAGCTTCAGCAGTCTCGCGCTCGTGTACCTCATATCGCACGCGTTCCTCATCGACAGCGCCGGTCAGCGCCACCAGATTTCGAGCGGAGCGGCTAAGAACGCCTTTACCCGCAGCGCTACTGGCCTCGGCGCCGCGCTGGGACTCGCACGCGAGCTTCACCCCGCCTACTTCGAAGACACCGAGGCGGCCAAGACGCTGCGCGCGTGGCTCGAGAAGGAATCCATCCTCATCGAGGGCGACGACCCTGGCTCGGTCATTCGGCACCTGGCCGCACTCGGCAGATCGCGGAAGCTGATCATTGAGGAACCGCTCGGCGACACGGAGGTGCGGATGCTGCGCGACGCATTCTCCACGCTATCTGAGACCGAACGTCTGCGGCTCGGGCCGGATGTGGGCAACGCGATCCTTCTCCGGGCGCAGAGCTACGACGAAACCGGCCGCCTGGCGGATATGGCATCGCGGCCGGCGCAGGCGTACCTTCCCCGAAGCTTCGACGCCGCCGGCTTCGCCGCCGCCGCCGCGCGCACCCCTGGACTGATCTGGCTGCGCGCCCGCTACAGCGAGGTGCTCGCGGCCGGGGGCACTGGACTTGGAGCCATCAGCTTCCTCAAACTCCTCGGAGCAGAGACCAAGCCGCGGCTTCAGGCCGTGGGCAGTAGGAAGTACGACGCGGACGCGGCACGCGCCTACGAGGTGCACGCACCCGGCAGACCTAAGGCGAGCGCGCAGGCACTCGTGGCCATGAACGCCGACCACACCCTCAATGACTACGCGAGCCCGGACCTGCAGGCCGTCGTCGAAAACATCGCCGACGATGCCCGACCCGAAGATCGCCAGGCGCGCGCGATCGCGCTCATCCACACACTCGGCCGCGGCTGGAGCGAATACGAGACCCGCCTTACGGCGCAAGCCGTATACGGCTACTACGGCTGGAGACACCGGGGCCAGGTGAACGCCACCTGGGTCTGGGCCCTGCGCGCATGCGCCTGGCTCGACGACGAGACGGGCAAACCGCGAAAGCCCGAGGACCTTCACGACCAGACCCGAGGAAACAAGGCGGTCCACGGTGCGGACGGGTCGAAATTCCTCCACCCGGAGATCCACGCGGCCATCGGCAACCGCACCGAGGTGCTCCGCATGCTCGGCATCGAAGGCGAACCCACCGTTCGGCAATTGATCGAGGCACTCCGGGCTCTGCGGGACGAGCAGCCCGCCGACGCTGCCCGCGCCAGCCGGCGTCCGGGCGAGGCGGCGAGGGCCCAAGTCATCTACCACGCGCTCGGCGAACGCCTCAAGGCCAGGTCCGGAGACATCGCCGCCCGCGCCGAAGTCGCCGACGCGTTCGGGGAGGGCGCCGGCCTCGTGCTGTCCCAGAACGGATGGCGCACCCCCGCCGAGTGCCTGTCAGGCGACCCCATTTTCGGGCAATGGCGCGACTTCGCCCCCGTCACGCCCGCCGGCATCGATCTGTGGAAATCGCTCAGCATCGATGCGCCCGCCGCAAAGGACGCACTCGGCGTGCTGCGCGACCTGGCACCCGAGGCCGCAGCGGCACGCTTCAGCGAGCCGGACTCCGGCACGCGCACGGTCATACTCGAGACCCTCAATCTTCTCTCCCGCATCGCCCAAACCAGAAGCGACGATCTTCCCCCGGACTGCCGGCGGCTGCCGCTGTGGACCAGCAAAGGCTGGCGCAGCACCCGGCCCGTCTACGCGGTCGAGGATGTCTCGCTCGCTGACGCGCTCGGCTCGAGTATCCCGGTCTGGCTACCCGGCGCCGAACTGCAGCGCTTCCGCCCGCTCATCGCGCCCCTGAAGATCACCGTTCTCGGCGCTGTGGAGATCACACCGTGGACTCCGCGCGGCGCCGAACCCGCCATCGAGGCCACGCAACTCCTGCACGCAGCCATCAGCCACCTTCACGACGACCTGCTGCGCAACCAGCCCGCTACCGCATCCTCGCTCACCTGCGACTGGTCCGAACTCAAGCGCATCACGGTTTCGCGCGCGCCAGAACTCTGGGCCCGCGTCAGCCCGCCGAACCGCGACCAACCCATCGAGATCCCGGTCGAGGCGGCCGTCGACTGGCCAAACCTCACGCTCTACATTGCCCACGACACCACCCTCGGCCGGCCACGCACGGTCGGGCGCGCTCTGGCCTCACGCTTCGCCCACAACCAACGCGACGTCGCCAACGCATGGGCCGACGCCTTCGACAAAGCCGAACAAGGACGGCGAGCCGCCGAGATCCAACTTGCTGCGGACAGCACACGCCGACTGCAGGAGGAGACCGACGCCCTGGTCTCAGATAGAACACGCGAGATCCAAGGAGAAGCCTCCGCGCGGCGCGCGAGCGCACTCACACCAGTTCGCGCTTCCGACGCGAAGGGGCCCCGCCCGACATCGGGCACCCAGGCGACGCCTCCGCCGGACCGCCAAGTCGAACCAGCCGTCCGCACGCTCGTCGACCCCGGCGCACTCTCCCTCCGAGACCCGGACGGAACCATCACATCAGCTACTGGCACCGCACGTCCCAAACAGCCGCGAAGCGCCTTCTACCCACCCACCGGACTGCCCAGGCCACGCAGCGGGACAGCCGTGCCCCGGCAGCACACACCAGCACGGCCCTACACTGCACTCGATCTTGAGACAACCGCCCTGCAACTGCTTCAAGACGCCATCACGCTCGGCCCCGAGGAACTTCGCGACCTACGGGCCCAGCGCGGCCTGGGCGCAGACGCGGTCGACGGACGCGGACGCTACTACGAACTCAAAGCCTACTCAGGGCCCGAGCCAGACACCATCGAACTGACAGCCGCGGAGTACCAGAGAGCCCAGGACAACCCCGACTTCTTCCTCGTCATCGTGTCGGGACTCGAGAACGGAACCGCCACACCTACCGTCCGGATCATCACTCATCCCCTGCGTCAACTCCAGCTCGAACCGACGACAAAAATCACGCTCCGCGGGATCCGTACCAGCCAAGCCATAGTTTACGAGTACGAAGAACACGACACTCAGTAGTGGCGAACCAGGCCAAGACCGGCTCAACTGATGATCCACCTCAGTTGTGAACCGCACCGGGATCGCGCCAGACTCTAGGGTTGGGCTTCCAGCTGCAGTTTTGGCTGGCTGAGGTAGAAGGCTGTTTCGTATTCGACGGGTGGGACGTGTCCTATCTCACCGTGGAGCCTGCGGTTGTTGTACCAGTCGATCCACTCGGCGGTGGCGAGTTCGACGTCGGTCAGGGTGCGCCAGGGGCCGCGGCGTTTGATCAGCTCGGTCTTGTACAGCCCGATCGTTGACTCCATGAGCGCGTTGTCCAGGGCGTCGCCGACGGTGCCGATCGAGGCCGCGATGTTCTGCCCGGCCAGGTGGGCCGCGAGGCGGAAGCTCGTGTATTGAGAGCCTGCGTCGCTGTGATGGATCAGGCCCGCACGGTCCTGGCCGGCCCGGTCGCGCTGCCGTAGCCCCATCTCCAGGGCGCCGAGCACCAGCGGGGTAGCCTTCGAGGTCGCGGCCGACCAGCCGACGATGCGGCGGGAGAAGGTGTCGACGACGAACGCGACGTAGACGGTGCTCCGGTAGGCCTGCACATACGTGAAGTCAGCGACCCAGCAGCGGTTCGGCGCGGTCGCGACGAAGTTCCGCTTGACCAG
>Ga0310811_10011908_pt1 | contig 11287 bp, 10 predicted proteins | sample YCmetagenome_FD_207642 | JGI IMG/M metagenome (GOLD analysis project Ga0310811, IMG submission 207642) | Soil microbial communities from experimental microcosm in Duke University, North Carolina, United States - YC | ecosystem: Engineered > Artificial ecosystem > Soil microcosm > Unclassified ... | reverse complement strand
AGAAACAGGGAAATGCGGCGCCCAGGAAGGGCCACAGCCAGCATCATCGCTAGGCGCGGCTGCTGGTGAACCTCCACCACATCCGGCGCCAGACGGCGGAGCGCGCGCAGCGTGGAGGCAAAGCCGCGCACCGGCTGGTATTCAACGCCCTCGAATGTCCGCGCGCGCGGCGCGCCCATGACCACAGCCCCTGGCGTGAGGGCGCAAAACCGCCGCACCACCAGCGAGATCGCCCCGGCGGCATGCGGCGCGAAATGCTCTCGCGCCGGGAGGATCATGGCGACCCGCGCGCCGGCTAGCGCCATTCAGGGGGCCGCCGGCCGGGGCGGCCGGGGCTGAAGCGCAAAACCCAGGCCGAGGATGAAGAACATCCAGCCGAGCATGTACAGAGCCGGGAATTCGTCGGTGGAACCGAACGGCCAGGTGAAGGTCAGCGCGCTGACGAACAGGCCCACGCGCATCGGGTCCGGCGTGCGGAACAGCTTCCGCCCCAAAACGACCATCCAGGACAGCGCCATCAGCGAAAACAGGATCAGGCCGGGCAGCCCCGCATCCACAAAGGCCTGGATGTAATAATTGTGCGGGTGAAGGTTGCAGGCCCCGAGCGACAGCTCGGTCGGGACAATCCCGAGCGCCGGTAGGCCTCCGGAGAAGCGCGGTGCCGGGCACAGCTCCCGAAACCCGTTATAGCCCCAGCCATGCCAGAGCGATTGCATCCCCATCACGGTCGCGCGGGTATAGAGTTCGCCATAAGGGCTCAAGGAGAAATGGCTGAGATTGCGACTCGTCTCATCGATCAGCTTGGCATAGGTCGGCGGTGAGATCACCGGCGTGGCGACAATGACCATGGCGGCCACGGCGACGATCACGACGGCAATGCCGCGCAGCTGGCGGATGAACAAAGCCGTCACCACGACGCCAAGCCCGGTCAGGGCCACCCCCATGCGCTGGCCGATCAGCACCGACGTCACTACGCCGAGGAGCGCCAGCACAGCCCCCGCGCTGCGCCATATCGTGCCGGGGCGGGAGAGCATGGCCACCACCAACGGCAAGATCGCCGGGAACAAGAGATGCATATAGAGCGCGCCGGCGCGCGGCTTCCAGAACGGCCCGGTCAGTGAGCCATCCTCCCAGCGGTGATCACCGAAAATATTGGTGCCGGTGAGATATTGCTGCCAGCTCTCGAGGCCGATCCAAAAACACGAGAGAGCCAAAGCCAGCCACGCCGCTTTCTGCGCGCGGGGCGTCACCAGCAGCCAGGTTTGCAGCGCCACCGTGAAGACCAGCAGCCGCAGGATCACGAGGGCCTGGACCAGGCCCATCGCCCAGCCCGCCGCGCCGAACGATGGGAAAGGCAGCGGCGTGGAACAGAGCACCAGCCAGGCCCACCAGACCAAGGCCAGGACGAACCAGGGCTGCCGCGCCCAGCCCCACTCTCGGCGCTGCACCTTTGTGGCCAGAAAGAGCACATCAACAATGGCGATGCCGACTTCCGCCAGGGGAAAGGCATACAGCAATCCCAGCGGCACCAGGAGCGCGACTGCCAGCGCGATCCTCCTCAGCATTTCAGGTCGCATCTTGGTTCCGGTCATTTCTTGGCGTGGAGGATGGTCTGGTAGCAATCGATCATGCGCCGCGTCACCACCTCGCGCGTGAAACCGGCGCGATATTCGGCGAGGCCCCCGGCCTCGATCCGCGCTTTGAGGGCCGGGTCGTCCAAAACACAGCGGATTGCCGCGGCCAGCGCCGGCGGCGCGTCGGCGGGCACGAGCATGCCGTTTTCGCCGTTGCGGATATAGGCGCGCGGCCCGTCGCTCTCGCAGGCGATGAAGGCCGTGCCCGTCGACCAGGCATCCAGGATCACCGTGCCGAACGGTTCGTAACGCGACGGCAGCAGGCAGATATCCGCAGCACTCAGCAGCGCGCCGCGATCGGTCCTCCAGCCCAGGAAGCGGACCCGCTCGAGCACGTTCAAGCGGCGGGCGAGTTGCTCCAGCTCCTGGCGGAGCGGCCCCTCGCCGGCGATCCACAAATAACAGTCCGGCAGCTCGGGCAGCGCCTGCAGCACCGTGTCCAGCCCTTTGGTGGCATGAAGACGGGAGAGGGTCAGCAGAACCTTGGCCTCGGCGGGCGTGTTGAGCGTTGCGCGGTCGAGCGGGGCGCCGGGCTCGACCGAAGGGAAGGTTGGCACATAGAAAGCCCGCTCAGCCGCCACCCCGGAGTCGCGCATGTGCCGCACCAGGTCCTGCGTGACGCCGATGAAGGCGGAGCAATGCGAAAAATGTTGGTATTCCTCATAGTCGCCATACCAGCCGACCACCGCGGTCTGGCGTTGCGCGTCTTTCGGCACCAGGCTGGCGGCGCGGCGCATCCAGCAATGGACCAGATCAGGCTTTTCCCGCTCGATCAGCTGGCGCAGCCGGCGTTTCTGCCAGGGCCGGAAGCTGGTTTCCAACGGCGCCGTCTCGAGGCGCAGCCCGGCGCGGCTGAGCTCACCATGCCGCAGCGCGGCGGGATGCAGCACGACGCACTGCTCCACCCCCGCTTCGTGCAGGCTCAACATGATGTCGGTCGAGTACAGCTCGGCCCCGCCATTGCCCCGCGCCGCCATGATTTGAAGAATACGCATCGAAGCGGGTGCTTAAACCCGTCTCATCAGGCTGGCAATCGAAGCGGAGGGAGGAAGGGAAGCGCTACTTTTTGTGAACAAAAAGTAGCAAAAAAACTTTTCTACACTGGGCCGTGCGGGTTTCGATGCCATGGGCCCGAAGTCAAAGAAGTTTTTGCGCCGCTTTTTTCAAAAAGCGGCCCCTTTCCTCTCTTCCTCCTTCAAGAGTGGACCTGGACGTAAGACCCCGGCGCCGGCTCGATCGCTTCCAGCCCCTCGCCCGGGAGGCGCGCCGGGACCATGCTGTGGTCCAGCCCAGTCACCCAATGCTGCCAGTCCGGCCACCAGGACCCGGCCACCTCGGTCGCCCCCTCGAACCACGCATCCGCGGTGTCGGGCAGCGCGTCATTGATGAAGTGGTTGTATTTGCCGCCTTCCGGGGGGTTGACAACGCCGGCAATATGGCCGGAGCCGGCGAGCACGAAGCGTACCTTGCCGCTGAACAGCCGCGCCCCGCGATAGGTGCTGGTCCAGGGGGCGATGTGATCCTCGCGGCAGGACAGGAAATAGGTCGGGATATCGACCTTGCGCAGATCGATCGGCACGCCCTTCATCTCCAGCCCGTCCGGCTGTGAGAGCAGGTTCTTCTGATACATGTTGCGAAGGTAGAATGAATGCATCGCCGGCGGCATGCGCGTTGCGTCGGAATTCCAATAGAGCAGGTCGAAGGGGAACGGCTCCTGGCCGAGCAGGTAGTTATTCACCACGAACGACCAGATCAGGTCGTTGGCGCGCAGCAGGTTGAAAGTGGTTGCCATCTCGTTCGCCTCGAGATAGCCGCGGCGCATCATGCGCTCCTCGAGCGTGCTCAACTGTTCCTCGTCGATGAACACGCCGAGTTCGCCGGCATCGGAGAAATCCGTCAGGGTCACGAGGAAGGTGGCGGATTTGATGCGCTCATCGCCACGCGCCTTCATGTAGGCGAGTGTGGCCGCCAGCAGCGTGCCGCCGAGGCAGTAGCCAATCGCGTTCACCTCGCGCATCTTCGTCGCCTTCTCGATCGCGTCCAGCGCAGCGAACACGCCTTCCACCATGTAATCGTCGAAATTCTTGGCAGCCAGGCTGGCATCGGGATTCACCCAGCTCACCATGAACACGGTGTGGCCCTGGGAAACGAGGTAGCGCACCAAGGAATTCTTCGGCCGCAGGTCCAGAATGTAGAATTTATTGATCCAGGGCGGAAAGATCACCAGTGGCCGGGCCAGAACCGTCTCCGTGCTCGGCGCATACTGGATCAGCTGCATCAATTCGTTCTGGAACACCACCTTGCCTTCCGAGACGGCAATGTTGCCGCCGACCTTGAAGGCCTCGCTGTCGGTCATCTTGATGCGCAGATTGCCCCGCCCCCGCTCCAGATCGTTGAGCAGGTTATTGAGGCCGCGCACCAGGTTCTCCCCACCCGATTCGCGGGTACGGCGCAGCACTTCCGGGTTGGTGAAGAGAAAGTTCGACGGGCTCAGCGCGTTGACGAACTGGCGCGCGTAAAAATCGATCTTCTGTGCGGTTTTCGGCGGCAGGCCGTCGACCTTGCCGATCACGTCGTTAATGTAACGGGCGGAAAGCAGATAGGACTGCTTGATGAAGTCGAAGACCTCATTCTGCTGCCAGGCCGGGTCGGCGAAACGCTTGTCCTTGGGGTCGCTGCGGATCACCGGCTCCGCCGGCTCACCCAGCATGCGCCGCGTGGTGTTCTGCCACAGCGTCATATAATCCCGCCACAGCCCCATCTGTGCCCGCATCAGCACGGTCGGGTCGGCGAGCAGCTTGGCGGTCATTTCCAGAAAGGCGCCGCCGACATTCAGCGGATCGAGATTAACCCCCTCTTGGGCCTGGCGCTTCAGCCAGTCATTGACCAGACGCTGTGAGCGGACAGCAATATCGGCCATCGTGCGGCCCATGAAGTCCGCGTTGGGGAGCTTGATGTCCGTGTCTTCCGGTCCTTTGGTTTCTGGCATTGGACGATCCTTTTCGTGGCGGCGGTTCTCAGGCAAACAGGCTCCGGACGGGGTCCCGCCAGGAGCGGGCCGCCGCGTATTTTTGATTACGGGGATGAGCGTGATGGCCGGTCGGCGTCTGGGTGCGGCATCGGGGTTGTTGCTGACATTGTTTCTGGCAGGCTGTTCGCCCGTTGGTTTGTACCACAGGGTGCAAGGTGGCGCGATTGCCCAGCAGCGACAACCCCCGCCGGGCTATAACCTGCCATACCCGAATCTCGCCGACGTGCCACCCGCGCCGCCACCGGAAACGCCCGATTTGCAGGCGAAAATCGCCGCCACGGTCGCTAACCAGGCGACCGGCGTTTCTCCCCCCTCGCCCGCGGCCCTCGCCGGGCTGGAGCTGCCCGGCGCGCCGCCGCCCGTACCCGAAATCCCCGGCCTGTATGTGCCGCCTTTGCCCCCGCCCCCGGCGCCGCCGAAGACCACGCCGCCGAAGCGGCCAGCGCCGCCCAACCCGCCCCCTGTGCTGCTGGCGTTTGCGCGCGGTTCGGCGGTGCTGCCCATCCAGAACGTGAAGCCGTTGAGCGCCGTCGTCGCCGAGCGGGGCCAGGCGCATGTGCTGGTCGGCGGCTTCGGCGACGGCACATCGCTCACCCTCGCTTTGGCGCGGGCGCGGCGGCTGGCCGCCCAGCTCACCGCCGATGGCGTGCCGCCCAATGTAATAAATCTCGTCGCGAGCCGGGACGGTTCTGGCGGCTTCGTGCAATTGGTATATTAGACAACCGGCTAGCTTCAGCCGTCGTACCAACCAAAGGACCCTCGAGCGTCTCATGTCCGAAGAATTTCACCGCATCCGTCGCCTGCCCCCCTATGTTTTCGCCGAGGTGAATGCCGCCAAGGCCAAGGCGCGCGCCGCGGCCGAGGACATTATCGATCTTGGCATGGGCAATCCGGACAGCCCGACGCCGCCGCATATCGTGGCCAAGCTGGTGGAGACCGTGCAGGACCCGCGCAGCCACCGCTATTCCATGAGCAAGGGCATTCCCGGCCTGCGCCGGGCGCTGGCCGCCTATTATGAGCGCCGTTTCGGCGTGAAGCTCAACCCGGAGACGGAAGTGATTGCCACCCTCGGCTCCAAGGAGGGGCTGGCCAATCTCGCCGCCGCCATCACCAGCCCGGGTGACACTATCCTGGTGCCCAACCCCTCCTACCCGATCCATCAGTTCGGCTTCATCATCGCCGGCGCTTCCGTGCGCTCGATCCCGGCCGAGCCGGGCGAGGAGATGCTGCGCGCGATCGACCGCGCGGTGCGCCATTCCGTGCCCAAGCCGACCGCGCTGATCGTGAATTTTCCGTCCAACCCCACCGCCTACATCGCGGATCTGGACTTCTACAAGGAACTCGTCGCGCTGGCCCGCAAGACCGAGCTCTTCATCATCTCAGACATCGCCTACGGCGAGATCTATTTCGACGGCAATCCGCCGCCTTCGGTGCTGCAGGTCGAGGGGGCGAAGGATATCACGGTGGAATTCACCTCGATGTCGAAAACCTATTCGATGCCGGGCTGGCGCATGGGCTTTGGCGCCGGCAATCCGCGGCTGATCGGCGCCTTGGCGCGGATGAAATCCTATCTCGACTACGGGGCATTCACACCGATTCAGGTCGCGGCCACGGCGGCGCTGAACGGCCCGCAGGACTGCGTCGAGGAAATGCGTACCCTGTACCGCGAGCGGCGCGACATCCTCATCAAGGGGCTGCACGCCGCCGGCTGGGACGTCCCCGCGCCGGCCGGCTCGATGTTCGCCTGGGCGCCGATCCCGCCGCGTTACGCGCATCTGGGCAGCGTCGAATTCTCCAAGCTGCTGCTCGCCAAGGCCAAGGTGGCGGTGGCGCCGGGCATCGGCTTCGGCGAATATGGGGACAGCCACGTGCGCATCGCGCTGGTGGAGAACCAGCACCGGCTGCGCCAGGCGCTGCGCAACATCCGCCATTTCATGGCAACCGATAATGGCGGCCCGGCAGACGCCCTCCCTGAAGCAGCACATAATATCTAGGCGGCACAGTCATATGGATTCCGAAAAACGTGAGGCGATGCGCCCTCTGAAAGTCGGCATCGCCGGTCTCGGCACGGTGGGCGGCGGCGTGATGCGCTTGCTGCGCGACAATGCCGAGCTGATCACCGCGCGCGCGGGCCGGCCGATCGTCGTGACCGCCGTCTCGGCGCGTGACCGCTCGCGCGACCGCGGCGTGGCGCTGGACGGGATACACTGGCACGAAACCCCGGTGTCGCTGGCCAGCGACGAGGCTGTGGATGTGGTGGTGGAACTGATCGGCGGTTCGGACGGCCCGGCCAAGGCGCTGGTTGAGCGCGCGCTGGCGGCGAAACGCCCGGTGGTCACCGCCAACAAGGCGCTGCTCGCCCTGCATGGCGCGGCACTGGCCCAGGCGGCGGCCCAGGCGAACGTAACCTTGGCCTATGAGGCCGCCGTCGCGGGCGGGATTCCCGCGATCAAGACGCTGCGCGAGGGGCTGGCCGGGAACCGGATCGACCGCCTCGCCGGCATCCTCAACGGCACCTGCAACTACATCCTCACCACCATGCGCGAGGAGGGCCGCGACTTCGCCGAGGTGCTCGCCGACGCGCAGGAACTTGGCTATGCCGAGGCCGATCCGGCCTTCGACATTGACGGCGTGGATGCCGCACACAAACTCGCGATCCTCGCCGCCCTCGCCTTCGGCCAACAGGTCGATTTCTCCGCCGTGCATGTCGAAGGCATCCGCCGCGTCAGCGCATTGGACATCAAGTTCGCCGAAGAGCTCGGCTACCGGATCAAATTGCTCGGCATCGCCCATCGCACCGCCGAAGGGGTGGCCATGCGCGTGCACCCTTCCATGGTGCCCCAGCAAAGCCTGCTGGCTTCGGTCGAGGGGGTTTATAATGCGGTCCTGCTGGAAAGCGATTTCGCCGGCACGGTGTTCCTGCAGGGGCGCGGCGCCGGGGCCGGCCCGACCGCCAGCGCCGTGGTGGCCGACCTGATCGACATTGCCCGCGGCGTCCGCGTGCCGGTCTGGGGCACGGATCATGCAAGGCTTGAAGCCGGTACGACAGTGCCCATCGCCCACCATACCGGCGCGTATTTCCTGCGCCTGATGGTGGTGGACCAGCCCGGCGTGCTGGCCGATGTCACGGCAATCCTGCGCGAGCATCATATCTCACTGGCCTCGATGCTGCAGCACGGGCGCAAGCCCGGCGAGGCGGTGCCGATCGTGCTCGTCACGCATGACACGCACGAAGCCGCGGTTGCCGCTGCGCTCTCGCGCATCGCCGACCTGGAATCGGTGCTGGAAGCGCCCACTTTGATCCGCATCGAGCCGAAATAGAGAGGAGTCTTTCACCATGACCACACGCCGCCTGGAGGATGTCTCGGATCGCAACCTTGCGCTGGAACTGGTCCGCGTGACGGAGGCGGCGGCGATCGCCGCCTCGCGCTGGATCGGCCGCGGCAAGAAGAACGAGGCCGACGGCGCCGCCGTGGAAGCCATGCGCAAAGCCTTCGACACGGTCGCCATCGACGGCACCGTGGTGATCGGCGAAGGCGAGATGGACGAAGCGCCGATGCTGTATATCGGCGAGAAGGTGGGCCAGGGCGGCCCGGCCATGGACATCGCCGTCGACCCGCTGGAAGGCACCTCGATCACCGCCAAGGGCGGGCCAAACGCCATCGCCACCGTGGCCCTGGCCGAGCGGGGCAATTTCCTGCACGCGCCGGATATTTACATGGAGAAAATCGCGGTGGGCGGCGGCCTGCCCGATGACGTCGTGTCGCTGGACGCGCCGGTCGCGGAAAACCTGAAGAATCTGGCGCGGGCCAAGCGTGTGGACGTCTCCGAGTTGATGGTCTGCATGCTCGACCGCGACCGCCATTCCGAGAAGATCGCGAAAATCCGCGAGGCGGGCGCGCGCATCATGCTGATCGGTGATGGCGACGTGGCGGGCGTGATCGCCGCCTCGCAGCCCAGCGCCGGCATTGACATGTATCTCGGCTCCGGCGGCGCGCCGGAGGGCGTGCTCGCCGCTGCCGCGCTGCGCTGCATCGGCGGACAGATGCAGGGAAGATTGCTGTTCGAAAACCAGGAGCAGATCGATCGCGCCCGGACGATGGGCATCACCGACCCCAACCGCATCTACACCATCATGGAAATGGCCAAGGGCGATGTGATGTTCGCCGCCACCGGCGTGACCGGCGGCCCGATGCTGCGCGGCGTCCACCGCGCCGGGCATAGCGCGGTGACCCATTCCATCGTCATGCGCAGCAAATCCGGCACCGTGCGCTATGTCGAGGCGCACCATAACTTTGCGACGAAAAAATGGGTCGCGGAATAGTAAGGAGGCGGGCTCTGCCCGCGCCCGCCGGGGCCTGAGGCCCCGGACCCCCATCAGTTTGGCCCGTGCCGCCCGAGCGCCCCAGGCCCAAAAATCAAAAAAGTTTTTGCGCCGCTTTTTTCAAAAAGCGGCCCCTTTCCTTCCTTCCCTTGCGCCGGCGTTCCATATTTCCCGCGCGGCGTCCGCGTTCAGCGCGGCAATCCCCAGCCCCACCACCAGGTCCGGCCAGGCGCTATGCCAGACAAAGGCTGTGGCCAAGCCGGCCGCGATGATCGCGAGATTCGCCAGCACATCATTACGGGCGGACAGGAAAGCGGCCTTGGTCAGAGCGCCGGCATGGTCCCGGTAACGGGCCAGCAGCAGGGCGGCGGCAAAATTGACCAGGAGCGCGCCAAAGGCCGTAACGGAGAGCGGCACCGGGGCCGGTGGGAGCGGCGCGAGACATTTTTCGCCGGCGGTCCAGAGGGTTGCAAGGCCGGGGATGAACAAAATGCCCGCCAGAACGCGCGCCAGGATCGCACGGCTGTGTGCGGACCAGCCCAACGCAAGCAGGACCAAAAGGTTAAGAGCGGTATCTTCCAGAAAATCGACGCTGTCAGCAAACAGCGAGACTGAGCCGATCGCGCGGCCCACCGCGAATTCCACGCAAAAATAAACGAGATTGAGCAGCAGCACCCACCGCATGGCGCGGCGCAAGGCGGGCGAGGAAAGATCGGAGGCGGGCGCTGCGGGCTGCATAAAAAAAGCGGAGCCGAAGCTCCGCTTTTCGGTTACCGGCGCAGGTTCAGCCGGCCGATCAGGTCCTGATAGCGCTTGACGTTCTTGCGCTTCAGGTAGTCGAGCAGCGAACGGCGCTGACCGACCAGCACCAGCAGGCCGCGCCGCGAATGGAAGTCCTTCGCATGCGTCTTCAGATGCTCGGTGAGGTTGGAGATGCGCTCGGAGAGCAGAGCGATCTGCACTTCCGGGCTGCCGGTGTCGTTGGCAGCGGTGGCGTATTCGGCAATCAGCGCCGTGCGGCGCTCAGGCGTAATCGACATCGTGAGGTCCTTCACGAAAATTGTTGAAGCAAGCGTTCCGGTTTCAGCCAGCCTTCAGAAAGGCGGGCCAGCGCCAGAACACGCCCCACCGCCAGAACCCGGACCAGCCCCTCATCGGGATTGGCCTCATCTGGAATCCGCCCCATCAGGTCGACCAGGCTGATCGCCTGGCCCTGGGAAAGGGCATGAGCCTCGCTTGCCGTCAGGGCCAGTGCCGGGATGTCGTCCAGCGCGGTCTCGAGCGGCCGAACGAGTTCGGCAAGAGTGTGCGGCGTATGCGCCGGATCGAGCAGATTGTCCAGTGAAACCGCGATGTTTTCATGGAACGGGCCGACCCGCAGCCGGCGCAGCACAGTGATATGCCCGACCGTGCCGCAAGCGCGGGCGAGATCACGCGCGAGCGAGCGCATATAGACGCCCTTGCCGGATTCCACCTCGAACTCGGCGGTGTCGGGGTTTGGCCGGCCGATCAGCTCGAACCGGTCCACCTGGGCCGGGCGCGGCGGCAGGTCGGGCGGGGCCCCGGCGCGGGCGAGATCATAAGCGCGCTCGCCCTCGACCTTGATGGCCGAGAAGGCCGGCGGAATTTGCATGATGCTGCCGCGAAAAGCGGGCAGCGCGGCGCGGATTTCGTCATCGGTCGGGCGCATATCGCTGGTCGCGACCACGGCGCCCTCGGCATCGTCCGTATCGCGCGCCTCGCCGAAGGTGATGGTGAAATGATAGCGCTTGGTGCCGTCCATGACATAGGGCACGGTTTTCGTGGCGTTGCCCAGCGCGATCGGCAGAATGCCCGTCGCCAGAGGGTCCAGCGTACCACCATGCCCGGCCTTCTGCGCATCCAGCGCGCGTTTCACCTTATTGACCGCCTGCGTGCTGGTGATCCCCTGCGGTTTATCGAGAATCAGCCAGCCATCGATTTTGCGGCCTCGCTTTTGCCGAGCCATATCCAGTCCATTCGAAATTGAAAGCCGGCTGATAGCGAAAGCTGCGGGGGAACGAAAGCGGTCATGCGGGCAGCCGGGCGCGGACAGTAAAGAAAGCGGCCGCTTTTTGAAAAAAGCGGCGCAAAAACTTTTGGGCGATGCTGGGCCATGGCCGTTGTCAGCGCCAACGCCCATGACCCAGCACGTAATCCCGCTCTAGCGCCCGGCAGGTCCGATTAGGTTTCTGCGCACAGTTCAGCTATAAATCGGGCTATTGCTGACGATTCTGGAGCCTCTGCTTTTATGTCCGAGTCCACCCCGACGAACCCGTC
>Ga0310811_10011907_pt1 | contig 11288 bp, 8 predicted proteins | sample YCmetagenome_FD_207642 | JGI IMG/M metagenome (GOLD analysis project Ga0310811, IMG submission 207642) | Soil microbial communities from experimental microcosm in Duke University, North Carolina, United States - YC | ecosystem: Engineered > Artificial ecosystem > Soil microcosm > Unclassified ... | reverse complement strand
ACCTGGTGCGCACCATGAACGAAGTCTCGGGCGCCGCCGACCAGACCGCCTCGCTGGCCGACGAAGGCCACCACGACCTGGCACGCATGGAAAGCACCATGCGCACGGTCGTGGACGCGGCCGGTTCGGTCAATGCGAAGCTGGCCGTGCTGAATGAAAAAGCCGGCAACATCAACCAGGTCGTGACCACCATCAACAAGGTCGCGGACCAGACCAACCTGCTATCGCTGAACGCGGCCATCGAAGCCGAGAAGGCCGGCGAATACGGCCGCGGCTTTGCCGTCGTGGCGACCGAGATCCGCCGCCTGGCCGACCAGACCGCCGTCGCCACCTACGACATCGAGCAGATCGTGCGGGAGATTCAATCCTCCGTGGCGGCGGGCGTGATGGGCATGGACAAATTTTCGGAGGAAGTGCGGCGAGGCATGACGGAGATGCAGCTGGTCGGCGAGCAGCTGGCGCAGATCATCCAGCATGTGCAAACGCTGGCGCCGCGCGTGCAGATGGTCAACGAAGGCATGCAGGCCCAGGCGACCGGCGCCGAGCAGATCAACCAGGCGCTGAGCCAATTGGCCGACGCCACGCAGCAGACCGTCGAGTCGCTGCGTCAATCCAGCGTTGCCATCGACGACCTGAACATGGTCGCCGGCGAACTGCGCGGCAGCGTTACACGGTTCAAGATGTAATGGCTCCCGCGACGCGCGCTTCCGGGCCTTTGGCGCGCGCCGACGCTGGCACGCGAAAACAGCGGTTGTTCCTGCGTTTTGATATAGGCGCCGATCGCTACGTATTGGCGGCATCCCATATTGTGCGGATGCTGCCCGAAATGCCGCTGAAAAGCCTGCCGGCCGCGCCTGCCTGGGTGGCCGGCATCCTGCTGTACGGCGAGACGCCGGTACCGGTCATCGATGTCAGCGCGCTGGCGATGGGACAGGCATCGGCCGCGCGCGCCAGCACGCGCATCGCGGTGGTGGACTATCGGGCGGCGGCGGATGCGCCGGCCCGGCTGCTGGGCCTGTTGCTGGAACATGCGACCGAGACCGTTCATTACGACCCGGACGATTTCCTGCCTTGCGGCGTGGATAATCGCGACGCCCGTTACCTGGGGCCGGTACATGCCGATGCGCACGGCATGGTGCAGTGGGTGCACATCGGCGACCTGCTGCCGGTACCGGTGCGCGAACGGCTCTTCCAGGACGCCGAACGAGAGATGGCGGCATCATGACCATGGCCGACTTCCGCGCGCTGCTCAAGCGCCGCATGGGACTGGATGCGGAGTCGATCGGTATCGCCGCCGTGGAGCGGGCGGTGCGCCAGCGCGCGCAGGCCATCGCGGGCGGCGACGAAGCGGCATATTGGCAGTTGCTGGCAGGATCCGCGCTGGAGCAGCAGGAACTGATCGAAACCGTGGTCGTGCCGGAAACGTCGTTCTTCCGGCACGCGGAATCCATTGATGCGCTGGCCCTGCTGGCGCGCCAGCGTGCCGCGCATGGCGGTGCCCTGCGCATCCTGAGCCTGCCCTGCTCCAGCGGCGAGGAACCGTACACCATCGCGATGGCTCTGCTGGACGCGGGCGTGGATCCGGAACGCTACACCGTGCTGGGCATGGATATCAGCGAGCGCCTGCTGGCGCGCGCGGAGCAAGGTATCTACGGGCGCAACGCTTTTCGCGGCGAAGCACTGGATTACCGCGCGCGGCATTTCACGGAAACGCCGCAGGGTTATTCGGTCATGCCGCGCGTGCGCGCGCACGTCCGCTTCCAGCCGGGCAATCTGCTCGATCCCGGCCTGGGCTTGCCGGCCGATGCCTATGACTTCGTTTTCTGCCGGAACCTGCTTATCTATTTCGACAACGCGACACAGGAAACGGCCATCGGCGTGCTGCGGCGCCTGTGCCGGCGCGATGGCGTGATCTTCGTGGGGCCGGCCGAAGCCAGCCTGCTCACGCGCCTGGGCATGCGCCAGATCGATATGGCACGCGCCTTCGCCTTCCGGAATGAACAGGATGCACCGGTGGATGCTCCGCCCCGGAGGGTCTTGATGGAGTCCCGGACGCGGCGGAGTATGGCGTCGGCGTTCGCGTCGAAATCGGTGTCCTTGCCGGCTTCGACATCAACACCGGCTTCGGCTTCGGCTTCGGCTTCGGCGTTCGCGCGACGATCGCGGCCGAATGACAAACAGCAGGCCGGCGCACCGGCTTCGCTGGATGCCATCCAGGCGCTGGCCGATGCCGGCCGGCTGGACGAGGCGCGTGCGGCAGCCACTGCTCACGTCGAAACGCATGGCGCATCGGCGGAAGCCTATTACCTGGTCGGCCTGCTGGACGATGCCGCCAACCTGCCCGTGGCGGCGGAGGCGGCCTATCGCAAAACGCTGTACCTGGACCCCGGCCATCGGCAAGCACTGCTGCATCTGGCGTCGCTGCTGGAGACGCGTGGCGAAGACGCGCCGGCCCGCCAGTTGAGAGCGCGTGCCGCGCGCCGCGAGAACAGCCATGCATGATCGTGATTCCGATAGCATCGACGATTGCTGGAACCGCATCGGCGTGCGCGGCGACCGGTCCTGCCCGCGGCTGGACGAGTACATCCATTGCCGGCAATGCCCCGTCCATGCCGCCGCGGCGAAAACCCTGCTGCACCGCGTCGTGTCCGATGTCGACATGCGCGCCGGCGCTCCCGCCACATCGTCCATCGCCAACGGCGGTGCATTCCTGCTGATCTTCCGCCTGCACGCCGAGTGGCTGGCCCTGCCAGTGGCGGCACTGGCCGAGGTCACGGCCATGCGCCCCATCCACAGCCTGCCGCGCCGCGCGGGCATCGTGCTGGGCGTCTGCAACGTGCGCGGCCGCCTGATCCCCTGCATATCGCTGGCGGCGCTGCTGGACTTGGCGCCGCGCCAGGCCGAGGAAGACGGCAAGGCAACGCCACGCATGCTGGTGCTGTCCTCGCATACGGGCACGATCGTCGCGCCAGTGGACGATATCGCGGGCATACAACCCTTCACGGCGTCATCGATCGGCGCCCTGCCGGACACACTGGCCGGCGCGCGCTATGCCAGCGGCGTGGTCCGCTACCGCGACCGCGCCGTAGGCCTGCTCGACAGCGCAAGAATCACGCAGGCTATCGTGGGGAGGTTGCAGTGAACCCCAATTCGCTGCGCGATGCGTCGCTGCTGGACCTGTACAAGATGGAAGCGGACGCGCAGGTACAGGTGCTGGACGCTGGATTGCTGGCACTGGAACACGATCCGCAGGCGGCGGCGCATCTGGCTGCCTGTATGCGCGCGGCGCATTCGCTCAAGGGCGCGGCACGCATCGTCGGGCTGGACGGCCCGGTGCGCGTGGCACACGCCATGGAAGACCGCCTGGTCGATGCTCAGAAAGGCTACGCGCCGCTGGATGCCTTCGCCATCGATCTGCTGCTGCGCGGCACGGACCTGCTGCGCAACATGCCCACGCCGGACGCCGAGGCCGACATTGCCGCCGCGCGCATCTTCGTCGAATCCCTGACGCTGCCGCGCACCGCCGATGCCGCCCTGCCGCCCCCCAAGGCCACGGTCACGCCGGCTCGAACGGCGGAACCCACCGCAACGCATCAGCCTGAAACCGCTGACGAACGCGCCTTGCGCGTGACGGCCCGCACGCTGGACGAACTACTGGGACTATCCAGCGAAACCCTGGTCGAGGCTAACCGCCTGTCGCCCTTCGCTGCGTCCCTGCTGCCTCTCAAGCGCATGCAGGACGGACTGGCGAAATTGCTCGAAGCACTGCAGCACCGCACTGCCGGACTAGCGGCCGACGACGACATGCAGACTGCACTGGCCCAGGCGCGCCAGCAGGCAGCGGCCTGCCAGCAACTACTGGGCGAACGCATGGCGCAGGCGGATCAATTCGGCTGGCGCATCGGCGACCTGGGCCAACGCCTGTACGACACTGCACTCAGATGCCGCATGCGGCCGTTCGGCGATGCCGTGGCGAACCTGCCGCGCATGGTGCGCGATCTGGCGCGCACGCTGGGCAAGCAGGCGCGCCTGGAGATCGACGGCGAAGTTACACGGGTGGATCGCGACATTTTGGAAGGACTGGACGCGCCGCTGACGCACCTGCTGCGCAACGCCGTCGACCACGGCATCGAGCCGCCGGCACAGCGCCGCGCGGCGGGCAAGCGCGAAGAAGGCACCATCACCTTGCGCGCGCGCCATAGCGCCGGCATGCTGCTGGTGGAAGTCGGCGATGACGGACGTGGCATCGACGTCCCCCGCCTGCGTGAGGAAATCGTCGCGCGCGGATTGGCGGCGCGGCAAACCGCGGATGCGCTCAGCGAAACCGAAACGCTGGCCTTCCTGTTCCTGCCCGGCTTTACGACACGGGCCGCCGTCACGGAGATATCCGGACGCGGAGTCGGGCTGGATGTCGTGCATGACATGGCACGCCGGCTGCGCGGCGCGGTACGCGTGCACCAGCGCACCGGAGAAGGCACCCGATTCACTCTGGAATTGCCGCTGTCGCTGTCGGTGGCGCGCAGCCTGATCGTCGAGATCGCGGGCGAACGCTACGCCTTTCCACTGGCCTATGTGGCACGCACGCTGCGCCTGCCGCACGATGCCATCGAGCAGTTGGAAGGCCGCCAGCATTTCGAACACGAGGGCCGCCAGATAGGACTGGTGGGCGCCAGCCAGGTGCTGCAATATGCGCAGCGCCCCCCCATGGGCGACGTGGTGCCCGTCGTCCTGTTGAACGACCAGCAGGGACGCCACTATGGCGTGGCGGTGGACCGCTTCATCGCGGAACAGACGCTGGTGGTACAGCCGCTGGACCCTCGCCTGGGAAAACTGCAGGACATCCAGGCCGGCGCGGTAATGGAAGACGGCTCGCCGGTGCTGATCCTGGACGTGGAAGACATGCTGCGCAGCATCGAAAAGCAGGTCGCCAGCGGCACACTGCAGCGCGTCGACGCCGACACCGCGGCCCATGCTCCCAAGCGCCGCAAACGTATCCTGGTGGTGGACGATTCGCTGACGGTGCGCGAACTGGAACGGAAACTGCTGGCGAACCGGGGCTATGACGTCACGGTGGCGGTCGACGGCATGGACGGCTGGAATATGGCTCGTGCCCAGAATTTCGACCTGATCGTCACCGACGTCGATATGCCGCGCATGGACGGCATCGAGCTGCTTACCCTGGTCCGCAAGGATCCGCGCCTGCAATCCACGCATGTGATGGTCGTTTCGTACAAAGACAGGCCGGAAGACCGGCAGCGCGGGCTGGACGCCGGCGCCGATTACTACCTGGGCAAGAGCAGTTTCCACGACGACGCGCTGCTGGATGCCGTCGAGGATCTCATCGGACGGGCGGAATCGTGAAGATAGGCATAGTCAACGACAAACCGGCCGCGGTGGACGTGCTCAGGAAGGCCTTGGCCGTCGAACCTGACCTGCAGGTCGCATGGGTGGCCTTCAACGGCGCCGAGGCCTTGCACCGATGCGCCACCGCCCGGCCGGACATCGTGCTCATGGATCTGGCGATGCCCGTCATGGACGGCGGCGAGGCAACCCGGCGCATCATGGCCGATACGCCCTGCGCCATCATCATCGTGGCCACCGGCGTCGAGGACCAGACCGCGCGCGTCTTCGACGCGATGGGCCATGGCGCGCTGGACGCGATCGAGATTCCCGCGCTGGCCGACCAGGACCCGCGCGCCGTGGCGGCGCCGCTGCTGCGCAAGATTCGCAATGTAGGGTGGCTGATTGGAGCCTACGACCGCCAGCGCGCCGCACCGCCGGCCCCGGCGACGGAACCAGCTGCCCCGGCGCGGCGCCAGCTCGTGGCCATCGGCGCGAGCGCGGGCGGCCCGCCTTCGCTCGCGGTGCTGCTGAAGGCCCTGCCGGCCGATTTTCCCGCCGGCATCGTGCTGGTGCAGCACGTCGATGCGACCTTCGCCCGGGATATGGCCCGCTGGCTGGACGATCAGATCGCGATGCCGGTACGCCTGGCGGTGCCCGGCGATACGCCGTTGCCCGGCAGCGTGCTTCTGGCCGGTACCAACGATCATCTGGTGCTGCTGCACGACGGCACCTTGAACTACACCCGCCAACCGGAGGAAGGCCTGTACCGTCCCTCCATCGATGTTTTCTTCAACAGCGTCGCCCGCCAGTGGCGCGGCGATGCCGCGGGAGTATTGTTGACGGGCATGGGCAGGGATGGCGCGCTGGGACTGAAAGCCATGCGCGATAGCGGGTTCCTGACCATTGCGCAGGACCGCGCCACCAGCGCCGTCTACGGGATGCCCAAGGCGGCGGCCGAACTCGGCGCAGCCACTGAAATCACGCCGTTGCCGCGTATCGCGGAAAGCCTCGCGGGGCGATTCGCGCGCAAGCCGGCCTGACGGCCAAAGGAAATCAAAATGGAACCAGTCATCGATTACGTGGCCGGCCTCGACAATAAACCGCAGAACGCCATGGTTTTGCTGGTTGATGACCAGATCGTGGTGGGCGAAGCGGTGCGCCGCGCGCTGGCCGACGAGCCCGGCATCGATTTTCATTTTTGCCCGGACGCGCAGGATGCGCTGAACATCGCGACCCAGACCCGTCCCACCGTGATCCTGCAGGATCTGGTGCTGCCCGGCGTGGACGGACTGACACTGGTGCGCGCCTACCGCGCTAACCCCGCGACTCGCGACATCCCCATCATCGTGCTGTCCTCCAAGGAGGACGCCGAGGTCAAGAGCGCGGCGTTCAGCGCGGGCGCCAACGATTATCTGGTCAAGCTGCCGGACACCATCGAACTGGTGGCGCGCATCCGCTACCACTCGCGCTCCTATCTGGCGATGCAGCAGCGCGACGAAGCCTATCAGGCCCTGCGGCAAAGCCAGCAGCAATTGATGGAAATCAATCTGGAGCTGCGCCGCCTGACCAATTCCGACGGTTTGACTGGCCTGTCCAATCGGCGTTACTTCGATAGTTACCTGAGCGCCGAATGGAAGCGCGCGATGCGCGAACAAAGCGAAATCAGCATGCTGATGATCGACGTCGACCACTTCAAGAGCTACAACGACGCTTATGGCCACATGGCGGGCGACGAGGTGCTAAAGAAAGTGGCGCATACCATCGCCAGCTGCTGCGATCGCTCCACCGATCTGGCCGCGCGCTTCGGCGGCGAGGAGTTCACCGTGGTGCTGCCCGCCACGCCGCTGGCGGGCGCGCGCCTGGTCGCCGAAAAGATCCGCCGCTCCATCGAGGGCCTGCATATCCCGCATCGCGATTCGGTGACGTCGGAGTGGCTGACGGCCAGCGTGGGTATCGCCACGCTGGTGCCGGATCGGCTGGACCGCTACACGCAGATCATCGACGCGGCCGACCGCGGGCTGTACAACGCCAAGCGCCAGGGGCGCAATCGCGTGATGTCCCGATCGGACGATTGACCGGGGACCGAAATGGATACGCCCCTGCCCCGCCTGGCGCCGTCCCTCCTGCCCGGATTGAGCGCCCACCTGCCCGCCGCGCCGTGGTCCGATCCAGGAATCGGCATCGTTCATCTCGGACTGGGCAATTTCCATCGCGCCCATCAGGCGATATACACGGAAGACGCCATGCTTGGCGCCGGCGGTGCCTGGGGTATCTGCGGCGTATCGCTGCGCCGCACCGATACGCGCGATGCGCTGGCGCCGCAGGACTGCCTGTACAGCGTGCTGGTGCGCGACGTGGACGGCGAGCGCGTGCGCGTGGTGCGCTCGCTGCGGCGGATACTCGTCGCGGCGGAAGAACCGGATGCAGTCCTGGCCGCGCTGTGCGACGCGAACGTGCGCATCGTCTCGCTGACCGTGACGGAAAAAGGCTATTGCCTGGATTCCACTACCGGCGGCCTGGACTTCGCGCATCCGCTCATCGATCACGATTTGAGTAATCCGGATCAGCCGCGTAGCGTGCCGGGCTATCTGGTCGCCGCCCTGAAATCGCGTCGCGCCCAACCATTCACGGTACTGTCCTGCGACAACCTTGCGCATAACGGCATGGCCCTGCGTCGTGTAGTGGTCGACTACGCACGCGCACTGGACGCGAGTCTGGCGGACTGGATCGAAGGCACCGTGGCCTTTCCATCGACCATGGTCGACCGCATCGTGCCCGCCACGACCGATGCCGACCGGCAGTCGGTGGCAACGGCGCTGGGCTGTATCGACGCCTGGCCCGTGCCGACGGAAAGCTTCCGGCAATGGGTCATCCAGGATAATTTCCCCACGGGGCGGCCAGCCTGGGAAAAGGCCGGCGCGCTGATGGTGGACGACGTCACACCTTATGAAATGGCCAAGCTGCGCATGCTTAATGGCGTCCACTCGACGCTGGCCTATCTGGCGCTGCTGGCCGATATCGAAACGGTCGACCAGGCAGTCGGCCAGGGCGATCTGCGCGCGCTGCTGCACCGGATGATGACCGATGACATCGCGCCGACGCTGACGGTGCCCGACAGCTTCGACCGGCTGGGCTATCGCGATGAACTCCTGGCGCGCCTGGCCAATCCCGCACTGAAGCACCGTTGCATACAGATCGCCATGGACGGCAGCCAGAAGCTGCCGCCACGCCTGCTCGGGACCGTATCGGATCGCCTGCGCGAAGGCCACGCCGTGGACCGGCCCGCGCTGGGCATCGCCGCCTGGATGCGTTTCCTGTCCGGCAGGTCGGCAAGCGGCGCGGTGCTGGAATTGAACGACCCCATGGCGGCGCGCCTGCGTGCGCTGGCGGCGCCCGGCTCGAACGGCGTGGTGGAACGACTTCTCGCGGTACGCGAGATCTTTTCCGCCGGACTGGCGGCCGATATCCGCTTCGCTGGCGCCGTGCAGCGCGCCTACGACGCGCTGGAGCACGAAGGCCCGCTGGCCGCGGCTCGACGCTACGCGGCTCTGTAGTTCCAGGCTACAGGAAACGATCCAGCAATCTGCGGCTGTGCTTGTCGAGCGCCCGCGTGTCGCCGACCAGGTAATGAATACCGTGACTGTCGGCGATCAGAAGCGCGTGGCCGCTCAGCCGGCGTATGTCTTCCTCGCCGCGCAACACGAAGAACGTCGCGCCGCGGTCGGTCTGCACATTCCAGGTGCACGGTGTCGCATACCCTGACACCGCCATGATGCGCTGGATGCGTGGCATGAACTCACGCGCGCTCAGCGCTTCCTGGACCAGGGTCCGCATGGACTGCGGCAGATCATCCACGCGGCCGATCCAGGCCACTTCGTGGCCCGCCGGATCCAGCAGGGAGCAGCCGGATTCGGGCGCCGATATCGGAAAGGCGCGCACCGGCGTCACGCCGTCGATGAGCGTGCCGTCGCTGCCCTGGTAGACCAGTCTGCCGTGGGCATTGCGCCGCAGGCGGAAATCAAGCTTCGGCGACGAGGTCGTCATCGTCATCCTCCTCGCTGGAGCGCGCTTCGGCGTCGGCTTCCGCCTGTCGCGCCTGGGCCTGGTACAAGGCGTGATACGCGCCGCCCGCCGCCATCAATTGTTCGTGGTTGCCTTGTTCGACGATGCTGCCGCGATCCAGCACCACCAGCCGGTCCGCCTTGCGCAGCGTGCTCAGGCGATGCGCGATGGCAATAGTGGTGCGGCCGCGCACCAGATTGTCCAGCGCTTTCTGGATTTCCTTTTCGGTGGCGGTGTCCACCGACGACGTGGCTTCGTCCAGGATCAGGATGCGCGGATCGATCAGCAGGGCCCGCGCGATGGAAATCCGCTGGCGCTCGCCGCCGGACAAGGCCTGGCCGCGCTCGCCGACCAGCGAATCGTAGCCGTGCGCCAGGCGCAGGATGAATTCATGCGCGTGCGCCGCGCGCGCGGCCGCCACGATTTCTTCGCGCGTCGCTTCCGGCTTGCCGTAGGCGATGTTTTCCGCGATGGTGCCGAAGAACAGGAAAGGCTCCTGCAGCACCAGACCGATATTGCGCCGGTACTGCGAGATGCTCATCGTGCGGATGTCGATGCCGTCCACCAGGATCGCGCCCTCGGTGACGGCGTAGAAACGGCAGATAAGATTGATCAGCGTGCTTTTGCCGGAACCGCTGTGGCCGACCAGGCCGACCATGATGCCCGGCTCGATCGACAGGTCCAGCCCATGCATGACCGACCGGTTGCCGTAGCGAAAGCCGACGTCGCGCAAGTCGATGCGGCCACGCACGCGTCCGATCTGTACCGGGTTGCGCGGCTCGGGCACGCTGGAAACATGATCCAGGATATCGAAGATGCGCTTGGCGCCGGCCGCCGCCTTTTGCGTCACCGACACGATGCGGCTCATCGAATCCAGGCGCGTATAGAAGCGGCCGATATAGGCCAGGAACGCCGCCAGCACACCCACCGTGATCTCGTGCCGCGAGACCTGCCAGATACCGTAGATCCACACCACCAGCAGGCCGATTTCGGTCAGCAGCGTCACGGTCGGAGAAAACAGCGCCCATATGGTATTGACGCGGTCGTTGACGTCCAGGTTGCGCTGGTTGGCTTCGCGGAAGCGGCGCACTTCGCGTTTTTCCTGGGCAAAGGCCTTGACCACGCGTATGCCGGGAATGGCGTCGGCCAGCACATTGGTGATCTCCGACCAGACCCGATCCACCTTCTCGAAACCATGGCGCAACCGATCGCGCACCGCATGGATCATCCAGCCGATGAAAGGCAGCGGCACCAGCGTGACCAGCGCCAGCCAGGGATTGATGGAAATCAGGATCACCGCCGTCATGACGATCATCAGGACATCGGTGGCAAAGTCCAGCAGATGCAGCGACAGGAATACGCAAATACGGTCGGTCTCGCTGCCGATGCGCGCGATCAGGTCGCCCGTGCGCTTGCCGCCGAAATAGGCCAGCGACAGGTGGTGCATATGCTCGTAGGTCGTCGTGCGCAGGTCCGCGCCGATCCGTTCGCTGACCCACGCCAGGATATAGGTGCGGCCCCAGCCCAGGCCCCAGGCCAGCAGCGCCGACGCGAACAGGCCCGACAGGTACATTGCCACGCGGTCGTCATCGATCGGGGCGCCGTTCTGGAAAGGGATCAGCACCTCATCCATTAAGGGCATTGTCAGGTAAGGCGCCACCAACGTCGCCGCGGTCGCCAGTACCGTCAGCACGAAACCGATGATCAGCGGCATCTGGTAGGGCACGGCAAAGCGCCACAGCCGCAGCAAGGCCCAGGTGGATGGCGGCTCGGGCGTCGGCGGATTGCAGACCGGACAAACATCCTGCTCTGCGCTAAGCGGCTCCAGGCAGGTCGCGCACATGCGGTCGCTGGATTCGCTCGCGTCCGCGACGCCGCGCAGG
>Ga0310811_10011906_pt1 | contig 11288 bp, 9 predicted proteins | sample YCmetagenome_FD_207642 | JGI IMG/M metagenome (GOLD analysis project Ga0310811, IMG submission 207642) | Soil microbial communities from experimental microcosm in Duke University, North Carolina, United States - YC | ecosystem: Engineered > Artificial ecosystem > Soil microcosm > Unclassified ... | reverse complement strand
TCCGAGGCCACGCGCGCCCGTTCCGCCAGCACCCGGGCAGCCAGCCGGCGGTCGGCCTCCAGGATCGGATCATCCTCCGGCAGCCGGGCAACCAGGTCGCGGGCCAAGGCGCCCGCCGCGCCATGCGGCAGCGCGAACCAGACGTTGGCACCCTCCCGCTCCCGGTCCAGCAGGCCGCAATCGCACAGCAGCTTGAGGTGACGCGACAGGCGAGGCTGCGATTGCCCCAGGATCTCGGTGAACTCCGTGACGCAGAACGCTCCCCGGCCGGCCAACGCGAGCAAGCGCAAACGGGTGGGCTCCGCGGCAGCGCGCAAACTGGCCAGCAGTTGTTCCATGGCGTCCTACTGACATAAACATATCCTTATGTCCAGATGCTTAATGGTGGTCACGTCTTCGCTGGACTACTGCGGCCCCCGAACCGTCGTGCCCAGATCGCAGGCATGCGTGTTCTCGTCGTCTACTGCCACCCCGTGGCCGAGAGCTTTGCCGCGGCGGCCCACGCGACCGTGCTCCAGGCATTGCGAGCCGCCGGTCATGAGGTGACCGATGTCGATCTCTACGCCGAGAACTTCGATCCGGTGATGAGCCGGCAGGAACGCCTCGATTATCTGGACACGCAGCGCAATGAGCGCCTGGTCCAGCGCTACGACGATCAGCTCGTGGGCGCCGAGGCGCTGGTGCTTGTCTATCCTGCGTGGTGGTACGGGATGCCTGCCATGCTGAAGGGCTACTTCGATCGCGTCTGGCTGCCCGGCGTCGCATTCGACGTCCAGCCTGATGGCAAGGTCAGCACCGAACGGCTGCAGTCCCTCCGGCGCATCATCGTGGTCACGACCTATGGCGGCTCATGGTGGCTGGTCCGCCTTGTCATCGGCGACCCGGCCCGCAAGCTGATCGGACGCGCGCTGCGCGCCCTTTGCGCCCGGAACTGCAAGGTCACGTGGTTCGTGCACTACGACATGGACCGCGCAAAACCGCGCGACCTCGCGCGTTTCCTGGAGCGCATCCGCAGGGGGGGTGCCCGGCTGTAGTCGACGCCATCCGCCGCGCCCTGCTAGCCTTCCTGTTCGCTCCCAGGGAGAAGCGCCATGAACGACCAACAGACTCTCGCGCAGCGCGCCGACGCACTCGAAGAGAAAATGAGCCGCGAGCTCGACTACATCGTGATCAAGTCACGGCTGTACAGCATGGCTGATGGCGATATGGATCCCCCACCCAACGCCAACGCGCTGATGGCTGCCAATCCCAACGCGCGCGTGCTGATGGGCGACGATCCGCGCCTGCCGCCGATGCCCGAGCAGCCCACGCTGATGGACTTCTTCAAGCACCGGTTCGGCCCCGCGGCGCATCTGCTGCAAAGCGCACGGCACGCAGTGAACGCCGGACTCCCCGAGAAGATGGTGCTCGCCTGCCTGCTGCATGACATTTCGACCATCGGCTTCATCCGTGGCGATCACGGCTATTGGGGTGCGCAGCTCGTCGAGCCCTATGTCGATGAGGAAGTCACCTGGGCGATCCGTGCCCATCAGGTCTTGCGCTTCTATCCCGACGACTCCGTCGGCTACGAATATCCGCAGTCATATATCAAGGCGTTCGGTGCCGATTATCGTCCCGACAAATATGTCGACGAAGACTACCACCGCATGCGCGACCACAAATGGTACATGTCAGGCCGCATGATTACGGTGCACGATATCTATTCGTTCGACCCGAATGTGCATGTCGAACTGGAGGAATTCACCGACATCATCGGCCGCAACTTCCGCCAACCGGAACAGGGCCTCGGCTTCGACAACAGCCCGGTCGCTCACATGTGGCGCGCCATGATCCGGCCGGCGAAATATCTGTAGCAGCCCCATTCGTCATGGCCGGGCTTGACCCGGCCATCGGCTACAATTGGCAACTCTGTTGCGCCGTGGCTGTTGGCCGCCCGAGGCGTCAGAGCAACTGGAAGTCTGGTGATTGCGCCGCGTGCCGATCGAACGTGACGGTGGCCGTGCAGCCTGCTCTGGCATGCAACGCGCCCATCAGAGCGGCGGCAAACGGCGCACGGTTCTGCCTCAGGGCTACCACCGCCGAGAACACCGCCTGATCGGCTTCGACCACCAGGCTCACAATGTGAAGCATGCGCTCGATCACCGCTGCCAGCTGCGCACCCGATAACCCATAGCTGCGCTCGAGCACCCGGGCGATCTCCGCAATCACCACGAGGCTGACATAGCCGGGCGTCTCGGCGGAGAGGGTATGTTCGATGAACCGTGTCGCTTTCGGCGACTGCACCGGGTCGTCCTGCGCGAGATGGTGGAGCAGGACGTTGCAATCCATGCCTATCATTCCTGACCGGTGCTCACGGTGGGCAAGGGCCCGACAATCCCGCGCAATGCCGAAGCCGGCAGCTTGGGCAGCAGCACCACGCTGCCGTCGGGATGGATGAAGAACTTCACCCGGTCACCCGGCTTCAAACCAAGATGGTCCCGCACAGCCTTCGGGATCGTCGTCTGACCCTTTGCGGTGATGGCGGATTCCATGGCGCGGTCCTTACTTTCTAGCAGAAGTAATGCTTCGCCCCGCCATCTGCCAGTGGTACCCGTCCCCAGATGACACCGCGCCCTGGACACTCTATCTGACCACCGCCCATGACGCCGCTCGATCACATCCGAAACTTTGCGATCATCGCGCATATCGACCACGGGAAATCGACCCTGGCCGATCGCCTGATCCAGACCACCGGCGCTCTCAGCGACCGGGAGATGACCAACCAGGTCCTGGACAACATGGACCTGGAGCGCGAGCGCGGCATCACCATCAAGGCGCAGACTGTCCGCCTGACCTACCAGGCCCGCGACGGCCAGGTCTACGAGCTGAACCTGATGGACACTCCCGGCCACGTGGACTTCTCCTACGAAGTCTCGCGCAGCTTGGCCGCCTGCGAAGGCTCGCTGCTTGTGGTGGATGCCTCCCAGGGTGTCGAAGCCCAGACCCTTGCCAACGTCTACCAGGCGATCGAGGCCAATCACGAGATCGTCCCGGTCCTCAACAAGATCGATCTGCCGGCTGCCGAACCCGAACGGGTGAAGCAGCAGATTGAGGACGTCATCGGCCTGGATGCGACCGACGCGGTGGAGATCAGCGCCAAGACCGGCCTCAACATCGAGGGCGTGCTGGAAGCCCTCGTCACCCGCCTGCCACCCCCCAAGGGCGACGGCGCGGCGCCCCTGAAAGCGCTGCTGGTGGATAGCTGGTACGACCAGTACCTCGGCGTCGTCATCCTGATCCGCGTCAAGGACGGCCGCATCAAGCGCGGCCAGCGCGTCCGCATGATGTCCAACGGCGCCGTTCACCAGGTCGAGCAGGTGGGCGTCTTCAGCCCCAAGATGATCCCGGTGGACGACCTCGGCCCCGGCGAGATCGGCTACATCACCGCTGCGATCAAGACCGTGGCCGACTGCTCCGTCGGTGACACCATCACCGACGATCGCACCCCCGCCGCCGAAGCACTGCCCGGCTTCAAGCCGTCGGTGCCGGTGGTGTGGTGCGGCCTCTACCCGGTGGACGCCGACGACTTCGAAAAGCTGCGCGACAGCCTCGGCAAGCTCCGCCTGAACGACGCCAGCTTCCACTACGAACCGGAAACCTCGGCAGCCCTCGGCTTCGGCTTCCGCTGCGGCTTCCTCGGCCTGCTGCACCTGGAGATCATCCAGGAGCGCCTGACCCGCGAGTTCGATCTCGACCTGATCGCCACCGCGCCGTCCGTGGTGTACCACATCCACCGCACCAACGGCGCGATGGCGGAGCTCCACAATCCGGTTGACATGCCGGACGGCAGCGTCATCGACCACATCGAGGAGCCCTGGATCCGCGCCACCATCATGGTGCCGGATGACTACCTCGGCGCGGTGCTCCAGCTCTGCAACGAACGCCGGGGCGAGCAGGTGGACCTGACCTATGTGGGCAACCGCGCCATGGCGGTTTACCGCCTGCCGCTGAACGAGGTGGTGTTCGACTTCTACGACCGCCTCAAGTCGGTCTCGCGCGGCTATGCCAGCTTCGACTACCAGATGGACGGCTACGCCGAAGGCGACCTGGTGCGGATCTCCATCCTGGTGAACAGCGACCCGGTGGATGCGCTTTCCTTCATCGCGCATCGCAGCGTCGCCGAAGCGCGTGGCCGGTCGATCTGCGCCAAGCTGAAGGACCTCATTCCGCGGCAGCTGTTCAAGATCGCCATCCAGGCGGCGATCGGCGGGCGGGTGATCGCGCGCGAGACGCTGGGCGCGCTATCGAAGGACGTGACCGCGAAGTGCTACGGCGGCGACATCACCCGCAAGCGCAAGCTTCTGGAGAAGCAGAAGGAAGGCAAGAAGCGCATGCGGCAGTTCGGCAAGGTGGAGATCCCGCAGTCCGCCTTCCTGGCCGCTCTGAAGATGGATGCCTGATCTCCCCGTCATTGCGAACGAAGCGAAGCAATCTCGTCGAGTATCACCGGGTCTCGCTCTCCTCCGCTAATCTGTGATGCGTCTTGCGGAAAATATTCCTTGCCTTGTCCCGGGTGCTTTTGTTAGTGGAGATGACATGGAACCTGTTGTGCCCGCAGTACCGTCCGCCTCCCCTCCCGATCCCCCGCAGGATCAATGCGCCTCCGCCATCCCCAACAACATTGCGGTCATCCTCCATGCGGCCCGCATCCTGCTCGACTACGGCCGCCACCTGATCGACACCGTCCGCCATCGCGCCGCCGCCCCTGACTTCGGCGCCATCGCCGCCTGCTTCGGCACCGCCAACCTCGTCACCATCCTCGCCCACCTGAACCGCGGCATCCTGCGGGCCACGGCACTGGAGCGCGTCCTGCTGGCCCGTGCCGCCACTGGGCGCGACATCGAATTCGTCGAGCGCCGCACCCCCGCACCACAGCCAGAGGCTGCGCCAGCGGAGGCCCAACCCTTCCCCACCCGCAAGCGCGCACCTCGCCTCTCCCGCCCCGCCGGCTGGGACGATCCCGAACTCTTCATGCCGACCTTGCAGGAGCTCGAGCGCCAGGTGCGCCGCCGCCCGATCGGCCGCACGATCCAAGAGATCTGTCTAGATCTCGCCGTCGTTCCTGGCTTTTGCCACAGCCAGTTCTGGAACGAGCTGTTCGACATCATGAATTACTTCGGTGGCAGCGTTGGCAGGCTGATGCACCAGAAAGGCCGCCGCCGTGAGGCATTTGCCCACGAGCAGGACCGCAAGCCCGACGCCAACTGGGACTGGTTGAACATGACTCGGGACGCGCTCCGCCAGGTCCTCGGGTTCTTCATCGGCGAGCCACCGGTCAATCCGCTCGACCCGGCCGCCGCCATCGCCACCGCGCCCCCCTGAAGCGGTCCCGCAGGACCACCGGTCTCGTGGGACCGGCAATTCGCGATGCCAAACCCGCTGGCGAGGCGATGGACGCCTCATCCTCGCCGCTGCTATTGATCCGCCACCCCGGAGGGATGGCCGAGCGGCTTAAGGCGCACGCTTGGAAAGCGTGTGTGCGTGAAAGCGTACCGTGGGTTCGAATCCCACTCCCTCCGCCACGTAGTTCGACCAATATTTTGAAATCGCAAGATGAATTGTCTCGCCATGCAGACCAGCATGCACCCAGGCGTCCGCCGAGATGTCGAAGTTCTCGTTCCCGCGTACGGCCACAGCCTCCGCTGTCGGCTGTGCGGGGTTGACCGTGTGGATCAACCCGTTCTGGAACAGCCAATTGGCTTCGCCATCTTTGGGGCTCGGTGGAGTGCGCCCGACTGCCGGTGTTTCGGCGGCGAGGGGCGGCGACGGCGCGACAACCGCCGAGGCCACGAAAACGCCAGCGCCGCGCAGCATCACCGGAGGAATGTGGGTTATGAGATGCGTCATAGTAGGCGGCGGTGTGATCGGCACTAGCATCGCTTGGCATTTGGCACGCGACGGTCACGCTGTGACGTTATTCGAGCGTGACCGGCTCGGCTCTGGGACGACGTGGCACTCCGCCGGCAACATTAGCTGGAAGCCGCTTCCTGACCACGATCAGGCGGTCCTCTATGCCTATGAAACCATCCCGCGTGTCGAGGCGGAGAGCGGTCAAATGACAGGTTGGCTCCGCACTGGGCGCACCTACATTGCTCGCTCGCAAGAAACTCTGTCGGAATGCGAACGTTTCGCCTCTGTTGCCCGCGATCGCGGGATACTTGCGCGCTGGCTTGAGCATGAGGAGGCACGGCAACTCAATCCGCTGCTTGACCCGACGCCTGCGCGTGGGATTTGGCTTTGTTCGCTCTCGGGCCGACTTGCACCGGCGGACCTCACGGCCGCTTACGCCATCGCGGCGCGCCGAGCAGGCGCTCAAGTGATTGAAGGCGCCGCTGTGCAGCATCTATGCCGCGCCTCCGACCGGATCACCGGCGTGCAGACAACCAACGGCTTTGTCGCGGCCGATCTTGTCGTCCTCGCCGCAGGACTTTGGTCGCGCACCCTGGCTGCAAGCGTCGAGGTGGCGTTACCGCAATGGCCGGCCCAGCACTTCTATACGATTCTCGACGTTGCTCAGAAGCTGCCGCGCGAGATGCCGTCTTTCGTGTCGCCGGACGATCTCTGCTATGGCCGCGAGGAGGTTGGAAAATTCCTCTTCGGGGTGTTCGACGAGGAAGCTCTAACGATCGAACCGGAGGAGCTGCCGGAGCACTTCGCCTTCACACTTTTTCCCCCTCTTTGGGAGAAATTCGCACCTTATGCCGAGCGTGCCGCCGAGCTGTTTCCGGTGCTCAATACGGCGGGCGTGCGAACCTTCATCAATGGCCCAGAAACGTTCACGCCTGATGGAAAGCCACTGATTGGCGCCATGCCGGGCATCGACGGCCTCATCATCGCGAGCGCCTTTAACTCGGCCGGCATCACCTGGTCGGCAATGGCCGGCTCGCTTGTCTCCGATATCGTTGCAGGGCGCAGCAGCAGGTTTCCAGCGGAACGCTACCTTCCCGCCCGTTTCGGTGACCGCGCCGCGGATTTGACCTTCCTGCGGGAGGCAACCTCCGAGATCGTAAGCGGTCATTATCGCACCATGGGGGGTTGAACATGTGCGGCATATAGCCTCAGGCAGCGTCATGTTGCGACATCGGAGCGTATATTTGAAAACCGTGGCGCATATCCGATGGGCGCCGAACGACATTTTCGATGCTCGCCGTTTAACCCCCCACCCCGGGGTGCGGTTGCACGCGCTGATCTGGGACATCTGAGACTGGCGGAACGCGGGCGAGCGTATGGTGACCGCATAACACATTGACCCTCGAGCATCGCGCCGTTGCCAGTATGGGCAACGCTAACGCGTTGTCGTTGCTGCGGTGGTGTGCCGAGACCGATCCGGTGCAATCAGGGCATAGCGCTGCGCCCGCAAAAAGAGCAACAGTTCCCGATGCCCGATTTCAACGTTATCTGCCGCTATGCGCCCAGCTCAGGCGTCCAAGGGCTTGGCGGCCACTCCAGATAGCGGACTTTCAGACGTGCCGGCCGTCGGCTTCCGCCGAATAATCTGATGAACGCTGATCAGGCTCCCGGACTCCCGGCAATCGTGTCTCAACGCGTGCTGTAGGAGCCGTGCTCCCAAGCAGGGTCGCTCGCAGCGTCATCCTGACAGGTTAAGGCTATTCTTCCGACCGTCCGTCCCCTCGCACAACAGGTACCCGCAACTGTCCCTCTGACGCGACGGTCCGCCGGCCTCAGTCGTCGCCCGGACCGTGAGCGACCGGCGCAAGCTGAAGATCGGCTGTCATTTCCTGACCGTGGGTATCCGGCCAGGCCAACAGAGCCGAGATGTAGCAGCAGATTGCGGCGGCGGAGCAGATCATCATTGGCAGCGCGAAGCCGAAACCCCAATCGACAGCGAACCAGGTCACGGCCAATGGCACCAGGCCGCCGAAGATCGCTCCCTGATGGTAGCAGAAGGCCGACGCGGTGGCCCGCACTTCGGTCGGGAAGCGCTCGTTCATATAGGCGGGGATCTGCGTATACATGGAGCCTGCGAAGGCGCCTTGCAGCGCAAAGAAGACCGCTATCATTGTGTAGTCGGTGCTCATCAGATACAGCGGCGTCACCAGCAGGCCAATTCCCGCCGGTATTATCATTGCCCACCGCCGGCCGAACTTGTCGGCCAGTGCGCCCCAAAGGAACGCCGAAACGAAGGTCGCGATGTTCGCGAACACCAACGGCCAGCCGACGGCCGCCGCGGACATTTTGAGGTCCTTGGTCAGCCATGTCGCGAACAGACCGAACGTGGCGTAGTAGGTGATGAACCCACTGGCCATCCAAATGCAGGCAGTGACCGTGTTCCAAATCAATTTGCGCCGGAAGATGGCGACGAGTGGCGCACGGATTTCAGCGGACCGCTCTTTCTGCTGGCGCTGATTCTCGACCCAGATTTCAGGTTCCTTGACGTAGAACCGGATCCACACGACGACCAGAGCCGGCAGTACACCCAACCACAGCATTCCGCGCCAACCGAGGTAGTCGTAGACGGTAGCGTACAGCAGCGCCGAGATCAGGTACCCGATCGCCCAGGAGTTCTGCAGCACCGCGGACATGAGACCGCGGGACCGTGTGGGCCAGGTTTCCATCGCCAGGGCCGCGCCGGCCGGCCATTCGGCGCCCATGCCGATGCCCAGAAGGGTACGGAAGAACAGCAGGAACAGGAAGGTCGGCGAGAAGCCGGCGATGAAGTTGCAGATCGAGTACCAAAGGATGGAGATCATCAACGGCGCCCGGCGCCCCAACCGATCGGCCATCCAGCCGGACGCGACCGCTCCGACCAAACGCATCCACAAGGTCAACGTGCCGACCAGGGCCACCCAGGTCAGCGGCGCGTCGAACTCCTTGGCAATGGGCACGATGAGAACGAGGAACACGGTGAAATCGAACGCATCCAGCGTCCAACCCAGCCATGCGGCCGTGTAAGCGTACCATTGATCCTTGGTGGGCTCTTTCCACCAGGGCTGCGAATATGTGCGTTTGGTGAAATCAGACATGACTCGTCCGCCTCCCGAACCACTGTTGTGTTTCTTTCTAGTTCCGTATGAAGCCCTCGATTTCGTGGGTGGCCCAGTCGGTCGCCTGCTTGACCGTCTGGCCGCTGCGCAACTTCGCCCACATGGTCGGCATGATGGCGCGGTTGTACATCTGCACCGCGATGTCGGGCGGCGCTGGGTATCCGACCAGGCTGGGTTTCGAACTGTGCCAAGGACGGATCGGGTAATTGTAGACGGTGCCTTTGGGTGGCTCTACTTCCTCCCAGATCTTGAAATCGGACATACTGAGCTGTGGGGGCAGATTGAACCCCTCACTGGCTATCGCCCTCACCTCGATCTGCTCACGTTCCATCAGATGACGCAGCAGGTCTTTCGCGGCGCTCTTGTTCTTGGCGAACTTCCAGATGCCGTAGAAGACGTAGTTGTAGGGGATCGAGCGATCGACCGGGCCGGCGGGACATGGGAACGTCCAGCAATCCTTCGCGACGTCAGGAGCGTCGCGCTTCGCCACCGCCCAGGCAGAGGGGGGATTGTAGATCAGCGCGCTCTTGCCCGAGACCAGCGCCCGGTTATTGGATGCGTCGTCATAGCTGACCACGTCGGGCGGCAGATATCTCACAAACTGTTGCCCATATTCCATCAGCTGGCGAACTTTGTCCGAATCGATTGTGATCTCGCCTTTGGCATTCACCAGATCTGCACCGTACGCACTGAATATGGCACCGGTGTTGTTTACGGAGTCTCCAGTCGACCCGAGACCCAAGGCGAAGGGAAATCCGGCTTTGTGGCATGCCTCGGCCGCTTTCAGGAACGTGTCGTAAGTCCAGCTTTTGGCGTGATCAGGGGCGGTGGGATGCGCCGGATAGAGCTCGGTGACATCGATCCCCGCGTATTGTTTCAGCATGCTGATCCGCGCGCAGCAGGTCAGGTTCGCGGTCGGATCGGTACCGGGCACCACTTTCCAGCTACCCTCCGATTTCGCGAGATATTCGACGACCGGATCATAGGTCCCGTATTTGCCGATCAGGTGATTGATGACGTCATCGACCGGCTCCAGATGGTCGGCGTAAGCGATCGAGTCCCACTGCAACAACGGGACGAAATCGTGGCCGGCCTTCGCCTGTGCCTCGGCCGCAGCGTTCATTACCAGCTTGGGGCCTTGCGAGGTGTAGTCGTCCGTGACCTCGACCTTGTTCTTCGCGGCCCAGTCCGCCACCTGCTTGCGCATCGCTTGGGTGCCGCCGGGGACCCAGTGGTCCCAGAGGCTGATACTCAGTTTGCCGGCGGCGCCTGCGGTGCGGATGTGCACCAACGGCAGGGTAGTGGCCGCAGCTGCCAATTGCATAGCACTGCGGCGCGTCATACGGCGCGTTTTCGACATCGACGCACACTCCCTGTGCGGCAGCGATTGCATCGCTGCCGTCGTCTTATTGTCGGGTCTTCACGGGCAAGGCCCGCTTCGAAGCCGCCTGTGGCAAGCTGGTCCCGACGGCGGACCAACGGTCCACCACAAGAGTGCGATTTTCACTATCGGCAAAAATTGTCGTGGAAGCCAGGAAATTGTGTGAGGTCCGACGCGAAGACACCGAGTGTCCTAGTGCGCCGCTGATGGCCGCCGCCCAAGTCAGGAAAAGGATGGCGTTGGTTCCGAATGCCTGACTGCCGTTGTGGCCCGTGCTGTACCCCAGATGGGGCAAGCGACCGAAGTGGTCGTTGCCGTTGGATCGCGGACATACTCCACGTCTGGGTATCCAGATCTTACGTGGGTCGGAGCACGCCGCTGGCAGCCGAGGGCACCAACGTCCGCTTCGCTCTGTCTGACATCTGGCAGCAGACGGACGGCTCACGTGAAGAGTTTCGGGCGCGGCGAGGCGTACGAAAGTCTCCGAGGAACGAACCCGCGTGCCGCAGACGAGGGTCTATGGGTATTTCTGTTTTCTGCTGAGCGTGGCGAAGTCACGACCGACGGTGGGAGCTTCGGGAGGTGATGCGATCTGTCCGAATTGTCGCTGGAATAGATGGCTATGCCGGTGGGGATTACCGGCGCGAGGGAGCTTCGCAGCGTTGCTGACGAGGGATGACGCGCACTTGAGCGTCGGCCGCAATGGGGGTGCTGCGGGCGAGAACTGGGGCAGGCCGTGCGGGGTCACGGCGAATTTCTCCCGGTTGGTGGAGTGCAGTGCGGTGGTGCGCGGGGCTGACGCCAGCGCTCGAACGTCTCAATGATGAGCATGTGTCCACCGCAGCATGGACACAGCGTATAGA
>Ga0310811_10011905_pt1 | contig 11288 bp, 10 predicted proteins | sample YCmetagenome_FD_207642 | JGI IMG/M metagenome (GOLD analysis project Ga0310811, IMG submission 207642) | Soil microbial communities from experimental microcosm in Duke University, North Carolina, United States - YC | ecosystem: Engineered > Artificial ecosystem > Soil microcosm > Unclassified ... | reverse complement strand
AGACCAAAGACAGCGACCTTTTTTCCGGCGAAGACGGTGATGGGGATCATGAAACACCTTGATCATTCCGGGGCGCGAGGGCAGCGAGCGAACCCGAAATGACGGAAACAGTCATCGCAACTTCAAGCTTGCCAATCCGGCCAACGCCAACACCACGGCGACGATCCAGAAGCGGATCACGATCTGCGGCTCGGTCCAGCCGAGCTGCTCGTAGTGGTGATGGATCGGCGCCATCTTGAACACGCGCTTTCCGGTGAGCTTGAACGAGACCACCTGCACGATCACCGACACGGCCTCGAGCACGAACAGGCCGCCGACGATGGCCAGCACGATCTCGTGCTTGATCGCCACCGCGACCGCGCCGAGGAGGCCACCGAGCGACAGCGACCCGGTGTCACCCATGAAGATCGAGGCCGGCGGCGCGTTGAACCAAAGAAATCCGAGCCCCGCGCCGATCACGGCGCCGCACAGCACCGCGAGTTCGCCGGTGCCGGCGACATAATGCAGTTGCAGGTATTCGGAAAACAGCGCGTTGCCCACCACGTAGGAAATCAGGCCGAAGGTCGCCGCCGCGATCATCACCGGCACGATGGCGAGGCCGTCAAGACCGTCGGTCAGGTTCACCGCGTTGCCGGCACCGACGATCACGAAGGCGCCTAGCAGGATGAAGGCGTAGCCGAGGTTGAACACCAGGTCCTTGAAGAAGGGGAACACCAGCGAAGTCGCGATCGGCGGCCGGCCGAGATGCGTGAAGATCACACAGGCAACCACCGCCACGGCCGCCTCGGCAATGAGGCGCGTGCGGCCGGCGAACCCGTTATGCGTCTGCTTCGTCACCTTCAGATAGTCGTCGTAGAAACCGATCATGCCGAAGCACAAGGTCACACCGAGGACGACCCAAACGTAAGGGTTCATCGGGTTGGCCCAGAGCAAGGTCGAGACGAACATGCCGGAGAGGATCATCAGGCCGCCCATCGTGGGCGTGCCTTTCTTCGTCACGAGATGCGACTGCGGTCCGTCGGTGCGGATCGGCTGGCCTTTGCCCTGCTTGATGCGCAGGAGATCGATGATCGGCTGCCCGAACAGAAAGACGAACACCAGCGCGGTGACCACGGATCCGCCGGTGCGGAAGGTGATGTAGCGGAAGACGTTGAGGAACGAGATCTTGTCGGAGAGCTCGGTCAGCCAATAGAACATCTCAGTCAGCCCTAAGGTCAGCTCTGATTTTTTCGTTGCGCATGATCTTATCCGAAAGTCGGTTGTCACCCCCGATCAAGTCGGAGACGAGCTTTCCGGGATCATGCGCGCGCATGCGCATGCAGCGCCCGTTTCGCGAATTGCTTTTCGAGTGCCTTGACGATGGGACCCATCTTCGAGCCCAGCGAGCCCTTCACCATCACCGCGTCGCCGGCGCGGATCGCATCGAGCACGGACGGCTCGAGCGCCGCCGCCGTCTCGGCATAGCCGCCTCGCGCGCCGGAGGGAAGGGCCTCCCATAGCGCGTGCATCAGCGGACCGGAACAGAACACCAGATCGATGCGATTCGCGGTGATCGCGGAGGACAGGGACCGGTGCAGTTCGGCGCCCTGCACGCCGAGTTCGAGCATGTCGCCGAGCACCGCGATGCGGCGGCCGCGCAGGCCGATCGACGCCTGGCCGAGCAGCGCGATGGCGGCGCGCATGGAGGCGGGATTGGCGTTATAGCTCTCGTCGATCAGCAGCGCCTCGCCGCCGGGCAGCGCCAGCGGAATGCGCGTCCCGCGGCCGGTGGCGGGCTTGAGGTCGTTCAGCGCGAGCGCGGCGAGCGCGAGATCGGCGCCGGCGAGCGAGGCCGCGGCCAGCACGGCGAGCGAATTCATCACGAGATGGCGGCCGGGCGCACCGAGCTTGTAGGTGACGTGTGCGCCGAGGATGTCGGCTTCCACGGTCGAACATTCCGGATGCACCGCGCACCGCAGGAGACGCGCGTCGGCCTGCGCATCTTCGCCGAAGGACACGATGTGCGAGATGCCCGCGGTCTGTGCCGCGGCGGCGAGGTGCGCGAACTGGGCGTTGTCGCGATTGAGCACCGCGGCGCCGCCCCGCTCGAGGCCGGCGAAGATTTCCGCCTTTGCGTCGGCGATCTTGTCCAGGGATCCGAAATATTCGAGATGCACCGGCTCGATCGTGGTGATGATTGCCACATGCGGACGCACCAGTTTCGTCAGCGGCGTGATCTCGCCGGCATGGTTCATGCCGATCTCGAACACGGCATATTTGGCGCTCTGCGGACAGCGCGCGAGCGACAGCGGCACGCCCCAGTGGTTGTTGTAGGACGCGACGGAGGCGTGCGTCTCACCATCGGCCGAAAGCGCAAGCAGCAGCGCTTCCTTCGTGCTCGTCTTGCCGACCGAGCCGGTGACGGCAACGATCTTGGCATGCGAGCGCGTGCGTGCGGCCGTCGCGAGGTCGCGCAAGGCTTCGAGCACGTCGTCCACCAGCAGGAGCGGCGCGTCGGGCGCGAAACGATCGCGCCTGTCGCGCGCAATGACGGCGAGGCCGGCACCGGCCTTCAGCGCATTCTCGACGAAGTCATGGCCATCGCGATTGTCGCCCTGGATGGCGAAGAACGCGTCGCCGCGCGCCAGATTGCGGCTGTCGATGGAGATGCCGTTCGTCTCCGCCGGCAGCGCGCCGGATTTTTCCGCGCGCATCGCCGCCGCCATGGCATCAATGGTCCAGAGGGAGGTCATTGAAATTCTCGGCCTCGTGTCCCGGACGCGCTGCAGCACACAGTGGTGCAGCGCTGATCCGGGACCCCGGTTCTCATCGAAAGCAAGCTGGGTCCCGGGTCTGCACCGCAACACTGCGTGTTGCGGTGCGCCCGGGACACGAAGTGTGCGTCGGCTCTCATGCGACCTTCCCCTGCAAGGCCGCGGCGACGGCGTCGTGGTCGGAAAACGGGACAACGCGATCGCCGATGATCTGGCCGGTTTCATGACCTTTGCCGGCGATCAACAGAACATCGCCGGATTGCAGATCGGCGATTGTCTTGCGGATCGCCTGCGCGCGGTCGCCGATCTCGGTGGCGCCCGGCGCCTCCGCGAGGATCGCGGCGCGGATCGCGGCGGGCTTCTCGCTGCGCGGATTGTCATCGGTGACGATGACGCGGTCGGCATTCTCGTGCGCGATCCGGCCCATGATCGGCCGCTTGCCGTTGTCGCGGTCGCCGCCGGCGCCGAACACGACGATCAGCCGTCCGCGCGTGTATGGGCGCAGCGCTTCCAGCGCCTTCTTCAGCGCGTCGGGCTTGTGCGCGTAATCGATGAAGATCGGCGCGCCATTGCGCGTGCCCGCGAGTTCGAGCCGGCCCTTGGCGCCGGTGAGATGGCTGAGCGTGGCGAACACGCCCGTCGGATCGGAGCCGGTGGCAATGGCGAGACCGGCGGCGACCGCAGCGTTCTGCACCTGGAAGGCGCCGACCAGCGGCAACCTGATTTCATAGGTGTGGCCGCCATAGGCGATGTCGACGACCTGCGTGAAGCCGTCGATGGCGCCGCCGACGAGCTTGATGTCATCGCCTGAGACGCCAACCGTCATGATCTTGAGGCCGCGAGTCCTGGCGGCATCGACGACCTGCCCGCCGTAGCAATCATCGACGTCGATCACCGCCGTGCCGTCCGCCGCGATCAAGTCTTCGAACAGGCGCAGCTTGGCGGCGAGATAAGCCTCGATGGTCGGGTGATAATCGAGGTGATCGCGCGAGAGATTGGTGAAAGCACCGGCGGCGATGCGCACACCGTCGAGGCGATGCTGGTCGAGGCCGTGCGAGGAGGCCTCCAGCGCCAAATGCGTAACACCCTCACCCGCCAACCGGTCGAGAGTGCGGTGCAGGTCGATCGGATCGGGGGTGGTCAGCGAGCCATAGGTCTCGCCTGTTGGCGACACGACGCCGACGGTGCCGATGCTCGCAGCCTGTTGACCGAGCGCGGCCCAGATCTGGCGCGCAAAAGCAGCGACGGAGGTCTTACCACTCGTTCCAGTAACGGCGGCAATGGTGGCCGGCTGCCTTGGGAAAAAAGCGGCGGCGGCGAGCGCCAGCGCGCGGCGCACGTTCGGCACGTTGATCAGCGCGACGCCGGCGGGAAGCTCGACCGTCTGTTCCGACAGGATCGCCGCGGCGCCGGCTTTCAACGCCTGCGGCACGAAGGCGAGCCCATCGGCCTTGGTGCCGGGAACCGCCACGAACAGGTTCCCAGGCTTCACTCTACGGCTGTCCGCCGTAATACCGTTCAGTTCGATCCCAGCGAAATGCGGGTCGAATCGGGCATCGTCCAGCGACAGGTCAGCGAGCTTCATGCACACCCTTCTGGGCTTCTTACGCCGCACTCACAAGCACCGAAACCGTGCAACTTCAAGATGCGCGCAGCCTGGTCCCTTCGCCCACGCTCTCCCCGCCACTCGGACGGCTAGGGAGCCCTCGCTAGGATGAGCTGATCGGCCTTGGGCAGATTGAACCGCGGCTCGAGATCCAGGAGCGGGGCGATCCGCGCAATCACCTTGGCCGCGGTCGGGGCGGCGTTCCACCCCGCCGTGGCGAAGCCGTGCGTTTCCGGCGTGGGCTGCGGCTCGTCGAACATGATCAGCAGCAGATACTGCGGCTTGTCGGCCGGCAGCACCGCCATGAAGTCGGTCAGCAGCTTGTGATGGGAATAGCGGCCGTTGACGACCTTCTCCGCCGTGCCGGTCTTGCCGCCGATATAGTAGCCCTCGACGTTCGCCTTGGTAGCGGTGCCCTGCTCGGCATTGAAGCGCATCAGATAGCGCATGGCGGCGCTGGTCGACGGCTTGAGCACCTGCTTGGCGACCTGGAGCGCCTCCTCGCGGTTGCGCTTGAGGAAGGTGGGCGGGATCAGCAGGCCGCCATTGACGGTGGCGGCGACACCCATCACCGCCTGCAACGGCGCCACCGACAGGCCGTGGCCGAAGGCGATGGTCACCGTGTTCAATTCACCCCAATGCTTGGGCACGATCGGCTCGGCGCTTTCCGGCAATTCGGTGCGCAGGCGATCGAGCTGGCCCAACTTCTTCAGGAAGGCCTGGTGCTGCGGCACGCCGACGGCCAGCGCCATGCGCGCGGCGCCGATGTTGGACGAGTATTTGAAGATCTCCGGCACCGTGAGGAACCGGTGCATCGGCTCGTAATCATGAATGGCGAAATGTCCGTAGCGCAGCGGCACGCGCGCGTCGAAGCTCGAATTCAGCGTCGCCTTGCCGGAATCCAGCGCCATCGCGACGGTTAGTGCCTTGAAGGTCGAGCCCATCTCGTAGACGCCGGTTGTCAGGCGATTGATGCGCGATGGATCGTTCGCCTCGCGCGGATTGTTCGGATCGTAGTCCGGCTCCGACACCATCGAGACGACCTCGCCGGTGTTGACGTTGAGCACGACGCCGGCGGAAGCCTTGGCGTGAAACTTCTCGCGCGCCTTCACGAGCTCGTCGCGCATGGCGAATTGCACGCGCAGATCGACGGCGAGATCGACCGGCCGCTGCAAGCGATCGGTGGCAAGTCCCGCCATATGCAGCGCCGCGAGCCCCTGCCCGTCCAGCCACTTCTCGATGCCGGCGATACCCTGGTTATCGATGTTGACGTGGCCGATCTCGTGCGACACGACCGGGCCATTCGGATAGACGCGCTTGTTCTCGGTCAGGAAGCCGACGCCGGGAATCCCGAGACGATGCACTTCCCGCTGCTGCTGCGGCGTGATCTCGCGCTTGAGCCAGACGAAGCCGCGCTTCGAGGAGAGACGGTCGCGCACTTCCTTGGCGTCGAGATCCGGGAGCGCGGCGGTGAGAAGCTCCACCGCCTCGTCGACGTCGATGAGCTTGCGCGGCTCGGCAAAGAGCGACGGCGATTTGATGTCGGTGGCCAAGATCTCGCCGCGGCGGTCGAGGATGTCGGGACGCGCGGTTGCCACTGCATCCTGGCCCACGGTGCGATGGCCGCCATGGCCGTCGCTCATCACCGCGAACATCACGAGGCGCCCGCCGATGACGCAATAGACAGCGGCAAAGACCACGATGGCGAGACCGAGCCGCGCCTTGGCCTTCACATTGCGGTCCACATCCTTGCCGTAGAGCAAGGAGCGCAGCCAGCGCTGCCAGCGAGTTTCGGTTTTCTGCGGGTTGGCGGGGGCGGTCATGGGCGTCACCGCGCAGCCGGCGCCGAGGCCGGCAGGCTGCCGGTCGTCTCAGGCGTTCGCTCGAGCATGGCGCCGATCGGATCGCCCACGGACGCGGGCGGCGGCGCCGGCGGGCGGTCCGGCAGGTGATCGAGCGAGTCGAATTGCGTCGGCAGGGCGGACTTCAGCGCCAGATGCCGGTCGGCAAGTCCCTGGATGCGGCCGGGCGTATCGAGCTTCGCCCATTCCGCGCGCAGCGAAGCGATGGCGTTGCGCTCTTTGTTCAGCTCGCCGTGCATCTTGGCGACGCGCTCGGCCTGCAGCGTCGAGTCGAACTTGATCTTGTAGACGACCGAAGCCGCAATGATCAGTGCGGCGATGACGATGATATTGAGAAGGCGCATGGTCAGCGCCCCCTCAGGACGTCGGCGAGCGACGGCAGACGCGGCAGCAGATCGCCCACGTCGGCGCGATGCGACGGCGCATCGGTGCGCTCACCCGCGCGCAGCTTGGCGGAGCGGGCGCGCGGGTTGCGCGCGATCTCGTCCGCGTCGGCCACGACAGGGCGCTTGGTCAGTACGGTGAAGCTCGGGGCGGCACGCTGCACCTCCGGCGCGTGCCGCGAGCCGCCGCGCGTCTCGCTGCGCGCGGCGAGGAACGATTTGACGATGCGGTCTTCCAGCGAGTGAAACGACACCACCACCAGCCGGCCGCCAGGCTTGAGGACGTTTTCGGCTGCCGCAAGCGCATTGGCGAGTTCGCCAAGCTCGTCATTGACGAAAATGCGCAGCGCCTGGAACGTGCGCGTCGCCGGATGGATGTCGCCGGGCTTAGTGCGCACCACCGAGGACACGATGTCCGCCAGCGCGCGCGTCGTTTCGATCGGCGTCTCGGCGCGCGCTTTAACGATGGCGCGAGCAATTTGGCGCGAGAAGCGTTCCTCGCCGAGAATGAAGATGATGCCGGCGAGATCGCGCTCAGTCGCCGCATTGACGACTTCGGCGGCGCTCGGCCCTTCGCCGCCCATGCGCATGTCGAGCGGGCCGTCGAAGCGGAAAGAGAAGCCGCGCTCCGGCGTGTCGAATTGCATCGAAGACACGCCGACGTCGAGCACGACGCCATCGACGGCGTCGCAGCCGCACTCGCGCGCGACCGTATCGAGATTGGAGAACCGGTCCTCGATCAGGGTCAGCCGTCCTTGCGCCTGCTCCACCAGATTAAAGCCCAAAGCGATCGCGCTTTGATCGCGGTCGATCCCGATCACGCGGGTATCGGCCGCATCGAGGATCGCGCGGGTGTAACCGCCGGCTCCGAACGTGCCGTCGATATAGACGCCACCGTCGCGCAGATTGAGGAATTGAACCGCCGGCGCGCCGAGCACGGGAATGTGGGGGGCTGGTCCGCCAGCAGCAGCAGAGCCGCTGCCGCCCCCGATCATTCCCGTGCTCCTGACGCGGTCCGCACCGCCACCTGAGAACTCAGCTCCGACTTGAGCGCGCGCACCTTTTGGGTGGCCTCCGCGAGCTCGTTGTGGAACCGGCCGGGCTCCCAGATCTGAAACTTGTGACCGAGACCAACGAACGTGACCGCGTCCGTGATCCCCGCATGGCGCTTGAGCGGCTCGCTCAACACCACGCGACCTTCGCCGTCGACCTTCAGCGTCTCGCTGGTTCCGTAGAGCGCCAGAGCGAACTGCTCGCGCTCCTCCGAAAACGGCGTAAAGCGTTCGATCAACGCCTCGATCTCCGACATCAGCGCATTCCCACCCGCATCGATCGCCGGACGGTCGAGCGCTGGATAACAATAGAGCCCGTCGAAACCGTCGCGGCCGAGCACCGTTCGGAAGGAAGCGGGAATGGAGACTCGTCCCTTGGAGTCGAGCCGCAGCGTGATGTTCGACACGAAGCGGTTCATTTCCCGCACCCAACGCCGACTGGACGCTACGACCGAGAGCCAAACGGACTCTGATCCCTCTGACTGTTGGACCGCTCTGCCGGTCGCCCCGGGCCGGCCCCGCAATCCTCGATGAGTGTTCGTGGGATATCATGGGAAATTATGGGCGTCAATGGAATCGGCTTGCACCGACGCCGTTCCCGGACGCCGACGCACCGCGCGGCGTCGCGTCATCATTAACGGCGCTTAAACTTAAGGATTTCTTGCCAGCAGCCCCTTTTTACAGGCGCGCGGCGCGCATCGCGCGCGCCCCGCCGGCTGTGCAATTTCCGCGAAGGCGTCGCGCGCGACTCAAAATGGGAACGAGGGTTGTCCTCCATGAGTTTTCTAGAAGCGCGGGCCGTAACGAGCCCGCCGTGGAGGACGCGATGAGTTCCATCGCGCGAACAAGGAGGCAGAGACATGATGAAGCAAGTGACGCTCGGCGCGGCGATCGGCGCGCTGATGATATCGGGAGCGCTGGCCCAGTCGCCGAACGCGCCCGCAGGTTCCACAAGCTCGCCGCCGGCGGCGACGACACCGTCATCCGGCAAGGCCGACCTAGTGACCACGCAGAAGCCGGATCAATGGCTGGCGACGAAGTTCAAGGGCACCGACGTGCTCGGCGCCGACGACAAGAAGATCGGCGACATCACCGACATCCTGTTCGACAAGGATGGCAAGATCCAAGCCTACGTCGTCGGCGTGGGCGGCTTCCTCGGCATGGGCGCCAAGGAAGTAGCGCTTGCGCCAGCGTCGTTCACCGTCGTCCCCGGTGACAATGGCAGCGCTGACAAGCTCAAAGTGTCGATGACGCAGGACGAGCTTAAGCAAGCACAAAGCTTCGCGCGCTATGAAGCTCCGAAGGCGACAACGACCGGCTCGGCTCCCGGCGGCGGTGGGATGCGTCCCAGCGGGACGGCGCCGTCGACACGCTGATAACGTCAGCCGCAGACTTTACACAACAGCGTGGCCCGGACGGTGGAAGACCGGCCGGGCCATTGCCGTTTACGTGCATGCAAGTTTCTTTTCAAACAAAGCATTGGTGCATTTGGTGCATGCGCGTCGTGAGCCTTGCTTTTTCTTTGCGACGCAGTGAATGATGCAGGCCTCACAACACAAACCCGGTTTGACGCCGGACGGGCCATGTCCGCATTTCAACCGGATTCCTTCATTGTCTCGGATGTCGTTCCGTCGCCGAATCTCGACGAGCGGAAGAACGCGCCGGACATCATCCTCTTGCATTACACCGGCATGCAGACGGGCGAAGCCGCACTGGCGCGCCTCACCTCGCACGATAGCAAGGTATCATCGCACTATATCGTGTTCGAAGACGGCCGCATCGTTCAGATGGTCCCCGAGACTCTGCGCGCCTGGCACGCCGGTGTGTCATCCTGGGGCGGTGACACCGATATCAATTCGCGTTCGATCGGCATCGAGATCGTCAACCCCGGACATGAGTTCGGCTACGCCGACTTTCCGCTGCGGCAGATTGCGGCCGTGATCGCGCTGTGCAAGTCGATCATGACGCGGCGCGGCCCGATCAGTCCCGATCGCATCCTTGCGCATTCGGATGTCGCGCCGTCGCGCAAGCAGGATCCCGGTGAGAAGTTTCCCTGGGAGTTGCTGAACGAATCCGGCATCGGCCACTGGGTGCGTGCGGCGCCGCTCAACCTTGACGGCTTGACGCTTCAGCCCGGAGATCGCGGCGATGCGGTCTCACGCTTGCAGCGCATGCTGCGCAGCTACGGCTACGGCATCGAGGAGACGGGCCACTACGACGAGGCGACGCGCGACGTGTTGACCGCGTTTCAGCGCCATTTTCGTCAAGCCCGCATCGACGGCATCGCCGATCCATCGACGCTGCTGACGCTGCGGGCGCTGGTCGAAACGCGGCCGAAGCCGCCGCAGGGCTGAATTCCCTACTCGACCCGTCCGCAATACGCCTCGAGGCGATACCCGTCGGGGTCGACAGCGAAGGCCGCGTAATAATTGGGTCCGTAGTCCGGCCGCAATCCTGGCTTGCCATTGTCCTTGCCGCCGGCGGCGAGTGCCGCAACATGGAAAGCGTCAACGCTCGCGCGCGTCGGCGCCACAAAGCACACATGCAGACCTGATTCCGGATCCGGCGGAACCGGACGTTTGGCGGTAGCGATCCAGAACGCCGCCACGTCGGCGCCATAGCCAAGCGCATCGCCGAAATCCTTGAGGCACGAATAGCCGAGCGGTTTAAGCGCAGCGTCGTAGAAGCGCCGCGCGCGCGCAATGTCATGCACACCAAACGAAATATGATCGAGCATCGAAGGTCTCCTTTCGCTTCGCTCCGCTCTGGCAACGCGCGAGGTCACCGTTGCGCCGACGCCTCACTCCGCCACGGCGCGTGGGCGAAGCGCTCGATGAGAAATTCGATGAACACGGCGACGCGCGGCAGCCGGTTGCGGTCGGGTGGATAGATCGCCGCCAGTGGAAAGGGTTCGACATGATGCACGTCGGTGAGCAGCGGCAGGAGTTCTCCTTTGGCCAGTGGCCCGCCGACGATGACATCGGACAGACGCACGATGCCGGCGCCTTCGACGGCCAGCCGTAATGCAGCCTCGGCATCGTCGGTGCTCACCCGCGGGCGCACATCGATCACGTCGATGCCGTTGCGTGTCTCGAATGGCCAGCGGCCAAGGCCGGGCGTAGCAACCAGGATGCAGTCGTGGTCCTTGAGATCGGCCGCCGTGCGCGGCGTGCCGCGGCGCGCGAGATAAGACGGCGCCGCGCAGATCACGCGCTGCAAATCGGCAACCTTGCGCTGGATGAATGGGCTCTCCGGGATCGGCCCCGAACGCACGGCGATGTCGGCCTGCTCTTCGATCAGATCGACAAGACGGTCAGTAATCGAAAGGTCGACGTCGATCTCGGGATAGCGGCCGAGGAAATCGGCCAGCGCCGGTGCCAACTGGTGCAGGCCGAATGCGGTGCCTGAATTGATGCGCAACTTGCCGCGCGGAGCGCCCCGCGCACGCGCCACCTCAGCCTCCGCTTCCTCGATATCGGCGACGATCCGGCGCGCGCGGGCGAGGAAGCCCTGGCCTTCCGGCGTCAGCGCCAGGCGCCGCGTGCTGCGCTCGAGCAGGCGGGCGCCGAGGCGGTCCTCCAGCCGCGAAATCAGCTTCGACACCGCCGAGGGAGTCAATCCCATGTCATTGG
>Ga0310811_10011904_pt1 | contig 11288 bp, 13 predicted proteins | sample YCmetagenome_FD_207642 | JGI IMG/M metagenome (GOLD analysis project Ga0310811, IMG submission 207642) | Soil microbial communities from experimental microcosm in Duke University, North Carolina, United States - YC | ecosystem: Engineered > Artificial ecosystem > Soil microcosm > Unclassified ... | reverse complement strand
CGGTGTCGGTATCGCGCGGCATTCCTGCTTGAACAGGCTTCCAGTAGTCGGCTTGCAACGCTTCACACAATACCGCCGAAAAAAGCGTTTTGCCACTGTCGGTGCCAATGGCCGTGACAAAGTAATTCATTGAACAAAATTTTGTAGGGCGGAAGTCAGGCCTTTAATCTCTTCGTCACTGTTGAATGCATGTAAACAAATCCGGATACGCTCTGTCCCCTCTTTAATCGTCGGCGAAAGAATCGGACGACAATCGAACTTGTTTTCTTCAAGATAACTGCCCAGTTTTTTCACGTCGGTATTTCCTGGTACGATCACATTTTGAATGGCGCTTTTACTTTTGATTCGCTGGAGAGGTAATTTCTCTGTGCGAGAAAGGAATAGCTGGATCTTTGATTGTAATGTTTTTTGTCTATCCATGTTTTGTTGCAGAAAATCGAAGGCAGATTGAATGGAAATGAGACTGTGAGGAGGCATGGCCGTGGTGTAGATAAAGGGGCGCGCGAAATTGATTAAGTAGTTGATCAAAGTTTCGTCACCGGCCACGCAGGCACCGTGCACCCCCATCGCTTTGCCAAAAGTATAGACCCGAACGGCAATCTTGTTTTCCAGTTTTTGCTCTACGGCCATTCCGCTTCCGTTGGGGCCATAACTTCCGGTACTGTGGGCCTCGTCAAGAATAATGGCCGCGCCATATTTGCTTGCCAGGAAGGTGAGTTCTTTCAGTGGACACGCATTACCATCCATCGAGTAAATCGATTCGACGGCAATAAAAACATTTCCCTTTGCGCGTTTGATTTTGTCTTCGAGGTCGTTCAAATCGTTGTGCTTGAAACTGAATCGCGACGCCAGACTAAGGCGGGCGCCATCTTTGATGCAGGCATGGACCAGTTCATCATAAAGTAGGGTGTCTCCACGTTGCGGCAATGAAGAGAGCACCGCCAAGTTAGCCGTGTAGCCCGAATTGAAAAGCAATGTTTTCGCCGAGTTGAAAATCGTAGCGAGTTTTAATTCCAGGGTTTCAGCCAGCGTACGATTGCCGGACAGCAGCCTCGAGCCCGTCGCACCGTTATAGGGAGGTGTGATTTTCGTAACCCTAAGATGAATGATTTCGAAAAGCTCCTTTGAATTGGCAAGGCCGAGATAATCGTTCGAACAGAAATCGATGAGGCCTTCCACGGTTTTGAGGCGACGTAAGGCATTCCCTTCTTTCTTTTTGTTGAGTAACTCTTGCAGCGAATCCATCCAAGTAATCAAAAGGCATGCAAGTTAGAAAAAATTAAAGCGGAGCCTGCGCACCATGTCGCCCACGCTGACTATTTTACTGCTTAATTTTTTTCGAATGGTATCAAAGACTTTTGGTGGCGCAGTTCATGGAGTGGATGCAAGGACCATTACGGTGGAGGTGAATGTGATTCAGGGTACTCATCTTTACCTGAGTGGGTTGCCCGACGCAGCGGTGAAAGAAAGTGAACACCGAGTGGAGTCGGCGATAAAGACGGCCGGTTATCATATACCTCGAAATAAAGTAGTGGTAAACCTTGCCCCTGCAAATATCCGCAAAGAAGGTTCGGCATACGACCTGCCGATCGCCTTGAGTATCCTGTCGGCTTCGGGCCAAATCACCACCGACATGTTGGAGAAGTACGTGATCATGGGCGAACTGTCGCTCGACGGTGAATTGCGTCCTATCAAGGGTGTCCTTCCCATCGCCATCCAATCAAGAAAACAGGAATTCAAAGGATTTATTTTACCCAAAGCAAATGCAAGAGAAGCCGCGATTGTAAACAACTTGGAGATCATTGGCGTAGAGACACTCCAGGAGGCAATCGATTTTGTAGAAGGTAAGAAAAAGATTGAACCTCTCTCCGTAGACACCCGCGAAATCTTTCAAAGCAAACTCAATGATTACGAAAGTGACTTTAAAGATGTACAGGGTCAAGAGAACATCAAGCGAGCCTTGGAGATCGCTGCGGCAGGAGGGCACAATGCAATTTTGATTGGCCCTCCCGGTGCGGGAAAAACAATGTTGGCCAAACGCCTTCCAACAATTCTTCCGCCCCTCACACTGAACGAAGCTCTGGAAACAACCAAGATTCATTCGGTCGCGGGGAAGGTGGGAGCCGAGGGGTCGTTGCTTACCACTCGTCCATTCCGGTCGCCGCACCACACGATTTCAGATGTGGCGCTGGTAGGAGGAGGTGGCAACCCACAGCCCGGTGAAATTTCTTTGTCGCACAATGGTGTCCTGTTTCTCGACGAACTCCCGGAGTTCAAACGCACGGTGCTCGAGGTGATGCGCCAGCCCATGGAGGAAAGACGGGTGACAATTTCTCGGGCCAAAATTTCGATTGACTATCCGGCGAATTTCATGTTGGTGGCCAGCATGAACCCCTGCCCGTGCGGTTATTACAATCACCCCGAAAAAGAATGCGTTTGTGCACCCGGAGTGGTGCAGCGGTATTTAAGTAAAGTGAGTGGCCCACTACTTGATCGCATCGACTTGCATGTAGAGGTAGTGCCCGTGAGTTTTGATGAGATGACGGCGCAAAGGAAATCAGAGACGAGCACGGAAATTCGAGAACGCGTGGTGAAAGCAAGACAAATTCAATCGGAACGGTTTGTGACCAAAGAAAATATTTATTGCAACGCGATGATGTCGAGCAATATGGTAAAAGAGATTTGCCAGATCAACGATGCTGGACGAACTCTTTTAAAGACGGCAATGGAGAGACTTGGCTTGTCGGCGAGAGCGTATGATCGGATTCTGAAAGTATCACGCACGATTGCTGACCTTGCTGCTTCGCCTGAAATCAAGATAGAACACTTGGCCGAAGCAATTCAATATCGAAGTTTGGATAGAGAGGGGTGGGCGGGATAGTTATCAAAAGATCCAATCCAATGAACTAATTGCAGACCGATAGAAGCTGGTTACACTCAATCTCTGACGCGGAAAAACGGTAATGGCCATTGGAATCGGGTTTTGAATTATCTCCAAAAACACGAATCCAGGTTACTTCAAGTTCCAAGTGAATCCATTTTTTCTTTTTGTCAGTTAGGCTTTTCCATCTTGATCAAGCGCTTAAGAACCAAGGACCGTCCAGTTTGAGAAGTCGTGTCCGACACAGAATAGGCTACACCCTTTAGATAAGCGCTTTCACCCTTTTCAATTCCAAGTTCAATACACCTTTGCTTTGCTAAATTAAGTTCGCCCAACGAAAACACCTGCCATTTTTCCAGTGTATTGCGCTCAAAAAAACTTGTTAAGGTGTCGCTCTCGAAAGTCAAATATCCTTCCACCGTAAATAGGTCCGAACGTTTATAAAGAATGCACCTTGTCCCCTTCACCTTGAAACTCTTGTCGGTTTGTATTAATATCTCACTTCCCTCTGTCTTGAAAAAAAGCTCTTTCGTCGCAAGCAACGCAGATAGTTCTGCGCGTTTAGTCAATAGTTTCTGAGCAAATCGAGCGGATTCTTTATCTACAGGATAAGCGTGCTGGGAAGTCTTGGGCTCCGAGGAAAAAATTAAGGTCACGCCTTGCTCTTGGTTCGGAACGGCAAATGAAACCCAATATTTGCCTTCCAAATCGTCATCACCGATCGCACCGTCTTTTTCAATCGTTTTTTTTATCTTGAAAAGCCCCTCAACGCCTTCTATTGCATGGGTAAGAGAAAGCGCTGCTTTTACCTTTAGACCTTTGTCGGTAATTATTGTTCCCTCATAGACAGACCATTTGTTATCAACGCTGGCATTAGAATAAGATATTCTTTGCTTCTCTTCCTTATGCGAGGAACAAGCCACGAGCGCAAATGTCAATAGCAGATATTTTCCCATTAAACAAAATTTAATATCTTTTCTTATAAAGTTTATGTACTCTTAATAGTAGTAAAAACCAAACACCCTAACAACACAAAACATGAACACAAACATTATGAAACGTGGTGGCATCCAAGTCCTAACAAAGGAGGAGATGAAAAATATTGGGGCGGGAAGTTGGCGGTTATGTGCAGTGGATGGATATATGGCCAATTAATTGTCGGCAGTTGTTCTGGACCAGATGTCCCGACCTGCGAGGGCTATTGTGCAAACCAAGGATATTCTGGGTGCGCGTGTGATGCGTATGATGATGGGACCCCTTAGTGAGTCTTGGTATAATCAAGTCTTTAGCTCATTGTTTTATCGACATCCTCTGGCGAAAGGTTTGTCTTTGACCTCTATTAAGAGTTGGCTAGGATCGATTCGTAGTTGATGCTCTTCTCGTTGGCCTGCTTTGCCTTCTGCAGCAAGGTGTTTTTAAAAGGTATCACGCACCATCGCCGATCCTGCTGATTCACCTGAAATCAAGATCGAACACTTGGCCGAGGCAATTCAATATCGAAGTTTGGATAGAGAGGGGGGCTGGGTAACAAATTACCGACTCGATCAGTACTTCAAAATGTCATTCAATGTCCTAAGAGCTTGCTCTAATTCACCTGCTTGCATCTTTCCCACTTTTCTAACTAACCTTTCCTTTGAAACAGAACGAACGTGAAATACCAGTACCTCCGATTCGTTCTTTAAGCCGTTTGTTTTGGACGGCGCAAGAACAGGATTACCCTTGTAGTTTTTTATCTTCGTTGTCATTGGCATTACGATCACGATCGAGAGATGTTCATTTAAAAGGTTGCCGCTGATTATTACAACAGGCCGCAAACCTGCCTGTTCTCTTCCTTTAGAGGGGTTTAGATCCGCATACCAAATTTCACCTTGCTTCACTTTTCCAATTGTTTTAGATAATCGGCCATTCCTTCTTCTGCAAGGAGTGTGATGTCCTTATCCTCAGCCGCTCGTTTGTATGATTTCACATATTCTGCTTTTTCCAAATGTTCTAAGTAAAGACGTAGGGCTCTTTCAATCAGTTTATTCTTAGGAATGGAGAGCATATTTGATTTTTCAGCAAGCTGCTGAAGGAGCCGATCGGGTAGCGTGCTTGTGAATGTTGCCATATTATATTTGTTAAATACAAATATAAACAATAAATATTTTTCAGAAATAACAAAAAAAACCGCTCCATTGCTGAAGCGGTTTACACTTTATACAAACCCCCAAAACTACTTTTGATCCAATCCGCCTTTGCGGGTGGCTTTTCTTTGTTCAGGCCATTTGCTTTGTTCGCCCTTGGCATTGTAAGGCATGATGCTCTTTTCACGCGACGTCTTGTTGGGATCTTCGCAAGCAGCATAAACTAAAATCGCTGCGAGGATCGCATTGTTGCGCACGTCATCGAACACAACTTTATCATACGTGTCGCGATTGGTGTGCCAGGTGTAGCTTCCGTACAGCCAGCTATTCGAACTCAATGAAAAGCCAGGTGCACCCACCGCAACAAACGATGCAAAGTCAGAACCACCACCACCGGGTGAACCAGGGAATCGGGTTTCCAATTTGTCCTTGAATTTCTCAGGCACTTTGTTCAACCAGCGGCTGATGTATTCATAGGCATGCAAAAAACCTTGGCCGGAAATGTTCACTACGCGACCCGTACCATTGTCTTGATTGAACAAGGCTTCCAGGTTCTGTACGATTTCTGGGTGGTCTTCAACAAAAGCGCGCGATCCGTTTAAACCTTGCTCTTCACTTCCCCAATGTCCGACTAAAATGGTGCGCTTCGGATTGGGATACACTTTCTTCAAAATGCGCATCGCCTCCATCATTGTCAATGTGCCTGTTCCGTTGTCCGTGGCACCGGAGCCGCCGTCCCAAGAGTCGAAGTGCGCTGAAAGCATCACATATTCATCCGGTTTCTCGCTTCCCTTGATTTCAGCAATGGTGTTGAAGGTTGGCACGACCCCTTTTTCTTTAGAGTCCGTGAGCACAGATATTTTTGGCGGAGTTCCTGATTCGGTGAGCCGGTACAATAAGCCATAATCCTCCAACGCAATGTCTACCGTTGGGATTTTCTTAGTGTTGGCTCCAAAAATTTTGTTCACCCCAAATCCCCTCGACCAATTTGACGCGACAATACCAACCGCACCCGCTTTTTCTAAAGCAACGGGTAAGGTTTGATTGGTCTTTCCGGTGTTCTTGATTCGCTTGGCCCATGCATCCGTTTGTTCGGTGCGTTCTTTTTTCATTTTCTCGAACGAATCTTTCGTTCCGAATTCTTCCCAGTTGTAGTCAGGTCTGCCGGTGGGTTGCATCATCGAGATCATGACAAATTTTCCTTTCACATTAGGCAGCCATTTTTGGAATTCGAGAGAGTCGGCCACCTCCGGAAGAATGATTACTTCAGCGGTTACTGTCTTTCCATTGGTACTAGGGCACCATGCCAACTGAGTTCCCTCCAATGTTTTCACCCGCGGATAAACCATATCGATGTGCGAGATTCCGCGCTCCCAACCACGCCACTCACCCCACTTTTCATTTTTCGCCTGAATTCCCCACGTACCATATTTGGTCACGGCCCAGTCATGGGCTTGCTGCATTTGTGGTGTGCCTACCAATCGAGGGCCGATTTTGTCGAAGAGCTCATGGGCCATTTTTTGTAATTGAGAATTTTCGTTGGCTTCTTTGACGATGGCATCGACTACGGGATCTGACGTTTGCGCGTAGCTACCGAGCGCCGCAAACACGATCGCCAAAAACAAAGTAAACGTTCGTTTCATAGAAATTGGGTTAGATTAACTTCAATCTCTAAAATTAACCACCGCCAAAGGACCAAAAGATTCTTTTCCAGCATTGGCCATTAGGGTCTGCCTTCGGTAGTTATATGGCTTTGGCGATTTCTTCTTCTCCAAAGGAATAAAGCGACCGCGCAAATAATTGCAAATGGCCACAAGTAGGTTAATCCCACCAATACTTCCGTCAAGGCGCATAGCCCAGCAAAAAATGCGTGCGAGAATTTTTTGGGTAACCCTGAATTTAGTTTCGCCGTCGTGATCTGCTGCTCTGCGATCTGATAGATCTCTAGTTTGATTGTGCTGTATCTTACTTTCTCAGTTAAGAAATTGACCTGACTTACAGTCGCTTCGATTTCTTCCTGCAACTCACCAATCTGCTTTTCTGTTTTTAATAATTCATCTGTCGTACCCGTTTTTTTGCGAAGGATTTCCTCGTACCGTTGTTGCACTTCGCGTTTTGTTTTGAGACGCGATTCGAGATCAATAAAATCCTTGGAAACATCGTCGGTATTTATCTTTTGATAGTTCACATACACGGCCTGAGCGGTGATTTCATTCAGCAAATCTTCGAAGTAGGGATTTAGAACTCGAACGGTCATGCGTTCTTCCAACATCGGATTTTGAAACTCCAGATTTGACGATTCTACGTAAGCGGAGTATTTTTTAACCGAAGAAACAATGGCGTCCTTACTCTTTTTCATGTCGGCAACTTGAAAGCGGCATTCGGCTGTCTTGATCATTTTGCTTCGGCCATCGGAATACAGATCCTTTGAGGCGTTGATCAAATCTTGATTCGAATTTTGAGTCGTGTCAGTGGATTGAGCCGATTCCTTACTTTTTTCACCGCACGATAACATTGCGATGGCCATCAGGCCAACGATGAATTTTTTCATAAAAAGGGAATTTTAGGTTTGAGAATCTGCCCTCTCTTACGCTTCGAAGGCGAAAGCCCTCCTTATTTGGAGGAAAAAAAGACAATAAAAAAGGCTGTCTTAATGATCAAATAAGATTGTAACTACCTGACCCAGAGGATCGGGCAACAATTTATGACTTTAAAACAGCCTCGGAGGGAAATTACTTTGCTTTCGTTGTATCGGCAGCCGCTTTTGTAGTGTCAGCCGCTACTTTAGTCGTGTCGGTAGTTGAAGCAGATTCTTCCACTTTCTTAGAACCGCAAGCATAAGTTGTTGCAAGAATGGCAACGATCATCAATACGCCTAATTTGTTTTTCATAGTTTTTAAAATTTGCCTTTATCAAAAAAAGGAGGTGGGGTAACCCAACAAAAAATATATTTTTACCTTGGGTTACCCGGAATACCACAATTGATTAAGTCCGCATTGAACATGCATTTTTTAGAAGAGGCCCTGATTGCTGAGTTGCGAAAGAAGAATGAGGCCGCGTTAAAGCAACTTTATCAGGAAAACTACGTCATGATCTTGAAGCTGGTTGTAAATAACAGCGGAACCGAACAGGAGGCGAAGGATGTTTATCAAGAAGCAATCATCCACTTTTATGAAAGGCTGTCGCAGCCGGAGTTTGAGCTCACCTGCAAGATCAAGACCTACCTTTATGCGGTGTGTAGAAAACTTTGGCTGCAGCGCTTGGCGCAACGCAACAAGTTTTTGAGGATTGAGGAAGGCGAGCGTGTAGCAGACGTGGAAAATGCAGTGCATGAGATGGAGACGAAAGAAAGGAATTTTGCCGTGATGAGCGAATCACTGGATAAATTAGGCGAACCCTGTCGAAGCATTTTGGAAAACTATTATTTGAAGGGAATGAGCATGGACCAGATCACCGAGAAATTTGGATACACCAACGCAGACAACACAAAGAATCAAAAATATAAATGCCTGCAACGACTGAAGAAATTCTTTTTTGAGGCAAACAAGTAGTACAATGGAAGAGTTAGAATTGATAGAAAAGTATTTTAGCCGGGAACTCAATGAAAAAGAGCGCGGCGCTTTTGAAAAAAAGATGCATGATGACGATTTGTTTCGCCAGCGTGCCGAAGACCATATCCAGTTTTTGAAGTCCTTTAAACAATACGGCGACCGCAAGTTGAAAAAAGAAGCGCTTGAGAAGATCCATGACGAAATGGATTTTTCTACCGAGGCGAAAGTGGTTCCCTTAAGTCGATGGGAAAAATATGGACGCACAGTGGCGATTGCCGCCAGTGTAGCATTACTCTGTACGGTGGGTACTTTCTTTGCCCTGAAATACAGCAACGAGCAACACGAAACCAATTTCGAAATTTTAAGACGTGAAGTGAATGGCTTGAAAAGGTCTCAGAATCAAATTCTAAAGGATATTAAAGAGAAGGCCAACGCAAAACCTGAGTTTGCGCCGAGCAAATACAGTGGCACAGGGTTTCTCGTGTCGGGCAATGGATACATCGTTACAGCGTATCATGTGGTGAAATCTTCTGACTCGGTTTTTGTTGAGAACGAAAAATTCGGGAGGCTCAAAGTTTCTGTGGTTTACAAAAACCCCGAGACTGACGTTGCACTTTTGTTGGTCATGGATGAGCAGTTCAAAAATCTGCATGCTGTTCCTTTCGCGATAAGAAACTCAGAAGGTGTTTTGGGTGAGCCAGTGTATACCTTGGGATATCCGCGCAACGAGATCGTCTATGGTGATGGCACTATCAGTGCAACATCAGGCTACGAGCAAAATGAGAGCTCGTATCAGATATCCATTCCCGTCAACCCCGGCAATAGCGGCGGACCCATGATCGATCAGCAAGGTGCCGTGATCGGTATTGTCAATGGAGTGCAGACGGATGCACGCGGAACTGCCTTCGCAGTTAAATCCAACGTGTTGCTCGATGAAATAAAAAATGTTCCGTTGGACTCCCTTGCCCCTCCGCTGAGAGTCAATACTACTGGTCAGTTGGCAGGTATGTCTCGTGTAAATCAAATCAAACGTTGGAAAGACTACGTCTTCATGGTGAAAGTGTACCATGGAAAGTAATTGGGATGGGCCAACATCTGGCACAGATGCCGTTTCCGGAAGATAAAGTTCATTTAGCTAGCCAAACGCTAGATCTTAAAATAGCCGTTTAGAATAGCGTAGCGTATCAGCCCCACGTTCCCTCGCGCTTTGGTTTTTTCCAAAATGTTCGCGCGGTGATTGAAGAACGTTTTCTCGCTGATCTGAAGTCGTTCACTGATTTCGCCCGGTGTAAGCTCCTGGCAAATCAATAGTAAGATTTCAATTTCACGATTCGTGAGTTTCGAATAACGGTCTTCTTCTGCCGCTCTGCCGCCGGAGTTCATCAACGCTTTCGTCGCGATGTCGTTTTTGTAAAAATCTTTTTCAACGATCGCTTGTAGCGCTCTCTCCACTTCTTGGGGCTCGGCCGATTTACTCAAGAACCCGTGCACACCAATATCCATCAGTTTGTTGATGAACACCGATTCGTTGTGCATCGTGAGCACGAGCATCTTCACCGATGGATAACGATCTGCAATAATTTTGGCAGCTTCGATGCCACCCATCACGGGCATCTCCACGTCCAGAATCACTGCGTCAGGATTGTCTTCTTCGATAAGCGTGAGTAGCTCTTTGCCATTGGCTGCATCTTTTACCACGTCCACATGCTCAAACGAATTGAGAAGGCGCTGCATTCCTTTTCGGACCACGTTGTGATCTTCTGCCAGGTAGACTTTCAATTTTGATTTCATCTTCTACTTTTTCTGGGTTACGGTCATTTCATATTACCAAAGGTATTTCAAGGGAGATTTCTAGTCCGGTGCCAGTAGGAGGATTTCCTATACTGATTTTTCCATCGAGCTGCTTTATGCGTTGATTGATGTTCCAGAGGCCTACACCTTTTTTTTCAACTTCCGATTTAAGTCCAGTCCCGTTGTCAGCCACTATGATGTTCAGCGACGCATTCAACCATTTCATCGACACCATCAGTTGACTTGCGCCAGAGTGTTTAATCGCATTGCTGATCAGTTCTTGAATAATTCTGAAAACCTGGAGTGCTCTGTCATCATTCCACAACTGGCTGTTTTCTTCTTTCACGCTGATCTCAATTCCTTTGCCGTCCAGTCGATCACACAGTTTGGTGACCGATGCAGACAAGCCCGCGTAATGGAAAGCCTGGGGTGTCAATTCCCAGGCAATCCTTCTTACGGTTTCAATACTCTCGTCCAGGATTTGATTGAGCTCTTGATACGAAGTTAAGGTGGCGTTGTTTTGATCCACTGATTTTTGAATGAACGAAACATTCACCTTGGCTCCCCACAACAACGAACCGAGCGAATCGTGAAGGTCAGCGCCAATGCGTTTGCGCTCCTGCTCTTGACTTTCGAGCTGCAGCTTGATCATTTGGTTTTGATAATTCAACTCCTGCATCGCGCGCTCTTGTTTTTCCTTAAGCATTCGTTTTTGATACATCAAAAGGAAGAAGCCTAACCCCCCTACGAGCAAAAGGATACCCACACTTCCCAAGAGGACTAAAGTGGGGATGTCTTGCTCCTGTAGTTGACCCATAACGATGTAAATAAAAAAGCATTTTTTGTAATATTTAGAGTCACGTGAAGCACCACCCAAATCGTTTGGTGGCTTTCGTTCGATAAATGAGTGAGTAAGTAATTATTGAAAAGAAATAGAAAAAG
>Ga0310811_10011903_pt1 | contig 11289 bp, 10 predicted proteins | sample YCmetagenome_FD_207642 | JGI IMG/M metagenome (GOLD analysis project Ga0310811, IMG submission 207642) | Soil microbial communities from experimental microcosm in Duke University, North Carolina, United States - YC | ecosystem: Engineered > Artificial ecosystem > Soil microcosm > Unclassified ... | reverse complement strand
CGTGCCGTCCTGGGGCGCCACGTTGTAGATGTAGTTGGTCGCCTTGAGCGAGGCGGCCCCCGGCATGTTCTGGACGACGATGGTCGGATTGCCCGGGATGTGGCGCACAATGTGCCGCGACAGCAGCCGCGCATAGATGTCGTAGCCGCCGCCGGGATCCGAGCCGACCACCATCTGGATGGTCTTGCCTTTGTAGAAATCGGCGGTCTCCGCGACGGCACTTCCGGCTAGGGTAATCAATGGCGTGGCGATCAGTGCCGTGGCGATCAGGACAGTCCGCATTGCGCTCACTCCCCGCCCGCCGCACGCGCCGCCTCGACCACCTTGGCCGGCATCGAGCGCAGATGGGCGATCGTCTTGTCGATGGTCTCGCCGTCACGCGGATCGATCACCATTCCGCTTTTTTTGGCGTCGCTCAGAAATTGCTCGTCCTTGAACATCGCCATGAACGCCTGACGGACGGCGGCGACGCGCTCGCGCGGCACATCGGGCGGCATGGCGAAGGGGCGGGCGACATCGTTGGGCGCGAGCCAGAGTTCCAGGATCTCGCGCTTCTGCTCGTCGAGCGCCAGGTCGAACGCGAGCGGCACGTTGGGGATTGCCGTGTCCGGAGCCTTGCCGGTCTGGAACAGGACGGTGACTTTGCCCTCCTTGAGCCAGCTCGCGTATTTCGAGACCAGATTGCTCAGCCCGAAATTGCCGATGCCCTGCACCTCGCCCTTCTCCATGGCGAGGATGACGGCGGACGAGCCGGGATAGCCGGTGATGATCTTGAACCTGGTCCCCATCGTCGCGTTGTAGATGCGCGGCAGCGTCGCCGAGTTGCTGTCGCCGCCGACGATGAACTCCATCGTGCGCAGGTCGGTGGCGCGCTTCTGGGGTGCCGTGTTCCACGCCAGTGCCACGCCGACTTCCGTGCCGGTTGATCCGATCCAGTTGAACTTGCGCTCGTCGTAGCGCACGCCGTCCGGCATGAGGTAGGCGTCGACGAGGTGGACGCGCTCCAGCACGCCCATGAACGTGCCGTCCTTCCTCGCGATGTTGTAGAGGTTGTTGGCCGAGGTGAGGCCGCGGGCTCCGGGCATGTTCTGGACGATGACGTTCGGCTGCCCGGGGATGAATCGGCCGATGTTGCGCGCCACGGTGCGCGCATCGCCGTCGTAGCCGCCGCCCGGCGACGAGCCGACCAGGATGGTGATCGTCTTGCCCGAATAGAAATCGGAAACGGCGTCGGCGCTGGCTTGGCTGACGACAAGAGCGGTCGCCAGCGACAGGACTGCGGCGATGGTCCGACGGCATACCGTTCCAAAGTTCGTCGTCATCACGACACCAGCACGTTGTCGGCGAACAGACTGTCGACCGGCATCGGCTTGTCGATTAGGCCCTGGTCGCGCGAGTACTCCATGAAGCGTTCGAGGTTGGCGCGATTCTTGGCAACGCCGATCGGCCACAGGTCGTGGCCGAGCATGCGGCGCTCCTCCTCGAGATCGAGGCGGCCCCAGGCAAGGCGCGACCAGTTGGGGTCGTCATAGTACTTCTCGGAGATGCGGTTCGCCTCTTCGAGCGCTTCGAGCATCGCCGTCGCGGCTTCAGGGTGGCGTTCGAGCACCTCATCGCGGAACGCGATCAGGTGCATGATCGGGAAGAAGCCGTTCTTGCGGTAGTAGCGCGCCTCCTCGGCCTTCGAGTCGGCGAACAGGCGCTTGATGTCGGACGTGCCGTCGAGCACCTGGCGCGGCGGATGCGGCCGGAAGATCGCATCGATCTCGCCGTCCTGGAGCATGCGGCCGAGATTGCCGTCCGGTACCAGCCGCATCTTCACGCCGGGCTCCGGGGTGAACTCGACCGTCTCGGGCTTGATGACAATCCACTCGATCGAGCGCCACGGCACGCCGTGCTCGGTCTGCAGGTCGCCCTTCGCCAGCACCGAGAGCGTGGTCTGGAAGGTGTTGAGGCCGACGCGCTTGCCGATCAGGTCCTTCGGCTCGCGGATGCCGCGGGCGCCGTTGATCCAGATCTGCGACTGGCTGAAGAGGCGACGCGGGAACACCGGGATCGCGGTGAACGGCAGCTTGCGCGCGCGGGCCATCAGGTAGGACGACAGCGACAGCTCGCAGATGTCGAACTCGCCCTTCTGGATCATCCGTTCGTGACGGTCGCGGCCGTAGCGTCCGTCCTCGGACTGGCCGACGTGAAGCACCGTGAGGTCGAAACCTTTGGGCGCGACAGAGCCGTCCATCAGCGGCACGTAGCGGTCGTAGTGCGAGACGGCGAGGGTAAGCTTGGGACGCGCCATGGGACTCCTCGTTTGAGACCTGGGACGTCGCGGCTCAGGCCGCGCGCTCCCACTTGTTGAGGTCGACTTCCCAGCCCTTTGTTTGACTGAGGTCGAAGCCGTTGCCTTCCTTGTCGCGCAGGCGGAACTCGGCGTAGGGGCGCCAGTCGGGACGCTTCGATACCGGCACCTCGCGGCCGAACGCCTCGAGCTTCTGCTGCATGTCGCCGACGAGGAAGCCGACGTGGTTGACGCCGAAGCGTGGCTCGTGGCCTTCGACGTCGCTGTAGAAGGGATGGATCGCGAGGTTGGTCCAGCCATCGCCGCCGAAGCGGTTGCCGCGGCGCTGCTCGCGACGCTTGAAGCTGTCGGACAGCTCGCGGAAGCCGAACACCAGCATGTAGAAGTTGAGGATGCCCTCGGGCCACAGCGCGTTGAAGGCGATGTGGCGCAGGCGCGGCACGCGGTTGGTGCGCTCGCGCACGCCGAACGAGCCGGACGACAGGCTGATCGGGTTTCCCTCGGGGTCGTAGACGCGCTTCTCGCCGAAGGCGAGGCCGCCCGGTTCATCGCACACCGGCCATTTGTCGTTGTGGGCGCGGTAGCGCTGAACCGCCTCGTCGAGGTTGTCGACCTCGAGGCCGATGTGATGCAGTCCGATCTCGTTGTGCGGCTCGTGCAGCCCGGGCCGACGCTTCAGGAAGCTGATGTTGTAGAAGCCGTCCGATACCGACACGTCGCCCTCGGGCGTGCGCCCGAGCTCATCGAGATCGAGGTGGCGCGCGTAGAAGCCGGCGAGCTCGTCGGGGTTGTCGCTGAGATAGGCGAGGTAACGGATGCGGGCTTTCATCGGGGACCCTTTCGTCAACGTCCGGTGCTCTGAAGCATTTTCATCGTCGCGGCGACGACCGGTTGCGGCGTGGCGTACACCGTGCGGATCGTGTCGGTCATCTCGGCCCAGTCCATCGGGTCGAGCTCGAGCTTCTGCTGGCGTGCCTCGGCGAGGAACTGCGGATCGCGCACGGTGGCCGAGAACGCATCGCGCAATGCCTTCAGACGATCGGGCGGCACCTCGGGCGGCGCCATGAACGGTCGCGCGATCTCGTCGCCGGCGAGGATCAGCCGCAGCACCTGCTTGTCCTGCTCGCGCTCGGCGAGCTCGATCACCGTGCGCACGTCGGGAAGCTCCGGCAGGCGCGCGGATGCCGACGCGGCGAGCGGGCGGATCTTGCCGTCGCGCAGCCAGTCGGGGCGTGTGCTCAGGATGCTGGCGTAGGACCAGCTGCAGCGGCCCTGGACTTCGCCGCGCTCGAGCGCCAGCGTTATGTCGCCGCCTCCGGGGTAGCCGGAGATGATCTTGAACTTGTAGCCGAGCAACTGGTTGAGCGCCGTCGGCAGGACGACGGTGGTCGATGCCGGACCGGTGCCGCCGACCGCCATCTCCTGCTGGAGCACGTCTTCGATGCGCTGGAACGGCGCGGTATGCCACGCGACGCACAGGCTCGCGGCGCGGTCCATGTTGCCGACCCAGTTGACCTTCGTCGCGTCGAACTGCACGCCGGCGACGCCGAACAGTTGTGCCGTCACCTGCTCGCGACCGATGGCGCCTATCACCGTGCCGTCGCGCGGCGCCGCGTTGTAGATCTGGTTGGCGAGCTTGAGGCTGCCGGCGCCCGGCACGTTCTGTGTCACCACCGCGGGCTGGCCGGGAAGGAAGTGGCCGTAGTGGCGCGCGAGCTGGCGGGCGTAGACGTCATAGCCGCCTCCGGCTGCGTAACCGATCTGCAGCGTCACGGTCTTGCCGCGATAGAAATCGTCGACGCCGGCAGCATGGGCCGGACCGCCGGACACGAACGCGAGCGCCACCGCAAGGGTGGGTAACCACCTCGACGCCACACCGTCCTCCCTGACGCTCCCGATGGGAGCGATTTTTTGTATTTTATGGGCGGTATTATCACGTGACCCCGGCGGGCCGACAACTGGCTCTTGCGCGCGGCTGGACCGGGGCGGATCATTGGCGCACACAACGGGAGGCACCAATGGCTTACGGCTTGGACGAGTTCTGCTCCGATCTGCACCGGATCATCACGGCCGAAGGCCAGAAGGGCCTGCCGGCGGTGGCCGACAAGCTGAAGAGCCTGCTCACGAACCCGGAGTTCGTGAAGGCGACGTTCGACGACGACATGCCGCCGGGCAAGCGCGTGCTGTGGCACGACGCGGAGACCGACGCCTACGTGTTGGCCCACATTCAGCAGGCGGGCAAGGGCGGCAACCCGCACAGCCATGGCGCGTCGTGGGCGATTTACGGCAATGCCCGCGGCTACACCGACATGGCCGAGTGGAAGCGCGTCAATCCCGAGAGCGAGGAGGCGGTGGTGCTGGAGAAGGCCGACGCCTATCGGATCGGCCCCGGCCAGACCCGCGCCTACGGCTCCGGCATGATCCACTCGACGTCGCATCCCGAGAAGGCCTGGGTAATCCGCATCACCGGCTGCGACCTCGACAAGATCCAGCGTTACGCCTTCCGGCCGCGCAAGGATCGGATTCTCGAGAAGGCCTAAGCGCCCTCGTTCAGTTTCGTTTCGCGCAACCGGTCGCGCGCCGTCGCGTGCGTCGGCCGGCCGCGTTCTCGTCACCAACCGCGCTCTTCATCAACCTCGCTCAGGGGAAAACGATGTCCGTCTCGATGTACAAGCTCTCGGTTCCGATCTTCACGCAGATGCTCTCCGCGCTCTCGAACGTGCTCGACAAGGGCGCTGCGCATGCGGCGCAGAATAAGATCGATCTCGCGTTCCTGGCCAACATGCGGCTCTACCCCGACATGTTCAGTCTGATCCGCCAGGTGCAGCAGGCGACGAGCCACGCCGTCCGCATGTCCGCTGGCCTTGCGAACGTTCCGGCTCCGGAGATCAAGAACGTCGAAACGAAGTACGAAGAGCTCAAGCCGCGCATCGCCAAGGCGATCGACTTCTTCAACACGTTGAAGCCGGAGCAGTTCGAGGGCAGCGAGGACCGCGCGGTGACGATCGGCGAGCGCACTATGCCGGGCCGCCAGTTCCTGATGACGCAAATCTACCCGCAGGTCTTTTTCCACTGCACGACCGCCTACGACATCCTGCGCCACTGCGGTGTGCCGCTGACGAAGGCTGACTTCATCGGCCAGCGCGCGGATATTTGAGATTCAGCTTCAGAGGCTGGTGCAAAAACGCCGCGGCACTGTCGCGGCGTTTTTCATTGGCGGTAATCGGGACTTAGGCCTAGGCCTTCGCCGGCGCGGCGCCCAGCTTCTGCGATAATTCGCTGGCGACGGCGCGGAGCTTCGACGCGGGCTCGCCGCGTACCGACGCATCGAAGGCGCCCTTCACGCCGATCACCGACAGCGCAAGCTGCAGGTGTCCGTCGCGATCGAACACCGGCGCGGACAGGCTCGCGTAGGTGGGGTTCTGGGTGCCGAGGCTGCGGGCCATGCCGGCGCGGCGCACCTCATCCTTGAGCTGGACGATCTCCGCGGGACCGATTCGCGCCGAGTCCTCGGCCGACGCATTGCGTTCGGCGAGCTCACGCGCCAGCACCGCGTGTGTCTGGCTTTCCGGCAGATAGGCGAGAAACACCTTGCCCGCGGCCGTCTGCAACATCGACAGCGTGATGCCTTCGCGGATACGGATCGGCGCCGCAAGGTTACCGTGCTCGCAGCGGATTGCGGTCGCGCCGTGGGAGCCCCACACGTTCAGCACCGACACGAGGCCTGTGGCGTTGGTCAGATCGGCCATCACACCGATCGCTTGCCGCACCGGGTCGAGACGACCGATGGCCTTGAGTCCGAGGCTCAGGATCTGCGGCCCGAGGTCGTAGAGGCCTGACGGCTCGTTCTGCTCGAGGAGGCCGCTGTCGCACAGGCCACGCAGGTAGCGATACGTTCGGCTCGGCGACATCTTCGCCGCGTGCGCGATGCTGGTGAGCGACGCCGGCCCGTTGAACTGGGCGACGACGTTGAGTAGCTGCGCGCCGATCAGGATCGTCGAGTTGCCGCGCGTGAGACTCTTGGCCGACGGGCGCTTCGGCTTGTCGAGCGGCTTGGCGGAGCGAATCTGTGCGTCCATGGCGTCGTCCTTCAGCCCCATCTCAGCCCAGGAACTTGAGCTTGCCTTTCCACTTGGCCCGCACCTCGTCCGCATACGCGCGCGAGACGGTGTTGACCTTGGGGAACGCGTCTTTCCAGTGATACGGCCGCGTCGCGTAGATGATGATGCGGCTGTTGGTCATGTCGCTGGCGTCACGCTTGTCGGCGGACAGGCGCGGGTCGATGTAGCCGGTCCAGCAGCCGTCGATGATGTCGGTTGCGGTCTTCGGGTCCCAGCGCGTGGCGACCGCCCACATCACCTCGGCGGGCTTGGTGATGTCGATGTCGTCGTCGACGACGATGACGGCGCGGCCGAGATAGGCGTTCGAGCCGCAGCCAAGCGCCACCAGCCCCGCCATCTTGGCGTGACCGGGGTGAAGCTGCTTGATCGACACCACATTGATGAAGCGCGGTCCCGCACCCGGGATTTTCCAGACGCCGGTGACACCGGGCACGCCCGCCGCTTCAAGCTCGTCCCACAACGCCGCGGCGCGAAAGTGCGACGAGCCGCCGGTGCCGTACCAGAACCCCGGCAGCGTCGGCTTCATCGGCGGCGCGCCGACGATGATCGGGTCGTTGCGATGGTAGACCGCCTTGAGCTGCACGATCGGCTCGGGGCGCGAGTTCGACGCGTAGTAGCCGGGCCATTCGCCGAACGGACCCTCCGGCGCCGACGCCTCGGACGGCGGCGGCGAGAAGCCCTCGAACACGATCTCGGCGTGGGCCGGGAACGGAATGCCGGTGTGCTTGCCCGCGATCACCTCGATCGGCTTGCCGAGGCGACTGCCGGCGACGTCGTATTCCGACTGACCCGATCCCGGTGTCGATGCGGCGACGGCGCCGAGCACCGGCGCCTGGCCGACCGAGATCACCATCGGGCACGGCTGGCCGCGGTCCCAGTACTTGCGGCGGATGACGTCGCCGTGCTTGCCGTGTTCGATGAATGCGATCAGCGTCTTGTCGTCGTGGACCATGACGCGATAGGTGCCGATGTTGACCCAGTCGCTGTCGGGATCCCTCGTGATGACGAGGCATTCGGTGCCGATGTAGTGGCCGCCGTCCTGCTCGTGCCACTTCGGCGCCGGGAACGCCCGCGCGTCGATGGCGGCGCCTTCGCGTACGTTTTCCATCACCGGACCGGTCGTCACCATGGTCGGCGGGATCGGCTTCGAGGTCTTGCGGCGGTGCTTGCGGTAGCTCTGCACGAGCTCGAGGCCCTCGGCGCCGGTGTCGAACACCTTCGACGAGCGCACGTTGACGGCGACGCGGTAGCCCTTCGGGAATCCCCTGATGCCGTCGAACACCAGGACCGGCGGCGCCTCGTCCTTTAGACTCAGCTCGTAGAGCGCGCCGATCTCATGGAAGGGATCGGCACCCTCGACCGTCTGGACATTGCCGAGGTCGGCGGCGTAGCGCAGGCACGTGCGGAGATCGCCGAGCGCTTCGAGCGCGCGGCTCTCGCGGTCGTTGGCGGGCATCCCGCTCACAGCGCGTCCTTGAGAAAGGCGAGCTTGTCGGCCCACTTCCTTTCGATCTCCGCGGCGTACTCCTTCGACACCGTGTTCACCTTCGGGAACTCGTCCTTCCAGTGATACGGCCGCACCGCGTAGATGATGATCCGGCTGTTGGTGAGATCGCCCGAGTCGCGCCGCTCCGGCAGCAGCATCGGATCGATGTAGCCGGTCCAGCAGCCGTCGATGATGTCGGTCTGGCTCTTGGGATCCCAGCGCGTGGCGACGGCCCACATCACCTCGGCGGGATCGGTGATGTCGATGTCGTCGTCGACGATGATGGTGACGCGCCCGAGATAGGCGGCCGAGCCGCAGCCGACCGCGACAAGCCCCGCCATCTTGGCGTGGCCGGGATGAAGCTGCTTGATGCCGATGACATTGATAAAGCGCGAGCCGCCGCCCGGCACCTTCCACACGCCGGTGATGCCAGGCACGCCCGCGGCCTCGAGGTCGTCCCACAGCGACGCGGCGCGGAACAGCGCCGAGCCCGCGGTACCGAAGTAGGTGCCGGGATAGGTCGGCTTCGCCGGCGGCGCGCCGGTGATGATTGGGTCGTTGCGGTGATAGATCGCCTTGATCTTCAGCACCGGCTCGGGCCGCGAGTTGGACGCGTAGTAGCCGGGCCACTCGCCGAACGGGCCTTCGGTCCGCGTCTCGACCGACGGCGGCGGCATGAAGCCCTCGAACACGATCTCGGAGTCGGCCGGGAACGGCACGCCGGTGTGGTTGCCGGCGATCAGCTCGATCGGGCGGCCGAGTCGGCCGCCGGCGGCGGCAAACTCGGAAGCGCCTTCGCCGATGGTCGAGGCCGCGGCGGCGCCCAGCGCCGGCGCCTGGCCGACGGAGATCGCCATCGGGCAGGCCTCGCCCTTTTTCCAGTATTTCTCGCGGATGAGGTCGGCGTGCTTGCCGGGCTCGATGAACACCGACAGCGTGTCCTTGTCGGACACCTGGACGCGGTAGCAGCCGGCGTTGACCCACGTGCTGTCGGGATCCTTGACGATCACCATGCACTCGGTGCCGACGTAACGGCCGCCGTCGCCCTCATGCCAGTGCGGCGTCGGAAAGGCGAGGGCGTCGACCTTCGCGCCTTCCATCACGTTTTCCAGCACCGGACCGGTCGTCACCGTCACCGGCGGAATCGGATCGGACTTCTTGCGGTTGGCCTTGCGGTAGCTGCGCACGAGGTCGAGGCCGACGCCCGGATTGAGAACCTTCGACGAGCGCACGTTGACGGCGACGCGGTAGCCCTTCGGATAGCCCTTTATGTTGTCGAACAGCAGCACCGGCGGCACCGGGTGCTCGAGGCTCAGCTCGTAGAGCGCGCCGATTTCGAGGTGCGGGTCGGCGCCGTCGATGCGCTCGAGCTCGCCCATCTCCTCGGCGAAGTCGAGGCACTTGCGCAGATCGCCGAGCGCCTCGGCGCGGCGGGCTTCGATGTTGCTCTCGGTCATCACGACGCTCCCGGACTCAACTGCGGTTCGACCGCACGGCTTCCTTGTACTTCTCGACGATGTCGGGCTTCGTATGGACGATGCTCTCGATCATCTTCTGCATGTCTTCGCCCGAGATCGGCTGGATCTCGAGCTTGGCTTTCGCGGCGTCGGCGCGCAGCGCCGGATCCTTCACCGCATCCATCAGCGCCTTGCGGAGAATCGCGATGCGATCGGCAGGCACGCCCGGCGGCGCCATCACCGGACGCCCGATCGCTTCCGAGGTCGCGAGCAGCGAGACGATCTGGCGCTGCTCGTCGTTCTCGGCGAACTCGATCAGCGTCGGCACGTCGGCAATGATGGGATCCCGCTTCAGCGTCATCTGGAACAGGAACGTCAGCTTCTTGTCGCGGATCCACTCGGCGTTCTGGAAGGTGTAGGAGAGGTACGAGTTGCTGCCGCGCCCCTCGACCTCGCCGCGCTCCATCGCCAGGTTGATCTCGGCGCCGCCGAGATAGCCGGTCACCACCTTGAACTTCGTGCCGAACAGGTGGTTGGCCATCAGCGGATACATCTCCATGGTCGTGCCCGGAGTGGTCGCGCCGATCGTCACCTCGCGCGTGCGCGCATCCGCCAGCGTCTTGATGCCCGTTCCGCTCCACACCGCGAGCACGTTGGCCGGCGCCGCCGCGGTGCCGATCCACTGCAGCGCGGCGCAGTCGAAGGCGATCTTGCTGCGATCAAGCGCCTGGGCCAGCGGCACGGTGTTGAGCGGCGCGCCGAGCGACGTCCCGTCCTTAGGTGCCGCCGTGTAGATGTATTGGGCCGACTGCACACCGGCGGCGCCCGGCATATTGCGGACGATGACCGACGGGGTGCCGGGAATGTGGTTGCCCATGTGGCGCGACAGCAGGCGCGCGTAAGCGTCGTAGCTGCCGCCCGCCGCCGAGCCGACGACGATCGAGATCGTCTTGTCCTTGTAGAAGTCGGCCGCCGACGCGGCCGGCGCTCCGCCGATGGCCGCGGCCAAACCCGCCGCAATGGCGGCGGCGCGTGCGATCCCCCTCATGCCCGATCTCCCTGAACGCTTATGACGCACTCTTTATAGGTGCCGACCGTACCGCCATTTTCGATATTCAGAAAGCTTTTCATTTTTTGAAAGAACGCTTACCGTCCGCCGGAAACAGGGAAGGCTCATGGCAACCGACGCAGGCAACGACGCCAGGCTGAAGGCGCTCGAGGAGCGCATGGCCGCGTACAACCTGCACGGCCAGTGGGCGACGACCAGCCAGCGGCCGCAACGCGTCCACAAGACCAACAAGGGTGTCTCGATCGAGCCCGCGCCGGCCGGCGTCGGGCACGTGTGGGAATGGGGCAAGATGCTGCCATTCCTCGAGGAATCGCTGGTCGCGCTGACCGAGAGCTTCACCGCGCGCCGCACTCTTATATTGACCAACCCCGGCCTGCCGCGCGGCACGACGCAGACGCTGCTGGCCTCGATCCAGATCATCGGCCCCGGCGAGATCGCCTGGGCGCACCGCCACACCATCAGCGCCTTCCGCTTCACCATCCAGGGTGGACCCGACGTCTCGACCGTCGTCGACGGCGTGCCGCTGGTGATGGAGCCGTACGATCTGGTGCTGACGCCGGGCTGGTCGTGGCACGACCACCACAACCGCAGTGAAAAGCCGGCGATCTGGCTCGACGGTCTCGACGTGCCGCTGATGATCGGCCTCAACCAGATCTTCTATGAGGAATACGGCGAGGCGGCCCAGGACGTGCGCGGCGAGGCCGACACCTCGGCGTCGATGCTGCGCCCGGTGTGGCTGCCGGCCGACGCGGCACCCCGCGCCCACCGCTATCCGTGGGTGGACACGCTCGCGCGTCTCAAGGCGCTGGCGGCCGGACCGGTCGATCCGCGCGAAGGAATCGTCCTCGATTACGTCAATC
>Ga0310811_10011902_pt1 | contig 11289 bp, 11 predicted proteins | sample YCmetagenome_FD_207642 | JGI IMG/M metagenome (GOLD analysis project Ga0310811, IMG submission 207642) | Soil microbial communities from experimental microcosm in Duke University, North Carolina, United States - YC | ecosystem: Engineered > Artificial ecosystem > Soil microcosm > Unclassified ... | reverse complement strand
AGGAATATCCAAGAAGGATACAGCTTTAGGTCATTATATTCTGTTGCACCATTATATTCAGAGAAGTCATAGCACTGCATCAAGCCAGTTATTGACTTAACTTAGTAGAAGATCATAAGCACTGCATTAAGCCAGTTATTGATCTTATTTTCCCTCCACCTTTAGTCACTAGTATTTTGCTTAGAGAACTCAACAAACCTATTCCCCATGAACAACCACGTTATCGACCGTTGGTAATTGTCTGAACCGTTGACCGTGGTAGGATATTGAAATTGGTGATTTTATTGCTTTTCATATCCTAGTAAGATAGTGGGGACATTACCTGAGGTGACTTCTAGGTCACCCTGTTCCACTCACTTCTCTTTCACCTTGCTGTCTCCTCATGCCTCTCTTATCTCTAACTCATTCTGACTGCGCTTCCCATGAACCTTCCTTTCATGTACTACTACTCTTGGTCCATGCCCATCTCCTTTACCTATTTAAGACCCTAGTTACTGCTGGTATTTCTCTAACTTGAATCTACTTGGTTCTCTCTGATACTTGAACTCTAGCTCCTTGGAAAGGAGGCTAGCCTTTGACCTTGAATAGCTCTAGATCCTGCAGGAGTCTAGACGATCAGATCCTGCAGGAGTCCATAGCCTGACAAAGCTTCACTTCAGTCGGTCCTGATCTTGATTTAGCCTTTATTGGTGCAATTCTATCCGAGTTTGTAACACTTGGCAGAGCAGGCATCACTGGCCCATGACATCATAGACTCCATTGTTGCTGTTGCTTCCTCACAATGTGCAACACAAGGTTTAGGGCGAGAATCTTATATGCAGGAGCATGTAGCATCCATGGGCTAACCTGATGTTCCATGTTGCGTATAAACTGGACATCCCTTGAAGCTGGGCCATTACCAGCAGAGCTGCAGAGGTTGGAATTATATGCAGTCAGAACATTGTTGGCATTGGGCAGAGGTACCACTGTGGCAGCCAGTAAACAGGCTTTCTCGGAACCTTGAAGCTCCAAAGCTGCTTGACTTACGAGCTCCAGCACAGTGACCACCTTGAGGTGCTGGGTAGAAAGAAATGGTCGTGAGCAGTATTTTACATTGTGATAGAGGATGTGTTTGCTCACCATAGATTGAATCATTATGGCTGCTGTTAGGTTAGAGTGATTGACCGTCCTTTACCAATTTCGTGGTGGTGAATATTATGAGGGGTCACGTGAAATTGACGCGGTCGTGACGGGCCTGTGACGCGGCTTATGTGACGCGGCACCCACCTCCAAGTGCTCCACAAGATCAAGTACTGTGGTGCATACTCCACGACCACCTTCGTATTATCAACAGTGATGTCATACTCATGAAGCATTTTAATAGCTGCGAGTATGGTGTGGAGCTGCACGTCCATTGCTTTGCATCAATTCGCACTTTTCACCAATGTCCTACCCTTATTACCGGTCAACTCTAGATGGATGGGGAAGCAACCAAGTAAGCCGATTGATTGCTTGAGCACTGAGAATCTTATCGATCAAGAGAACAGTTACAATTTGGTCGTCCTCCCCCAATTCAGTTTCAACCACAGCCTTACTGTAAGTAACTACGTCGTGTACCAATATCTTTTTCGTAGAAACTCAGTGGTTGAGCTTAGGGGGCGGATGTGATTATTTCAGAGCCCACGCACCACATATGGACCCGTAAGAACAACCACATCCCGCTTCACAGCATGGTCACTTAAACTATGTCTCAGTGCGATCTTCAATCAGGTCTATGGCAAAATATTCAGTGCAGACATGACTCCCGTGGGTGTAGGTATCGATGAGGCTCGCATATGGCATAAACGGGGATACGGTGGTCTTGTAAGGCATATTTTCTAGTATCCGGTAATATTGAATCAAATGAATCTATCACCAGTGTGCAATCAATGCACTGACTCCCCAGGAAATCGGATATGCCTCGGCTTACGAAGCCTACCGAGTCTGGATCCATAACGTCGCGCTTTATGAGCCTCTCGGCGCAGACATTGAGCGCCAGGGAGAAGCATTCACAGGACTTGCTATTGCAGAAGGTACCAACTCTAGCTAGTATCGACTTCCTCACAACTCACTATATTTGTCATTCAGCCATCAGGATGTACATGATTTCACGCCCAGCTGATACAGATGGTTGTATACCAGCGTGCGAAGCTGCAGCAGCGACTGCATTGCATATATTCGATGAAGTTAGTATTCGTATGCTTGATATTTTGGACAGCCATTCCATGGGCTGTTGACGGATCGCACTGATACTGATGCAATGCCATCATAGAATCTGTCGGGTTCCGCCGGAGTTGATATGGGTACCGGGATGGGGTACGATACCGGAATGGATGTTGGCGCATATGGTTCAGGATTCGGAACGACGCCCAGGACGGCAGGTGGGATTGACCCGCATGCCATTGACTATGAGGCGCCATATTTCCGCCAGAGGGTTGGAAGACACAGGCGGCTCTCGATGCCAGCCCCATATTGCGCTACAGGAGCATATAGCCCCAGAGCGGGAACGGTCATGAGTGGGATTGGGGGCTCGCCTTACTCGGACACTGAACCTGGCATTGGCATGAAGGCGAATTCTCTAATTTATGGTGGTGGGAGCCCTTTAGTGGGTGGGAATGGAATGGGGGTTACAGGGTCGCACGGAGGTATTTACCCTGCCTATGGTGCTGGGTCCTCTGTGTATGGAATTGCATCTCCGAAACATTCGTCACCCATGTACGGCGCGTCTTCGCCATACACTAGCACCCCGAACGTCACGACGGTGTCTGCCTATCCAGGCACGACGACTGTCATCCAGATACCCCGAAGACACCGCAGGTCATCTAGCAAACATCATAAAAACCATGCCAAGCGTGCGCGAAGTGCCGAGCCCAATATGATTGCATATACTGACGCAACAAGCAGTCCTACCTTCAACCATGTTAGGGGTGTAGCCGTTGGTGCCGCGAAGGCAGTAGGTGGCACCGTCGGAGGAATTGCTGGAGGAGCAGTAGGCTTTGTCGGAGGGGCCGTAGGAGGACTGGCACGAGGTGCGGTGAGCGGTTTTACAAGGGGAGCTATGGAAGGTGCCTCAATCGGCGCGTCTGGTCCCATGGGGGGCGGTGTGGGTGGTTTCTATGTTGGTCCTAAGAAGGGCTACGGTTACCCGGGACATAGAGGCACATATCGATACTAGTGTGCTTCAGACTCTGATACTATGCATCCCAAAACATTCTCAACAGTGTACATATATTTGGAATCGGTATATCCTGACACTCAGCCGCGGTGTGTGGTTTCCGTTCATTTACGGAAGTACACATCGTCTGACCAACTGGACCACTTCTCGGCAGCCTCGAGCAATAATTCCCCCTTCTGTCTCGCAGATTCCAAGGCGACCCTGTGCAAAGGAAGGCGCACTGGGGGTTCATCCAAACGAGACAACTTATAGACCACTTCTGCAAACTTGGCCGGATCGCCGTCAAAATGCGTCTGCCCGATACCAGGGTAGAGAGCTCGGTATGCGCGCGTAGGGAGGGATGCATTGGACGCATAGGCAGGGTGAATTGGTTCTGTCACATGACTTTGGATTATCGACGTACGAAACAGACCCGGCTCAATGAGAGTGATCTTTTTCGAGATGAATTACTTGTCAACACCGGAAAATACAGGCGACCTACTTTAATGTGCCACTCTGGGTCAAGTTCGCTGATATACCCTTCCGACAAACACTCCAAAGCTAATGATGACCAGTTAGACTTCAAAACCATGATATGAAATTGAGAGCCTGCCTACCAGCTTTGCTATCATTCGAATATCAGCCTACAAGGCAAACTGTGCAGAATATGTGAACTCACGCCGAAGCATAATGTACAGTGCCAGGCTGTGGAATAATGGCTGTCCGGGAAGAAACGTTTATTAATCGCCCGCCCACCGGACGATTCACGTCCCTGAAGCATCGTATGGCTTCACGCATGACATTTTCTGCACCCCAAAACAGTACATCGAACATCTCTCGTGCTGTCTTGTGAGGCACGCCTTCAGCTTCTGATACTATAGAGTATCCTGCATTGTTCAGCACGACATCGATACGATTAAAGTGTGAGACGGCCACATCGAATGCCGGGGCAATGGAGGGCGTATCTGTTACATCAAGCGGGAAAGTAACGAGGCGGGAGGAGGGATATGTAGCAGTGAGGTCTTCCAACATCGAGGGCTTGCGCAGGGTAGCAAACACGTTATCTCCTTTGCTCAATGCATATTCAACAACCTCCCGCCCTAGACCAGTCGATGCGCCAGTGACTGAATGCAGAGAGAGCTGTTAGATTTGTTTCCTAGCCATTAAGAGAAACAAATTGACTAAACCAAACTTTTGGGGAGGTCATTGTTGAATATTGTCTGACGATGTATCCCCAAATTCTGAGTTTGGGATCAATCTGTGGATGGATATGTGGACACTCACAGTGATCACAAAAACTGGGCCTTATGAAGAAGAGATAAACCGGGTTATCACTGATAAAGCTCTAGTAGATATTGGTTGCGACGTGAGAACATCAACCTCAGGTGGTAAAATTAGACAAGGGGATGCTCAATTCTAAAATACCATTGTCGTGTGACCTCTAGTTCTGCTGAGCTAGTGTTGCCGCGAACCGAACCGAATGGAATTGGAAATTGGATGCACTTCGGTAGAATTCATTGTGAACGAAACGAAGTGAAGTGACTTGGAGTTCGACGGCAACACTAACCGAGCACCGCTAACCCTCAATGAACCTGTCCCAAACGACAACGATATTTTAGAATTGAGTGTTCCTCAAGAATACATGCAAACTGTACATGTCGGAAATTAGCGCATTGAAGAAGTTTACAAAATTATGCTCGCCCCTGACTATTTTCCTCGTCAAGATATACATCATCTGACCAACTACCGTAATCTTCGACAGCTTGTAACAACTTCTGGCCTTTAATCTTTGCCGCTTCCAAGGCCGTTCTATGCAGCGGGAGATAAAACGGGGGGTCATCTAGCTGCACGAGCCTATACATCTGCAGTGCAAACTTGTAGATGTCTCCATCTGAAAAACGCTCAGCTCCTGGATATATGCTGCGGTATTGTCTAGAAGGCAAATTTGGATCGGCGTACGCAGGATGGACTGGCACGAGAACATTGGTCCAGGGTGCGGCAGTACGGAAACGAGCAGGTTGAAGAACAGTGATCTGTGGAAGATGAATTCGACCATGAAAGTAGCATCATGAGTGAGACTCACCTTGATATTCCATGCTGGATCCAATTCAGTAGCATATCCTTCCGAAAGAGATTCAAGAGCTGTTTGCCACTAAATATTTCGAATCAAAGATAGGTGAACTATAAATACCTGCTTTACTATGCAAATGTCAGTTACAACAATGAGCGAAAAGGCGTCACGTACGCTGCGGCGTAGTGCGCTACTCCTGGAACAACTCGCAGGACTGCCCGAGATGACATTTGCAAGAGACGTCCCCCAGGAGGTTGGTTGAAATCTCTAAACGTCGTCACGGCTTCTCTCGTGACATTTGCGGCACCCCAAAACAATGTATCGAACAGGAGCTTTGCGTCGTCATTAGGCATGCCTTCTGCTTCACCAATTATGCATAGCCCTGCATTATTGAAAACAACGTCGATGCGGCCAAAAGTCTCGCGCGCTTTGAGAAAAGCGGTAGTGATATCAGAAGGAACTGTGACGTCCAGAGGCAAGACGAGAAGCCGATTCTTTGAGTACAAATTCGCAAGGTCATCTAGCATAGCAGGTTTTCGCAGAGTCGCAACAACATTGTCTCCTTTTCGAAGCATGACTTCGGTAACTGCCCGACCAAAACCCGAAGACGCTCCAGTCACTAGCAATAACGATTAGCATTTTCGGGCCATCGAGATATTCCTCACTTACCAAGCCACACCTTCGAATTTGAAGATGCCATAGTGGAAATAAACCGTCTTGAAAAGGAATAGCAGGCCAGCTTGACTCGGATTCTCTGAAGTTGACGACTGCTGAACACACTATCGAGGACTTGGCTTTGACCACGATACGCATCAATTTAATCGCGGCCCGTGGGGTCGCAAGAATGACAATTCTGGGAATCGTGTGGTGGGAATGTATCATGACTTAGGCCTTGTACAATGGAGGAACACGCGGGAGTCTGCGGGAGTCCGTGTTGTCATCTGGGAATAATGCCCACCTGCAAGCCACCAAGGTAGCAAGGAATTGGCGGTCCGGGGAACCCTATCATGCAAAGATGACAGCAGTACGTAGGATCTCACTGAGTTTCTTGACACGAAAAACACGTCACGTCGCACACCCTAGCACTTAGCTAGAGATCTAAGTTTAAGTGAGATCCAACTTGAGTGAACGAAGACATTGCTTACAACGTGCCCGACTCGTGACCATTATATTCCATAAGTACTCGTTTGAGAAGCTAATGTCGACGTTCTTCGTGCAGCCCGCACAGCCAACTGCACTATCAGATAGATATGAAGTGGAACTACCTGGTTATGAACTGTGGGCAACCATGGTGTGTATTGTGCAATTTCCTGTACATCTCCGAACTTGAATTTTATCTAGATCCAGAACGTTCACATTCTTGTGGGTTCGCTGGATATAAAGGAGTTCAGTGCTGCGCTTTCTAGGACTTTGCAACTGTGGCCTCATACTGCTGGAAGGCTGGCAGACGATGGCGGGAAATATAAGGCAAGTTCAATTCTGTGCAAAAATTAGATCAAAATTTATGAGCTTACAAGATTCACCTCACAAACGATGGAGTCCCGGTTGAATTCGAAGACCGTCCTCATGAATCAACGTCTTCGGTTGTCCTTGATTCTCACGTTATTCAGAGTGACCTATCGGACTTGCTGAACTCCCCTCATCAGCACAGTGCGCTCGACTTCAAAGTCCCTCTTTTGAGACTTAAAGTCGTATCCTTTTGCGATGAAACCACACTCGGCATCTCTTGGAACCATACATTGGGTAGGTTGTTATCTGCGAGAAGTAATTTTCACGCGTTCCATACATTATAGGTGATGCAACTGCGTTCTTCCGCTTCACTCATGCATTTTCCCAATTTTACCAAGGCTTACACCTCGTCTATCCACCGCCTACGTTCGAGAAGCCCGTTTTCCCTGAGCCTTCGGAGAGCACTATTGAAGAACTACGCCCATTAATGTACTACTTCCATGAACTTCATAGCAAGGAAGAGCTTCGTAAGAAGTACTCAGAGCGAGGACATACATCAGAACAGGTCGATTACTTTTTTGAGAGGCAGGGATTGGAGACACTCTGTAACTCTTTGCGTCAAAGATCACATTCAGCAGCAAGCCGGTTGTCAATCCATGACAGTCTCTCCGCGTACATCGTCACCGCAATCAATCGTATCTTGCCCAGTCAGATACGCAAGATCAAAGTCACTGACAGCGTCTGCCAGCGTTCCGTCAATCCACTTACAGACCCCGCTGACACAGCCATTTTAGTATCGCTTCTCTGGAGCAAGCTTCGCATTTCCTGATGTTGCTGGCAATGCTATAATCGACGTATGTCAGGCATCAGGATCTTCGTTACTTGCTGATATCTCTTTAGGCCCTGACAGTACTGCCAGAGAATCCGACCGATATTACAGGTATTGCCACAAGCATCCGCGAGACCCTCACGCACTATCGACAGCACGAAGTCATCTCAACATGGATGTCCGTAACCAGTCACCTGATGCTAGCAGCTGCAAAGACAGGGAAATCATTCTACTACCCTCCTTCTGCCGAAATTATGCCTGTGAATTCTATGGCAGCGTGTGTTATTCGCTGCCTTTCATGTCTTGATTTTGACTCATGTAGTCATCAGTATCGACTGGTGTTCAGCACACTTCGGTCAACCAGAGTCACACAGATATCACATGAGTGGTCATGGTTTGCTGTATCTGCGCGTCTTTGGCGCCAATCCATGGCGCGGAGATGATGGATCGTGGCATGCTCCAGAGGGAAGAATTGATATTTCCATCGGAGTGCCTCAGGGATGCAGGCAAAAGGTGTTGGACATACTGGCGCAAGGAATCGATAGCATCAAAATAGATAGTTGAACGACATGGATCTCAATCTTACAATTCTACTTGAGCCCTTGCTCGTCAGCTCAAGTCTTGATTTCGTGCCGAAGATCATTTAATTGCAAAACTGATGTAGGTTTAACATATGACCGTTTGTGTTCTGAATGGGCACACAGCAAACCCAGGGCAGAAAGCGAGTCCGCCATCCAGCACGGCTGAGAGTGATGTCAGGATGTGAGGTTGTTCCACTTGTCACGGGAGCCTCAGTGGCTGTAGGAAGCGTCGTGGATGCCGTGTCAGTGGCAAGTGGTTGCTGTGATAATGCCAAATTGCTCTTGGTCGCTCCATTGTGTTGCTGTGTGGCAGTAGGATTGGGAGGTTGAGAGGAACTAGCAGCTCATTTTCTTGCGTAATAGTCCCTCTGTTTCAAAGAGTGTAATAATAATAAAGAAACTGGAAGAGAAAAGACATACAGGTTTGCCTGCTGTTAGCGTGAGATTGAGCATTGGCACATGCAACCGGATGCCTGATTCATTCCCCCTGCGTAGTAAAACCAGAGACGAAACTTTGAACCCAACTCAAAGCATTGGATCGGGATTGTGTTACATGCTCAGTTGCTGCGCATGATGTCGAGGACTATCAACGGTCGAAAGAGAATGTGCAAATCTAGATGGAAATCACGTACATCAACACGGTGCAATGCGTGGCTAAAAAGCAAGGATACAGTCAATCCAGGGGACATGTCGATAACGAAAGACATGCCAAAATTTTGGAAGCTTGTCGTCGGTGGAGATTGTTCCTCCATTTTCCCTTTGCTTCAATGCAATCCAAGTATGGAACAGCGTCTGTCTGATATAATCCCCCTCTAACATCTCATCCCGTAGTGGTTCCGGGATATACTTGGCTGACGATCACATATTGATGTTTGGAGATGTTCCATAAGGTGACAGTGATTTTCCTTCACGCGAATTCAAATCATTTCAGTTGGTTTTTTTTGGAAGTGAGTTGATAGCAAAAATCTGGAGTACATGAGGGCGTACGAGAATGTTTTATTGTGCCTTTGACAGTAGTTCAAGAAAGGCTTTGTTATCAGCACTGGGAGAACTATGATGATACTGAACGAGAAATATCAGGGAAGATGGGTTCTTGGTCACGATATCGATTGGTGAAGGTTCATCGTCTTTCATCAATGAAAGTATCGCTTCCTCGTAATCCATCCTCTCGAGGAGTGCACAAATTCTCAACAGTACACTAACATCTTTTTTACCACTGGCCACGGTATGTGCGAGAGCGAGCGGATGCTGCTGAGATGAACCATGATCGACACTCCTAAGATTGATCGGAATAGCCGACTAAACTCCGGAGTGTCGTGTCCATGAAGGTCCAACCAATACTCCTTTCTAAGTGTTTTTCATGCGGGACATCAGCTTTGGGGTAAATAGGATCACAAAATATGAGAAGCGGCCATACCCGTGGCAAAGCATAGTATCAATACACAGATAATCATTACCGAAGACATCCATGAGTTATATCAGCTAAGTTGCCCTTCTGCGCGAATCAGCAGCGGCTTCGATGGGTTTTATCCCTACCATTTTCTCGACCACAGCCTGAAACCATTAATTTCAAGTCCCTTCAGCTGGATAGCTCCCACTAACCTGAGCTTGATCCCAGTCTAAAGCTTCGTCATCGTCGTCTTCCTCAATTGGCCTGATGATGTCCTCGTTCCCAGCTCCAAGGCCCCACCCGCCCCCACGCTGGTGGTACGGCTTCGTCAGCCCCTTATCAATCCCCCCAATCTTGGGGGTTTCTCCGCCCTCTTCTTCCTCCTGTTCATCTGTTTGTGCAGGCATCGTTGCCCAGCCGCCAACAATCCCAAGTACACTCGCTGCTCCGGAGGAGCCAATTCGCCCCCGTCGATCACGTGGGCGCCCGGCTGACAGGAAACTGGGCGTGGCTGCCCGAGGTGCGAGACCATATCCATGCGAAAGCCGCTGCGGGTTTGAGACCAGCCGGAGTAGAGACTCGATTGCTGCTTCGCCTGCCGAAGGCTGGATAACAGGTGCGTGTAGTGAAAGTGTGGGAGAAGGAGAGCGGACGCGCCGCTCAGATGTAAGGACCAGCAACCTAGCGAAAGCGTCACGATGAAGTAGATTTTAAATTTAATAGGGCACACACATCTGCTGTAATCTCGGTTGGCGGAAGGGACTTAGCCGTGCAAGCATGTCTTTCCCTGAAGGAGGGGACAACAAATTCTGTAGACGACCATGGATAGGAAGCACGACACGATCACGGAACGCACATAAGGCAACGCTGCGAACATCAATCGTTGGAGATAACGAAGATAGCGCTGATGAGCCATTCAGTTTACTGCCTTGTCGCGTGGGTGAAGAGGTCCGATGTTGTTTTTGCGTACGATGTAGTGAGGTCAGGAAAGAATCCGTCTGCAATGGTAATAGGACCTAAAAGACGAGCTTAGAACAGAAAATGAGCCATTATTAGGAAAGACAACTAACCCCCTCGATATACGGGAGTATTTGGTCCCAGAAAAAGGCCCAGATCTCAATGACACGGCCTAGTAATATTTCGTCTGAAATATTAGAAAGCTTGGCGTTGAGAGTGACCATTCCTGCTGCGATGAGCTCGCGCGCGTCCGTTTCGAGAGTTGCTAGGGTTTTCGAAGGAGACACAGCTAGCACCGTTTGGATATGACGCCGTACAAGGGCGTTGAGGTCTTCTCTGTGCATACTTAAACTCTGCAAAATAAGTGATCGCGCAACAAACGTACATGGGTACACGTAATGGCTCCTCATTGAACAGGGGGAGGACATGCACATGTAGTGTGCGCCAGGGATTGTCCTTGTCTGTTATACCTACGCTTGACGTGATGGAATGAAGTGTTTGAGTATTTGCAATGCCACTGCTGGATGGCGAGGTTGATGGCGCGAGGGTGAGAGGGGGTGAAACAGGACCTGTGGACAAGGAGGGAGCAATGCTGGGATTAAGACCTGCGAGAGTCCCGAGGCGGTGCATTTCTCGTGAAACGAGCTTCGCATCGTAAGTCCGAGTAGAGGAGGGCTAAGGTAGCAAACGTCAAATATTATATTGCGTGATGAATGGGAGGCATACTTTCGAGGGGGATGTGTGTGATTTGAGGGTATTCGAAGATGCAACAGAAGCCATTAACGAGGATTGGGAAGCTGCAGTTTCAACGCGAGCATGAGAATGCGACCGGTCGCTGTG
>Ga0310811_10011901_pt1 | contig 11290 bp, 16 predicted proteins | sample YCmetagenome_FD_207642 | JGI IMG/M metagenome (GOLD analysis project Ga0310811, IMG submission 207642) | Soil microbial communities from experimental microcosm in Duke University, North Carolina, United States - YC | ecosystem: Engineered > Artificial ecosystem > Soil microcosm > Unclassified ... | reverse complement strand
ACGTTGTGCGTAGTAGGTAGCTGCATGGGGCCCGGGGATGTGGGTGAGGTAGGCGCGAACACGGGTGAGGGGGGCGAGGACAATACGGTGGCTGAGTCTCATATGACCCACTTGGATGGGCGTAAAGAGGGTGGGCGTCATCGTGTGCTTGGTGAGTAAGGTGCATGAGGGACATACCAGGAGATATAAGTACTGACAGTTAGCGAAGCTGTTCACATACGTGGACTAGAAGGGAGGCCGCCGTATGAGAACACCTTCCCACAGAACAATAAATTAATGCACCCCAATTGGCCTGGCCACCCACAAAACATTATACATGGGGTTGACAGTCAAGATGTCTGGGAATTTTGATCATGGACCGTCCAATATTAATTGTACAGACGCACGACATGGCTCTCGCACCTAAAGTCCATCCAGGCCGATATGCCACGCGATGATAAAAACTGAGTTTTGGGGGCGGCTTGAACCTGTACCACTACCATGGCGGTTTTTTCCCACGCATTTTGCGGGCAAGTCTGAGCGACAACCGCTCTCAGCAATCAACTGGCCTCTCACACGAATACATACCCCCCCACAAAACACCCACACACCATGAACCCTATGCAATGAAAACAAAGAGATAATATCGAAACACCCATGAGTCACCCATTAAGACCACCAACAGTAGAAAACACCATAATGCCCCACACTACACCACCAGAAACCTGAAAATAATGAACCATCCCCCACCGGTAAAACATACAACACCCTAAAACTACACCAACTCATGAGGACACCGCTAAATACAAACGTACAAAACAATACCCTGAACAAAAAATACCCGTCTAACCAAACAACCCCATAAAGATAAGCCAACTAAAACAATATGTCAATCCCCTCTGGCGAGGTCATACCCCCCCCACACTAGACACCCCGAAACATAATAAGACACACAAACGCAAAACACCTGACAGTAAACAACCAAAACTAATATGTGTATGGACACCGGAAAACCAAAAACTAGCGCAATAAGAACAGCCATCCCCAATGAAATCTCCCAAAAAACTGATAACCGAGAAACGCATGCAACACACCACCCCAATAACTGCCCTCCTCCCCATGAAACTAATCCATATACACAAAAGCACCACCACAAAAAATCCCATGGCATAATGTAGGTAATGCCCCTAAACCCCCGAAATCCCACTATAAAAGCACTACCCAGAAAACAGTACCCCCAACCCAGCTCGCCATGAAGGACCTATCCAGTGTCAAAAGCGCAAACATCAATGCCCGCCCATCCCCCATGGGCACATGCCAGTCCCTCCCCAGACACCAGCGAACAGGCTCACAATTCTTCCCACCCAACGTCCTAACAGATGAAGGGAACACCACAGCAGAAGGAACCCCAACCCCCTCCACACCATCCCCATCCCCCCGCACGAACATCTCACAAATCCCACCCACCGAATCTGAGGAAAATGTGACGACCCCCACCATTAACTCCCTCATTTTCTCGAGAGACAAAGAGATAGAAATGCCCCTCGATACCCTATGACACTCCCCTGACCAAACCCCGGCCCAAATGGAAGACAAAACAATGTCAGACCTACCTGTCATGATGCTGAGCCCCACAGTGACCTGCACTAAGCCCTCCACGACTTCACAAGCGTCAGAGGAAGAACTACTGCATGCCCACCTAGCTGTCGCTGAGACAAACCGCTCCATCATTAAGTCAAACAGCATCAACTCCCTCACGGTCATCCCCCAGTTCACCCCAGTACCCATGGGCGGCTTCCCCCACATCCACCTCGCCCACACAGCGCAGCTATTTGACTATCAAGCAGCAAAAGTCATCACAGCATGGCTGAAGGTACCATACCCGAAAATATTAGTTAGAGTTTTCAACCACGACGGGAAAAACCCATCCATCAAAGGCCCCGTCATAGTTGAACAACTACGCATTGCAGTGTCCGAGATCGCGCACTTTGTCCACCAGGAGAACCAGGATGTTAAAGTCTCACCTCTGTGCCCTGAAGCCCTCATGGAAGACACAAACCTCCCCCTTAGCTTCCTTATTTATAACATCTCGGAAGAGATGCAAACTCTCCTCCTCAACCAGCGAGTCTGGTCATCAACTGAAATCACCTTCACCGCCCACCAATTTAAAGTCAAAATGCCACCCCTCCTCCTCTTCTGCCTCCAAGGCTTCTCAACAACTGACACCACCACTATCAGGGCGGCAGTCTATAAAGTCTGGACAGAAGACATTACTAGGTGGGATATCTGCGATATCTTATTGGAAGGAGATATCCCCGAGGACAAAGTTCACGCAGCATCCTGGGATTTTATCAAGACCCTATGGATTGAACGCCTAGACTTCAAAGTTAGCGGTGGCATCCTACTCCCACGTTATAACGTGTTCGCAGTTAGCCCAACCAATATCCCCGCCGTTTGGATGAAACTGAGAGCATATCTCCACTCCCTCACCTACCCTTCCGAGCTTGAAGGAACCGGCACTGCGGTCAACTTCATGCCCTGCCCCCTCTGTCACTCCATCGTGCACCCACGAGGGCTCTGCCCATTCCCCAACATCCTGCTCTGGAACGGGCCCAAACATAATGTGGTAATGAGGCCCAACAACTCGAACCAGAGAGGAAGAGGCAAAGGGAGGAGAGGCCCCACCTGAGTACATACTCACATCTCTCGCTAGACACTACATATACCATTATCCACTTCCCTTGAAGTACCATAACCCACGTATCTACACCTCCGCCCATTGTATCCCAGTGCTCAAATAAACCTCCCTCACCAGGACCTAAATATGATCAACGCGATGTGAGCAAGACCCTGACAACAGCCACAACGTGCAGCTGGACTTACAGGGCGAAGTCCGAGAACCTACCACCTTTCGGCCCAAATATACTGACCGCAGAAATGGGACAGGAAAGCCAAAGGAGCCCTGACAGCGCAAGCCGAAAACAGAGGCCTATTCAGGCCAAGGATTAGCTGTGCAGAGATGCTGAAGCAACCGTGAAATGACTTGGTGAGTACAGGACTTACAGTTTCAAAATAGCACTAGCATATATCCACTGCAGCTGTCTGGGATATGACAGCCCTTGCCTCTTAATGGTCGTTCGGATGGTGTAGTACCTCGACCACTCAGCAACTCAACAACCAAAACACATTCTACGGTACTTTTCCCAGCCTTGGTTCGAGCCTCCCGAGCAGCAGAGGGGGAAGCCCTCAAACCACCAGGGCCACCCCAAATGACGCTACCCAGGAGATGGTAGGTGGATCCCCAACTCAAACGCCCCACCAGGCAAACATAAACCATAACAACACACAAAGAGACATACCTATGCCTAAGAAAAAGAAAAAAATGAGAGCCAACATACTCATTGCTACCATGAACATGAAGGGCCACGCATCCCCTCAACTGGGAAACGGCGAGATATCTAAGTGGTCAACGATCCAACACGTAATGCAAGAGAAAAAAATTGGTATACTAGGCATACAAGAGACACACCTACTACCAGAACATGAGACACAAATAGATGCCCTCTACTCACAAAGGTTAAAGATAATAAACTCTAGAGACCCACACTGTCCAGGAAACTCGGTGGGTGTAGCCTTCATAATAAACAAAGAAATATTCAACCCAGAAGACCTGACAACAACAGAGATCATCCCTGGAAGAGTGTTAGTAATAAGAACAAAATGGCACAATAACACGAACTTAACAATAGCAAATATATACGCCCCAAACACCCACTCACAACATGAAGAATTCTGGAATCTGATAATGAGAACATGGCAAGAAAAGAGACTACTCAACCCAGACTTTATAATGGGCGACTTCAATATAACGGAAGATGCACTGGATAGAGCCCCAGCCCGCCCCGAAAACGAACAAGCACTAGACGCCCTTAGAGACTTGAGATTCCAACTCGATGTCCAAGATACCTGGAGAATGAACCACCCATCATCACGGCTCTTCACCTTCTATAGTAACAACAATATGTACTCATGACTGGACCACATATACACTTCCCCGCACACGAATGAAACATCTATGGATGGGACACCTGCACCTCAGCCATCCCAACAGACCACAGAATGGTACTAGTGAGATTCGCCCCAAATAATACACCTTTTGTTGGTAAAGGCCGATGGTCCTGGCCAGTGAGCCTATTGAACGACCAAGATCTAATAAAGAACATAAGCAAAGTGGGAATAACAGCCCAAAGTAAAATCATGCACCAACAAACACCAAGATCAAACTCAGAGAACCCGCAGACAATATGGAAGGAATTTAAAACAAAAATCCGACAGCTGGCAAAAACCACCGTGAAAGAACACTTAAATAAAATAAGAACAAGAATGAAACAACTGGAAGAGGACTTATGCAAAACGACAGCTAATAACAATATCGATAACAACGAATCCACCCAACGACACAAAGCATGGATTGAAAGTGAAATAAACCACCTGGAAAACAAACGATTCAGGAATAAACAGATATACTCACAAGCAAAATGGGCAGAACAGGGGGAAACTATAAGCAAATACTGGTCACAGATAAACAAAAGTAAAAAACCACGAGATATAAGATATAAATTGAAAATACCTGGCCAAGACCAATACGCCTCTCGCTCCGACAAAATGGCGGAGATCGCACGAAAATACCATGATAACCTGCAAAAAGACCCAATATCCGACCAAGAAGCAGAAGAAAGACTAAACAAAATACAAAGAACAATGAATGAGATACTGCAAAATCAAAAACTCTGGAATGAAAACTCACCACTACATAGCCCCCTAAAGGAACATCACATCAAAGAAGCACTTTATGCCTCAAAAACCGGAAGCGCCGCCGGAATAGATGGAATACCCTACGAGATATACAAAAATTTAAATGAGCAACACCTTAATGACCAAAAGAAAGACTCACCAAGCTTCGACATTATAAAAACACTCACATTAATCATAAATGACATCCAGGAACACGGTGTCGAAGAAGAAACTGACTTCGCATTAGGGTGGATGTGCCCCATTTATAAAAAGAATGAATGAACCGACATCGAGAACTACTGCCCGATAACACCATTGAACACAGATTATAAGATACTAACAAAAGCATTAGCGATGCAGCTGGCAAGAGAAGTACACACACTAGTACATACCGACCAAAGCGGCTTCATACCCTGTAGATCCATATTTGACCCTATAAGACTCGTGAAACTGATGATAGAATACGCAGACATCGTCGAAGAAAACGAAGTCCTAATAGCGTTAGACCAAGAGAAAGCCTACGACAGAATAAAACACGATTACCTTATAAAAACACTCGAAACCTTTCAACTTCCGCAAACCTTCATAAAAACAATCAAAGCACTATATAAGAACGCATATACAAAAATAGCAATAAATGGTGTACTTAGCGCACCCTTCCAAGTCACTAGAGGCGTAAGACAGGGGGACCCACTGTCATGTCTGCTCTTTGACCTAGCTATTGAACCATTAGCCTGCGCCTTAAGAAACTCTGACAAACTAAAAGGATATAACATACCCGGAATAACTGACAAAATAATCGTAAATCTCTATGCTGATGACACTACAATATTCCTGAGTGAACTGGACAAATACAGCGACCTTGAAACAATCCTGTCAAAATGGTGTTGCGCATCAGGCGCCAAGTTCAACCTTGAAAAAACAGAAATAATACCAATAGGTACAAAAACACACCAAAACCGCGTAATACAAACACGAAGAACAAACCAACTAGAACCACCATTGAACGAAAATATAAGGATTGCGCCAGATGGACACCCTGTGAGATCACTAGGAGCGTGGATCAGCAACAAAGCAAACAATATAACCCCATGGGAACCTGTGATAAATAAAATCAACTCAACATTAAAGAGATGGAAAAATGGTCACCCTACTCTAGACAGAAAGAAACTAATAATCCAAATGGTAGTGGGTGGTATGACCCAGTTCCTGACGAAAGCTCAGGGAATGCCCAAAAGCATAGAGACGGCACTAACAAAAATCATTCGGGGCTTCATATGGGACGACGCACAAACCCCTCCCATAAACCTAGAACAACTGCAATATACAAAAACCGAAGGTGGAATCGGCCTCCTTGACATTAAGTCAAGGAACGAAGCGATAGAAATAACATGGATAAAAGCCTACCTTGACTTATCCCCCTCTAGACCAGCCTGGGCTTCAATCATGGACCTAATCACAAACAACATCAGACCAACACATGGCGAAGATGAAAGAACAAACCCATTTCTCACATCATGGACGCCACCATCCAGAGGCCCGAAAATAGCCTCCCTACCCCAAGAAGCACAAATGTTATTAAAAATCGCAAAGAAATACAACGTCAGTTTCGCCCCAATAAAGCTTTCGAAAGAACTTAAAAAAAACCTACCGGCATGGTGCCACCCAGGAACATCCAAGAATACGTACCATAAATCTAAGGATAAATGCTTAACAGAACAACATGACTCAAAAAGTATAAAACACCTACTAAAAATAAGAAAACGTCTAACACGAATAAGCACCAACAACCAGCACTTCCCCAGAAGCTCATGTCCATGCACCGACTGCCAAAAAGACAGAAACAAAGGATGTAAAAATCCCCACACATGCGCACAACATGCAAATGAAATTCTATTTAAAATTGCCCCAAAGTTTGACACAAAAACAAAACCAAAAAAAGACGGCTTGTCACTTACCCGACACAGGAAAGAAAAGAACCACCAAGCCCACAAGAATAAACAGGGGGAAATACTGTTCGATCCGACGGTAACAAACCGATCCTGCCTATCCGACTGTTTCAGAATATTCATCGACCCCAAGAAAACATCACTCACCCACCTGAGTGGCACCATATATATTACTAATTAGTAATGATATCGGGTATACCATTCTGTTACTACTTAGTAAGGGATATCTATCTAGCCTCATACCAGCAATAAAATAGTACTTCAGCAGTACCTTGCGTGAATTCAAGCTCGCTGTGTATTACTAATTCGGGCCTATATTATAATAAGCCTTGTCACCATAAATAGACATGAGCGGATAACTCCGGATGTCATCATCATCGCTTCCCCACATCACACGACCTATCTGCCATGCCTCCCACGGTCTCCACAAGCCCACACTCATCGTTGTCCACGGTGAGCTCAACATTTCCCTCATTCCTGCCTCTTTTTTCATGGGACCTTGCTTATTTCACATGTGCTAGATGGCATCTCAAGGCCTTTCAGGTGCAGCCTTCCCCAACAGTCTTACCAGGTTCAATCAACAGCAATCATATTCCCATGGATAGCCTGCCTACCTCACGCTCATCATTGTCAATGGTAAGCTCGTCTTTTTCATTTATTTCACATGTGCTAGATGGCGGTACATATCGCAAACCCACCCTTGATATGCTGACTGACTTAGACTTGTGCTAGTTAGTGGTCTCCAGACCACCAAGCTACCAGGTAAGTGATTGCCATTCCACCCAGAAGTCTGTCTCACTGATCTTAACAGAGCCAAAGCCGGAAGCAGACTCACATGGCCATTAATCAGAGACAGCCTTGCATTGACAGTCTTATATGTAATTCATATGCCAATAATGCTTACTTACATTGAAAAGTATGCAATTGTCTTTGACCGGCCTCATCACTCACGACGTCACCTGCATCTCCACCCTCACCCTCCTCATCCTCCTCATCCTCCACGAACTCTGCGCTCTTTGCGCTCTGATCTGTTGCCTTCGGACCCTTTGTGTGCCATTTCCGTGGCTTGTAGATTTGCTCACCACGAGCCTGGCGCTCCTCGTTCTTATTCTTGCGGTCTGCCACCTCATCCTCGGTGAGTTTCACCCATGAACATGTTGTGTCCATGAGGCTGTCGAGCAGCTTTATTAGATCCTCGTGGCGGCCAATTTTCCCAGGATTTTGCACATCACCAAGCGGATAGTTTTGGAGAGCAACAGTGTAAGTCTCCACGATTTTCTGCTCGTAATTATCGTAGTTCATCATAACCTTCTTTTTGCATGAAGGATTTGTCGTGGCAAGAATGATATCTGTGTGATGTCAGTGATGAACCATTCAACCATGCAGTGACGTACCGAGACCATCTTGGATATTCCAGCGACATAAGCTTACGAGTTTTGTCAATGAAAGCCGTTGACTGATTGTTGCGGTATTATCTACATTACAGTTGAGTACATTTGATGCTTCACCAGATACTTTGAACTGACCGAAATCTCCAACAACCCAAGACTCGAGCTTAAGTGTGAAACCTTTTGGCTCCATGCCAAGCACATCTTTGATGAATGAAGCAACCTTTGGCATATAAAAGAGCTTTGGCTCATGGTACTGCTCAACATCGCCACGGACAACAAGGTAGATCCCCTCAATGCCTGTTCGAGCTTGGATAGCGGTCCACTGTTCAACCATTTAGTGAGTATTTCATGGACTAAATAAATATCACCCCCATACTTCAGTCTGCATCGCATTGAATGTAGCATTGACATCTTTCTGTAGTACCTTAAGATTAGCGCGAGTTACTTTTACGCATGACTGGCAGAGTGTCTTGACATTATCCCAAAGACGGCCCTTCTCAGCCACCGTCAAGTGGAAATAACTCGATGTTAATTGTGCACGGTGTTCTGCGATGAACACTGGCAATTTCAAACGATCCCCCACTCCACGTCCTTTAACTGTAGGTCATGATATGTTCTTTTTTGCAGGTCATAAATATAAGTACCTTCATTGTACTTGTTCATTTTTTGCCTCACAAATGCATTCCAGGGATTTGCGCGACATTTGTTGAAAATACCCTTGCCCATGTGGAGTTGTTTGTGGGTCCACTTCAAGCTTCTGTGGACAAGTAAGTTATATTCATTTTTGGCGTGTTAAATTGGCTTACTGACCATGCTCTTGCGCAATGGCGTGTGCTTCCTCTTGATAGGCATCTTGTGCTGTTGTGAGCGCATTCATCAATTTCACGAATTTTTCATGGCGGGCAACCTTTTGGACCGTTGTCAGCTTCGCGCGGACATGCTTTGTTTTCGCTGTCGAACTGTTAACCATTATGACTTGGAGAAGTGAAGTTCAGATTAGTGAAGGTTGGGGTCACACAGGCAGGACATAGAAAATAATTTTGGCTGGTCTAGGGTTGGTTTAGCTTCGGCTGTTTTGCACATACAACATCAGATGTGGTCAAATAGATTACATTTTGAAATTTAACTGTGGTTCCGAACAACACCCCAAAATTTAACTACTGTCTATCTCTGTGGTTCTAAATAACACCCCAAAATTTAACTACTGTCTATCCCTTGATCCATGGTAGTTCTGAATAGCACCCACTCTGACAACGAACCCCTAGAATCATGTCAACACATGAAAATAACAGAAACACGAAACGAACATTTTGTATGACAACAATTGGTGGCTGAGTGACTGCAACAGCCTTGTATGGTGGTGGGGGCAATATAGAATCTTGAGTACCAACAGATGTGGACGAAATTAAGTGTGGTTGAGGAGGTACAGAATGGCCATGGTCCAGGCAGGAGGCAGTGTTGCTAAAATGAAGAGGGGACCGAATAACGTCACCATTTTGATCAGCATTGAGGCAAGTGGTGGCGCTGACATTGTGGTGGCGAGTGGTGGTGCATCCAACAATTGGATGCCGTCCAGAGGCCACAGTAGTACCCTGCACAGTCAAACTGTTCATCAGTAAGAATTAAAAAATAAATAACAATACTAACCTGAGCCCGAACCAATGTGGGCTCTGCTCCAATGTCAGAAATGTCAGAGTCAGACGAATCTGAAAGGTACATGGAGTCAGAGTCGGGAGAGAGATTGTTTGGAGGGTTCGAAGAAGTGCGAGTGTTATGTATAACACTCGCACTTTCAGTTTGTGGCACCGCTTGTTGCTGATGACAAGGAGCGCACTGATGGCGAAGAGTGGGCTAATGATGAGTAGCAGCTGTAGAAGTGGTGAGTGCAGGCTGCTGATGAGTGGTCGCTGCAGGTCTTGTGCGAAGACTGGTGTTGGCGTTGATGCTCTGAGAGCGAGAGATGGTGATGGTGCCCTGGGAGCGAGAGACGGTGTTGATACCTGCTACAGGTCTCATATGAGAACTGGTGTTAGCATTGCTCCGAGAGCAAGAGATGGTGTTGGGGGAGCGAGCAACAGTGTTGGGGGAGCGAGAGACAGTAGTGATACCACAAGAGCGAGAGTGAGGAACAGAGGTCGGCTGCGCAAGCAACCATGTGCCAAAGTCAGGACGGCTCAAAACTTCTTTGAGATTACTCTGAATAGGTGTAGTATCCTGACGGGTGGCCAGAGATTCAGGAGGTGGTGGAAATGGTAGCAAAAAGCGGCTGCCTTGCTGAAATATATTGTCTTCACTTGAAGCTGAAAAAAAGGTGGATCAATTGGCAATGAGCAACACAAATTAGAAACGCACCGGAGGTACAAGAAATGGTAGGTGTATTTTTCCAGCTACCATTGAAAACAGACGTACAAACCCTCTCTGCAATCCCAGAGGCAAAAACTTCCTCCAGTAAGTCCACAGTTTGAGCGATACTGGTGTGATTCAAGTATTGTTGTACTGTTTGCAATGCTGCAACCTTGCTCGATGTGATGAGGACTGCAGGCTGATCAAGACCACTTCCTGGTAGTATTCTGGCTGGTGCGGATGACATGTGTAGCTGTGCCATGGGTTTCTGGAAGACAAATTGTGCTTCCAGTGTTACAACAATAGATTTCTGAGGATTGAAAATGGTTCAGTAGAGTTTGCTAAAGTACAGGCTGGCAGGACATACATTTTGCTTGCCATGGCTGGCTAGATCAAGCCATTCAAGTTGCAGGCTCACGAGCATTTCCCTGGATATTGAGATTGAGTGTAGATTGAAGAAATTCAGCTTGAGTATAGACCATGATTGCAAGAGTGAGTTATAAGGTGGGCTGAGAATAAACAGCGGTGCTTACAATGTTATGGTCATTATTGCTATCACGAAACTTGGCCCCCTGTTGTTAATACATTCATCAATACATTCTAAGGGTAATCCTCTATCAGCTCATTCATTCAGTTTTATTGTAGCAATCACATCTGGGCTCCTTGATCACATCAAGGAGTCATTATTTGCTACCTCTACTGTGTGCGCTTAGTGTGATCCCACAAAGTCAATTAGTCTTCACATTCTAAAGCTCATTCATTCATTCAGCAGTAACAAATACAATAGATATAGTACTATGCAATATATGATTCCAAACGTGCAGCTTCATCACA
>Ga0310811_10011900_pt1 | contig 11291 bp, 8 predicted proteins | sample YCmetagenome_FD_207642 | JGI IMG/M metagenome (GOLD analysis project Ga0310811, IMG submission 207642) | Soil microbial communities from experimental microcosm in Duke University, North Carolina, United States - YC | ecosystem: Engineered > Artificial ecosystem > Soil microcosm > Unclassified ... | reverse complement strand
GAGTTTTACTTCAATGTCGTGAGATTGATAATCACCATCATCAGGAAGTTTGAATGTGCCTTTCTTTACTGGCACTTTAGGAATCCAGTATTCAAGAAATTTTTTCTCGCGGTCGCTGTAATAATCTTTTTCAAGTTTGCGGCGTAACGTACGTACTTCATCACGCGTAACTTTTATAATTCTGTAATTCAGATCTGTAAAATTGCGATAGCTAACCAGACTACGAAAAGGTTCATTCGGCAGGTTGTTCTCTTCTATGATAGCGCTAACGGATTTATTTCGAATATCTTCCTGAAGGTTCTCACACATAATGGCACCATCAGAATCTGGAAATCTCTTCTTCGCTTCTTCACAGATCTCATACGCTTTTTTCAAATCCCACTTATGATCATCTGATTGCAGCGGTTTATACAATGCCGCAGTTTCCACATAAACACCAGCTTTCTCTACAGTTACTTTTCCTACCACAGCATTAGCCATTACACGAGCCACTAATTGCTCAAGGGCTTACAGGTATAAGTCATTCTTATTTTGTAATGTGAGATTCGATTTTACAAAGTGAAGCCGTTGCAAGTCAACATCAACAAGTGCACCCGGGTCTTTATCATCCAGATGAAAACGAATCAGATCTTGTAAAATAACCAACGCATGAAACTTCATCGAGATCGTATCACGCGTTTCAATTTTCAGAGTTGCGAAAGCAGAAGCATCATTTAGATATTCGCCTTTATTTAATGTGAAAGCGTAAGATGGTCTTGTCAGGTCAGGTTCATCCTGCTGATAGAAATCAACAGCCCGGTGAGCGAGGAAATCATATAGTGTAGGGCGATACTGTTTTCCTAATTCGTTGCCTTTGTAAATAACAGGCTCGTAAACATCAACCTTCTCAGTTTTACTTTTCTCAACATCCTGCAGGCTTAGGTTATATTGAGTGAAAGTCTCCTTTACAATTTTGGCCAGGCTCCATGTTTCAATATCATTCTCGTCGGTATTAACAGTTTCGCTTCTGTTAGCAAATTCATAACGGTTGTTCTGATAGTATTGCCAGTACATCTCGCCCAGCATAGAGTGTAGTATTGGCTTTGTTGGAAAGGCTGCATGCTCAGCTTCTTCCTTTAATCTGTTCAGGTTTTTAACAAAACCATTTTCCTCTTTGTAGTCCGTAAACTTAAGCTGGTGGATAACAGCTTTCACTAACTGCCCGCTGTTCTTATCTGCTTTAGCATGAGCATAGATCTCGTTCACTGTTTTTAATGCCGATTCCGGAAGGCCTTTGCCTTCAAAATCACTTACTTCATTCCAGGCTTTTTCGTAGTTAAATGGATTCATGGTTGTTGTTGTTTTCTGTGCCTGCGTGCATTGCAAAAAAAGGAGGGCAAGCACCAGCATTGTAAGTTGCTTATTCATGGCAATTAGAATTATAAGTAATGTAAGTGGAATTCAATATTTCCCCAAAAGTCACAACATGAGATGATAATGCAACCTTTATTCCATACGAAAATCGTAAAATAATTATCGCTTGATAGATACCCTTGAGAATCAGTCTCTTTAAAGCAATAACATGGAATAAAATCGATGAGCATCGCATGAATGTGACAGTATAAAGGGCCCTCGAATCTCGCTGTCATGACAAGCTAATACCCTCTATAAAAATGCAAATCGATGATTCTGGATTCTGTTCCTTCTCCAATTAGAGTATGTCTGCGTGGAAAAAGAAAGCAGGAGATCTGGAAAAAATTTTATTCCGTGCAATGGATTGCGATGGCAAAATTCACCAAAACCTGTTTAGAAACCATTTAAAAATCAGAATATGATCTATGAAGCCATTGTTCTGTCACCAGCTTTTCATTACCTTAGGCTTAAGCTACCTAATAGTTTAACCTAAACTTATAACATTCTGGAAAGAGATGAGATAAAATCTTTACTGGATCGTATCGCATTAAGCGATCCGGAAGCCTTTGGCCAGGTCTTTAGGAAGTATTCAAACAAGATTTATATCTACGCCTTAAAACTCACCCGATCAAAAAGTCTTTCTGAAGAAATTGTTCAAGAAGTGTTTATCAAAATATGGGTGAACAGATCGTCATTAACATCCATCGATTATTTTCCATCATATCTCTACACCATTACCAAGAATCATACTTTTAATATTTTAAAACACATTTCTGTTGAAGTGAAATCGAAGGCGCAGTATCTGGATAAAAGCCTAGAGCTTCAACCCTCTTCTGTTCAATCAGAACATTACGATGATCTGAATCAAGCTGTAAACAAACTACCTCCTCAACAGCAGTTGGTTTATAAAATGTGCTATCACGAAGGTTTACGATATGATGAGGTAGCAGAAAAACTCCAGATCTCTCACCTGACAGTAAAAACTCACATGCAACAAGCCCTTCGCACTATACGAGGGTATTTCAAAAAACCTGTTCAACTGTAGTGCTGGGAGGATCAAGAAAATAATACCAATTTATTTTAATCCCGACTACTCCTTTTTTACTCCGTAGTTGTCTTAACCGTAATGTATTTTGAAATAATTGGATCTTAACTGATCCTGTTAAGCCTATATATTATGGAAAATTCACGTTTTAAAGTTCTGTTTCAACGCTATGTAGACGAAACATGCACTGAGAATGAATTGGAGGAATTGATGACTTTAATCAGCGAAAGCTCCAGCGATGCTGAATTAAAACTCTTGATGGATGAATTATGGTTGAACCTTCCACCAGAGAAACATCAACATCTTACTAATCTCCAGAGTGATACCATATTAAAAAATATTCTGCCAGAGTCAAATGAAGAAATAGCTGATATCAATGAACAATCTTCATTTCCATGGTTTAAACTGGCTGCTTCAATATTATTGTTAGCAGTAGCAACTGGGGCTTTCTATTATTACTATTCTAATAGGACAGTTTCTAATAAATCAATATCGCAATCAGATGTTGATCTCTCCTCTCCAATTGAGCATCAGTATATCAAGTTACCAGATGGAAGTACCGTCGTTTTGAATAACAATAGTACACTTGACTATGCTGAATCATTTGATGACAAGCCAACAAGAAGTGTAACATTACATGGTGAGGGGTACTTTGACATCAAGCGTGATGCATCAAAGCCTTTTATCGTCAATACAAATAATCTTAAAACAACCGTACTCGGTACTGCTTTTAACATCAAAGCCTACAGTACTGATCATAACATCACAGTAACGGTAATTCGAGGAAAAGTTAAAGTTGAGAATGAAAAAGCCATCATTGGAATCATTACACCTAATGAACAAATCATTTTCGATACTGAAAAATCGAAAGGCCTTCAACAAATTGTAAACAGCAAAGAATCCGTAGCATGGACGGAGCATGATTTGTTCTTTGACAACATTACAGTAGAAGAAGCTGCGCTGAAGTTAAAAGAGCGGTTCAAGGTAATCATCAACATTGAAAATGATAAGATCAAGAATTGTCGCTTTACGGCCACGTTTGTCAGAGGTGAGAATCTCGATCAGATATTAAGTGTGCTCTGTGAATTTAATAATGCTCAGTATACGCGTGATGATAAAGGTAACATAGTTATTAAAGGCCATGGATGTTAAAATGAACTAGTCAAAATATCACAACCTAATAAACCTGATTCTAAACCTATAAACCCTTATGAGATAAAAGTTAAAGTATAAACTATAACAAAAAGAGTTCTCTGCCCAAGGGGCAGAGAAACTCAGAATGTTCTGTTAACGACTGCAATCGTGTAACAGAGCTGTTTTAAATAACTCGACATCACTTAAAACCTTTAAAAATATGAATTTTTCTACAAAAGAAGTAGAAGCCAGGCAGGCCTTTGCCATTGAAGCAGGTCCTGTCAAGAAAACTACGGATTCCCGAAAATTATTAGTTAGACAGATTATGCGCATTGGAGTTTTAGTGGTCTCAATACTTTCTGCAACACTACAGGTTATCTCTGGAACACCTGGTAATGGACAGAATGCTGAGAAAACTAAAATCAGTCTTGAAATCAAGGATAAATCATTAAAGTCAGCCCTTAAGAAACTTGAGAAGTCTTCACACTTCAGGTTCGTCTATCGCGATGAAGAGATTAAGAAGATTGAGAATCGTAATATTCCGGATGATGTCTTTACAGTGGCCGAAGTTTTAAATCAGCTTTTACTTGGCACGCCATTTACCTATCGGGAAATCAATAGAAATATTCTGATTGTAAGACGTGAAGCTGATTCAATGAGCAATGCCAATAGAAGTATTGACAACAAAATAGTTACCGGAAAGGTTATTGATAAAGATGGAGCACCAGTGGTAGGCGTTTCGGTTACTGTGAAAGGTACTGCTAATGGCACCGTAACGGATGCTGATGGTAAGTTCTCTGTTGACGTTCCTGAATCGGCTTCTACACTGGTATTCTCATTTATTGGTTTTGTAACACAGGAATTTAATCTACCCACAGCAGGAGATATTGTTATCATTCTTGAAGAAAGTACAAGCACACTTGAAGAAGTTGTTGTTACTGTTGGACGTGGCGCCCAACGAACTTTTACTGACACTCCCCTGCCCGTTGATAACTTTACCAATAAAGACTTAACAACTACAGGTCAGTTTACATTTGATAAAGCACTACAATACCGAGTGCCTTCGTTCAATACAGTCAACACTCCTGTAAATGATGCTTCAACATTATTAGATCCATACGAAATAAGAAACCTAGGTCCAAGTCGTTTGTTGGTATTGATTAATGGAAAAAGAAAAAATTTAAGTTCACTGTTATATGTTCAGTTTGCACCTGGAAGAGGTGAAACTGGTGCTGATCTTTCAGGCATTCCTACCAATGCTGTGAAGCGTGTTGAAATTCTGCGCGATGGTGCCTCAGCTCAATATGGATCTGATGCCATTGCAGGTGTTATGAATATTATCTTAAAAGATAAATTTGAATACTCTGAGCTTAACGTTACCAGTGGTGTAACAAGCAAAGGCGATGGAGCAAGTTATGGTATGTCATTCAACAGTGGAAGCAACTTTGCCAGGAATGGATTTATCAATTATACTATTGGTGTGAACCAGCAGGATAATGCAATACGCTCTGGCAAAATTGATGTGAATACTGAGATCGCTACATTTGGTTCTTACTCTGGCGAAGGATCTGCTTCTGATCCTGCAAATAAAAACATCGTAGACTTTTTGAAGATTAATCCTACAGGCGGAAATCTAAATGGAACGGGTGCAACATCTGCAGCAAAATTCGAATATAATTTAGGAATACCAGTAGGTGACCATGGGCAATTTTACAGTAATGCGGCTTATGTATTCAAAAAGGTAATAAGTAACGCTAACTATCGCGTACCTTATTGGAAAGTTGACTATGGACTGTTACACGTTACTGATCCGAATGGTATAAATTATACAGGCGATAACACAACTAATTCAGCGGGCGTTGAAATCTACAAAGGGTATATGGGTTATATGCCAACCTTCGAAGGTGACTTAAAAGATTATAACGCTACGTTCGGTTATAAAAATGAAACTAATGGTTGGGTTACCGATGTAAGCATTACAACAGGCGGAAATCAGCAACTATACACGGTTAATAACACTGTAAATCATTCTTTGATGGCAAAGAGTCCAACGTCATATAAGCCCGGTGGATTTAAGTTTAGCCATATTGTTGGAAACTTCGATGCGAGCAAAGCACTAAGACATAACTTTACTATTGCATTAGGGAGTGAAGTGCGCAGTGAAACATACCAGATTATTGCAGGCGACACAGCATCATATTATGGACAAGGCTCTAACTCCTTCCCTGGTATCCGTGCAGAGAATGCCAGAACAAACAGCCGCTACAACCTGGGTGGATACCTTGATGCAACATGGGACATTACTAAAAACTTTCTTATTGCTGGAACAGCAAGAGCTGAAAAATACAGTGACTTTGGAAACGCTCATGTTGGTAAAGTGTCAACACGTTTAAAATTGGCTGATGATAAAATAGTTTTGAGAGGATCATTATCGACAGGGTTCAGAGCTCCAACACTCCATCAAATCTACGCACAATCAACTCAGGCAAGTTTCGCTGGTGGTACTATTGTGCTTTCTGGTTTGTTTAACAATGGTAGTAAAGAAGCTTATGCGTTGGGCGTACCAAAATTAAAGGCTGAGAAATCTGTAAACTTCACAGTGGGTTCTGGTCTTAACCTCAATAAAAATCTCAGCATTACTGTTGATTATTACAACATCACCATCAGCGACAGAATTGTATACAGTTCTTCCATCACAACAGATGACAGGTTGCTAGCAACGCCTACAACAGATTTAGGCAGAATTCTTAAAGGATCAGCTACAGGAGCTGGCAACGCAGATTTAGCAAGTGTTCAGTTTTTCATAAATGGCATCAAGACAAGAACACAGGGTTTGGATGTTGTTGCCAGTTATAAAAATCTTGAATTAGGAACAGGAAGACTTGGCTTTAATCTAGCTGGTAACTTTACATTATCTAATGAAATCATAGGAACGCCAAACGATCCTAAAGCAATAAAAGATGCCAAAGCAACAATTCTCAATGCTCAGGTTAAATCTCTTTTAGTTGAAGGTCGTCCCAAATACAAAGGAATTTTTGGTATTGATTATAGTCTGGGTAAACTCAATATTGTAGTGAACAATACCTTATTTGGCCCTACAGCATTTCAGGATATAGATAACGGCACAAGTTATAATGGATTTAAAAGTTTAGGAATCGATTTTAGTTCTTCTATTTCAGATACTCTTAAGTTAGGTAATAGTGTAATGAATGATATCAGGCAGAAATTTTCTCCAGGTTTAGTGACCGATTTAAACATAGGTTACGCCTTTACTAAGAATATTTCTGTATCATTTACTGTAAATAACATATTTAACGTTCTTCCGTCTTGGAAGCTTGAGGCGTTAAATGCTGATGGCAAACTAGTTTTAGATAATGCTGAATCCAAACACTTACTTGAAGGCTTCCTTGAATTCAGTGGTCGTTATCGCATACTAGGTTACAATGGTTCTCAATTCAGTCAGCTTGGCACTATGTTTATGGGACAAGTTACTTTCAAATTTTAAATAGAATAATTACTTAAAATTTTTAGAGGCTGTCATGTGTATTGACAGCCTCTTTTTATTTATTGTGCTGGTACTGTTATCTATTATGATCTTGTCAGAGTTGAATTGTCCGTTCTATGTTTATCTGTTCTAAAAAAGATTCATCGTGTGATACAACAATTAATGTTCCTCGGTATTCATTAATAGCTGCTGTCAGAATTTCTACGTTTTGAATATCCAAGTTATTTGTTGGTTCATCCAAAATAATGATGTCAGGCGATTGGTTGCTAATCGTCAAACAACAAATCATTAAACGCATTTTTTCTCCTCCACTCAAAGCACTACATGGCTTATCCCAACTTTCTTTTGTAAATAAAAAACGATTAAGTCTGATTTTTACTTCGTGTTCCTGTAATGCAGAAGTGTTGAATTGTTGAGCCTGTTCATAAACCTTGAATTGATTATCGATAAGTGAATAGTCTTGATCAATGTAAACCGATTTATTTTCTGCTCGATAAACACTTCCAGTTTCTGGTGCTAATTCACCTAAGATTATTTTTATCAAAGTAGTTTTACCTGAACCATTCAAACCTTTTAATGCAATACGTTCGCCACTTGTTATTTGGAAATTCAGGTTCTGCTGCCAAAGCAACTGACTGTTGTAACCAAAATTGATGTTCGTTGCAGTAAACAGTATTTTTCCTTTGTGTAAAGATGAACTGTCAAAGCCGAACTTCATCTTGTCTATGTCGGGTAAAGCCGAACGTAATTCATGCAATTCCTGTGAAATGCCATCAATTTTTTCAGCATGAACACTTTTTATTTTTGATGTGCTATTTTCAGCATTGTTCCTTAGTGTATTCATCATTATCCGGGCAACACCTGCTTTCTCTTGCTTCTTTTTTCCACGGGCATCTAATCTCTGTTGCCGCTCTAAAGTTTCACGTTCTTTCTCACGGGCTTTTCGAAGCGCTTTTTCCTTGCTTTGCAAATCCTGATTTAAAGCATTGCTCTCTATCCGTTTTTGTTCTGCATAAAAATTATAGTTGCCACTATAAATTTTAATGCCATGTTTACCCAATTCACAAACTGTATCTAAAAGGTTCAATAATTTCCTGTCGTGACTCACCACAATCAAAGTGCTTGATGTAGATTGAATAAAGCTATACAGTAGTTGTCTGGCTTCAACATCTAAATGATTACTGGGTTCGTCAAGCAAAATAAGTTCAGGCTCATGAATAGAAATGCCTGCGAGAAAAACTTTTGTTTTTTGTCCACCGCTTAGTGTTTCTATTTTTTGCGTTAAATCCAGGTCTGATAATTGCCAAAGATTTAGAGCGTCATTGCATCGGTCTTCAATAGTCCAGTCATCGTCAAGCAAGATCAGATTTTCTTCTGTTACATTGCTGTTTAATATTTCTTTGAATGCATTGAGTTTGTCTTCAACCTTTAATGCCTGTGCAATTGTCAAATGATTATACTGTCCGAAAATTTGTGGCACATAATAGGCTTTAGAAACCACATCCAGTGATCCGCCTGAAGGGTATAAATCCTTTGCAATTATTTTCAGCAAAGTAGATTTTCCTGAACCATTATTACTGATTAAAGCTATTTTGTTGTGATGATTTACTGTTAGATTGATATTATCAAACAACAGATTTTTACTGGGATGTGTATATGAAATATCCTGTAGACTAAGCATAATTTCTTTCTTTAAAGATTAATGAAATAGACAAACCGCGTTGTGGTTCATCTTCTTTAAATGTCTGAAAGAAATTATTTTACACCTGTCCTTTAATTTTTAGTCCCGCAAATATACGATTTTTTCTATTCCCGCTATCTTGTGAGTATCACATTGCTGTTGTGGTCAGCATTCAGTTAGTTTGAACAACTACATTTTTGGCCAGAGTCTTAAACCGAACTCCGTTTTTTTGTTCAACGGTAATTGTAATATGACCTGTTTTACTTGTATTGATATCCCTCACGGTGCCGGATTTTCCAATATGAGTTCCTCCAATAACCTGGCACTGGTCTCCATCATTTAGTTTTTCTGATTTTTTGGTCTTCATATTATTCAATTTAGTATTGAATCACCATTTTGTCAATTGTCGTAGTGTTCTTTTACTGTTATAATTTTATTTAGCTCAACTTAATAGCACATAACAAAGATTCATAACTATTCCGAGCATCATTGGAAGGACTTGGAGTATATGTTCTTGCTGATAACTTCCAGACTCCATACTTTCTTGTCCATGTATGAGCATAGTTTCTCCGGGCAACAGCTTCCAACTCTCCATTTGCTTTAAGTTGTTGAAACGATTCATAGCCAGAGGTATAAACGATATTACCCATTGTACTGAAACTCTCTACAAACCGACTCAAATAAGCATAATATGGAAGTGGGTTTTTACCATTCATCAATATTTTGGTCGATGAGTCATCTAACGTAAAATCTCTTGCCCAAATATTTTTGAGTATTGAGGTGTCTCGCTTAAGTAATGCTTTGCATTCAAGAGCCTCTGCATCTAGAATTTCATTTTCAATTGGAGATAGTTGAAAGCTGTACGTTGTAAAGGTAATGTTGTCCTTAACAATCAATTTCTTTTGCTTTTCGGTTCTATTAGAAAACATGCTGCCATGTTCCCTATTTACCTTTTTCACATACGCACTATCAGTATTTGTGGTTTGACTGTAAGAATAAGTGCACAAAAACAAAACAAATACTGAAGGCAATAATTTCATATGGAAGACAGTTAGTTGGAGGTGAACATTACTAAGAATAATTTTGATTTTTTTTTTGAGCTTTCACTTCTCAAATTACGATCTATTACGAACTTACAGAAAAATCCCAAGAATTAATCTCAATTTTTATCCTCATGAGTAAGCGATATCTTTTTGGTATAGGAGTATGTGTCGTCACATTTTTCACATCGTGCACAGGTTCAAAGACTATTACTCACACTTTGCCAGAAGGGCAGTCTACCTATTGTTCGCCCACTGTCTCCTATTCTCACAGAGTCATGAATCGGCCAGTTTCAAACTTCGATTCTTTAAGCAACGCCCATCCTATACTTAATAGTTATTTATCGGAGCACGATCGCATCATGGCGAACGCACTAGGTATTACATCGGCCATTGCTCAGTTGGCAACGATGCGATCAGATACGACAGTCGTTGGACATCAGCAGTACGCAAAACTTACCATCGAAATTCAGAACCGCCTTTTGCTCGCTGCTTCAGAGATTGACGGAATTGCCGCTGAACTGGATTGTGAAGGAGAACGCGCCGAACAACTAGCTCATTATCTCGATAACCTCAACAACAAACGCAGCATTCGTTTAACGGCGGCTTCCATTATTATTGGTGCTGCTATCACTATAGCAACAGCTGCTGTGAGTACCTCGGATACTCAAAATGCCATCGGCATAAGTGGCGGACTTGTTACAGCAGTTTTGGGTGCTTTGATACTAAATCCTGCTGGTAAAAAGATAAGCATTGATTATTCACACCGAAATATATTGCATGATATATGGTTCGCTCCCACTTCATCTGATATATATACTCCGTTTGTATGGTATGTTCTGAATGAAAAGAAATTCAGCAACAGTTACCAGGTAGCCTTAACACAAAGCATCCGGACGCGCTGGACGAATTTTGAATTTGACAATGCGATGGACGCAAGTAAGGAAGAACTTTTCTTCGGTCACGGCGGAATTTATACTGCTGAAGATCTTCATACACGCGCGGCTTTTCTGAACCAGTTGCAGTCGACTATTCGGTCTATTCACCAGGACATGCAAAGTCTGCATGCTTCTATCGGTAACCTTTATAAAATCCAGGATTAAGACTACCCTTCCTTCTTTTTGTCCCTTCCTAAAATACCTTTTATACGTTCACAAAATTTTTTATTCCTTAGTTCTGGATGCTTCGCTCTCAAACTAGAACTGGTAATATCCAGATCTATAATTGCTCCGACAGTGATCGTTGCCTGCCAACTATTAAACCCTGAAATTTCTCCAAGACCAAAATTCGTTTCAGTTATTTTTCCATAAAAATTTCCAACCTCTAGCTTAAAGCCTGCTGAAGGAAGACTTTTAAAATGGAGCTGTTCAGTTCCAATAAATTCTTTCCTTAATGGCTTATTATTTTGCAATCGATAATCGCCACCAAGTACTCGATTTTCATATCCACCAAACCACATAAGGTTGATGTTTTGATCACTATTTTTATTTAACG
>Ga0310811_10011899_pt1 | contig 11291 bp, 8 predicted proteins | sample YCmetagenome_FD_207642 | JGI IMG/M metagenome (GOLD analysis project Ga0310811, IMG submission 207642) | Soil microbial communities from experimental microcosm in Duke University, North Carolina, United States - YC | ecosystem: Engineered > Artificial ecosystem > Soil microcosm > Unclassified ... | reverse complement strand
ACTATGCAGGGCAACCGCCGGGCTCACTCGGGTTGACCGGATTGAGCTGACTAGTACGAGATCTCGTCTAGTACGAGATCTCCGTATCAGATCAGGCGTCGATCTTCACTCGGTCGCGGGACACGCCCTCGTCCGCGCCGACTCGCACGCTGTCGTTGACGCCCTGCGTGACTGCGACGCTCTGGACGCCGCTGTTCTTGGCGGCCCTGGCGCGGATCAGGATCGTGCCGATCCGGGTGCTGACCTCGCACAGCACCATCAGGATCATGCCGCTGACCCATGCCTGGGCCGACGTGATGTGGTGCTGCTCGCTGAACCGCACGAGCGTCGGGCCGCCGCTGTTCTCGGTCCAGATGGCGAAGGCGAGGCGCGAACCCATGCCGAGGACCCACAGGCTTCCGGCCGCGAACCCGGCGCGGACGAAGGTCTTGCCGCGGTCGATCCGCACGCGTGTGGTCAGCCCGCCACCGACGCCGAGGAGTATGCCGACGGCGGCGAACGCGCCGATCAGCAGGAGGTCGTTGCCGCCGGTCGGGATCGGGTCGAGGTACTTGTACGCGACGAAGCCCACGATGCCGATCGGCACCGCCAGGAATATGACGTCGATGCGACTCCAGCGGATCTGCCGGAAGACGACGAGAACGAGGGCGATATCGAGGATCCAGTCCGTGGTGGTCATGCTTCGACTATCCCCGTGACCTCGATCGATGTGATCCACCCGGGGATCGAGATGCGGTTGGACAGCGGTTGGATCGTGGTTGGACCGCGGGTGGAGACTCGGGTGGAGACCGAGTTGGAGAGCGGCGGCGTAGCTCGAAGCGTTGCAGTGACCCGGCTCTCCACACACGTTTCCACGCGTTACACGTTCTCCACCCGCTGCGCACCTCGCCCGGAACCCGCCGCACCGCCCACTGCACCGGCGACCGCCTCCGCGAGCCGGGGCATCTCCTCGGGCCGCAGCGCCGCGACCGTCACGCGGACACCCGGGCCGCTGCGGATCCGGAACCACGAGCCGGGGGCTACCGCCCAGCCCCTGGCCAGCAGCCCCGTCGCCGCGGCGGCCTCGTCGCGCACCGGAATCCACACGTTCAGCCCAGAAGCCCCGTGGGCCTCGATCCCGTGCCGGGCCAGTTCGTCGATCAGTGCCGATCGGTTCTCCGCGTACACCTTCGACGCCTTCGCCAGCACTGCGTCGTTCTTCGGCTCCGCCAAGGCAGTCGCCCACAACTCCTGCATCACGCCTGGCACGCGCCGCGACGTGTGCTTGAGGTGGCCGGCGATGCGATCGACCGTATCCGCGTCTCCGACCAAAGCCGCTATACGCAGGTCTGGGCCATACGCCTTCGATGCCGAGTACAGATAAGCCCACTGCGTCGTTACTCCGCTCAACACCTGTGGGGCGCCCTCCGTGAGGTCCGCGCCGTGGTCGTCATCGATGGTGAGGACATCTGGATACTCGGTGAGCACTGAACGCAGCAAGGCCGCGCGACGCGGTGATACGACTGCTCCATATGGGTTCTGCGCTCGAGTCGTGACGACGATTGCCCTCGCGCCCGCGATCAACGCCGCACGCAAGTCGTCCGGATTCGGCCCCTCGTCGTCCACGCGCATAGGCTGAACGCTCAAGCCGCGCGAGGCGAGGAGGTCCAGCAGGTTCCCCCAACCTGGATCCTCGACCGCGACCTTGTCACCCGGGCGCGTATGCGTGGCAAGCAGCCGGTCGATACCGTCGAGCACGCCGAAAACAGGCAGCACGCTCGCCTGCTCGATCAGCTCAGCAGTCTGAGCCGTGCCGACACCGCCTGACACCGCTTTACCTCCCGACGCCGCCGTTCCACCGCCCCACGTCACCCCGCCGCTCGGCGCTCCGAAGTTTCGCGCCATCCGCCGGCGCAGTTCCGTCTCCAGCACCGGCTCCGCCGACGAGTGCCAGTAGCGCGACGCATCGATCCGCTGCGGGGGCGTCAGTTCCGGAAGCAACCCCGCGTTCGGCTCCCCGAGGGTCAGGTCCCGCACTCCCTCGGGCAGGGTGTACGAACGCTGCCGCGCACTCGTCCCCGGACGCTCGCGCACCCGGGTGCCCGCACGCCCTCGGGTCTCCACCGTGCCCCGGTCGCGCAGCGCGCGGTAGGCCGCCGCCACTGTGTTGGGGTTCACGCCGAGCAGCTCGGCGAGCTCGCGCACCGGCGGGAGCGAAGCACCGGGCACGAGCAGGCCGGCCGTCACAGCGGCCTCGACACCGGAGGCGATTTCGCTTGCGCCCGCTCCGGCCAGCTTGTAGCGTTTCCACCAGGGAGTTTGTTCTGACACAATCAGCATTATGTACTAGGACACAACCATGACGCAAGCCTACGCCCCGACCGACCTGACCACGCTGACCCGGCACCGCGAGCGCGGCGGCTACGACCGGGCCGCCGTCCACGCCGTCCTCGACGAGGCCCTGCACTGCGACGTGGCCTTCATACGGGACGGCCGGCCGGTGTGCCTGCCTACCATGCTGGCGCGCGGCGGCGAGACCATATACGTGCACGGATCCACCGGCGGCCGCTTCGCGCTGCTCGACGGCGAGCCGATCTGCGTCACTGTCACGCTGCTCGATTCGCTCGTCCTGGCCCGATCCTGGTTCAACCACTCGGTCGGGCACCGCAGCGTGGTCGCCCACGGCGCCGCGCGGGTGGTCACCGACCCGGACGAACGGCTCGCGGCCATGCGGGCCCTGATCGAGAAGGTGTACCCGGGGCGCTCCGCCGAATCCCGCCCGCCGTCGGCGAAGGAACACGCGGCGACGGCCGTGATCGCGCTCGACCTCGAAACCGTCTCGCTCAAGAGCCGCGGAGGCGAGGTCTGCGACGAGGACTTCGACCTCGACGGACCGTTCTGGGCCGGCACCGTTCCGATCAGCCTGCAGCGCGGAGCGGTGCGCAGCGCGCCGGACGTCCCGGCGGGGGTCGCGGTGCCGTCCGCGCTCGATTGCGGCGGCATTGGCTGACCGGCCTGCGCGCGACTGCCCGCTCCGAGTGCCGGGAGCACTCGAAGCGGGCAGTTGTTCGTCTGATGAATATGCCGGACGCCACCACGTCCGCGCGGGGGCTCAGCCCTGGTTGAAGAAGCCCGGGTCCTGCGACGGGTTGTGCGCGCCGTCCACGATCTCGAGGCCGGCCGGGGTCAGCAGGAACACCCGGGCCGCGACACGCTCTATTCCGCCGCGCAGTGAGAAGATCAGGCCCGAGGCGAAGTCGACGATGCGCTTGGCGTCGGATTCCTCTAGGTCGGCGAGGTTCATGATGACGGGAACGCCGGCCCTGAAGTATTCGCCGATCACCTTGGCGTCGGTGAAACTGTGCGGCCGGACGGTGGCGATCCGCTGGCCGATTCCGGCAGCTTCCTCCCCCTCCCCGTACCACCGCTCGCCGTCATCGACCGGAACCAGATGCGGGGCCACGGCCCTGCGGCTCGAAACCATCGAACGCCTCCTCTCTCCACTGCGGACCCGCACTACGACGGGTAGCACAATTCACTCAATCGAGTGTCACGGCCTAACGCTACCGTTTTTCTCCGGTGTGCGGATCCCGACGCGCCGCTGGGCCCCCGCACGGCGGAGGCGCCCAGGTGGGCGTGACGGACCCTCACGGAAGGCCGCGACGTTGACAGGACTGGTACCCAGGCCGCCGCGCGGCACACATGCAAACAACAGGATGTCGTTTGAGCAGCGAAGATTTTTTGATTACCGGTCATCCGACGTCCCGTCAGCCGCACTCGGGATGATTGTGCGTTCCCCATAAAGAAGGACGATACGAAAAGATCCGTACCCCCGGACGGCACCCGTCGTTTCTCCTGGCGTGGCCCGAGACGGATCGGATGCGAACTGGATCCGGGCTCGGCACGGCCACTGCCCTGTCACGCATGCCGCGGCCGCGAGGCCGCGACAAGGAGGACTGTCATGAACGTCAAGAAGATCGCCGCGCTGACCGGCGCGACCGGCGCCCTCGTGGTCGCCGGCGCCGGCGCCGCCATGGCCGACACCGCCGCGCACGGCTTCGCCGCCCACTCCCCCGGCGTGGTGTCCGGCAACAATGTCCAGGCGCCGATCCATGTTCCGGTGAACGTGACCGGCAACAGCATCTCGGTCATCGGGCTGCTGGATTCCGCGTTCGGCAACCAGAGCTGGAACTAAGCTTCCGCTCCCGTCCGCGCGGCCTGCCGGCACGGCCGGCCGTGTGACGGCACGCGTCACTCACCGGGCCCGGCCGCCGTACCTGAAGGTACGCGACCGGGCCCCGGCGCTCGGACGCACGAGAAATCCGATGGTTGTATGGAGAATCGTTAAATCACCCTTCTGCGCGATTCTTATGATCGCAAGTAACTCCGATCTTCATACCTCGTTGCTGTCCTATGGAAGTGCGGTCACGAGAACAGGTCGGACGACCGCCCGTACGATCAACACAGGGGTTTTCATGCATCACTCGACGAAGCGGCGCGTCCTCGGTATGACCACCGGCGGCCTGCTGGTCGGCGGCCTCGGCATGGGCATCGCGCAGGCCGACACGGCGGCGAACGGCGCGACCGCGCACTCGCCCGGGCTGCTGTCCGGCAACCTGATCCAGATCCCGGTCAACGCACCGGTGAACGTGTGCGGCAACAGCATCTCGGTCGTCGGCATCCTCGACTCGGCGACCGGCAACAGTTGCGCCGACAAGGACTCGAACGGCGCCGCGGCCGACGGCGGCGCCACGAACTCGCCCGGGGTCGGCTCGGGCAATTTGATCCAGGTCCCGGTCGACGCGCCGATCAACCTCTGCGGCGACTCCGTGAACGGCGTGGGCGTGGGCGACACCGCCAGGGACGACTCCTGCTCGAACGGTAGCCACCGAGGCTCCGGCTCCGCCGGCAGCAGCGCGAACGGCGGATCGGGCAACTCCCCCGGGATCGGCTCCGGCAACACGATCCAGTTGCCGGTGACCGCGCCGGTGAACGTGTGCGGAGACTCGGTGAGCGTGATCGGCATCGGTGACACGGCCGCGGGCAACTCCTGCTCCAACGGCCCGGCCACCCCGACGCCGTGCGACTGCCAGCCGACCCGGCCGGTCACACCGCCGGCCACCCCCTCCGCCCCGAGGCCCCCGGCTCCGCCGCACCACGTGACCGGCAGCGGCCGGCTCGCGGAGACCGGCTCCGGTGCGGCCGGGCTGGCCACGCCGCTCGGCGCGGGCGTGCTCGGTGGCGGCGGCCTGCTGCTGCGCAGGCGGATGCCCTCCCTGCAGCACCTGACCGGCGGGCGCAAGAACTGAATCGCCGCCTCGGGCGGCAGAGGTAGCGGTGCCGGCACCGCGGTGGATGGACCGAAAACGCGATGGGTTCGCGTTTTCGGTCCATCCATTTTCCCGGAAGGCCGCCTTTGTCGGAGGCGACGTGCACCATGGGGACATGGATGAATTCGCCGAGCCGACACGACGCTGGTTGAGCGGTGCGTTCGCGCAGCCCACGCCCGCGCAGCTCGGCGCGTGGCGGGAGATCCAGGCCGGGCACAACGCCCTCGTCGTCGCGCCGACCGGGTCGGGCAAGACCCTCGCCGCGTTCCTCGCCGCGCTCGACCGGCTGGCCTTCGGGCCGCCGCCGGAGGACCCGAAGCTGCGCTGCCGGGTGCTGTACGTCTCCCCGCTCAAGGCGCTCGGCGTGGACGTCGAGCGGAACCTGCGCGCCCCGCTGACCGGGCTGCGGCAGGAGGCGGTGCGCGCCGGCTTGCCGGAGCCCGAGGTCAGGGTCGCGGTGCGCACCGGGGACACGCCCGCGGACGAGCGCCGCCGCTTCGGCACCCGGCCGCCGGACATCCTCATCACCACTCCCGAGTCGCTGTTCCTGCTGCTGACCTCGAAGGCGGCGGAGGCGCTGGGGGGCATCGAGACGGTGATCGTGGACGAGGTGCACGCGATCGCGGGGACCAAGCGCGGGGCGCATCTGGCGCTCAGCCTGGAGCGCCTCGACCTGCTGTTGAAGCAGCCTGCGCAGCGGATCGGCCTGTCCGCGACGGTGCGCCCGCCGGAGGAGGTCGCGAACTGGCTCTGCGGGACCCGTCCGGCCGTGGTGGTCGCGCCGCCCTCGGCGAAGACCTTCGACCTGCAGGTGGTCGTTCCGGTCGAGGACATGGCCGAGATCGCGGCGCTGGACGAGGAGGCGACCCCGGCCGAGGAGCGGGGCCGCAGCCGCTCGTCGATCTGGCCGCATGTGGAGCAGCGGGTCGCCGCGTTGATCGAGCAGCACACGTCCACCCTGGTGTTCGCCAACTCGCGGCGGCTGGCCGAGCGGCTGTGCAACCGGCTCAACGAGATCCGGTGGGCCGAGCTGCATCCGCCGGAGGAGCTGGAGGCCGAACAGGCCCCGGGCCGATCCTCGGGCGGGGGCGCCGCGCGGCGTCCTCCGGCGGAGCTGATGGGCGAGGCCGGCCAGGTGCAGGGCGTGCCGCCGCTGCTGGCCCGGGCGCACCACGGCTCGGTGTCCAAGGAGCAGCGGGCCGAGGTGGAGGAGGCGCTCAAGGCAGGGCGGCTTCCGGCGGTGGTGGCGACCTCCAGTCTCGAGCTCGGCATCGACATGGGCGCGGTGGACCTGGTCGTGCAGGTCGAGTCGCCGCCCTCGGTCGCCTCCGGGCTGCAGCGGGTGGGCCGCGCCGGACACCAGGTGGGCGCGGTCAGCCGCGGCGTGATCTTCCCGAAGTTCCGCGGCGACCTGTTGCAGGCCGCGGTGGTGGCCGAGCGGATGCGCGAGGGCCGGATCGAGTCGGTGCACGCGGTGCGCAACCCGCTGGACGTGCTGGCCCAGCAGGTGGTCGCCATGGTCGCGGTGCAGCCGTGGCAGACGGCCGAACTGCTCGCGGCGGTGCGGCGGGCCGCGCCGTTCGCCACGCTGGCCGAGCCGGTGTTCGAGGCGGTGCTCGACATGCTGGCCGGGCGTTATCCCAGCGACGAGTTCGCCGAGCTGCGGCCGCGGCTGGTGTGGGACCGCCAGGCGGGCCGGGTGGAGGCGCGGCCCGGCGCGCAGCGGCTCGCGGTCACCTCCGGCGGGACGATCCCGGACCGCGGGCTCTACGGGGTCTTCCTGGTGGGGGATCAGAAGCAGGCCAGACGGGTCGGCGAGCTCGACGAGGAGATGGTCTACGAGTCGCGGGTGGGCGACGTGTTCACCCTCGGCACGAGTTCGTGGCGGATCGAGGAGATCACGCACGACCGGGTGCTGGTCTCCCCGGCGCCGGGTCAGCCGGGTCGGCTGCCTTTCTGGCACGGGGACGCGCTGGGCCGGCCTCTGGAGCTCGGCCGCGCGCTCGGCGCGTTCACCCGCGAACTCGGCGGCCTCGACCCCGAGCCGGCGCACGAGCGGCTGCGCGAGGCGGGTCTGGACGACTGGGCGGCCGGGAACCTGCTGGCCTATCTCCGGGAGCAGCGGGAGGCGACCGGGCTGGTGCCGGACGACCGGACCATCGTGGTCGAGCGGTTCCACGACGAGCTCGGCGACTGGCGGCTGGTCGTCCACTCCCCCTTCGGCGCGCAGGTGCACGCGCCGTGGGCGCTGGCGATCGGCGCGCGGCTGCGGGCGATCCACGGCATGGACGCGCAGGTGATGCACGCGGACGACGGCATCGTGCTGCGCGTCCCGGACGCGGACTGGGAGGAGGACGCCGTCACCGTGCGGCCGGAGGCCGAGCTCGCCCGCTTCGCCGCCGAGGAGATCGAGCAACTGGTGACGGACGAGGTGGGCGGCTCGGCCCTGTTCGCCTCGCGGTTCCGCGAGTGCGCTGGCCGGGCGTTGCTGCTGCCGCGCCGACGGCCCGGGGCGCGGGTGCCGCTCTGGCAGCAGCGGCAGCGGGCCGCACATCTGCTGTCCGTGGCGAGCAAGTACGCGTCGTTCCCGATCGTGCTCGAGACGGTGCGCGAGTGCCTGCAGGACGTGTTCGACCTGCCTGGGCTGGTCGAGCTGCTCGGCGACATCGAGGCGCGGCGGGTCCGCATCGTCGAGGTCGAGACGCACTCGCCCTCCCCGTTCGCGAAGTCGCTGCTGTTCGGGTACATCGCGCAGTTCATGTACGAGGGCGACTCGCCGCTGGCCGAGCGGCGGGCGGCGGCGCTCGCCGTGGACCCGTCGCTGCTGGCGGAGCTGCTCGGCCAGCCCGAGCTGCGCGACCTGTTCGACAACGAGGTCATCGACCAGCTCGAGGCCGAACTGCAGCACCTGTCCCCGGATCGGCACGCCCGCGACGCGGAGGACGCCGCGGACCTGCTGCGGCTGCTCGGTCCGCTCTCGACGGCGGAGGCGGCACGGCGCGGCATCGAAGAGGACTGGCTCGTCGGCCTGGAGAAGGCGCGGCGCGGCATCCGGGTCCGGATAGCCGGCGAGGAGCGCTGGGCGGCGATCGAGGACGCCGGCCGGCTGCGCGACGCGCTCGGCTGCCCGCTTCCGGTCGGCGTTCCGGAGGCGTTCACCGAGCCGGCGGCCGACCCGCTCGGTGACCTGGTCGCCCGGTACGCCCGCACGCACGCGCCGTTCACGGTGGAGGAGGCGGCCGGGCACTTCGGGCTCGGCGGCGCCATCCTGCGGGCGGCGCTGGAGCGGCTGGCCGCACAGCAGCGGGTGGTGCGCGGCGGCTTCCGGCCGGAGACGGCGGGCGAGCAGTGGTGCGATGCCAGGGTCCTGCGAAGGCTGCGGCGCCGCACGGTCGCGGCGCTGCGCGAGCAGGCCGAGCCGGTCGCGCCGACCTCGCTGGCCCGGATGCTCCCGGCCTGGCACGGGATCGCGCCGAGCGGCGAGAGCGCGCACCCGAAGCTGCGCGGCGTGGACGGCGTGCTGCGCGCGGTCGAGCAGTTGGCCGGATACCCGGTGCCGGCCTCGGCGCTGGAACGGCTGATCCTGCCGGCCCGGGTGGCCGACTACCAGCCGGCGATGCTGGACGAGCTGACCGCCGGGGGCGAGGTGTCCTGGACCGGCGCGGGCGCCCTGGCCGTGGACGACGGCTGGGTCGCCGTGGCCCCCGCCGCGATCGCGCCGGCCGTGCTGCCCGAGCCGCTGCCCGTGGACGGCTTCGGCGAGCTGCACCGCGAGATCCTCGCCGAGCTCGGCGGCGAGAACGCGCTGTTCTTCCGCGGCCTGCAGTCACGGCTCGAGGGGCGTGGGGTGCAGGTCGAGCCGGAGCGGTTGCTCGATGCGCTGTGGGATCTGTTGTGGTCCGGGCATCTGACCAATGACACGCTCGGGCCGCTGCGCTCCCTGCTCGGCGCGGGCAAGACGGCGCACCGGGCCAAGCGGCCGACTCCGCGCGGCCGATACGCGTCGCTACGCCTGTCCGCTCCGCTGCCCGGTTCCGAGCAGGCGTTGACGACCGTGCAGGCCGGGCGTGCGGCAGGTCGCTGGTCCCGCGTTCGCCGCCTCAGCCCACCGCCCCTGCCGGTGGCCGCTCCGACGGCGGTCGGCCGGTCGTCCTCGTCCACCGCGGCCGCTCCCGCTGTGAAGGCTGCCGCCGACGGCAGCACCGAAGCCGGGTCGGGCGCCGGCACAGTCAACGGTGCGTCAGGTGTCGTCGCGATCAACGGCGCGTCGGGCGGCGCCGCTGCGGCCGCTCGCACAACGGCCGCCGCGCCGGCCATGTCCCCTGCACAGCTCGCGCAACTCGCCCAGATCCAGGCGGAGGTACTGCTCGACCGCTACGGGCTGGTCACCCGCGGTTCGGTCGGCGCCGAGCGGGGCGGGGTCGGGGCGTTGGGCAACTTCTCCGCGGCGTACCGCGTGCTCTCAGCGTTCGAAGAAGTCGGCCGGGTGCGCCGCGGGTACTTCGTCGACGGGCTCGGGGCCGCCCAGTTCGCCGCGGACGGGGTGGTGGACGGGCTGCGCTCCGAGCCGCGCGGCTTCGGCGGCACGAAGGACAAACCGGAGATCGTCGTGCTGGCGGCGACCGACCCGGCGAACGCCTACGGCGCCTCGGTCGACTGGCCACAACGGCCGACGCTGGACGGAGTCGCGGGGGATCCATCGCGGCCGGGGCATCGACCAGGGCGCAAGGCCGGCTCGCTGGTCGTGCTCTACGACGGACGGCTGGCCTGGTACGTCGAGCGCGGCGGCCGCACGGTCCTGACGTTCCAGAAGGATCAGGAGGTGCTCGAGTCCTCGGCTCAGGCGCTGGCGGACACGGTCCGCGCCGGCCGGGTGGGCGCGCTGACGGTGGCCGCGGTCGACGGCGTGCCGGTGCTGTCCGAGGGCAGCGTCGCCGTCGGCGGCCGCGAGGCGGCGCCCGGCCCGGCGGCGCTGATCAAGGCCGGCTTCACCCTCACTCCCCAGGGACTGAGGCTGCGCGGCTGACCACGCGGACGCGGCAGCCGGCCGCCTCGTCAGCCGAGGGCGAGCTTGCCGGCCAGGCTCACGATCAGAAGGGAGACCACACCGAAGAAGACCTTGCGGATGAAGGCGGATCCGCGCGTCGTCGCCAGCGCCGTGCCGATCAGGGCGCCGCTCAGGTTGCACAGCGCCATCGCGGCGGCCAGGCCCCAGGCGACCTGTCCGTTCGGGGCGAAGACGAGCAGGGCGCCGATGTTCGTCGCGCAGTTGACGACCTTCGCCACGGCGGAGGCGCGCAGGAACTCGAAGCCGACGGTGCTCACCAGGTAGAAGATCAGCAGCGAGCCGGTGCCGGGCCCGGCCATGCCGTCCCAGAACCCGATCATCAGGCCACCGAGCGCCATCACGCCGATGCGTGCCGCACCGTCGAAGCGCAGCTTCTCGACGACGCCCATGGCCTTGTTGCGCCACAAGTAGATCGCGATGCCGACCATGGCCACAAGCACGATCGAGTCCAGCAGGACGGCGGGCATCAAGCTCGCCGCGTGCGCGCCGAGCAGGGAGCCGACCAGGGCGACCACGGCCATCGGCGCGGCGCAGCGCCACTCGACCTTCGTCCGCCGCAGATAGCGTCCGGCGGCCGTGCTCGTGCCGACGAACGACGCGACCTTGTTGGTGCCCAGCGCGACGACCGGCGTGCTCGGCAGCAGGAACAGCAGCGCCGGCAGCTGGATCAGCCCGCCTCCGCCGACCATCGCGTCCACCCCGCCTGCGACCAGTGCCGCGACACTTTCGAAGACGATGCCGGGCAGGCCGAGATGGGCGAACGGGCCGAAGCCGCCGTGCACGGGTACCCCCCCCAGTCGAGATGCGGCGATCCTCCCCGACCGGACCGGGGCTCACCTGCATCGGGATTCAATCACACGTGGCACGACCCGATTCCGAGTGGGTGGGCGTGCGGGTTCGGCGTCTGCGGAAAC
>Ga0310811_10011897_pt1 | contig 11293 bp, 9 predicted proteins | sample YCmetagenome_FD_207642 | JGI IMG/M metagenome (GOLD analysis project Ga0310811, IMG submission 207642) | Soil microbial communities from experimental microcosm in Duke University, North Carolina, United States - YC | ecosystem: Engineered > Artificial ecosystem > Soil microcosm > Unclassified ... | reverse complement strand
GGTTGACCTTGTTCTCGAGCATCCAGTCGCGGGCGAAGCGGCCGGACTGGATGTCGGCCAGCACGCGCTTCATCTCGGCCTTGGTCTCGTCGGTGACGATGCGCGGGCCCGAGCGGTACTCGCCGTATTCGGCGGTGTTGGAGATCGAGTAGTTCATGTTGGCGATGCCGCCCTCGTAGATGAGGTCGACGATCAGCTTCACCTCGTGCAGGCACTCGAAGTACGCCATCTCCGGCGCATAGCCCGCCTCGACCAGCGTCTCGTAGCCGGCCTTGATCAGCTCAACCAGGCCGCCGCACAGCACGACCTGCTCGCCGAACAGGTCGGTCTCGCACTCTTCCTTGAAGGAAGTTTCGATGGTGCCGGCGCGGCCGCCGCCGATCGCCGAGGAGTAGCTGAGGCCGATCTCGAGGGCATTGCCCGACGAGTTCTGCGCCACCGCCACCAGGCAGGGGACTCCGCCGCCCCGCAGGTATTCCGAGCGCACGGTGTGGCCGGGGCCCTTGGGCGCGATCATGAACACGTCGATGTCCGAGCGCGGGCTGATCAGGTTGAAGTGCACGTTGAGGCCGTGCGCGAAGGCGAGCGCCGAGCCCGGGCGCATGTTGGGGCCGAGGTCGGCGTTGTAGATATCGCTCTGCAGCTCGTCCGGGGTCAGCACCATGACGATGTCGGCCCACTTGGCGCCGTCGGCCGGGCTCATCACCGTGAAGCCCGCGCCCTCGGCCTTCTTGATCGTGGCCGAACCGGGCTTGAGGGCGATGCGCACGTCCTTCACGCCCGAATCGCGCAGATTCATCGCATGGGCATGGCCCTGGCTGCCGTACCCGACGACCAGGACCTTCTTGCCCTTGATCAGATTCACATCGGCATCCCGATCGTAATAGACACGCATTTTCCTGCTCCCTCTCGAATGGCGCGCTTGTTAGCGGGCGGACAGGGCGAGGCGCAAGCCAAGAAGCGCCAAGGCGCCGCCCATGAACCGCTCGATCCAGAATTTTGTCCGGCGATAAAAGGCCCGCGCCGTCCCGCCCGAAAAGGTCAGGGCGAGCAGCGTGAACCAGGCGAACTCGTCGAAGGCCACGAGGGCCAGAACTGTAACCTGCATCCAGGCCGGCATATCGTGCGGCAGCACCGACAGGAAGATGCTGCCGAAGAAGACCATGATCTTGGGGTTGCTGAGCTGCAACAGCAGGGCGCGGGTGAAGACCTGCCAGTCGCTGCCGCCCGCCAGGGTCGCGATCTCCGGCAAGGGCTCACGCGCATGGCGCCAGATCAGGACCGCGAGATAGAGCAGGAACAGGCCGCCCGCGACCTGGAATGCCCGGTGGACCCAGGCGAACTCCGCGAACAGCGCCTGCAGCCCGAACAGCGCCGCCGAGGCCCAGGCGACCGAGCCCAGCATCATGGCGAAGGCCGTGATCAGGCCGCTGCGCCGAGACACCGCGGCGGTCTGCACCACCAGCACCGTCGAGGGTCCGGGACTTGCGACGGCCAGGACGTGGACGACCGCCAGCCCCAGCAGGGCGACGAGGGCGGACACTAGAGCGCCTCGCCGCCGCGGGTCATGGCGACGATGCCGGTGCGGCCGACATCGACCAGGCCGAGCGCGCCCATCAGGCTGATGAACGTGTCGACCTTGTCGGTGTTGCCGGTGACCTCGAACACGAACGAATCGGTCTTGGCGTCGATCACCTTGGCACGGAACACGTCGGCCAGGCGCAGCGCCTCGACGCGCTTCTCGCCGGTGCTCTTGACCTTGATCAGCGCCAGCTCGCGCTCGATGTGCGGGCCCTCCATCGTCAAATCGTGCACCTTGTGCACCGGCACCAGCCGGTCGAGCTGCGCCTTGATCTGCTCGATCACCATCGGCGTGCCGGCGGTGACGATGGTGATGCGCGACAGGTTCTCGGCCGCGTTCACTTCGGCCACCGTCAGGCTTTCGATGTTGTAGCCGCGGCCCGAGAACAGCCCGACCACGCGGGCGAGGATGCCCGGCTCGTTGTCGACCAGCACCGAGATGGTGTGGCTCGACTCCAGCTCGCGATTGCTCACACCAGCACCATGCCTTCTTCGGACACCGGCTTGGCGGCGCGGTCGTCCGGGCCCAGCAGCATGTCGTAATGGGCCGCACCCGACGGGATCATCGGGAAGCAGTTCTCCGCCTTGTCGACGGCGACATCGACGATCACCGGCTTCCTGATCTCGATCATCTCCTTGATCGTGTCGTCGAGCTTGGCGGGCTCATGGCAGCGCAGACCGACCGCGCCGAACGCCTCGGCGAGGCGGACGAAGTCGGGCAGCGCTTCCATGTAGCTCTCGGAATAGCGGCCGCCGTGCAGCAGCTCCTGCCACTGCCGCACCATGCCCATGTACTGGTTGTTGAGGATGAAGATCTTCACCGGCAGCCGGTACTGCGCGACCGTCGAGAGCTCCTGGATGTTCATCATGATCGAGGCTTCGCCGGCCACGTCGATCACCAGCGCGTCGGGATGCGCGATCTGCACGCCCATCGCCGCCGGGAAACCGTAGCCCATGGTGCCGAGCCCGCCCGAGGTCATCCAGTGGTTAGGCTTCTCGAACTTCAGGAACTGCGCTGCCCACATCTGGTGCTGGCCCACCTCGGTGGTGATGTAGTGCTCGCGGTCCTTGATGTGGTGGTACAGCCGCTCGAGCGCGTATTGCGGCTTGATCACCTCGGGGCCCTGCTTGTAGGCGAGGCACTTGCGCGCGCGCCACTGCTCGATCTGCGCCCACCACGCCTTGTGCGCCTTGTGGTCGAGCTTGGGCTGCTTCTTCTGCCAGATGTCGATCAGGCCCTTCAGCGCGCGCCGCGCGTCGCCGACGATCGGCAGGTCGACGCGCACGTTCTTGTTGATCGACGACGGGTCGATGTCGATGTGGACCTTGGTCGACTTGGGCGAGAACTCGGCGATCTTGCCGGTGATGCGGTCGTCGAAGCGCGCGCCGATGTTGATCAGCAGGTCGCAGTGGTACATGGCGAGGTTCGCCTCGTAAGTCCCGTGCATGCCGAGCATGCCGAGGAACTGCGGATCCGACGCCGGGAACGAGCCCAGGCCCATCAGCGTGTTGGTGATCGGGAAACCCGTCATGTGCACGAACTGCGTCAGCAGCTGGCTCGCCTTGGGCCCGGCGTTGATCACGCCGCCGCCGGTGTAGAACACCGGCCGCTTGGCCTTGGCCATCAGCTCGACCACCTGGTGCAGCTGGTTGCGGTCGGGCTTGGTGATCGGCTTGTAGCTCTTGTGTTCCACCGGCTTCTGCGGCGCCGAGTACCCGTGCTTGTTCATCAGCACGTCCTTCGGCAGGTCGATCACGACCGGCCCGGGACGGCCCGAGCGCGCGACGTAGAAGGCCTCGTGGACGGTGCGCGACAGCGCATCGACCGACTTCACGAGGTAATTATGCTTGGTGCAGGGCCGCGTGATGCCGGTGGTGTCGGCCTCCTGGAAAGCGTCGTTGCCGATCAGGTGAGTCGGCACCTGGCCGGTCAGGCAGACGATCGGGATCGAATCCATCAGCGCGTCAGTGAGGCCGGTCACGGCATTGGTCGCGCCGGGGCCCGAGGTCACCAGCACCACGCCGACCTTGCCGGTCGAGCGCGCATAGCCCTCGGCGGCATGTACGGCCGCCTGCTCGTGGCGAACGAGGATGTGGCGCAGCTGGTTCTGCTTGAAGATCGAATCGTAGATCGGAAGGACGGCGCCGCCGGGATAGCCGAAGACGACCTCGACTTCCTCGTCGATCAGGGCTTTCACCAACAGATCGGCGCCGGTCGTGGCGGACTCCTCGGGCTGCATGACGACGTTGCTCCTTCACTAGACAAATGCGCCGCAAACGGGTGGGTTTGCGGCGGCGCGGACCATAGGGGCCGAGGTCCGAAATGTAAAGTTTCAGACCTCGATTTTATCCAAAAATTTCTCAGTCGCGGGATTAGCCACCACATCTGGCATGAGCTGATGACGAAACCACGTCATCTGGCGTTTGGCGTATTGCCGCGTGTGGTCGATCGCGATCTGTCGTGCCTCAGCCAACGTAATCTCCTCGCGGAAATAGCGAAAGAGCTCCGGCGCGCCATGTGCCTTCAGGCCCGGCCATCGGGGATCAGGCCGGCGATCGAACACCGACCGCGCCTCGTCGAGCACGCCCTGCTCGAGCATGACGTCGAACCGCGCCTCGATGCGCTGCCGCAGCCACGCCCGATCGGGCGCGAGCAGGACGGTCTTGAACTGGTAGGGCGCGGGTTCCCCTTCCTGCTTCTGCCAGTCGCTCAACGGCCGGCCGGTCGAGTGCACCACCTCCCACGCCCGCACGTGGCGCTGCCGGTCGCCGGGCTTCAGCCGTTCGACGATCTCGCGATCGCGTTCGGCCAGGCGTGCGCGGAAGGCCTCGGCGCCCATCGCCTCCCAGTCGGCGTTGGCCTGGTCGCGGACCTCGGAGGCAATAGCCGGAATTGCGGAAATTCCCTGCATCAGGGTCCGGAGATAGAGGCCCGACCCGCCGCACAGGATCGGCACGGAATTTTCCGCAATTTCGGCCAATGCCAGATCGCGCCAGCGCGCCGCCGACAGCGGCTCGCTCAAGGGCAGCACGCCGTAGAGCCGGTGCGGCACGCGCGCGCGTTCCTCGGGCGTGGGCTGCGCGGTCAGGATCGGGAAGGCGTCATAGGTCTGCATGGCATCGGCATTGATCACCGTGCCGCCGCGCCGCTCGGCGAAGGCGAGCGCCAGCGCCGATTTGCCCGAGGCGGTCGGTCCAGTGACGACGAGGACATGCTTGGCCATGCGCGCGGCAGTTTGCTAGAGCCGACGCGTGAAGAACACCCTCGTCCTGATCGGCACGCTCGACGACGCGATCGTGCAACGCGCGTCGGAGATCCTGTGGAGCAACCGCGGCGCGGTCGGCACGCCGGACTGGCTGGCGCCGGGCGCAGCGTGCGAGATCCCGTTCGACGGCCCGGCCAAGGCGATGTCGCTGACCGGGGTCGACGCCGTCGTCGTGCCGACCGCCAACCGCCGCAAGCGGCTGCTGGTGGCCGACATGGAATCGACCATGATCGAGAACGAGATGCTCGACGAACTGGCCGACTTCCTCGGCCTGCGCGAGAAAATCGCCGGCATCACCGCCCGCGCCATGAACGGCGAGCTCGACTTCGCCGCGGCCCTCAACGAGCGCGTCGCGCTGCTGAAGGGCCTGCCGGTCGGCAAGCTCGACGAAGCCGCGACGCGCATCCGCTACACCCCGGGCGGCGCCACGCTGGTCGCCACCATGAAGCAGCACGGCGCCGCCTGCGCGCTGGTGTCGGGCGGCTTCACCTACTTCACGGCGATGGTCGCCGCGGCGCTGGGCTTCGATACGGATTCGGCGAACACGCTGAAGCACGACGGCAGGACGCTGGCCGGCGCGGTCGAGCTGCCAATCCTCGGCAAGGAGGCCAAGCTCGCCACCCTCGATCGGCTGTGCGTCGAGCGCGGCCTGCAGATCGGCGAGGCGCTGGCGGTCGGCGACGGCGCCAACGACCTGCCGATGCTCAAGGCCGCCGGCCTCGGCGTCGCCTTCCATGCCAAGCCGGTGGTCGCGGCGGAGGTTTCCGCCCGCATCGACCATGGCAATCTCACCGCCCTGCTCTATCTGCAGGGCTACCGTAAGAGCGAATTCGTCGAGCGGCCCGACCCCTGAGGTGTTGCCATGACCCAAGCCCACCAGATCGTCCTCGCCAAGCGCCCGACCGGCGACGTCACCGCCGACTGCTTCCGCGAGGAGACCGTCAGCCTGCCGGCGCTGGACGACGGCCAGCTGCTGGTGCGCGGCCGCTTCCTGTCGCTCGATCCGTACATGCGGCCGCGGATGACCGAGATGCGCTCCTACACGCCGCCGTTCGCGCTCGGCCAGCCGCTGACCGGCGGCTCGGTCGGCGAGGTGGTCGAGTCGCGGAACCCGAAGTTCGCCAAGGGCGACACGGTGATGGGCATGCTCAACTGGGCGAGCCACACCGTCCATGACGGCAAGGGCCTGCGCAAGATCGAGGCAAGCGGCGTGCCCTTGTCGGCCCACCTCGGCGTGCTCGGCATGCCGTCCTTCACCGCCTGGTATGGCATGACGCAGATCTGCAAGCCCAGGGCCGGCGAGACGGTGTTCGTCTCGGCCGCGACCGGCGCCGTCGGCCAGGTGGCGGGCCAACTCGCCAGGCTCGCCGGCGCCAAGGTCGTGGGCTGCGCCGGCGACCAGGACAAGTGCGTCTGGGCGGTGCGCGAGGCCGGCTACGACGCCTGCTTCAACCATCGCACCGAGAAGGACTATGGCGCGGTGCTCGACAAGCTCTGCCCGCAGGGCATCGATGCCGACTTCGAGAATGTCGGCGGCCGGCTCTTCCACGCCGTCTTCGAGCGCATGACCAACTTCGGCCGCATCGCCTTCTGCGGCGCCATCTCGGAGTACCAGGGCACCACGCCGCTCGCGGGTCCAACCAAGATGTTCGCCATCGTGCAGAAGCGGCTCACCATCCAGGGCTTCATCGTCTCAGACCATGCCGCCCTGATGCCCGACTTCGTCCGCGAGGTCGGCGAGCTTGTGAAAAGCGGCAAGCTCAAGAGCCGCGAGACCGTGGTCGACGGCCTATCGAAGGCCCCGCAGGCCTTCATGGGCCTGCTCAAGGGCGAGAACTTCGGCAAGCTGGTGGTGAAGCTTGGCTAGCCGGACCGTTTTCGGCGGTTTTCATCGTTTTTGCCAGACTCACCGATTCCGGCCGGCGCGCCGCGCCAGCGGCGCACGACGGCTAATGCATGAGCCGTGGATGCGGAAAGCGGAAAATCGGATTTCCGCATTTCCCGCTAATCGATGGACGCCTACTTGGTCAGCCGCAGCGCGGCGAAGCGCGGGTCGCCCTGGCGTTCGACGAACAGCAGGACCGAGCGCTTCTTCTGCGCCTGCAGCTTGGCCACGATCTCGGTGACCTCCTGCGGGGTGGTCACCGGCTTCTGGTCGACCTCGAGGATGACGTCGCCCGCCTGCAGCTGCTTGTCGGCCGCCGGGCTGTTGGGCACCACCTTGGTGACGACCACGCCCTTGACGTTGTCGGAGAGGCCGTACTTCTCGCGCAGCTGGTCGTTGACCTTCTGGAGCGTCAGGCCGAGCTGCTCGATGGTCGAGGTGATCGCCTTGTCGGGCTCCGGCGCCGGCTTCTTCGACGAGCCCTGGGCCGAGGCGTTCTGCTTCTGGGGCTCCTCCTGCTCGCCGACCCGAATCTTCAGGGTCTGCTCCTTGCCACCGCGCCACACCACGACGTCGACGGTGTTGCCGACGCGTGCATTGGCGACGATGCGCGGGAAGCGGCGCAGGTCAGGCACTTCCTGGCCAGCGAAGGTCAGGATGATGTCGTTGCGCTTGATGCCCGCCTTGGCCGCCGGGCCGTCGGCGGTGACGTTGGCGACCAGCACGCCGCGCGCCCTGTCGAGGCTGAAGGAGTCGGCGATGTCGTCGGTCACGCTCTGGTAGCTGACGCCGATCCAGCCGCGCCGCACCTTGCCGAACTCGCGCAGCTGCTCGGCCACCGACTTCACCAGGTTGGACGGGATCGAGAAGGCGAGGCCGGCATTGGTGCCCGACGGCGAATAGATCGCCGTGTTGACGCCAATCACCTCACCGTCGGCATTGAACAGCGGACCGCCCGAGTTGCCCTTGTTGATGGCCGCGTCGGTCTGCAGGTAGTCGTCGAGCGAGTCGCTGAGCGCACGGCCGCGGGCGGAAATGATGCCGGCGGTCACCGAATGGCCGAGGCCGAACGGGTTGCCGATCGCGATCACCCAGTCGCCGACCCGGCTCTTGTCGCTGTCACCGAACTTGGCAGCCGGCAGCGGCTTCTTGTTCGGCGGATCGACCTTCAGCACGGCGAGATCGACGCGGCTGTCGGAGCCGATCAGCTTGGCCTTGAGCTGGGTATCGTCGCGCAGGATGACGGTGATGTCCTCCGCGCCCTGGATCACGTGGTTGTTGGTGACGATGTAGCCTTCGCCGTCGATGATGAAGCCCGAGCCGAGCGAGGTGCCACGCCGGTTCTGCTGCTCGCCGTTCTTGTGGTCGAAGAATTCCTTGAACAGCTCCTCGAACGGCGAGCCGGGCGGCAGCTGCGGCATGTCGCGCAGCTTGGGCCCTTGCTGCGGCACGTTCTGCGTGGTCGTGATGTTGACCACCGTCGGAAGCAGTTTGTCGACCAGGTCGGCGAAGCTCTGCGGCGCCTCGCGCGCCAGAGCAGGATTCGCCACAACCGTACCGAATGCCACCACCGTAGCGACCGCTACGGCCCGCACAGCCCCATAAAACCCCAAGAGAATCACGACTGACCTCCAACGGCGCTCAAGGCGTTCAAAAATGAGGTCCGGCCGGCGCCGCGTGTTCGAGTTCCTGTCTACATGGCGGCGGAATGTGGCGCAAATAGAGAGGCCGTGATGTTGCTGGATATTTCAGCTTCTCCCGCACATTCTCGAAGATTCCTCGGGCGCCGTGGCAGCTCTGCCACAGCGCCCGAGGAAAGCGCGCGTGAAGCGCCTCTAACGGCTTACTTCGTGATGGCCTCCGGAGCCTGCCCGCTGGGGTCGTTGAAGTAGCGGAAGAAGTCCGAATCGGGGCTGAGAACCATGGTCCCGCCGGCGCCGAAGGCCTGCCGGTAGGCCTCCATGCGCCGCCAGAAGCCATAGAAATCCTTATCCCGGCTGAAGGCATCGGCGTAGATCTTGGCCGCTTGGCCGTCGGCCTCGCCCATGGTGGTCTGGGCCTTCAGCCCGGCCTCGGCCTTGATGACGGCGACCTCGCGGTCGGCCGTCGAGGTGATGCGCTGCTTCTCCTCGTCGCCTTCGGCGCGCAGCTGGGCGGCCTCGCGCTCGCGGTCGGTCTTCATGCGGTTGTAGACCGATTGCGAGTTGGCCTGCGGCAGGTCGGCCCGCTTGATGCGGACGTCGACCACTTCGACGCCGAGGTCCTTGGTCTTGCCGTTCACCCGCCGGGTGATGTCGTCCATCAGGCTGGCGCGCTGCTCGGTCAGCACCGCATGCAGCGGCACCGAGGAAAGCACACCGCGGATCTCCGAGTTGATCAACGAATCGAGCAATCCGCGCAGGGAAGCCTCGCCACCCGGCACGCGCTCGACGAACAGCCGGGCGTTGGTGATCCGGTACCGGGCATAGGCGTCGACCACCAGGCGCTTCTGGTCGCCGGCGATGATCTCGAACTCCTCGGCCTCGTAGTCGAGCAGGCGGCGGTCGATCCGCACCACGTCCTGGATCAGCGGCATCTTGGCGTAGAGTCCGGGTTCGGTCTTGGGCTGGCCGACGATGGCGCCGAACTGACGCACCAGGACCTGCTTGGTCGGGTCGACCGTGTAGAGCGTCTGCGTCAGCAGAAAGACGACGATGGCGGCGACCACCAGCACGACGATGGAACGGTTGCTCATCGCGAACCTCCCGTCGACGTCGACGGCGGAGGGGGTGGAGGCGGCGTTCGGGGCAGCGACACCCCGTTCGGGTTCTGGGTCGGCTTCAGTTCGGGCAGCGGCAGGTAGGGGATCACGCCCGGGCCGCCCTTCTTGTCGACCATCACCTTGCTCACGTTGCGCAGCACGTCCTCGATGGTCTCGAGGTAGATGCGCTCGGTGGTGATGTCCTTGGCCTTGGCGTACTGCTCGTAGACCTGGGTGAAGCGCTGCACGTCGCCCTTGGCCCGGTTGATCGTCTGGGACTTGTAGGCCTCGCCCTTCTGAATGATCGACTCGGCCTCGCCCTTGGCCCGCGGCATCACCTGGTTGCGGTAGGTGTTGGCCTCGTTGATGGTCTTCTCCTTGTCGGCGCGCGCGGCCTGGACGTCGCGGAAGGCCCCGATCACCTCCTGCGGCGGGTCCACGCGCAGCAGCTGCACCTGGGCGATCTGCGCGCCCAGGCCGTATTCGTCGAGCACACGCTGCATCAGGTCCTTGGTGTCCTGCTCGATGCGGGTGCGGCCCTCGGTCTGGGCATATTGCAAGTTCGACTGGCCGATCACCTCGCGCATCGCGGCCTCGGCGGTGGCGCGAACCGTCTCCTCGCCGTTGCGCACGCCGAAGGCGTAGCGGAACACGTCCTTGATCTGCCACAGCACGGCGAACTCGATATCGACGATGTTCTCGTCACCGGTCAGCATCAGGTTCTCGGTCGAGGTCGAGCTGCCCCGCGAGCCGCGGTAGCGGTCCGCCGCGGCGCGCGAGCCGATCACGGTGCGGCGCTGGTCCTGCACGTTGACCACCACCACGCTGCCGATCGGGCTCGGCAGATTGTAGTGCAGGCCCGAAGCGACCGGGCCGCCATAAGGCTTGCCGAAGACCAGCTGGATCGCCTGCTGGTTGGGCTGCACGCGGAAAAAGCCGGTCAGCAGCCAGATCACGATCGCGGCCAGGGCGATCAGCAGGATGCCCTTGAACGAGCCGAGGCCGCCCGGCATCAGGTTGCGCAGCCGCTCCTGGCCCTTGCGGATGACGTCTTCCATGTCGGGGGGCCGGCGATTGCCGAACGGGCCGCCGCCGCGATTGCCACCGCCGCCGCCGCCCCAAGGGCCGCCGCCGCCTCCGCCGCCGCTACCGCCGCCGCCCCAGGGGCCGCCGCTGTTGTTGTTCCACGCCATCCGCACCTCGAGGCCGTCCTGGGGACCTTTGCTTTCACGCCGGTCAGCATATATGTGACGGCAGCCATACCTTCAATCAAGCGGCGAGCGACATGGCGGAAATCACGGAATCGGCCGTGCGCGGCGTTCTCGAAACAGTGACCGACCCGGCAACCGGGAAGAATGTGGTTGCCCTCGGTATGGTGAGCGGAATCGCCACCCGCGGCGGACATGTTGCAGTCACTCTGGAGGTTGATCCGGCCCGCGGCTCGGCGCTCGAACCCTTGCGTCAGGCGTGCGAACAGGCGGTCCGCGCCATGCCGGGGGTGCTGTCGGCGACCGCGGTCATGACGGCCGAACGTCCCGCGCCGAAAGCCCCCGCGCCGCCGCGCACCGGCCATGGACCGAGCGCGCCCAACCGCATCGACGTGCCGGGCGTGAAGCACATCATCGCCGTCGCCTCGGGCAAGGGCGGCGTCGGCAAGTCGACCACCGCGGTTAACCTGGCGCTCGGCCTTGCCGCCAACGGCGTCGCCACCGGCCTGCTCGACGCCGACATCTACGGTCCCTCGATGCCGCGCATGCTGGCGGTCAAGGAGAAGCCCGAATCGGCCGACGGCAAGATGTTGAAGCCGATCGAGCGCTATGG
>Ga0310811_10011896_pt1 | contig 11294 bp, 10 predicted proteins | sample YCmetagenome_FD_207642 | JGI IMG/M metagenome (GOLD analysis project Ga0310811, IMG submission 207642) | Soil microbial communities from experimental microcosm in Duke University, North Carolina, United States - YC | ecosystem: Engineered > Artificial ecosystem > Soil microcosm > Unclassified ... | reverse complement strand
GTGAATGACATGGCAATGACCGGACTGCAGACCATCGGTGAGGCGGCGCGTGATAGCGGCGTCTCGGCCAAGATGATCCGGCATTATGAATCGATCGGGCTGCTGCCGAAGGCCCAGCGCACGGAGGGAGGCTACCGGCTCTATGACGAGACGGAAGTGCATGCCTTGCGCTTTATCCACCGCGCCAGGTCCCTTGGTTTTCCGCTGGAGACCATCCGCCAGCTGCTGGCGCTGTGGCGTGACCGCCGCCGCTCCAGTGCCACAGTGAAGAAGCTGGCCATGGCCCATGTCAGCGACCTCGAGACCAAGATCGCCGAGATGCAGAGCATGGTGAAGACCCTGAAACATCTCGCCCATCACTGCCATGGCGACGAGCGGCCGGATTGCCCGATCCTGGAGGATCTCGCCAGCTAGGCCGCAGGGCGTATCCGGCGCTCTTGCCAAGTCCGGTATGCCGGCTATGGTGCCGGCCATGAACGCCGGCACTAATCAGACCCAATTGCCCATCGAGCCCTTGTTGCCGCAGATCGCGGCGGCCCTGGCCGCAGCGCCCAATCTCGTCCTCGAAGCCCCACCCGGTGCCGGCAAGACCACGCTGGTACCACTGGCGCTGAGGGATGCAGGCTGGCTGAAGGGCAGCAAGATCATCGTCCTGGAGCCGCGACGGTTGGCCGCCCGCAGTGCCGCGAAGCGCATGGCCGATCTCCTCGGCGAAGAGGTGGGTGAGACGGTCGGCTACCGGGTGCGGCTCGACCGCAAGATCGGACCGAAGACGCGGATCGAAGTCGTCACCACCGGGCTGTTCCTGCGCCAGTTGCAGGCCGATGCCGAATTGCCGGGCATTGCCGCCGTGCTGTTCGATGAATTCCACGAGCGCGCCATCGACAGCGACCTCGCCCTGGCCTTCTGTCTCGAAGCCCAGGCGGCCCTGCGCGATGATTTGCGGCTCGTCGTCATGTCGGCGACGCTGGATGGCGCGACCATTGCCGATCTGCTGCCGGGCGCCAGGCGCGTCACCAGCGAGGGTCGCGTCTTCCCGGTCGAGACCCGTTATCTCGGCGACGATCCCAATGCCCGCATCGAGGACCGCATGGCGAGCGCCATCCGCCAGGCCCTGTCGGAAGCGGGCGGCGATCTTCTTGCCTTCCTGCCGGGCACGGCGGAGATCCGCCGGGTGGAGACACGGCTCGGCGATCTCGGCCCCGACCGGGTGATCCTGCCGCTTTACGGCGACCTGCCCCTGCCGGAACAAGACAAGGCGATCCGCCGCGATCCGCAGGGCCGGCGCAAGATTGTGCTGGCGACCTCGATCGCCGAGACCAGCCTCACCATCGACGGCATGCGCATCGTCGTCGATAGTGGCCAGCGCCGGGTACCGCGCTTCGATCCTGTCAGCGGCATGACCCAGCTCACCACCACCAAGGTCTCGGTGGCGGCGGCGACACAGCGGCGCGGCCGCGCCGGCCGTACCGCGCCGGGTGTCTGTTACCGCCTCTGGAGTGCGGCCAGCGAGCGGGCCTTGCCGGCTTTCGAGCAGCCCGAAATCCTCGCCGTCGATCTCGCCCCTTTGGCTTTGGAACTGGCGACCTGGGGCATCACCGACATGGCGACCTTGAAGCTGCTCGATCCGCCGCCGGAAGCCGCCCTCACCCAGGCGCGCGAACTGCTGCAAGACCTGGAAGCCGTCGATGCCGCGTTTCTCGCCACATCGCATGGCAAGGCGATGGCGGGCTTGGGCGTACATCCGCGCCTTGCCCATATGATGGTGCGGGCGAAGGAGCGTGATCTCGGCGCGGTCGCCTGCGACATTGCCGCCGTGCTCAGCGAGCGCGATCCCCTGCGCAACAGCGATGCCGATCTGCGCGACCGGCTGGATCTGCTGCAGGAACGCGGACGCGGCTTCGGCAAGGCGGATCGCGCCGTCACCGAGCGGATCAAGCAATCGGCCAAGGACTGGCGCCGGCAACTCGGCATCGATGCGGCGCGCGATACGGCAGCGCGTGACGCAGCCGGTGCAGTGCTGGCGCTGGCTTACCCCGACCGGTTGGCGCAGAAGCGCGGGCGGACACCGGATGGCCAGGAGAGCTTCCGCCTCAGCCATGGCCGCGGCGCCGTACTGCCGGCTCATGATCCGCTGGCCCAGGCGGAGTATCTGGCGATCGGTGCGCTCGACGGCGACAAGCGCGCGGCCCGCATTTTCCTCGCCGCTCCGATTACGCGCGATGAGATCGAGGCCGATTTCGCCAACCAGATCATCGACGATTCCATCGTTGCCTGGAACCCGCGCGCCGAATTGGTCGAGGCGAAGCGCCAGCGCCGGCTGTGGTCGCTGGTGTTGGAAGAGAAGCCGCTGAAGGAGATGCCGCGCGAGAAAGTGGCGGCGGCGATGCTGGAAGGTGTGCGACAGATGGGCCTTGGCAGCCTGCCCTGGACGCCGGAGCTGCAGAATCTGCGCGCCCGCATCGCTTTCCTGCGCCGCCTGCAGGAGGCCGGGCAGAAGTTCAAATGGGACTGGCCGGATTTCAGCGATGCCGTTTTGCTGGAGACTGCCGGCGATTGGCTGCTGCCTTATCTCGACGGCGTCACCCGGCGCGCCCATCTCGCCAATATCGATCTCCGCGAGGCTTTGCTCAGCGGCCTCGACTGGCAGCAGCGCCAGGCCATCGACCAGCTGGCGCCGACCCATCTCGATGTGCCCTCAGGCTCGCATCTGCCGCTCGATTACGCGAGCGGCGAGGTGCCGGTCCTCGCCGTGCGCCTGCAGGAAATGTTCGGTGCCACCGATACGCCGCGTATCGCCGATGGCAAGGTCGAGGTGCTGCTGCATCTTCTCTCCCCGGCTCGTCGCCCGGTACAGGTGACGCGTGACCTGAAGAGTTTCTGGGCCAATGGCTATCGCGCCGTGAAGGCCGATCTCAAGGGGCAATATCCCAAGCATTACTGGCCGGATGATCCGCTGGTTGCGGAACCGACGGCACGGGCGAAACCAAGGCCACGGTGAAGATTGCTATCCGACGATTCGTTGTACCACTCGCCCCTCTCCCTAACCCTCCCCCGCGAGGGGGAGGGAACGCCGCTGCGTCCGGCCTTTATAGTCTGCTTTACGCGAGTCGATTGGTCCGCCTTCACGCGAACAACGATGTGCAATGATAAGACAAAGGCGTTGGGCTCCCTCCCCCCTCGCGGGGGAGGGTCGGGGAGAGGGGGCGGCAGCCGAGATATCACGTCTGCATTTAAGCCGCGTGAAGGCTTAAAAATCCCCCGTCTCGCCTTCCGGATTGGTGAAGGGCGCGAAATCATGCAGGTTGCGCGTCTTCACGTAATGATGCAGCGCCCAGCGCACCGAGGGGAAGGCGAGGTCGTCCCAGGGGATATCGTCGAAGCGGAACAGGCCGACATCGAGGCTCTCCGGGCCGGGCTCGATCTTGTCGCTGGTCAGCTTGGCGCGGTACATCAGCTGCACCTGGCTGATGCGGGGAATGGTGTAGATGGCGAGCAGGTGATCGATCTCGATCTGCGCCCGCGCCTCTTCCCAGGCCTCGCGCGCAGCACCCGCTTCCGGCGTCTCATGCAGTTCGAGGAAGCCGGCCGGCAGGGTCCAATGGCCTTTGCGGGGATTGATCGCCCGGCGACACATGAGGATCTTGTCGCCCCAGGTCACTACCGAGCCGACGACGATCTTCGGATTCTCGTAATTGATGAAGCCGCAATCGGCACAGACCTCGCGATGGCGCTCATCCCCCTCCGGGATGCGGCGGACGAAATTGGTCTTTTGCTCGATCTTCTGCGCGCTGGGCGTCTTCGGGTCGCTGGACATGGCTTTTCTCCGCCGTCAGTGTGACCGAGGGGCGGCCATCGGGCAAGCATTGCCGGTAACGGGCAAGCCGCTATGATGGCGCGCGGCGTGGAAATCTCGCGGCGATGGCAAGCCATCTCCGCCGATATCTCGCCGCGGAAGCGTCTTGGGGACTGATTGACCGGATCATGCAAGCGGACGGGATGGAGGATTTCGGCTCGACAGGCGCGGCGCGGCGCCAGGGCGCGCTATCGGCGCTTGGCATGCCCTGCCTGGTGCTGGGGGCGAGCTATCTCGGCTTCGGCGCGCTCATTCGCGAGAGCCACCTCGGCCTCGATGCCGGCCTTATCTCTAGCATTGCCGGCTGGGCCCTGCCGGGGCAGATCGTTCTGGTCGAGGTGATTGCCGCCGGCGGCAGTGTGCTGAGCGCCGCCCTTGCTGTGCTGCTGACCAATGCGCGGCTGCTGCCGATGGTCGCCAGCCTGATGCCGATCCTGCGCGCGGCGGAAAGCGGCAAGCCACGCTTGCGCCATTATTTGATTGCCCATCTCATCGCCATCACCGGCTTTGCCATCGCCATGCAGCGGGCGCCCCGCATGGCACCGGCGCAGCGCCTGTCGTTCTATGAAGGCTTCGCTGTCACCTTATGGTCGACCACCATTCTCGCCACCGCCTTGGGCTTTTTCCTGGCCGGCGTGATGCCCCGCCCGGTGACCCTGGGCTTCGTCTTCCTCAACCCGCTCTATTTCATGCTGGTCTTCGTCGCCGATCTGAAGCATCGGCTGCGCGCCTGGGCGCTGATCATCGGTGCCTTGCTGGGGCCGAGCCTGCATCTGTTGAGTGCCGATTGGGGCCTGCTGGCGACCGGGTTGATTGCCGGCACAATTGCTTATTGCATCGATGCGGCACAGCGCCGCCGGCATCCGGGCTGGCGCCGATGACGGTCTGGCCTTATCTGCTGGTCGGTGTGCTCGCCACCTATCTATGGCGGGGCCTCGGCGTGCTGCTCTCTGGCCGCATCAATGCCGATAGCGCCCTGCTGCGCTGGTTCACCGCCGTCGCCTATGCGATGCTGGCGGGGCTCATCGCCCGGCTGATCATCCTGCCAGCCGGGCCGCTTGCCCATGTCGCGCTGTGGGAACGCGGCCTGGCCGCGGTTACGGCACTCGCCGTCTATCTGCTGACCCGCCGCAACATCATCTTCGGCGTCGCGGCGGGGACAGCGACTCTCATTCTCTGCCTGCAGTTCTGAGGCAGCGATTATTCGTCGTCGTCATCCTCGGCTTCATCGTCGAAATCCTCGATCTCGTCATCGAGCTCTTCGATTTCCAAAGCCGAGAAACTGGCGCTGATACTGGTCGGACGTCCCGCCCCGCCGATATCGAGATCGACTTCCAGACGATAGGGGCTTTGCCCATCGGGCGTTTCGAGGATACGCAAGGCGCCGATGCGCAGGCCGTCGCTGAGATCGGCATCGACCCGGAAATTGCCGATGGTGAGAAAGATCAGCGCACAGGGGCGCTGCCCCGGATAATCCGGGCTCTCTTCCAGATGGGCATGGAGATCGTCGACCACCAGATAGAGGATCTGGTCGGCGATCTCGACACTGATCGAATCGAGGCCGGCGCCACGCAGATTGCCGAGAGAGGCGAAGAACTCGATCGGATCCTCGATTTCGGCGGTTTCGATTTCGTTGTTCATCTGATCCTCCGTTTTCCTGGCCTTCAATCTTTCAAAGCCGCAACGCCGGGCAGGGTCTTGCCTTCCAGCCATTCCAGGAAGGCGCCGCCCGCGGTTGAGACATAGCTGAAATCATCGGTGACACCGGCATGCGCCAAGGCGGCGACCGTATCTCCACCGCCGGCAACGGTGAGCAGACTCTTCGCCTTGGTGAGCGCGGCGGCCTCACGGGCCAATGCGACGGTGCCCTGGTCAAAAGGCCGGGTCTCGAAGGCGCCGAGCGGACCGTTCCAGACCAGGGTCTTGCAGGTCTTCATGCGGGCGATGATATCGGCGACCGATTTCGGCCCGACATCAAGGATCATACTGTCGGCCGGCACCGCTTTCACATCGACCACTTCGGTCGCGGTCCCCGCCTTGAATTCCTTGGCCACCACGGCATCGAGCGGGAGGACGATGGCGCAATTCGCCGAGCGCGCCTTGGCGACGATCTCGCGCGCCGTTTCGGCGAGGTCGCGCTCGGCCAGCGACTTGCCGACCTCAACACCGGCGGCGAAGAGGAAGGTATTGGCCATGCCGCCGCCGATCACCAGCTGGTCGACCTTGCTCACCAAGTTGCCGAGGAGATCGAGCTTGGTCGAGACCTTGGCACCGCCCACCACCGCCATCACCGGACGCTGCGGCTTGTCGAGCGCGGCGGCGAGATGGTCGAGCTCTGCCTGCATCAAGCGACCGGCAGCATGCGGCAGCAGCTTGGCGATGGCCTCGGTCGAGGCATGAGCACGATGGGCGCAGGAGAAGGCATCATTGACATAGATATCGGCGAGCGCCGCCAGCTGGCCGGCGAAATTCGCGTCATTGGCTTCCTCTTCCGGATAGAAGCGCAGGTTCTCCAGCAGCAAGACGTCGCCTTCCTTCATCTTGTTGACAGCTTCCTCGACATCCGAGCCGGTGCAATCGTCGACGAAGGCGACAGGGCGCTTCAGCGCATCGGCCAGCGGCTGTACCAGGGGCCGCAGCGAAAACTCCGGCGCCCGCTTGCCCTTGGGGCGGCCGAAATGCGACATGACGATGACCTTGGCGCCCTTGGCAACGAGGTCACGCAGGGTCTCGGCGCAGCGGTCGATGCGGGTCGTATCCGTTACCTTGCCGTCCTGCATCGGCACATTGAGATCGCAGCGCACGATCACGCGCTTGCCGCCGACGGCGATGGTATCGAGGGTCTGGAAATTGGCCATGAAACGCTCCGTCATGCTGGCGCGGCGACTGATCCGCCTTAATTAATATCGGGCTTTGCCGCGGCGCTCGCCGCCACGAAGCCCATCCGGCTGGTCTGTCATAGACGACTATCTTTTGCAAGAACAGCCATGCCGCAGCGGCCGGCCGCAAGCGCCCTTGGCGGTGGCGGGAAGCTACCCTAAGCTAGGACCGAGTCGTGACAGAACCATGTCCATAAGAGGATGTGGGGGCGCAGGGGCCGGCAGATGACCTTTCGGACAGCCTTGATTACCGGCGCTTCCAGCGGCATCGGCATGGCCTTCGCCCGCAACCTGCCGCGTGCCACCAATCTGCTGCTGACCGGGCGCAATCACGAAAAGTTGGTCGGCCTCGCCAGCGAGCTGGCGCTGAACGGGCGCGAAGTCCGCACCGTGACCGCCGATCTCGCGACGGCAGAGGGCCGCCGGGCGGTGATCGGTGCAGCGGAGGATGCCGGCATCGATCTCCTCATCAACAATGCCGGATTGGGGCGCATCGGCCGGGTGATCGACAATACCGAAGAGCGCGAAGCGGAGATGGTGCAGGTCAATATCGTCGCCGTGGCCGAGCTCACCCGCGCCTTACTGCCGGGCATGCTGAAACGGGCGCATGAAATACCGCCGGGCGGGACACCGCGGCGCTGCGGCATCATCTTCGTCGCGTCCTCGGCCGCTTTCATGCCGCTGCCTTATTTCGCTACCTATGCCGCCAGCAAGGCCTTCCTGCTGCATTATGCCGAGGCCTTGTCGGAAGAACTGTCACACAACCCGATCGATGTGCTGGCTTTGTGTCCTGGCGCCACCGAGACCCAGTTCTTTGCTCGCGCCGGTGTCGACCGCCCGAGCTTCAGTACCGTGCACAGCGCCGAGCGGGTGGCGCGCGAAGGCTTGCAGATGCTGGGGCAGCGCAGCGTGCATGTGGTCGGCCCGACCAATTATCTCACGAGCCTGGTGAGCCGCTTCCTGCCGCGCGGCTGGGTGACCTATGCGGCGGAGCGCGTGATGCGCGAGTGGAAATAGGGAGAAAACCTTGATCAACACAGCGGTGCTCAGCAATCGGATTGAGCCGGGGAGCGGTGACTTCACGCCGGCCGCGTCCCTGTCACAGCTGGTCAATGGTTTGCCCCCGAGCCTGCTAGTCCTGATCTCGATCCTCTCGATTCAGATCAGCTCGGCGCTGGCGACCTTCCTCTTCGCCGATCTCGGCCCGGCCGGCACCACGGCTTGCAGCACGCTCTTTGCAGCTCTTGCCCTGACCTTGATGTCGCCGCCGCGGCTCGACGGGCGGCTGCGGCAACATGCGAAGCTACTGCTCGTCTTCGGCATTACCGAGACCTGTCTGGCGCTGCCCTTCTTCTTTGCCCTGCAATATATCCCACTCGGCATCGCCTCGGCGATCTCCTTCTGTGGCCCCCTGGGTCTCGCGATCATCACGTCGCGCCGGCCGATCGATTTCCTGTGGATCGCAATAGCGGTGACCGGGGTCCTGTTGATGACGCCAACCGTGGGCGGCGATCTCAATCCCCTGGGACTGGCTTTGGCCGGCATTTCAGCAATCGCCTGGGCCATCTTCGTGCTGCTGGTGAAGCGGCTGGGCCGCATCTTCACCGGCAATGACGGCCTCACCTTCGGCATGTGGTCGGCTTGCATCTTCCTGATCCCCATTGCTTTGTATGAAGGCAGCGTGCTGCAGGTCGCAGACCATGGCTGGGCCGGTCTGGCCGGCCTTGCCGGCGCGGCGGCGGTTGCCCTCTTGAATGTCGTTCTGCCGCTAAGCCTGGAATTCAAGGCGCTGCAGCGCATGTCGGCGCGAACCTATGGCATCCTGATGACGACCGAGCCGGCCTTGGGCGCGGTGATCGGCCTGATCTGGCTTGGCCAGGCGATCGATCTCCACACCTGCCTCGCCATCTGCTGCGTCACCCTCGCCGCACTCGGTGTCACGCTGACAGATAAGAACGCCAGCTGACACAGCTGCTGACCGTGGCGCGGGATTTCAGTCCGGTCGAGCGAGCTAAGCGTATCTTCCACCCGTGCGATCGCTGACATGGATCCTCGGGTCAAGCCCGAGGATGACAGCGTCGAGACGGCTGTTATCAGTGATTGCCGTTAGAATAAAAGCCTGTCATGCCCGGACTTGATCCGGGCATCCATGGTAGCAATCGCCGGATGGTACCTGTTTCGCGCTAATCCAGGCAGCGATGGACAGCCTCACGCATCGACCGTTGAATCGTCGCCGACGATGAAGGCGCCGTAAAGCGCCTCGCCGCGCTCGATCTCCCCAGCAGCATTGAAGCTGACGATTTCCGTGGCACGCCTTGCGACGCCGTCGATCGTCGCCACATAGAGGATGGTCAGCGTGCGATGGAGGGGATCCCACAAGGCTTTCTCATGGGTGAAGACCAGGGTCTTGATCTCACCCGAGGCCGTCGTCCAATAGCGCCGCAGCTCGGCCTTGCCACGCAGCTCGGCACGCCCGATGATGTCTTCCGCCTTCGGTGAGACGAAGATCGCCGCCTCGGTATAATGGCTGAGCACGGCATCGATATCGCGCCGGTTCCAGGCGGCGATCCAGGTTTCGGCGAACTGGGTCGGATCGAAGGACATCTGCTTCTCCATCGAATGATCATCCACCATGCAACGGGACAGGGACGAGGGCAATATCCATGGCTAAACACGAGACCAGGACCATCCGTACGGCCGAGCTGGAGATTGCCTATGAGACGGCGGGGCCGGCGGATGGCGCGCCCGTCATCCTGATGCATGGCTTTCCAGATGACCCGCGCATCTGGGACGAGGCCGTCACCACCTTGGCCAAGAATGGCTATCGCTGCTACACCCCGTATCTGCGCGGCTACGGTCCGACCCGCTTTCTCGATGCTGGCACCTTGCGCTCCGGCCAGCAGGCCGCCCTCGGCCATGATCTCAAGAGTTTCATGGAAGCGCTCAAGATCGATCGCGCCGTGCTGGTCGGCTATGACTGGGGCGGACGGGCCTGCTGCATCGTCGCAGCACTCTGGCCGGAAAAGGTCGAGCGCCTGGTCTCCATTGGCGGCTACAACATCCAGGATATCGTCGGCAATCTCCAGCCGGACGTGCCCGATGTCGAGCATCGCTACTGGTATCAGTGGTATTTCAACACGGAGCGGGGCCGGATCGGCCTCGCCCAGAACCGGCGGCCGATCGCCCGGCGCCTGTGGGAGCTGTGGTCGCCCAATTGGAAGTTCGATGATGCCACCTTCGAGGCGACGGCCATTTCCTTCGATAATCCCGATTACGTCGATGTCGTCATCCATTCCTATCGCCACCGCTTCCAGAATGCCGCGGGCGATCCTGCTCTGGAACCGATCGAAGTGAAACTGGCGCAGCAGCCGAAGATCGCCGTTCCCACGATGGTGCTGCAGGGTGCTTGTGACGGCGTCGACCTCGAATACTTTACCCGCGATCATGCACGCCACTTCACCGGTCCCTATCAGCGCCGGGTGGTGCCCCTGGCCGGTCATTTCCTGCCCCGCGAGGCGGCCGAGGCCGTGCTGCAGGCAATCGTTGATCCGCTCGATTGAGGCAGAGAAAGAATCGAATCGGCGCAAACGGTTGTCAGATTTTTCTATCGCGGCACTGCAAAATCGCAAAAATCTTAACCAAAAGTTTGCGAGCGGCGGGAAAGATGCCAATATCCACTGAGCCACCTATCGTTGAAAGTGCCGTCAGAGCATTTGGGCGACCGGGTGTGCCCCGGGATTGGGGAGGAGTAGCCGACGCATGGCAGTAGCGCTGCGTGATGAGGTGGGTGAACGGCCCTGGCTGGCGAGCTATCCGGCACGCCTGGACTGGTCGGCACCGATCGAGCCGAAGCCGCTGCATCATCTGCTCGACGACAGCGCCGCGCGTTTCCCCGACCATCGCTGCATCGACTTCCTCGACAAGCACTATACCTATGCCGAGGTGAAGAACCTGTCCGACCGCGCCGCCAAGGGGCTGAGCGAGGCGGGATTGAAGCCCGGCATGAAGCTGGGCCTGCTGCTGCCCAATTGTCCCTATTACGTGATCTTCTATTACGCGGCGCTGAAATGCGGCGCCGCCGTCGTCAATTATAATCCCCTCTATGTCGAGAGCGAGATCGAGCGGCAGATCGGCGATTCCGAGACCGATATCATCGTCACCCTGGATCTGCACACGATGTTTGACAAGGTCGAGCATCTCCTCAACAAGACGCGGCTGCAGAAACTGATCATCTGCCCCTTCGCCGATGCCCTGCCCTTCCCGCGCAATCTCCTGGTGCCGATCGCCATGTTCCGTGATCTTGCTTACATCAAGCGGGATCAGCGGCATGTCGCTTATCGCGACCTGATCGACAATGACGGCCAGATCACCGTCCATTCCTGCGATCCGCTGACGACTTTGGCGCTGCTGCAATATACCGGCGGCACTACCGGCGTGCCTAAGGGGGCGGCGCTCAGCCATGCCAATGTCTATGTCAATGCCAAGCAGGCCCAGGCCTGGTTCGCCGATGTCGGCGACGACAAGTCGAAGGTGCTCGGCATCCTGCCGCTGTTCCATGC
>Ga0310811_10011895_pt1 | contig 11294 bp, 10 predicted proteins | sample YCmetagenome_FD_207642 | JGI IMG/M metagenome (GOLD analysis project Ga0310811, IMG submission 207642) | Soil microbial communities from experimental microcosm in Duke University, North Carolina, United States - YC | ecosystem: Engineered > Artificial ecosystem > Soil microcosm > Unclassified ... | reverse complement strand
GGTGACCGATAGCGGCCGGCCGCTGCCGCGGGTGGGCGGCCTCACCAAGGATGCGATCCTCGGCCAGGACGGGCTGCGCTGACGATGGCAGGTGAGCCCAAAACCGATGTGCTGCCTGCCGGCAGCTATGTTCTGGATGAGCAGATCGGCTTCATCCTGCGGCAGGTCAGCCAGCGCCACACGGGCATCTTCGTGCAGCGCATCGGGGATGGGCTGACGCCCATGCAATGGGCGGTGATGTCGAAGCTGCTCGAGATCGGGCAGACCTCCCAATCCGCCCTGGGGCGGACAGTCTTCATGGATGCCGCAACCATCAAGGGCACGGTGGACCGTCTGGAGGCGCGATCCTTGGTGGTGCGCGTCGCCGATGCGGATGACCGGCGCAAGCTGCTCGTCGATCTGACGGAGGCCGGACGTGAGATCACCCGCCGCAACCTCGCCGCCGCTGCCGCCATCACGCAGGAGACGCTGGCTCCCTTGGACGAGGCCGAGATCGGGTTGCTCCGCGGCCTGCTCGAACGGTTGCGCTGATCCTGTCCCCCGCGCGGCTCAGCCCCTGCCGAGCAGGCCGCGCTGTGCCAGGTTCGCCATGAGCGCGCCGATGCCGTAACGCCAGGGTGCGGCTTCCTCGGCATGCACGACCGTGTTGACCAGTCTCCCGAGTTGGGGCGCTGCGATCTCCACGCGGTCGCCAGTCTTGTGCGTGAAGCCTTGTCCCGGATGGTCGCGGTCCTGGATCGGCGCGAAAAGAGTGCCGAGGAACAGCATGAAGCCGTCGGGATACTGATGGTGCGGGCCGATGGCATGGCCCACGAGTTCCATCGGGTCGCGGCTGATCTCGCTCATGGAACTGGTGCCGTCCAGCACGTAGCCGTCTTCGGCGCCGGTTACGCGCAGCGTAATGCCGAGCGCCCGCACGTCGTCCAGGGTGAAATCCTGGTCGAAGAGCCGGATGAAGGGGCCGATGGCGGAGGAGGCGTTGTTGTCCTTGGCCTTGCCGAGAAGAAGGGCGCTGCGGCCCTCGATATCGCGCAGATTGACGTCATTGCCGAGGGTCGCGCCCCGAATCTGGCCACGGCTGTTGACGGCGAGCACGGCCTCCGGCTCCGGATTGTTCCAGCTCGATTTGGCGAGAATGCCGATCTCGGCGCCGAAGCCGACGGAGGCGAGGACCGGTGCCTTGGTGAAGACTTCCGCATCCGGCCCAATGCCGACTTCGAGATATTGCGACCAGTAGCCGGCTTCCATCAGCACTGTCTTGGCGTGCATCGCCTCCGGCGAACCCGGCTTGAGGTCGCGTATCTGTCCGCCGACGGCATTGCCGATCTGGGCCCGGATGGTCTGCGCCGCGCGAAAATCCCCACGGGCGCGTTCCTCGATCACCCGCTCGATCATGGACCGGGCGAAGGTGACGCCGCAGGCTTTCACCGCCTGAAGGTCGCAGGGGGCGAGGAGATGCGGCCGGTCCGTGCGGCCCCGAAGGCTTGCCTCGATGACCTCTTCGAGCCGGTATTCCCGTGCCGCCGGCGTGGCGGCGAGCTTTGCCGCAGGGTCGTCCGCCTCCAGTAGGGCAGAGACGGTGGGGCCGGCGGCGGTGACATCCGCCAGCTGGTCGCCACGCAGATGGACGATGGCCGGGCCGCCGAGGCCAGGGTCGAAGACGCGGCCGATCAGACAGGCCCGGTCGTGGTCCTCCGGCAGAAATGTCTCGATCGTCATGTCTCTCTCCTCGCGGCTGGCAATTTTGCAGCCAGCTTGGTGGGAGCGCTGTCATCAGGCAAGGGGGATCGCGCGGATCAAATGCGCGATACTCCTTGCTAATCGTGAGCAAATGTCACAAACGACTGCCAAAGTTTTGCGCTGTTTCGGATCGAAAGCGCCTTTCGGCGGATTGTCGGGCGCGCGAGACTTGTGGTTTGCTGAACGACATGGAGCGGTGATTGGTCGAAGAGTCCGAGACCGCCCAGGCTGAAAACGAGAACGATCGAAACGATCCAAGAGGAAACCAAGATGACGAAGCTCATCAACCCGACGATTAGCCGCCGCCATGCGGCCGGACTGCTGGCCGGAGGTGCGGCGCTTGCGGCAGGCGTGCCGCGCTTGGCGCGCGCGGATGCCGAAAAGGTGATGACGACGGTCGTGAAAATCCAGGGCGTGCCTTGGTTCAACTTCATGCAGCAGGGGCTCATCGAGGGCGGCAAGAAATTCGGCATCAACTCCACCATGGTGGGGCCCGTCACCGTTGATCCCGCCCAGCAGGTTCGTCTCGTCGAAGACCAGATCGCCAAGAAGGTTGACGTGCTCGGCCTCGTGCCGCTGGACGTGAAGGTGCTGGCCCCGGTGCTGGACCGCGCCCAGAAGGCGGGCATCATCGTCATTACCCAGGAAGGTCCCAATCAGGACGGCCGCACCTGGGACGTGGAACTGCTCGATTCCGTGGTCTTCGGCCAGATGCAGATGAAGGCGCTGGCCGCCGACATGGGCGAGAAGGGCGAATATGTCATCTATGTCGGCACGCTGACGACGCCGCTCCACAACAAATGGGCCGATGCCGCCATCGCCTATCAGAAGGAGCATTACCCCAACATGAAGCTCGCGACCGCCCGCTTCCCGGGCGCGGACGAGATCGACACCTCCGAACAGGTCACGCGCAACGTCATCCAGGCCTATCCCAAGGTGCGCGGCATCCTGGGCTTCGGCTCCAACGGGCCGATCGGGGCCGGCAATGTCGTGCGTCAGCGGCATCTGCAGAAGAAGATTTCCATCGTCGGCACCGTCATCCCCAGCCAGGCGAAATCGCTGATCGAGGCGGGCGTCATTCGCCAGGGCTTCCTGTGGAGCCCCAAGGATGCCGGCTACGCCATGGTCGCCGTCGCAAGCCTGCAGCTCAAAGGTGCGACGTTTCAGACCGGGATGGAAATCCCCGGCATGGGCAAGGCGACCGTCGATGCCGCCAACAAGCTCATCAGCGTTGACCGGATTCTCGCTTTCAACAAGCAGAACATCGACGCGATGATCGCCAAGACCGGTCTTTGATACGCCATCCGGCGGGGCCGCCATGCCCCGCCGGAGCCATCACGGCGAGGATACGCACTTGCCCAATTTCATAGAAATGTCTGGCATCTCGAAGCATTTCGGCGGTGTCACGGCGCTCGCCGATGTCGATCTGACCATCGCGGCGGGCGAAGTGCATTGCCTGGCGGGCGAGAACGGTTCCGGCAAATCGACGCTGATCAAGATCATCTCCGGCGTGCAGCCGCCCGATGCGGGGGGCGAGATCGTGATCGACGGCACCCGCCAGACGCATCTCACGCCGTCAGAGAGCACGCGCCTCGGTATCCAGGTCATCTACCAGGACCTCGCGCTCTTTCCTGACCTGACGGTCGCGGAGAACATCGGTTTCGCCCAGCATCTCTCGGGCCTGCACGGCGCCCGCTGGGCAAAGCTGCGGGAGACGGCGCAGGCGGTCATCGCGCGGCTTGGCGTGCAACTCGATCCGGCGGCGCGCCTGGGCGATCTCTCGATCGCGCAACGCCAGCTCGTGGCCATCTGCCGGGCGCTGGCGGCTGACGCGCGGCTCGTCATCATGGACGAGCCCACCGCCTCGCTGACGCGCACCGAGGTCGATACGCTGCTCGGCATCACGCGGGAATTGAAGCGGCGCGGCATCGCCGTCGTCTTCGTCAGCCACCGGCTGGACGAGGTTCTGGAAATCGCCGAGCGCGTGACCGTGCTGCGGGACGGGCGCAAGCTCGGCACCTGGGACGCGCAGGAGATGACGCCTGCGCGCCTCGGCACGCTGATGACGGGCCATGAATTCGACTACAAGATCGCGGTGCCCGATCTCGCGGCCGCACCCGTCGTCCTTTCCGTCAGCAACCTCTCCCGCACGGGGGATTTCGAGGATGTCAGCCTGGAGATCCGCGCCGGCGAGATCCTCGGTCTCATCGGCCTGCTCGGTTCCGGACGAACCGAACTTGCGCTGTCCCTGTTCGGCATGCGGCCAGCCGAGAGCGGAGAAATCCGGCTGAACGGCAAGCCCGTCCTGTTGCGCTCGAATCGCGCCGCGATCGACGAAGGCATCGCCTATGTGTCGGAGGACCGGCTCTCCCTTGGCCTCGTGCTGGAGCAGCCGATCGCGTCCAACATCATCCTGTCGACGCTCGACCGGCTCACCGGCGCGGGGGGGCTGCTCAGCCGCGAGCGCACCGGGGCCTCCGTCGGCCATTGGATCGAGCAACTCGGCATCAAGGTCTCCGACCCGGAGAATGCCGTGCGCACGCTCTCGGGCGGCAATCAGCAGCGCGTGGTCATCGCCAAATGGCTCGCGACGAACCCGCGCGTGCTCATCCTCGACAGCCCGACCGTCGGCGTCGACATCAATGCCAAGGACGGCATCTATGCCATCGTCAAAAGTCTTGCGGCTGCCGGCATGGCCGTCCTGATGATCTCGGACGAGATTCCAGAAGTCCTCTATCATTCCCACCGGATCCTCGTCATGCAGTCTGGCCGGCTGAAGGCGGAATATCATCCCATGCAGATCACCGAGAGCGCGCTCAGGGAGGCGATCGATGCCTGAATTCCTCAAGCGCGGCCTGCATAGCCACGAAGGCAAGCTGCTTCTCGTCGTGCTTGCGCTGATCGTCTTCCTCTCGGTCGCGACGCCGAGCTTCTTCACCCTGCAGAATCTGGTCGACCTGCTCACCTCCTATGCCTTCTCCGGCATGCTGGCGGCGGGGCTGCTCGTGGTGCTGATTTCAGGCGGGATCGACATCTCCTTCACCGCCTCCGCCTCTGTCGCCCAATATGTCGCGATGACGGTCGCCAATGCCTATCATATCGGCTGGCTCGGCGTGATCGGCATCTGCGGCGGCGTCGGTATTGCCTGCGGACTGCTCAACGCTCTGCTCATCGGCACGCTCGGACTCTCCAGCATCATCGTGACGATCGCGACGCTCAATGTCTTCTTCGGCCTCCTGATGTTCGCGACCCATGGCAACGAGATTTTCTCGCTGCCGGATTGGTTCGTGAACGGGGCGAGCTGGGTCGTCTACACCGATAAGAACGAGACGCCCTATGCCTTCAACCTGCAGATGCTCGGCCTCATCAGCGCCTTCGTGCTGACCGCGATCATCCTCACCCGCACCAATATCGGCCGGCAGATTTATGCCCTCGGCAGCAACAAGGATGCGGCCCAGCGTGTCGGCATCAAGGTCTTCCGGATCAACCTGCTGGTCTACGGCTATATGGGTTTCGTCGCCGGCATGGCCTCGTTGATCCAGGCGCAGGATGCGCAATCGGTCTCGCCCAATGCGCTGGTGGGGCGCGAACTCGACGTGCTGGCCGCCGTCGTGCTCGGTGGCGCGAGCCTCACCGGCGGCGTCGGCACCGTCTCCGGCACCATCCTCGGCGTCATGCTGCTCGCCTGTCTCGAGAACGGGCTGCTGCTGCTGGGCGTCCCCTCCTACTGGTCGCAATGCTTCACGGGCGCGGTCATCCTCATCGCGGTGAGCGCGCTTGCGATCGAACGCCAGCGCCACCGCGCGGCCGCGCGACGGGTGATGGCATGAGCGAGCGCATCATGACCTCCAACACGCCGCCGCGTCCTGCTGCGTCCACCGCGCGCTTCCGCCCGAGCCCCGTGCTCGCCCGGCTCTCGGTGCTCTTCGTAGCTCTCCTCATCCTCTTCGCGCTGCTGCTCGGCGAAAGGCTCTTCAACGCGACCGCCATCCGGTCGATGGCCTTCCAGCTGCCGGAACTCGGCGTGCTGTCGCTCGCCATGATGATCCCGCTGCTGTCGGGCGGGCTCGATCTCTCGATCATCGCGACCGCCAATCTTTCGGCGCTGGCGGCGGCCTATATCTTCACCCATTTCGGCACGGGCGGCGGGACCGGCGCGGTTGTCTGGCATATCGTGGCGCTGGTCGCGGCCTTCGGCGTCGCCGGGGCGATCGGCCTGCTGAACGGCATGGTTATCGCCTATCTCGGCGTGTCGCCGATCCTGGCGACGCTCGGCACCATGACCTTCGTGAAAGGTGTCGCGGTCGGTCTCACCCATGGCGGCGTCATCTCGGGCTTTCCGTCCTTCATGGTTTTCATCGGCAACGGCTCCCTCCTGCATGTGCCGGTGGTGCTCATCGTTTTCGTGCTCGTCGCCATTCCCGTGGGTGTCATGCTCGCGCGCTCGCCCTTCGGCCAGAAGGTCGCCATGCTCGGCTCCAACGAGCAGGCCGTGCGCTATTCGGGGATCGACACCAGGCGGGTCCTGGTGCGGGTCTATCTGCTTTCGGCCCTGCTTTCGGCGGTCGCCGGCCTGCTGATGATGGCGCGTTTCAACTCCGCCAATGCCGCGTACGGCGAGAGCTATCTGCTCATCACCATCCTCGCCGCCGTCCTCGGCGGCGTGGACCCGGCGGGCGGTTTCGGTCGCGTCAGCGGCCTGGTGCTCTCGCTCATCGTGTTGCAGCTGGTGTCTACCGCGGCGAACCTGCTCAATATCAGCCAGTTCCTCAGCCTCGCCCTCTGGGGCGCGGTGCTGCTGGGGGTTGCCGGTGTCGGCCGGGTCTGGGCCTCGCTGCGGCCGATGCTGAAACGCCGCTGATGCTCAGCCTGCGCCGGCTCTCACCCCACCCCGCCACCCATCGGTAGACTGTCGTGAGTGGCCGGGTAAGGGCCAGCGCAGGCTTCAGGCAATCAGCCCGCGAAAGAGGTCGGCATAGCGGGCGGCGGAGCGCTCCCACCCGACCTCGGCCTTCATCGCATTGGCCTGCATGCGGTCCCAGGCCGCACGATCCCGCCAGACCTCGGCAACACGGCCGAGGGTGCGCTCGAAGGCGGGCGTGTCGGCCGCAGCCATCTGGAAGCCGGTAGCGGCTCCGGCGGCAAGTGCGGCTTCGTTCGCGTCGATCACCGTATCCGCGAGACCGCCAACCCGGGTCACCACCGGCAGGCAGCCATAACGCATGGCGCAGAGCTGGGTGAGGCCGCAAGGCTCGAAGCGGGAAGGGATGAGCAGCGCGTCCGCCCCGGCATAGATGAGGTGGGCGAGCTGCTCGTCATAGCCCAGGAAAAGACCCATCTCGCCGGGCCGCGCCGCGTCCTGAAAGGCGCGTTCCAGCGCCGGGTGGCCGGCACCGAGGATGACGGTGGCACCACCCAGGTCGTGGATGGTAGCGAGGCTGGTCGGCAGCAGGTCGAGACCCTTTTGCGTCGTCAACCGGCTGACGACGCCGAACAGCAGGCGCGCCGGGTCGAGGCCGAAACGGGTGCAGAGCGCCTGCTTGTTGGCGGCGCGCTTGTCGCGGGTCTTGTGGCTGTAGCGTTCGGCGAGGGTCTCGTCCTTCGCGGGGTTCCACACGTGGGTATCGATGCCGTTGAGAATGCCGGAGACGGCTGATCCGCGCGCGCGAAGAAGCCCGTCCATCCCCATGCCGCCCTCGGGCGTGCAGATTTCCCGCGCATAGGTGGGAGAGACGGTGGTGACGTGATTGGCGAGCCGGATGCCGGCCTTGAGAAAGCCGATGCTGCCGTAATACTCGACACCGTCGATGCCGTACGCCTCCGGCGGCAGGCCGAGGGCCGCCAGAAGCCCGGCGTCGCACTGGCCCTGGAAGGCGAGATTATGGATGGTCATGACGCTCGGCGGCCGCGTCGTTCCGGCGTCTGCCGCATCACCGGAGAAATGCAGATAGGCGGGCAGCAATCCCGCCTGCCAGTCATGCCCATGCACCACCTGCGGTCGCCAGGCTGGGAGCAGGCCGCGCGCGAGATCGGCGCCGACCCGGGCGAGGGCCGCGAAGCGCTGCGGATTGTCCGGCCAATCCCGCCCGTCCGGCCCGACATAAGGGTTGCCCGGCCGCGCATAGAGATGCGGCGCGTCGATCACCAGCAGCTTTGCGTGGCCCGCGCGACCGGCGACAAGGGTCGCCGGTCCGCCGAAGAGATCGCCGATCCCGTGTACAGGCTCGGTGTGGTCGAGTTTCGCAAGGACGGCGGGATAGCCGGGCAGCAGCGTCGTCACCCGCACGCCATGTTCCGCCAGCGCGCCCGGCAGCGCCCCCGCGACGTCCGCGAGGCCGCCGGTCTTGATGAGAGGGAAGAACTCCGAGGAGACGGCCAGTACCTCGATGGAGGTCATTGGCCGAGAGCGTCGATCATGGGCTGGGTGATGAGGCAGATGCCGGATTCGGTGCGCCGGAAGCGTGCGCCGTCCAGGGTCGGATCTTCGCCCACCACCAGCCCGTCCGGGATTGTCACGCCGGCATCGATGATCACGTTGGACAGGCGCGTGTTCCGCCCGATGGTGGCATAGGGGAGGATGACGCCGCCATCGACGCTTGCATAGGAATGAGCGCGCACGCCGGTGAAGAGCAGCGAGCGCCGCACGCGCGCCCCGGAGACGATGCAGCCGCCGGCGACGAGCGAGGCCACCGCCTCGCCCCGCCGCGCGCCCATCTCATGGACGAATTTCGCGGGCGGGGTGAGTTCGGAATAGGACCAGATCGGCCAGGCGGCATTATAGAGGTCGAGCGGCGGCAGCACATCGGTCAGGTCGATATTGGCCTGCCAATAGGCGTCCAGCGTGCCGACATCGCGCCAATAGGGTTCGTCCGCCTCGTCCGAGCGCACGCAGGACTGCGTGAAGCGATGCGCGAAGGCGCGGCCGTGTTCCACCAGATAGGGGATGATGTCCTTGCCGAAATCGCGGCTGGAATTCGGGTCCGCCGCATCCCGCGCCAGCTGCTCGAACAGGAACTTCGTGCGAAAGACGTAGATGCCCATGCTGGCGAAGGATTTGTCTGGATTGTCCGGCATCGGCGGCGGGTCGCGCGGCTTTTCCAGGAAGGAGATGATGCGGTCCTCGCCATCCACCGCAACGACACCGAAGCCCGAAGCCTCGGCCTTGGGCACTTCCAGACAGGCGACCGTCACATCGGCATTGTTGTCTTCATGCTGCTGCAGCATGAGTTCGTAATCCATCTTGTAGACATGGTCGCCGGCGAGGATGACGATATGTTCAGGCCGGTAGTCCTGGATGATGTCGATATTCTGGAAAACCGCATCGGCCGTGCCGGCGTACCATTGAGTTTCGCTGACGCGCTGGCTGGCGGGCAGGATGTCGAAACTCTCGTTGCGCTCGGGGCGGAGGAAGTTCCAGCCGCGCTGCATGTGCCGGATCAGGCTATGCGCCTTGTATTGGGTTGCCACCGCAACGCGGCGAATGCCGGAATTGAGGGCGTTGGAGAGTGCGAAGTCGATGATCCGGGACTTGCCGCCGAAATAAACGGCGGGCTTGGCCCGCCGGTCCGTCATCTCCATCAGCCTGCTGCCCCGGCCCCCCGCCAGAACATAGGCCATGGCCGTGCGCGACAAGGGCGAGGCCGATTTCCATTTTTCGATCATTGTTGTCCTCCCGTGTCCATAATCTAGGCGCGGCCGGCGAGGAACAGAAGAGCCCCGAGGGGATTACACCTCGGGATGGCGCGTCATATGCAGCTTTTCGGGTCCGTAACCGAGGGCCTGGACGCGATCGAGCAGAAGGGCCCGGCGCTCGGACGCGGGATGGGCTTCCCGCGTCAGGATCCAGAGATAGCGGCGGGAGCCTTCGCCCACGATGGACCAGGAATAATCCTCGGCATGGTCCAGCACCCAGTAATTGCCCCAGAAGAAGGGACCGAAGAAGGCGACCTTCAATTTTGCATTGCCACTCCCCGGCACGACACGGCCCCGGGCCTCCGCCTGGCGCCGCCGGCCCATGAGGCCGCCCTGACGACAGGTGTTGACGATGCGGATGAGGCCGTCCGGGCGCCACGCGTAGTCTGCGGTCACCGCCTCGCAGCCGCGCTCGAAACGATTTTCATAGCGGGCGAACTCGTACCAGAGGCCGAGATAGCGGTCGATCTCCACGGGTTTGCGCGGCACCGGCCGGCCGCGCCGCGGGTTGTTGCGGGGAACGGCACCGATGACGCCGAGCCCCGCGACAAGCAAAGCGAGGGTCGTGACGGAAAGGCGAGCGAAGGTCAGGGCCGGCCGGGTGGCGGGCGCGGCACTGCTTGCCCCCGTCGCCTCGTCCGTCCTGCGGGCCACGCCGTTACTCCTGGCGGCAGCGCTGGGCGAGGAGGCGCGCGGTGTCGCCGTCGATGATCAGGCCGCGAATCAGCCCGCTGCCCAGTACCGCCTGCAAAGCGTCGATCTTCTCGAGGCCACCGCTCAGCAGCACGATGTCGCGGCCGCGGATGTCTTCGATGTCGACGGCGATGGTGCGGTGGTTCAGGTCATGGTCGATGGGATGGCTATCGAGGCCGAAAAGCTTGCCCAGCGCATCGCAGACGGCGCCGGCCGCCCTGGCCTCGTGCAGTTCCTCGGCCGTGATGAGGTTCTGCTCGCGGAGGGAGGAATGCTCGGTGAGTTCGCCGATGCCGACGAGATAGAGATCGGCTTGCCGCGCGAGTTCGAGCGCATCCGCGACCGTGCGCTGGGAGGCCAGCACGTCCCGGTCAGCCTGGGAATCGGCGATGAAGGGCACCGGGATGAAATGGCCCTCGCCCCCGGTGCGGGCGGCCAGCGCCTGCACGACCTCGAAGGGATTGGACGCCGAGTTGCGGGTCAGCGAGCCCATGAGCGAGACGAAGCGCGCTTCCGGATTGCGGATGCCGGACAGATGCAGGGCCACTTGCTCGATGGTGCGGCCCCAGCTGACGCCGACCGTAATGGCCCCCTGGGCCAGCTTGCCGCGCAGGAAATTGGCGCCGGCACTGCCCACGGCACGGCGGCTGACCATGCCTTGGGCGCGGGCGAGGCCTGGATTGCCGGCGATATCCTCGAAGCCGATGAAGGGTGTCGCGAGGCAGAAATCGAGATTGTAGAAATCGGCGATGGTCTGCTCGGTCTCGAGCTCGCGGGCGCTCTCATGCTGGATCGTGATCGCGACCAGGCCGCGCTCCCTCGCTTCCGCGAGCAGCCGGTTGACGCGGGTCCGGTGCAGGCCGAGCTTCGCCGCTGTCTCCTCTTGATTGAGCCCGGCCATGTAATAGAGCCAGGCGGTGCGGACGATGAGCGCATCATCGGACTCATGAGCCAGGTTGACGGTCAAGGGCGCTGCTTTCCGGCTGTCGCTTTTCATTCCATCTTCTTTACTGATCGGGTGAATGGGCCGCCAGTGAAGCCTGACGTCATGGTCTTGGGGTCGGGTCTACGGCCGGAGCCCGGCCGTGTCGCCAGCCGCGGCTCCCCTCCGTTGGTCTCTCGGCGGACCCTCGCACCACAGCCCGCGCGTTGCAACGTGTTTGCGGCAG
>Ga0310811_10011894_pt1 | contig 11295 bp, 3 predicted proteins | sample YCmetagenome_FD_207642 | JGI IMG/M metagenome (GOLD analysis project Ga0310811, IMG submission 207642) | Soil microbial communities from experimental microcosm in Duke University, North Carolina, United States - YC | ecosystem: Engineered > Artificial ecosystem > Soil microcosm > Unclassified ... | reverse complement strand
GTCGTCAGGCGCTCACCAAATGCGCGGTTGCCGATCTGATCATGGTTCTGCAGGAACAACACAAAGGAACTCGGCGGCAAATGCCCACTCGGCATGCCGCGAGCGCCACCGAGATAGTGGGACATTTCGCCCTGGTAGATGAAGCCTTCACTCAGGCAGCGTGCCAGATTGTCGGCTGGGCGATCGACGTAGTCACTGTAGTAGCCGTCTTGTTCATCGGTCAGCAGGACGTGCAGGACGTTATGGCCGTCATCGTTCCACTGCGCATCGCAATCGCGCTCCAGATGCGAGACATCGTTGTGATGCTCCAGCACCAGGTGAACATAGCGTCCAGGCTCTGTCGAGGCGCGCACGGTTGCCGCCATCTCATCAACCCAGTCTTGCTGCTCGATCGCATGCACGGCGTCGAAGCGCAGGCCGTCGAAGCGATATTCCAATAGCCAGTACAGCACGTTTTCCGTGAAAAACGTCCGCACGTTTCGCTCGCGGAAGTCGATTGCCGGCCCCCATGGGGTGTGATGATCCTCGCGAAAGAAGGACGGTGCGTAGAGGGACAGATAGTTTCCGTCAGGACCAAAGTGATTGTAAACAACATCGAGGAAGATCATCAGACCTCGATCATGCGCGGCATCGATCAGCGACTTCAATTCCTCGGTGGTCCCGTAGCTGGCGTCGGGCGCGTAAGGCAGCACACCGTCATAGCCCCAATTTCGCTTTCCGGGGAAATCATTGATCGGCATCAGTTCGACCGCAGTGATGCCAAGTGCCGCAAGCCGCGGCAATTCGCTGACGATGCCGTTGAAGCCACCAAATGCGCCGGCATGCAATTCATAGACCACCGCCTCGGACCACGGGCGGCCCCGCCAAGACGGATTTCGCCAGGTGTGCCTGTTGGGGTCGATCACAATACTGGGATCATGGATGTCACCCGCTTGCGCTCGTGACGCTGGATCGGGGACCAGCATCCCATCGGCCAGGCGGTAACGATAACGTGTACCGGCTGGCGCATCGGCGACAGCTTCAAACCAGCCATCAGAGGAGCGAGCCATCGGAAGGACGGGACCATTCTCGATTGCGACGCTGACGCTTTCCTGTACGGGAGCCCAGAAACGAAATCTCGTCTGCCCATCAGGCTGGAGGACGGCGCCGAAGGTGGTCATCGTTGACTGTACAGCAGCATCGCGCTGTGCGCAGCGACGGACAGACCGGCGGTATCGCGCCAATCTTCGGCGGTGCCACCAGTCGCGCTGTCGATCAGCACTTGAAACGGCATTAGAGGCGGCGGCAGGCGAAAGTCCCTCGCTTCGGCTGTGGGATTAAGGAGTAGGGTGAGTACCGACACTTTTCCATCGGCATTTTTATCAGCGCGGCGCAGTGTCAACGTCCGCTGCTCCCGGTCGTTCCAGGCCGCTGCCGAGATGGTGCCGCCGGTTTCATCGAACCAGGCGATGTCCGCAATGTCCGGTGCCGGGTGCTCCTTTCCGTGCAGGAAGACTTTGCAGCGGAGGATCGGATGCTCGCGGCGCAGCGCGATCAGGCGGGCGACGTAATCAATGAGCGCCCTGCCGGACGGCGACGCGGCGATGTGCCAGTCAACCCAGGAGATCTCGTTGTCCTGGCAGTAGGCATTGTTATTGCCTTGCTGGGTGCGGCCGAACTCATCGCCCGCAAGCAACATGGGCGTGCCGGCGGACAGGAATACGGTGGCCAGCAAGGCGCGCTTCACGCGTGCGCGCGTGGCTTCGATCGATGGATCGTCGGTGGGTCCCTCCGCACCCCAATTACTGCTGAAATTTGTCGGATGGCCGTCCGGTTTGCTGTCGCGGTTCGCCTCGTTATGACGATCGACATAGCTGACCAGGTCGTTCAGCGTGAAGCCATCATGCGCAGCAGCATAGTTGATGGATGCCCAGGGACGACGCCCGCCATAAGAGAAGATGTCGGCGGAGCCGGCAAGGCGCGCAGCCAGTTCCGGTCTCTGTCCGGGATCACCGCGCCAGTAGCGACGGATCGTGTCACGATGGCGATCGTTCCATTGAGCGAAGCGAGGTGGATGATTGCCAAGCTGGTAGCCGCCTGGGCCGACGTCCCATGGCTCAGCAATCAGCTTCACGCCTGCAAGCTGCGGGTCCTGACGCAGCGCATCGAAGAAACCACAACCGGGATCGTACCCGTGCGCTTCGCGCCCAAGCGTGGCCGACAGATCGAAGCGAAAGCCGTCGATGTGGTATGAATTGACCCAGTAGCGCAGCGAGTCCATCACCATTTGCAACACGCGTGGATGCGACAGATTCAAAGTGTTGCCAGTACCGGTGTCATTCACCGGACGACGCCGGTCTGCAGCTTCAAGCCAGTAGTAGCTGGCGTTGTCCAGGCCGCGGAAAGAAAGCGTGGGGCCGAGTTCGTCGGTTTCGGCGGTGTGGTTGTAGACGACATCTAGGATCACCTCGATCCCGGCCTCGTGCAGGCGACGCACAGCAACCCGCAGCTCATTGTGCGAGCCCTCCGAGAGGTACGAGCGCTCAGGCGCAAAAAAGGCAACCGTGTTGTAGCCCCAGTAGTTACGCAGCCCGCGCTGTTCCAGCGGGCGATCCTGGATGAAGGCATGCACCGGCATCAGTTCGATTGCCGTGATGCCAAGCCGGCGCAAATGATCGATCACTTCGGCATGCGCAAGGCCGGCAAACGTGCCGCGCGCGTGGCCGCGGATCGCCGGGTGCAGCATGGTGAGCCCGCGCAGATGCGCTTCGTAGATCACTGTGTCGGGCCAGGGGATGCGGGGCGGGCTGTCGTCACCCCAGTTGAATGAATCGTCGGTGACAACGCTCTTCATCATCGCCGACACGTTGTCCCGCCGATCGAACGAGAGATCGGCTCGCGATGAGTTCAGCCGAAAACCATACAGCGTATCCGACCAGTGCAAATTGCCGAACAGACCGCGCGCATAGGGGTCCAGCAGCAGCTTGTGGTGGTTGAAGCGATGGCCGCGCTCGGGATCATACGGGCCATGCGCGCGATAGCCGTAGAGCAGCCCGGCCGAAGCGTCGGGCAGATAGCCGTGCCAGACCTCGTCGGTATATTCGGGCATCCGGAAGCGCGCGATCTCGTGTCGCCCTGAAGGCTCGAACAGGCAAAGATCGATATGCTCGGCGTGAGCCGAGAACACCGCGAAGTTGATGCCAAGCCCATCCCATGTCGCACCAAGCGGATAGGGTCGGCCTGGCTGCAACCGATCCGGAGGATGCCGCATCTGCCTCTTCAGTTGTCGAGGCGGAGGTAGAGAGTCCCTAACGGTGGCAGGGTCAGTTCAAGCGATTGCGCCTCGCCATGGCGCTGCACCGGTACGGTATCGACGGCTCCGCCATTGCCCATGTCAGAACCGCCATAATATGCCGAATCGGTGTTGAGCAACTCCCTCCAGACGCCGGGGCGCGGTACGCCGATGCTGTAGCCGGAGCGCGGTACGGGCGTCATATTGCAGACGACCAGAACAGGTTTCGTATCGTCATTGCCATACCGCAGGAAGGCGAAGACTGAATTTTGCCGATCGTCGCCGACCACCCAGCGGAATCCGGTAAATACGGTGTCGCGCAGGTGGAGCGCCGGCTCACTTGTGTAAATACGGTTCAGCTCGCGTACCAGTCGCTGGATGCCCGCTCGCAGGGGATCCATTCGGCCGTTCCAGTCGAGTTCGCCGTCATGGCTCCATTCGTGTTCCTGCGCGATCTCAGTGCCCATGAACAGCAGTTTCTTCCCGGGATGGCCCCACATGAAGCCAAGATAGGTTCGCAGGTTGGCAAAGCGCTGCCAGTTGTCGCCCGGCATCTTGCCGATCAGCGAGCGCTTGCCATAGACGACTTCGTCGTGGGAGAGTGGCAGGATGAAGTTCTCGGCGAAGGCGTACAGCAGGCCGAACGTCATGTCGTTGTGGTGCCAGATGCGGTGCACCGGCTCATGCTGAATGTAGTTGAGCGTGTCGTGCATCCAGCCCATGTTCCACTTGTAGCTGAAGCCGAGGCCGCCTTCGCTGATCGGCCGTGACACGCTCGGCCACGCAGTTGACTCTTCGGCAATGGTGATCGCACCAGAGCAGCGCTCACCCACCACGGCGTTGAAGTGTCGCAGAAAGCCGATGGCCTCCAGGTTCTCGCGTCCACCGTAAATGTTCGGGATCCATTCGCCTTGCTTTCGCGAGTAGTCGCGATAGAGCATCGACGCCACCGCATCCACGCGCAGGCCATCGACGTGGAATTGCTCCAGCCAGTACAGGCCTGAGGCGATCAGGAACCCCTGCACTTCCCGCCGGCCGAAATTATAGATGTAGGTATTCCAATCCTGGTGAAAGCCCTCACGCGCGTCCTGATGTTCGTAGAGCGCAGTGCCGTCGAAGCGCGCCATGCCGTGCGCATCGGTGGGGAAATGGCCGGGCACCCAGTCGACGATGACACCGATATTGGCGCGATGGCAGGCATCGACGAACCGCGCGAACCCCTCCGGCGGACCAAAACGCGCGCTTGGCGCGAACAGGCCAAGCGACTGGTAGCCCCACGAGCCGCCGAACGGGTGTTCCGCGACTGGCATCAGCTCGATATGGGTAAAGCCCATGTCACTGACATAAGGCACCAGCCGTTCGGCAAGTTCGTCCCACGTGGGAATGCGGCCGTCCGGATGGAACCAGGACGCCGCATGCATCTCATAGAAGGTCAGTGGCGCATCGACGCGATGCCGCCTGGCGCGATCCTGCATCCACGCTGAATCATGCCAGACAAACGGCGTGGGATCGGCGACGACGGATGCGGTCGCTGGAGGTGCTTCCGTCGCCCGCGCCAATGGATCGGCCTTCAGCGGCAAACGCCATCCATCGGGGCCGATGATCGCGAACTTGTAACGCGCGCCAGGACCCAGGCGGGGGATGAACAACTCCCACACCCCAGCCGGATAGCGGAGGCGCATCGGATTGCGCCGAGGATCCCAGGTATTGAAATCACCGACCACGCACACGGCGCGTGCATTCGGCGCCCACACAGCAAACCGTACACCGGTGACGCCATCGATCGTCACGACATTGGCGCCGAGTTGAGAGGCCAGCTCGAAATGTCGCCCCTCGTTGAACAAGTGCAGGTCGAGATCGCCAAGGAGCGAGTGGAACGCGTACGGATCCTCCGTCTCTTGCACAGCGCCGGGCCACGAAACCCGCAGGCGATACGGTTCCGCGCTATCGATCCGCCCAACAAACAGGCCGGGCGGCGCGACGGGCGCCAGCATGCCAAGCGAATGCTCGCCCGCGCGCGTAAGCACCTCCACCTGGATCGCGCCAGGAAGAAATGTGCGGATGATGCGCCCCGCGAGCGTGTCATGCGGCCCGAGCACGGCGAACGGATCGCCGTACGTTCCGTAGGTCAGCGCCTCGGCAACGCCGGGAGGTAGATCGGTCAAGTCCGCGATGTCGTTCATGGTGTCCCCGCCATGTCGATCAATTGCGCCAGGCCGTGAAGCGGCACGTCGATCCAGGTTGGCCGATTGGCTGCTTCGTAGGCCACTTCGTACGCCGCCTTCTCGATCAGGAACAGACGCAACAGGTTCTGCTCGCGCACCTCGTCCTGCGGCGGGAACGCCTCATGATAACCGCTGAGGAAGCATTGCGTTGCACGCTCCACAAAACTGTCGAGGAACGCATCACGGCTCGGGTCGGCGACATGCGCCTGGTTCGCCAGGCTCTTCCGCTTTACCACCGCCCCGGCGTAGTCGAACGAGCGTAGCATGCCGGCAACATCGCGCAATCGATGGTTCTTGGCGCGCCGTTGCGCGACAGGTTTCGCCGGTTCGCCCTCGAAGTCGATGATGTAGACGTCACCATTGGCCACCAGCACTTGCCCGAGGTGCAGGTCACCGTGGATCCGCGTGAGGGTCGAACCGAGGGCCGAGCGCGCCATCACACCGACAATCGCCGCGGCCTTTTCGCGGCCCTCCATCACGGCGGTGAAGGCCTGACGGGCAGCCTCATCCAGGTCCGTCTGCGCCTGCAGTGCGGTGTACGCGGCAGCGAGCTGACGTTCGGCCTGGTCGGCGAACTGTGCGGTGACATCGGCGCCGGCGAGTTCCGGACCAAATGCGGGATCATCGCAATCCCGCGCCAGGACCGCGTGCATCTCACCAAGACGTTGGCCAAGCAGCCTCGCGATGGTGTCGTAGTCCTCATGCTGTTCGGTTTCGGTCGCTTGTGTTTCCGCGGTCAGATCCGACAGGCCACGCATCAGCAGATCGAGGGTCCAGGTCCACGCGTCACCCTGGTTCCGGATGAAGCCTTGCAGGATTGCCAGCGTATGGCGCTCGCCATCAGGATCGATACGGACCATCTCACCGAACAATGGCGCGATATTGGAAAACCCCTGCTCAGTGAGATAGCGGCCCATCTCGCTTTCCGGGTGTGGGCCAGACGCCACACGTCGGAACAGCTTGAGCATGGCGAAGTCGCCGATGATCATCGAGGAATTCGACTGCTCGACCGACAGCCAGTTCATTTCAGCGTCGGCGGGTGGCTCCGTCATGCGCGACGTGGGCTCGAAATGGATCTCTCCCACCGGCTTGCGCGTCACGAGGCCATCCAGCACCGCACTGGCAAACTCAGGCAGCGCAAAGGCATCGGTGAGCAGCCCGACGCTGGCTCCGCGGCGCACCCGCGCCAGCGCCAGCTGCGTCGGAAGAGGCCCGGCCGGGCGCTCCTCCCAGGCCACGGCCAATGGCAGCATCCACCGCGCGCCTGCAGTTTCGGTGTCCGTTTCGATCTCCGCCAACAACAGATCATCCCGCAATGGCACCAGCGACGCCACACGGATCGACTGCAGCACATGGTCCTTCATCGCGAACCATCGCCGCTTGACGAGGTAGGCTGGCAGGACATCACGCTCAATCAGCGGGCATGCCGCCTGCAATGCGTCGTTCAGACGATGGCGCACAACAATGGTTTGATATTCCGGCATGGGTTCTGGCGCGGGCGTATGGGTCGAAGGCCAGCCCGCCTCCTCATCAGCCAAAAGGAACCAATAGAAGCCATAGGGCGAGAGCGTGAGCAGATAGCTGAGCTGTCCTATCGGCGGAAACACCGACCCGCCATCCAGCTCGATAGGCAGGCGCCCAGTGAATTCGGACAGGTCCAGCTCCACGGCCTGCGGCGTGCGCGCAAGGTTCGCCACGCACAGAAACGACCGTCCTTCGAATTCGCGGAGATACGCCAACACCTTGCGATTCTTCGGATACAATAGGCGGAAAGTGCCGCGGCCGAACGCCTTATGCTGCCGGCGCACTGCTATGGCGCGTCGCATCCAATTCAGGAGCGAGTGCCGATCGATGGCCTGCGCCTCGACATTGACAGCCTCATAGCCGTACAGCGCGTCCATGTTTGCGGGAAGCACCAGCCGCGAGGGATCAGTGCGCGAAAAGCCGCCATTCCGATCGAACGACCACTGCATCGGCGTCCGCACGCCGTCACGATCGCCAAGATGAATGTTGTCACCCATGCCGATCTCATCGCCGTAGTAGATGACGGGCGTGCCAGGCATTGACAGCAGCAGGTAGTTCAGCAGCTCGACACGGCGCCGATCATGCTCGAGCAACGGGGACAGCCGCCGCCGGATACCCAGGTTCAGACGCGCCCGCCGGTCCGCCGCGTAGGTCTCCCACAGGAAGTCGCGCTCGCTGGAGGTGACCATTTCCAGCGTCAGTTCGTCGTGGTTCCGCAGAAAAATCGCCCATTGGCTGTTGGGCGGAATCTCAGGCGTCTGACGCATGATGTCGGTGATCGGGAAGCGGTCCTCGCGCGCGAGCGCCATGTACATGCGCGGCATCAGCGGGAAGTGAAATGCCATGTGGCATTCGTCATCGTCGCCAAAATAATCCTTGGCGTCCTCTGGCCACTGGTTGGCCTCGGCCAGCAGCATACGATCGCTGTAATGCGCATCCAGTTCAGCGCGGATGCGCTTCAGCACGGCATGCGTCTCTGGCAGGTTCTCGTTGTTGGTGCCCTCGCGCTCCACCAGATACGGCACCGCGTCCAGACGCAGCCCGTCGACGCCCAACTCCAGCCAGTAGCGCAGAACCGAGAGCACCTCCTTAAGCACGCGCGGATTGTCGAAGTTCAGGTCGGGCTGGTGTGAGTAGAACCGGTGCCAAAAATAGGCGCCGGCGACCTCGTCGTAGGTCCAGTTGGACCGCTGCGTGTCGATGAAGATCACGCGCGTGCCGGCAAACTTTCGATCATCCTGCGACCACACGTAGAAATCGCGATAGGGAGAGCCAGATTTGGCCTCGCGCGCGCGCTGGAACCACGGGTGCTGATCGGATGTGTGGTTGACAACCAGCTCGGTGATCACCCGCATGCCACGCGCATGCGCCGCGGCGATAAAGCGCTTGGCGTCCGCCAAAGTCCCGTAGTCCGGATGAACCCCACGATAATCGGCGATATCATAGCCATCGTCCTTGCGCGGCGATGGATAGAACGGCAGCAGCCAGATCGTGTTCACGCCGAGATCGGCAATGTAGTCCAGCTTTGAGATCAGCCCCTGAAAGTCGCCAATGCCATCGTTGTTCGAATCGAAGAACGACTTGATGTGCAACTGGTAGATGATGGCATCCTTGTACCAAAGGTCATCCTCGCTGATCGTGGAGCGATCGGGCTGCGGACGGACGGCGCTGATGTCCATTATGGCGTTCCCACCGGGGCGATCTGCCAGATTGCGAAGGGTAGATCATTGGGGTCAAGGCGAATGCGCTGCTGCTTGCCATTCCAGACAAACTGGTGGCCGCGCATCAGATCGGTGACGCCCACCGACGCTTCGTCGGGCAGTCCCCATTCCCACAGCGGAATTTCCACCAACGCCTCCTGAACTGAATGCGGATCGAGACTGACAGCAATGAGGATCATATCATGACCGCCTGCGGCGCGCTTGCCATAGTACAGGATCTGGTCATTGAACGCCGGATAGAAAGTGATTCCGAGATGCGACTGCAACGCGGGATGCGCGCGCCGGATGCGGTTCAGCGCCGTGATTTCTTCCACAATGTTACCGGCCGCGGTAAAATCACGTACGCGAATCTGATACTTCTCGGAGTCCAGGTATTCCTCGCGCCCCGGCAGAGGCGCTGACTCGCAGATCTCGAAGCCGGAATACATCCCCCACAGGCCAGACAGCGTGCAGGCCAGTGCGGCACGGATCAGGAAACCGGGTCGGCCAGACGTTTGCAGGAAGGGCGGGTTGATGTCTGGCGTGTTGACGAAGAAGTTCGGGCGGAAGAACTCGCGAGCAGGTGTGGCGGTGAGCTCCGTCAGATAGGCAGTCAGCTCATGCCTGGTGTGGCGCCAGGTGAAGTATGTGTAAGATTGCGTGAACCCCACCTTGGCCAACCGATACATCATCTTTGGACGGGTGAATGCCTCGGACAGGAACAGAACGTCGGGATGGCGCGCTCGCACATCGGCGATCATCCAGTGCCAGAAGGGCAGCGGCTTGGTGTGGGGGTTGTCAACGCGGAAGATTCGAATCCCGTGACCACACCAGAACAGGATCACGTCCCGCAGCGCCAGCCAGAGCGAGGGCACCGCTGTATCGGCGAAGAAGTCCGGATTGACGATATCCTCGTATTTCTTCGGCGGATTCTCCGCGTAGCGCATCGACCCATCCGGACGCCAACGGAACCAGTCGTGGTGTTCGCGCAACCAGGGATGATCGGGCGAACACTGGATCGCGAAGTCGAGCGCAATCTCCAACCCATGATCGCGCGCCGCATCGATCAAAGTACGGAAGTCGTCGAAGGTACCAAGCTGCGGATGTAGCGCGTCGTGACCACCCTCGGGTCCGCCGATCGCATAGGGACTGCCGGTATCGTCGGGCTCCGCGAGCAGCGCATTGTTGCGGCCTTTGCGGTTGGTCGAACCGATGGGATGGATCGGCGGGAAATACAATACATCGAATCCCATATCACGGATGCGCGGCAACTGCCCGATCACATCGGCGAACGTGCCGTGCCGCGCCGGATCATCAGTCGCTGAGCGTGGGAACAGCTCATACCAACTCGCAAACGCCGCCTGCGGGCGATCGACATCGAGATGGACGGCAGGGACGTGCTGCGCTGTGAACGGACGATCATCCGAGGCGTCCATCGCTGTCGCGGTATCCGGTGCGAGCAGCAGTGCAACCTGCTCGTCGGCCGCAAGCGACGGAAGGCGCGCCAAAACGTCCGTAAGAACAGCATGCGCCTTTGCCGGCGCGCGCTCCACGGCGGCAGCCAGCAGGCGGCGGCCCTCTTCGATTTCCAGCGGCACGGCTTGGCCAGCCGCGTGCTTCGCGTGGACATCGTGACGAAACGTGGCCCAGGCGTCCCACCAGGCTTCAACCGTGAAGTGGTAGCGACCGATCCGAGATGGTGCGAAACTTGCTTCCCAGCGGTCATTCTCCACCAAGGTCATGGGAACACGGTGCCAGCCGGCCTCATCCGCCGTGTTCCACAATAGTTCGGCGGACAGGATATCGTGGCCGTCAGCAAAAATATCCGCGGTGACAGTGACGGTGTCACCCACAACGCGCTTCACCGCGAACGGGCCGTCCGGGACGGTGGGATTGATCGCCTCGATGGCGATGCGCCTTGCGGCCAGACCGTGACGATCCAGCGTGGTGTCGCGTATGGCTGGCTTTGCGACGGCCTCCGTCGTCGCACAGGCCAGAACACGCACCTCACCCGCATCCAGGCTCGCTCGCGGCATGGCCGTCCCATCGAGTGGTTCCGTTACGACAAATGCCGCGCCAGCCTGTGGCGGCAGCGGCGAAATCCGGCGCTCGATTCGAACTGCATTCTGAAGGTCAGGATTGGCCAGGACCAGCACTGCCTGCGATGAAGCGCGGACATCGATGGTATCAAAGCGCAGCACCTCGGTCACCGAATCGTGCGAATCGCTGAGCTGGCGGAGTCCCATGTTGACCCGGCGCCCGGCGACGCGGTCCACCAACTCATTTGCGGCGGCAACATCGTCCCTGAGATCCGACCCGTCAGCGCGAGAGCGGCCCATATCCTCCGGTACGGCAATCGCCGCATCGTAGCTGTTGCGCGCCGCATACTCGAAGCCCATGGGCACAAAGATTCCATCGCCGGTGGCGGCAGCCAGACGGAGCGCGAATCGACATGACGCCGCACTGACCGGTGTCGCAACCCTTGCCGCACGCCGTTCGTAGAACGAAGGTTCGGGAGCAGCCACCACCGGCGCGATGCGGCGCAGCAATGCGAACTCCTCCGCCAACCAGGCAG
>Ga0310811_10011892_pt1 | contig 11295 bp, 11 predicted proteins | sample YCmetagenome_FD_207642 | JGI IMG/M metagenome (GOLD analysis project Ga0310811, IMG submission 207642) | Soil microbial communities from experimental microcosm in Duke University, North Carolina, United States - YC | ecosystem: Engineered > Artificial ecosystem > Soil microcosm > Unclassified ... | reverse complement strand
GGTGCTTGCCGTGATGGATTTCCATCGTCTTCGTGTCGATGTGCGGCTCGAGGGCGTTGGTCGGATACGGAAGTTCGGGAAGTTCGTAGGCCATGGTGTGTGTTGGATTGGTTGAACTGAAACGCTAAGCCGCAGCGCGGCCCGATCAAGCGCGGAGTTGATTCGTTTCCCGACAAAAGAGCGGATGCTTGGAATATTCCGCCGCGCCCGTCCCTCCCATCCGGGTATGAACAACCCATCAACTCTTTCCCCGGTGGCGGCCCTTTACCGTGGCTATGCCGGAATCCTCGACAAAGGCCAGAGCCTGCTCCTCCTGCTGATCCGCCTCACCTGGGGCTTTCAGTTCGCCCAGACCGGCTGGGGCAAGTGGCATGACATCCCGAAGGTCGTCGGCTTCTTCACGAACATCGGCATCCCCCTCCCCACGCTGAATGCCTATGTGGTGGCGACGACGGAGCTGGTCGGCGGCAGCTTTCTCCTGCTCGGCCTGCTCTCTCGGCTGACGCCCATTCCGCTGATCATCTCGATGATCGTCGCCTATGCCACCACCGAGCAGGACGCGCTCCACTCGCTGATCTCCGGCGATCCTGATCCCTTCCTCACGGCGGCGCCGTTTCTGTTCCTTTTTGCGTCGCTGATCGTGTTCGTCTTCGGCCCGGGCGCGTTCTCGCTCGATCGCCTGTGGCTCGGAAAATCCGGCGAATTCGAAAAATCGTCGCGGGCGGTGAAATAAAACCCCGAGCCGCTCACTCACACGTACCGAATAGTGACGGGATTGCTCCGCAGCCCCGCCACTCGAAGCAAAAACCCAAACGAAAATCGAAACATGAAACTCAATACGAAACACACCCTCGCCGCCGCCGCCATCGCCGGACTCCTCACCGGTGCCGCCGCCACCCAGGCCCGCGCGGCCGTCTCCACCCACTCCGGCGTGAAAGTCACCACGCTCGCCGACAAGGGCGAACATTCCTGCAAGGGACAGAATGCCTGCAAGGGCCAGGGCGGCTGCAAATCCGGGGAAGCGGGCTGCAAAGGCAAGAACGACTGCAAGGGCAAAGGCGGCTGCGCCACCGACGGCTCGAAGAAGTAATTGCTCGTATCGCTCGGGGAGGCGGATGAATACTGCCTCCCCGTCGATTTTTCACCGATCCACGCCGATCCTCAAAAATGCCCGCGAATCCTTTCAACGGACACACCGACTACGGCATCGGGCTGGGCCTGCGGGTCCCGCACTACCGGCACATCCTCGAGCAGAAGCCGACATGCGACTGGTTCGAGATCATCTCGGAAAACTTCATGGTCGATGCCGGCCGGCCGCTGGAGGTGCTGGATAAAATCCTGGAGCAATACCGCGTCGTGCAGCACGGCGTGGCCATCTATTTCGGCTCGGCCGAGCCGCTGAATCGCGATCATCTCCGGAAGCTCAAGCGCCTCGTCAAACGCACGAACACGCCGTGGCTCTCGGACCATCTCTGCTGGGGCAGCGTGGACGGCCGCTACACGCACGATCTGCTGCCGATGCCCTATACCTTCGAGGCCGCGCGCGTTACCGCACGAAAAATCCGGGAGGCCCGCGACTACCTCGAGGTCCCGATCTGCGTGGAGAACGTGAGCAGCTACGCGGAGTTCCACGTCTCCGAGATGACGGAGTGGGAATTCCTGAGCGAGGTCGTGGAACTCGCGGACTGCGGCATCCTGCTCGACGTGAACAACATCTATGTCTCCTCGCAGAATCACGGCTTCGATCCCTTCGACTACGTGAACAATGTGCCGCACCATCGGGTCGGACAGATTCACCTCGCGGGGCACTCGAAGTTCGAACGCTACATCCTCGATACACACGACCACCCCGTCCTCGATCCGGTCTGGAAGCTCTACGACCGGGCGCTCCAGCTCGCCGGCCACACCGCCACCCTGCTCGAATGGGACGACCGCATCCCGTCCTTCGACGAGGTCCATCATGAAGCCCTCAAAGCAAACAAATTCCTCCGCAGCAAAACGCTCGCTGGCCAGCCTGCCTGACACGGCTCCAGCATCCGGCCTGGCCGAACTGCAGCGGATGATGGCCGAGGCGGTGATGCGTCCGCTCACCACCGGCGAGCAAATGCAGCCGCAGTGGAAGGACGGGAGGCCGACGCAGGAATTCGTCGCCGGGTTCATCAAACCGAACGACCGGCTCACGTCGTTCGACCGGCTCGAGATCTACAACCGGCAGTATTGGTTCCGACTGATCGACTGCCTGTACGAGGACTATCCCGGACTGCGCGCAGTGCTCGGGGACAGACGCTTCTTCGCGATGATCACGGCCTACCTCCAGCGCCATCCTTCGGAATCACCGCTGCTCCGCGACCTTGGCCGCAAGCTCATCCCCTTTTTACAGGATGAGCCGGTCTGGAGCCACCCGCACGGCCCGATGGCTCGGGAAATGGCGCAGCTCGAATGGGCGCAGATCGTGGCCTTCGATGGCGAATCGCGCCGCGCGGCCACGCTCAAGCGCCTGGCCGGCACGCCGCCCGACCGCGTCTTTCTCCGCCTGCAGCCATATATCACGCTGCTCGAGCTGACCTATCCCGTGGACGAGGTCGTCATCCGACTGTTGCGCCGCGATGGGAAGATGAGGAAGGAGGCCAGCAATGCGGTTGAATCGACGGTCCGCGCCCGCCGCCATAGCATCGCGAATCGCGTGAAGCCTCGCCCTGGCTGGCTCCTCGTTCATCGGTTGGAGAACTCGGTCTATTTCAAGCGCCTGAACGAGCCGCAATACGTGATCCTGCGCAGCCTCGACCGGGGGGCAAGCCTGGAGGCCGCGTTCATGCAGCTGGAGGAGTTGCCGTCCGCCGCGGAGGTTTCTCCCGAGGATGTTCAAAGCTGGTTCCGCGCCTGGGCGGAGCTGGGCTTTCTCGTTCCGGCGTCGAGCTGAGAGCCGGTCTGGGAACGCCGAAGGCCAGATATCGGAGAACTCGCGCTTTTCGTCGCGACGAGTCGGCTCCGCGGGAGCGTCGCCCTCCCCTTTGACGAAGGGCCCGCTGCCGCGGGCCCATTTTGGCTTGGGGTCGTCGGCCCTTCTGTCGATTTTTCTGATGGGTTCCAAAGCAGAGGTGCCATTCCGCCACCGTTTGCATTTTTAATTCTCCGGAGACTTTCCACCTGCGCTCTCTCCTGCAAGGCTGCGCACCATGTTCACTTCCTTGATCCTCTTCTTCCTGCTGGAGCTAGGAGTCATCGCGGCCCTGATGAATTCCGGCCGCCATTCCGAGCGGCTGATCACCGCGCCCGGGCTCGATCTCGTGATCAGCGCGCTGACGTGGATTCCCTGGCTTTTTGCCTTCCTGCTCTTCGACTGGGCAGGACTCTTCGGCTGCATCCTGGGCCAGATCGGGGCGATGGAGGCCTTCTGCTTCTGGCACGAGAAGCAGCACCCCGACCAGCGCCGCACGATCATGAAGACGCTCAACGGCCTCACGAGCCCGGTCGCGAACAATGTCGCCCTGCTGGCCACGCTCCCCGCGCTGCCCGCTTTTCTCCTGATCCGTTTCTCGCAGCTCACGACCTACCCGGTACTCGTGAACACGATCCGCCTGCCTCCCTACAACCATTCCGAATGGGTGAGCGTCTCGCGGCAAAAGTTCGGCGGGCTCGTCGGCCACGACCTCGTGTGGTGCCTCTATTGCGACTGGATGACGGGCATCTATGCCCTCGGCGGCGAGATGCTGCGCAACCTCGAGAGCTTCTGGTGCCCGATCCGTTTCTACCCGGGCAAGAAGTGCGAGAACTGCAAACTCGACTTTCCCGACATCCCGGAGTGGGTGGCGCCGGAGGGAACAATGGCCGACGTGGAAGCCAAACTCCTCGAGAAGTACGAAGGCCAGAAGTGGAACAGCTGGTGGGGCCATCCCGACCGCAAGACGCCCGAGGCGCAACCTCCCCATGGAGCACAGCCTCCGATCGTGCCCCCGCCGCCAACCGACACGCCGTAGCCGGCGGATCCACGCACGAACTTTCCCTCCTCCACGCGAATGCCCGACCCGGCGTCGAACAGGATCAGCAATTCCGAGCGGAGCCTCTTCCTGCTCCTGCTGAGCGTCGCGGCGGGCTGCGTGGACGCCATCGCCTTCCTCAGCATCGGCATTTTCCCCGCGAACATGACCGGTAACTCCGTGGTGCTGGCGAGCTCGCTGCTCCACCCCGTGGCGGGCGGCGCCTGGCTGAGCGGACTGGCACTGATTGGCTTCAGCGCCGGAGCGGCATCCGGCGCCTGGATCGTCCTGGCGCCCAAGCATGAATGGTCGCCACGGGTCAGCATCGCCCTGCTCTGCGCGGGACTGCTCGTTTCCGGGAGCACCCTCGCCCTGCTGCTCACGGGCGATCATTTCCTGTGGGCCGTGGTCCTGGCGGCATCGGCCGCGATGGGTCTGCAAAGCGCGGCCGTGCAACAGCTCGGCATGGCCGGCGTGGCTACGGTCTTCGTCACCGGCACGCTCACGACGGCCATCGGCCGTCTCGTCGGAAGGACGCAGCGTCCCGGTGGTTTCACGGCCACCGCGGAGGAGAACCACTGGCTCCCGGCCCTAAGCTGGACCTCCTATTTCATCGGTGCGTTCATCGGAGGGGCGCAGGCGGGACTGCATCTCCCGATCCTGGTGGCACTCCCCGGGTTGCTCCTGCTCGGCATCGCGATCGTGAGCGGCGCGAGGCTGCGACGCTCATAAAATCAGGGCTCGCGGACGACACTCCGCCGCGATTTTCCCGGAGCGACGCGGCCGGAACGCGGCTCTAATGCGATCTCCTGTCGCGCAGGCCCTATCCCATGAAACAACTCGCCGAGAATCTCTGGATGCTGACCTACCCACTCAAGCTCCTCGGCGCGGACCTTCGGCGACACGTCAGCGTGATCCGCCTCAACTCGGGAAAGCTCTGCATCCACTCGACCGGCCCGTTCACGCGCAAGGACGCCGCGGCGATCTCGGCCCTCGGAGAGCCGGCGTGGATCGTCGAAGCCATGATCTCGCACGATACTTTTTCGCAGGAAGGTCACGATATGTTCCCGGACCTTCCGTTCCTGGCGCCGGAGGGATTCTCCGAGCGCGTGAAATTTCCGGTCCTGCCGTTGCTGCCGGCTCCTCCCGCCTGGGGTCGGGAATTCCAGGTACTCCAGATTCTCGGAAACGACTCCTACCGCGAACATGTCTTCTTCCACCCGGAATCGCGCACGCTCATCGTGGCTGATCTGGCGTTCAACTTCGGACCGCATGAGCCGTTCTGGACCGAGCTGATGCTGAAAGCGGCGATCGGGAACGAACACGACCCCGGGATGTCACGGCCGTTCCTGGCGACAATCACGGATGAAGCCGCCTTCCGGCGATCGATGGATGAAATGCTCGAGTGGGATTTCGACCGGGTGATCGTCGGGCACGGCGACGTCATCGAGACGGACGGCCACCGAAAGATCGCGACCATGCTCGAGCACGCGGAGCTTTGAGCAATCTAATCGTTGCCCGCCGGGAGGAAGAAAGGTGAACTGGAGCGACTATGGCAAAACTCTCCCGAGCCGTCGCGCTGCTCATCCTGCTCTCCGGCTGCTGCCTGGGCACCCGCTCCTCCTTCCAGCCCACGGCGCCGGAGGCGCGCCTGGTCCAGCTCATGGCCCAGCGACTCGCGATCGCCAACGAGGTCGCCTGGATCAAATACTCGAGCCAGCTACCAGTCCGCGACGCTAAGCGTGAAGCGGAGGTCCTCGCAAAACTCACGACCCTCGCCAGCCAGAAAGGGCTGAACGAGGCCACGGCGCAACACTTCTTCCTCGCCCAGATCAAGGCCTCGCGCACGCAGCAGGAATACGACATCCGCCGCTGGAAGGTGGGTGGCACCCTCCCCGCAACCGCACCAAAAAGCCTGAAAAACGACATCCGCCCGAAGATCGACGCGATCGACCGGGAGCTGATCGGAGCGCTCTCGACGATGGGCCAGCCACGGCCCGGCCTGGCCAATTTTGCGGCCGCCGCCCTGCGTACCGGAGGCTCCTGCCGTGCGGCGGCGGGCGTGTCGGCGGACGCGTTGCGCTGATCGGCCGCAGCAAAACGATTGCACCGTCCCGGCACCAACTTCATCGTGCACAAATGCCGACAGTCCTCGAGGTCATCAAATCCACCACCGCTTATTTCGAGAAGCACGGGGTGGAGAGTCCCCGGCTGAACGCCGAACACCTCGCCGCCCATTCGCTCGGCAAGAAGAAGCGGCTGGATCTCTACATGGAGTTCGACCGCCCGCTGTCGGAGCAGGAACTCGCGCCGATGCGCGAACTCGTACGCGGGCGGGCGCAGGGCCGGCCGTTGCAGCATCTCCTCGGCACGACAGAGTTTTTCGGACGGGAGTTCTCGAGCGACGCCCGCGCCCTCATCCCGCGCCCGGAGACCGAGCAGCTCGTGGAACTCGTCCTGGCGGCTCCGGCCGGGAATCCCAATCCGAAGATCCTCGATGTCGGCACCGGCAGCGGAGTGATCGCGATCACGCTGGCGCTCGAACTGCCGCAGTCCTCCGTGACGGCGATCGATCTTTCGCCGGAGGCTCTCGCGCTCGCGCAGGCGAATGCCCAGGCTTTGCAGGCAAACGTCACGTTCGTGCAGGGGGATCTTCTGCCCGAGGGGGCGGAGGTCTTCGATCAGATCGTGGCGAACCTGCCTTACATTCCCACCGGTGATATCTCAGCGCTTTCCCGGGAGGTGCAGCATGATCCCGTGAGCGCACTCGATGGCGGCGACGATGGGCTGGATCTGGTGCGGAAGTTGATCACGCTTTCCAAGACCCGGCTCGTGCCGGGAGGACGGATATTTTTGGAGCTCGGCCATGATCAGGCGGAGCGCGTGAAGGACTTGTTCCAGCAGGATGGATGGCGCGATGTCGAAGCGCACAAGGACCTTCAGGGGGTTCAGCGCTTCGTTTGTGCGTCGATTTGAGGGCGTTGGGAGTCTTTAGAAAAGTCGGACGGCGGCGGAGCGCCGTCCCTTCCAACTAAACGATAGCGCTGGCGCGCAAGACTGCGACGCGTTGCATGAATTCGCGGACGGCGCCGGTGTCCAGCGGACCGTCCCATTTTCCGCTTTGCTTGAAATGCGAGCCGACGATGACGGCGCTGGCGTGCGGGAAGAGGTCCTCGACATTTTCCAACGTCGCGCCGGAGCCGACCAGCACCGGGAGCGCGGTCGCGCCGGCCACCGCCGCGAGCTCGCCAAGATCGACCGGATCGCCGGTGGCGGTGCCGGTCACGATGACTCCATCGCTGCAGAAGAACTCCGCCGCATGCGCGGTCTCGACGATGTCCACATCGCCGGTGATCGCGTGCGAGCTGTGCTTCTTCTTGATGTCGGTGAAGATCTTCACGGACTCCGCTCCCCAGGCTCTCCGGGCGCGCAGCAAGGGTGCCGCGCAGCCTTCGATGAGGCCTTCGTCGGCGACATGCGCGAAGACGAAACCCTCCGCGCGAATGAATTCGAGCCCCGCTGACTGAGCTACGGCGAGCGCCTCCTCATTGGCGGCCGCGAGAACCTGCACTCCGCACGGCCCGGCGAAAACCCGCCGCACGGCGACCGCCGCCGCAGTCATGGCCGCGATGATCTCCGGCCCGACCTTGCCGCGGAGATAAGGGCGGTCGTGCATGTTCTCGATGAGAAGGGCATCGATACCCGCCTCCACGAGAAGCTCCGCCTCGCGGCTGGCGGCAGCGACGATCTCCGGGATGCTTTGCCGGGCGTGAGGTGTCCCCGGGAGCGCGGGCAGATGAATCATCCCCACGACCGCGCATCGTTTGCCAAAAAGTTCGCCGATCACGCGGGTACAACTATCGCGGCCGCCGCCTGCGGCCAAGAAAACCCGCTCGAACGGAGGCCGGGATTGTATCGGGTCCATATTTCTGCCCATAATCACGACCGTCACTCACCTCATGACGACTCTCGAGCCTCACCCGGCCGTGCAACGTCCCCATCCCCGGACAATCGGATGGCTCGGCACCAGCGCGATGGCCATGGGTGGGAGCAATCAGAGCCTGTTCATCATCGTCGCTCTTTTTGCGGGCCAGGGGGCGATCGCGGGCCAGGGCAGCGCGGCCGTCCCCCTGCTCATCCTCGGACTGCTGCTGAGCTGGCTGGCGGCGCCGGGCTGGCTGGAGCTGGTGCTGATGTACCCGAATCGCGTGGGCGGGATCGCGGCGACTTGCGCGGAGGCATTCAAGCCCTACAGCCCGGTGCTCTCGAATCTCACCGGCGTCTGCTACTGGTGGGGCTGGATCCCCACCTGCGGCCTGACCGCCATCTTCTCAGCGACCGCTCTCCAGCAGTGGTGCCATATCCCGCTGCCGGTGCCCGTACTCGCGTGTACGCTGGTGTTGATCTTCACCTTCGTGAATCTCTCGGGAGTCAAGTGGGCGGCGCGGCTCGCCATTACCTTTGCCGCCGTCTCGGCGTCCCTGGCTTTCATCTCCGCGCTCGCGCCGGTGATCGCCGGGAAGGTGGACTGGCACCAGGCGACATCCTTCGAGCTGACGCTGCCGTTCCCCGGGTGGTTCGGCGCGCTGACGAGCGCGATGGCCGGGCTGTACCTGATCGGGTTTGCGGCTCCGGCCTTCGAGGCCGCGACGTGCCATGTCGGCGAGACGATCGACCACGAGAAGAACGTGCCGCGCGCCATGCTCGCGAGCGGCCTGATGGCGTCGCTGTATTTCGTCATTCTCCCGGTGGTATGGCTGGGCGTACTGGGTCCGAAGGAACTGGGGCTGGAGCCCCTGATGGATCACCTCGGGCCGACCTTCGCGCCGCTTTTCGGCAGCTCGGCGAAGGCGGCGGCGATGTGGTTCATGATGTTCAATATGTTCCATGGGACGCTGCAGCCGCTCGCGGGGGCCGCGCGCACGCTCTCGCAGCTCGCCGACGACGGACTGCTGCCGGAAACGCTCAGCAAACGGGACTCGCGGGATGCCCCGCTGATCGCCACGCTCCTCACCGCGGGCTTCGCGATCGCCTTCCTGATCATCGGCGACCCCATCTGGCTCGTTGCCTCGGCGAACTTCACCTATCTCATCAGCATCTGCCTCCCCAGCGTGGCGGTCTGGCTGCTACGCAAAAACGAGCCGGAGCTGTACCGCCCGTACCGCGCCCCCCACGGCCTGATCGTGCTGGGACTGGCCGCGGCGTGTGTATGGGGGCTCTCGGCATTCCTCGGTTTCCAGCAATTCGGCCTCAAGACGGTGCTGATCGGCCTGGTCTTCGCCTACTCGGGCTCGGCCCTTTACGCGTGGCGGAAATACATGGACCGGCGCAAAGCCGGGCTCTCCGGCATCGCCCACACGCTGCACATCAAACTCACCGGCGCGATGCTGCTGGTCCTCGTGCTCGATGGAGCCGGGTACTATATCGCCGTACAGAATGTCGGTGCCGCCGAGACGGCAAAGCTCGCCGTCCTGGAGGACATCTTCGTCGCGGTCGCGATGCTGACGATCACAGTCGGTCTCGTGCTGCCGGGCATGATCGCCCACTCCGCCGTGGAGGTCTCGAAGGCGGCAAAAAATCTCACCGAAGGGACCCTGGCGGACTTCACCCGCGCCATGCAGGCGCTCGGGCGCGGCGATCTCGACGCGGCACATGCCCGCGTCGATTTCAAGGCGGTGCCAATCAACTCGCGGGACGAAGTCAGCCAGATGGCGGTCAGCTTCAACATCCTCCAGGAAGAGATCGCCCGGGGCGCGGAGGGTCTCTCCGCGGCGCGGGAAGGCCTGCTGCGAGCGCGCAACGAACTCACCGAAACCAACGAGAACCTCGAGCAGCGCGTGAACGAGCTGGCGGCCGCGCTGGTCGAGCGGGAGCGCGCGGAGATCCAGCTCCGGCTGGCGAAGGAAGCGGCCGAGTCCGCCGACCGGGCGAAGAGCGAATTCCTGGCCATGATGAGCCACGAGCTGCGCACGCCGCTCAACGGCGTCCTCGGCTTCGCGACGATCCTCGACGACCACCGACTCCAGCCAGACCAGCGGGAATCCCTGGAGTTCATCCGGACGAGCGGGGAATCCCTGCTCGTGATCATCAACGACATCCTCGACCTCTCGAAACTGGAGGCCGGACGATTCCACATCGAGGACGCGCCTTTCGAGCTGCGCAAATGCATCCGCGAGGCGCTCTCGATCTGCGCGCCGCCGACGGACAAGGACGTGCGGCTGGAGTCGTTCGTCGAAACGAACGTGCCCGGATGGATCACCGGCGACGGCACGCGCCTGCGGCAGGCATTGATCAATCTGCTCAACAACGGCGTGAAGTTCACGAAGCACGGGACGGTCACGCTCCATGTCAGCCGGTTCGAAAGCGAGGGAACCGAGATGCTGCGCTTCCTCGTGCGCGACACCGGCATCGGAATCCCGAACGACAAGCTGGGCGAACTGTTCCGCCCCTTCGGCCAGATCGACACGTCCAGCACCCGTCAATATGGCGGCACAGGCCTCGGGCTCGCGATCAGCAAACAGCTGGTCGAGCTCATGGGAGGGAAAATCGAGGTGACCAGCAAGGCGGGCCACGGATCCACCTTCACGATCACCATGCCCGCCCGCGCCACGGACGAGCCGACAATCGAGCCGAACCACGCCGGCACCGACGACGGCGCCGGGAAGCTCCGCGTCCTGGTCGTCGAGGATATCGAGGCCAACCAAACCCTGACCAAGCGGATGCTGACGGAACTGGGGCACCATGCCGAGGTGGCAATCAATGGTGAGGACTGCCTGCGCAAGCTCGACCAGGGGAAATATGACTTCATCCTTATGGATCTGCATATGCCGGTGATGGACGGGTACACGGCAACCCGTGAGATCCGCCGCCGCGAGCAGGCGGCGAACTCTTCCAAAACCGTCCATATCTGTGCGCTGACCGCAAACCTGCTCGCCCGGGACCGCGAGGCCTGCCGCGCGGCGGGGATGAACGACTTCCTGGGCAAGCCGATGCGGATGGCGGAGCTGCAGGCCGCCCTGGCCCGGGTGGGGAATCCGGGAATTTCCTGAATCGACGAACGCGCCTTTCCCCGGTAATCAGGCAGCACTCCGGGTGCTTGCGCTCGTCATTTTACAGACATGGATAAAATTCTCGTTCACGGCGGCTCCAAATTGTCGGGCAATGTCCGCATCAGCGGGTCGAAAAACTCGGCCCTTCCGATTCTCGCCGCCACGCTCCTGACGAAGGAGCCGTGCATCATCCATCGCGTGCCGGACCTGAGCGACATTCACTACATGCTCACGATCCTGAGCGAACTGGGCGCCGAGGTGGAGCGGGC
>Ga0310811_10011890_pt1 | contig 11296 bp, 6 predicted proteins | sample YCmetagenome_FD_207642 | JGI IMG/M metagenome (GOLD analysis project Ga0310811, IMG submission 207642) | Soil microbial communities from experimental microcosm in Duke University, North Carolina, United States - YC | ecosystem: Engineered > Artificial ecosystem > Soil microcosm > Unclassified ... | reverse complement strand
TGGCCGATGCGCGTGCGCTCCATGAGCACCGCGGCTTCCTTGGCCGAGTAGGCCAGACGGGTGAGCTGCACCGCCAGCGTCGCCTGCTGCGCCAGCGCCACCAGCAGCTCGCTGTGCGTCAGCTCCTCGGCGTTGCGGCGAAAGGTCAGACCCAGGAAACCGACACTACGCCCGCCGAAGATCATGGGGTAGATCAGTCCGCCGATGGCGCGCTCGGCGCGCAGAAACTCCAGGCGTCCAGGCCAGGTAATGGTGGTCAGCCCTGAGACGTCCGTGTACAGCACCTCACGCACATCTCCGTAACGGACACTGAAAGGCGAGCCCGCCAACGGAACGCTGCTCACGTATGGGGGCGGTCCGAGCCGGCCCTCGTGCACGTGAGCGACCACGCGCCACTCCTGGCGGAAATCATCACGCACCACCACATCGCCCGATATCGCGTCGAACTGCCGCGTGGCCTCGAGCAGCATGTGGCCCATGAAGCTGTACAGATCGGTCTCGCCGGCGAGCCGCTCGAGGTTGCCACGGATCACCGCATTCGCCCGGGCGAGCTCGGCCACGCGTTGCTCGGCAGCGCGCTCACGCTCACGCCGTACATCATCGACCAGGAGCTCACGATGGAGCGCCGCGCCGATCACCCCGGCCGCCGTCTCGAGTGCCGCAAGCTCCGCAGCGTCGATGGCGCGCTGGCGCTGGGTGTTATCGAATCCCACCACCCCGTTGAACTCACCCGCCACGAAAATCGGCACGATCGCCTTGGTGCGGGTACCGATACCCTCGATGGCCGACACCTGGCCCGCGGAGGGCTCGCCCTTGCTGAAGCACACGCTGCGTCCCGCACGCAGCTCGGTGAACACGCCGGGGTAGCTCGCCTCATCGCAGCTGCACACCGGAGCTGAGGGCTGCGAGCTCGCGCCGTGCGCGGCGGTCCACTCGCCCACCACTACGAGCAGGCGCTCGCCGTTGGGACCGATGCGCGTCTGCATGAGGTTGACCCGATCGACACTCGCCGCCTCCCCGATCAGTCCGAGCACGTCCGGGATCGCTGCACGCACATCGGGAGCTTCCAGCAGCAGGCGGCTCGCACGCGCCGAAGCGGTAAGCAACCGCTCGCGCGCCTGCAGCGACTCGTTGATCTGCGTAAGCGCCTTTGCACAGGGCGCCGTTTCCGCTTCTAGCTCTCGTACCGCGATGTGGGCATTCATGGGCGAAACCATCCTGGTCCGCAACGGGGGCGCAAGTCTACCCTGCGCGGATGAGGAGGCCAGAGCGCTCTTCGAATCAAGGAGTTAACGCAGGGACACGGCTTGACGCAGCGCAGCACATCAGCTGCATCGCCCGCCGCGGGCAACGCCACGCCGCAACCACCCTGCAACAAACCGCGCTTTATAGATGAATCAGGCCGCGCTTGTGCGCCACGGCCACCGCTTCGGTGCGGCTGATGGCATCGAGCTTCGTGAGGATGGCCTTGACGTGCGTCTTGGCCGTGCCCTCGGTGATCGACAGGCGCCGCGCGATGTCCTTATTGCTGCGTCCCTCGGCCACCAGCTGCAGCACGTCGAGCTCGCGTTGCGTGAGACTCGGCTTCGCCATCCGCTGCAGCGCCTTGGCGGCCACGGTGGAAGAGGTGTAGGGGCGGTCCTCACTCACCGCGCGGATCGCCGACAGAATCTCCTGCCGCGGCGCATCCTTCAGCAGGTAACCCTTCGCCCCCTGCGACAGGCACTGAAAGATGTCCTCATCCCCATCATACGTGGTCATGATGAGGATATTGGCCTTCGGGTTGATCTCGAGCACACGCTGCACGACCGCCACGCCATCACGCCGCGGCATGCGCAGATCGAGCACCATCACATCCGGCCGATGCTGCTCGTACAGTGCGATCGCTTCCTCGCCATCGCCAGCTTCGCCGACCACTTCCATGTCGTCCTGCTGGTTGACCATCGCGGCCAGTCCATCGCGTACCACCGGGTGATCATCGGCGAGCACGACACGGATGCGATCCTTCAGCACGGCAGCCACTCAGGAGGCTCGTTTCATCATGCGCACGCTGACACGCGTGCCACGTCCGGGCTCGCTGGCAATCTGCCACTCACCGCCGATCGCATTGGCACGCTGACGCATGCTCGTTAGTCCAAATCCCTGGCGCGCCAAGAGCTCGGGACTGTGCTCCATGCCAGCCCCATCGTCGGCGACAGCCAACTCCCACTGCTCGGACTGATCGCTCATGGTGATGCGCACGGTCTGCGGGCGTGCATGCCGCACCGCGTTGCTGACCGCTTCCTGCGCAATGCGCAGCAGCTCGTGCTCGTGCTCGGGCTTGAGCCCCGTGACGATGCCCGCACCCTCGAACGTGCAGCGCACTCCGCCTGGAACGGTCGAGCGTTCGGCCAGCTGACGCAGCGCCAGCTCCAGTCCCGCGCGGCGCGTCTGGTCCAGACGCAGCGCCATGACCGAGCGGCGCGCCTCGGCGAGCCCATCGCGCGCGAGCTCACGGATGTGCGAGAGCGTGACCGCAAGCTCCGAGCCGCGCTTGCGGCAGGAGGGAAACTCCTCCACGGCGCCCAGCTGCAGCAGGATCCCGGTGAAGGCCTGCGCCAGACCATCGTGGATCTCCTGGCCGATGCGCGTGCGCTCCATGAGCACCGCGGCTTCCTTGGCCGAGTAGGCCAGACGGGTGAGCTGCACCGCCAGCGTCGCCTGCTGCGCCAGCGCCACCAGCAGCTCGCTGTGCGTCACTTCCTCGGCATTGCGCCGGAAGCTCATGGCGAGAAACCCCACGCTGCGGCCGCCGAAAACCAGGGGATACATGACGACGCCGACCGCACGCTCCTCGCTGTGAAATGGCTGCAGACCGGGCCAGATCTCGCTCGTCTGCTGCTCGACATCGAGATAGAGCGGCTCGTGCAGGTGGGCGAAGCGCGCGGTGAACACCGAGCCGGCGACCGGCACGCTGCTCGCGTAGGTGGGCTGTGCGAGCTCGCCGTCGCGCACATGCGCGACGATGCGCCACTCCTGGCGGGAGTCCTTGAGAACGATGACGACCCCCGAGGCTGCATCGAACTGCCGCGTCGCCTCGAGCAGCATGTGGCCCATGAAGCTGTGGAGATCGGTCTCGCCGGCGAGACGCTCGAGGTTGCCACGGATCACCGCGTTCGCCTTGGCGAGCTCGGCCACGCGCTCCTCGGCGATGTGCTGGCGCTCGCGGCGCACGTCATCAACCAGTCGCTCGCGATGCAATGCCGCACCGATCACGCCGGCCGCCGTCTCGAGCGCCGCGAGCTCGGCGGCATCGATGGCCCGATGTTGACTGGTATTGTCGAAACCGACGACACCGATGAACTCACCCGCCACGAAAATCGGCACGATCGCTTTGGTCTGGGTGCCGACACGCTCGATGGCGGAGCAGGCGCGCCCCACGGGACTCTCGCCATTGCTGAAGCAAACACTGCGGCCGGCACGCAGCTCGGCGAATATCGCGACACAGCTCGCCTCGTTGCAGGTGCACACCGATCTATCCGCGAGCGGCACCGTGCCGTGCTCGGCGGTCCATTCGCTCACCAGAGTGAGCAGCCGCTCGCCCTGCGCGCCGGTGCGGGTCAGCATGAGGTCGACGCGATCGACGCGTGCCGCCTCACCGAGTAAACCAAGCACATCCGGAACTGCCGCGCGCACATCGGGGGCTTCCAGCAGCAGGCGGCTCGCGCGCGCCGAAGCGGTGAGCAACCGCTCGCGCGCCTGGAGCGATTCGTTGATGCGCGCGAGCTCCTCAGCGCAAGGGCCGGCTTGGGCTTCGGGCTCCAACAAGGCGAGGGTGGCATTCATCTCGGCAGGGGCTCTCCCCAAGTGCAGCTGGCCTGGAAGTCTACCGCGTCGGATCCCCGCTCGGTCCGTATTCGGCACGGGCTCTATCTTAAGAGAGAGCGCCGCTCCAGCCGCCCGGGTGGCGCCGGGGACGTTCTTGCCCAACCCTGTTTTCTGCGCGGAACGCGCGCGCCTTCCGTTAATCAACGGCTTAGCCTCCGGCCTGGCGAACATAACGCGGTAGCGGCGCACCCTGCCAACCTCCGCCGAGTGCCTTGTAGACGGCCACGAGGCTCGTGGCCGCGTCGGTGCGCGACTGAGCCAGGCGGTCCTCCTCGGCGAGTTGGGTGCGCTCGGCATCGAGCACATCGAGGAAGTCCACCATGCCACCTTCGTAGCGGGTGCGCGCAATGCGCGCAGCGGTCTGACTGGCCGCGGCGGCTGCCGCGGCGTCGCTCAGACTGTCGCGCGTACGGGCATGCGTGATGAGCGCATTCTCGGTCTCTTCCAGTGCGCGCAGGACCGCCTGCTCATACCCGGCGAGGGCCACATCGGCATGAGCGCGGCTACCGGCGACCTCCGCGCGCACGCGGCCGAGATCGAATGCCGCCCAGGTGATGCCGGGCGCTATGGTGTAGCCGCGACTGGCGGAGCTTCCGAGCTGGCCGGGCTCTGCGGCGGCGTAGCTGAAATTGCCGGTGAAGGTCACCTTGGGGAAGAGATCGGCGATCGCAACACCGACCGACGCGGTGGAGGCGGCCAGCTCGCGCTCGGCGACGCGCACGTCCGGACGGCGGCGCAGCAGAGCTGCGGGATCACCCACAGCGGTGAGCTGCGGCAGCTCGGGTAGCGCGCGCGTCGGAGTCAGCAGCTCCCGCAGCGCATCAGGTTGTTGACCGGTGAGCACGCCCAATCGATGGATCGAGCGGGCGATCGCGGCCTCGAGCGGTCCGAGGGTGCTGAGCGTCGCGGAAAGTTGTGCCTGCGCGCGCGCGGTGTCGAGCTCGGTGCTGCGCCCGGCCTCGAGCCGCGCCTGCGTCAATTGCAGCGTGGCACGCTGGTTCTCCACGTTGCGCCACGCCACTGCGAAGCGCGCCTGCTCGCCACGCAGCTCAAAATAGGTGCGCGCCACCTCGGCGGTGACCGAAACCTGGGCATCGCGCAGTCCCGCTTCAGCGCCCTGCACCTGAGCGCTCCGTGCTTCGATGTTACGGCGCACTCCGCCGAAAAAGTCGAGTTCCCAGAAGGCATCGAAGCCGGCGTCGTAGAAACGCTGCGTGAGCGGCTCGCCGGTGGGGCTGTCGACCGCGGGGAACCGCTCCTTGGTATAGCCGCCCGAGGCGGTGACCGTCGGCGCGAGGTCGAACTGCGCCTCGTGCCGCTGCGCGCGCGCCTCCATGAGATTACCGAGAGCGATGCGCAGATCGTGATTCGCCGCGAGCGCCTGATCGATCAGCCGGTCGAGCGTCGGGTCGGAGAACTGGGTCCAGAAGGTTCCCTGTACATCGGTACCGGAGTACGGGCCTTGCGACGCGCCGGCGAACTGCGGCGCTACCGGGGTCGCCGGCTGCACGTAATTCGGCCCCACGGCACAGCCGGTGAGCACCGCGGCAAGCGTCGCGAGCGCGATCAGGGCGAGGAGGGCGGCAAAGGTAGCACCCCGGCGGCGGCCGACATCAGTCATGGGCAGCCTCCGGAGCCGGCAACTGCTCGAGCCCGGCACCTTGCGCGCGTTGCGCAGCGAAGCGCCGCACGAGCACGTAGAACACCGGTGTGAGCAGCAGCCCGAAGAGCGTAACGCCGATCATCCCGGCGAACACCGTGACGCCGAGCGCATGGCGCACTTCCGCACCCGCGCCGAGCGCCAGCATCAGAGGTACCACTCCCATGATGAAGGCCATCGAGGTCATCAGAATCGGTCGCAGCCGCAGATGGGCAGCCTCGAGCACCGCGGTGCGCGCATCGCGTCCGCGATCCTCCTGCAGATGCTTGGCGAACTCGACGATCAGGATGGCGTTCTTGCAGGCGAGGCCGACCAGCACCAGCAGTCCGATCTGCATGAAGATGTTGTTGTCACCGTGGTCGAGGCGTACGGCGAAGATCGCCGGCAGCAGGCACATGGGCACGATGAGCACGATCGCAAGTGGCAGGGTAAGGCTCTCGTACTGCGCGGCGAGCACCAGGAAGACGAACACCACGCACAGCGGGAACACCAGCAGCGCCGTGTTACCCGATATCAGCTGCTGGTAAGCGAGATCGGTCCACTCGTATGCCATGCCCCGTGGCAGCGTCTCATCGAGGATCTTCGCCATCGCTGCCTGCGCCTGCCCGGAGCTGAACCCCGGCGCCGGCCCACCGTTGATGTCCGCGGAGGCGTAGGCGTTGTAGCGCTGCACCACATCGGGGCCGAAGGATTGCGAGACGTTGATCACCGAGCCGAGCGGCACCATCTCGCCGCTGGCATTGCGTGTCTTGAGCGGCAGAATGTCATCGAGCTGCGAACGGAACGGCGCATCCGCCTGCGCCACCACCTGATAGGTGCGGCCGAAGCGGTTGAAGTCGTTGACGTAAAGCGAGCCGAGATAGACCTGCAGCGTTTCGAACACGTCCGAGAGCCTCACGTTCTCGCGCTTGACCTTGACGCGATCCACATCGATGTCGAGCTGCGGCACGTTGATCTGATAGGTGCTGAAGGCGCCGCCGAGGGCGGGGTTCTGATTCGCCTTGCCGAGTGCTTCCGACAGCGCGCTGAACAGCGCCTCGGGTCCGGCGGCCGCGCGATCCTCGACCTGCAGCTTGAAGCCGCCAAGGGTGCCGAGCCCGATCACTGGCGGCGGCGTCACCACCATGACGAACGCATCCTGGATGGAGGCCATCTTCGCATTCAGTGCTGCGGCGATTGCAGGACCCGACAGCGTACGCGAGGAGCGAACCGAGAAATCATCGAGCGGAAAGAAGATCAGCGCGGCACTCGAGCTCTGCGTAAACCCATTCACCGACATGCCGGCGAACTCCACCGCGTGCGAGATCCCCGGCTGATGGAGGCCAATGTCGGCAATGCGACGCGTGACCGCTTCGGTACGCTCGAGCGAGGCGGCCGGTGGTAGCTGCGCGACGGCCACCAGGTACTGCTTGTCCTGCGCGGGGATGAAGCCTGAAGGTACGGCGTTGAAGCCGAATCCCGTGAGCACGATGAGGCCCGCGTAGACGGCGAGCGCAATCGTGCCGTGGCGCATGGTGACGCCAAGCACGCCCGAGTAGCGGTCGCCAGCGCGCGCAAAGGCGCGATTGAAGCGCCGGAAGAACCCACCGAACAAGCGGTTCATTGCCCGCGACAGCGCATCGGGCGGCGCACCGTGCGGCTTGAGCAGCACCGCCGCGAGTGCCGGTGACAGGGTGAGCGAGTTGAAGGCCGAGATGACCGTGGAAATGGCGATGGTGAGGGCGAACTGACGGTAGAACTGGCCGGTGAGACCGCTGACGAACGCGACCGGAACGAACACGGCGCACAGCACGAGCGTGATCGCAATGATCGGCCGGCTGACCTCACCCATGGCGACCTTGGTCGCCGCGCGCGGCGAGAGTCCTTCGGCTATGTGGCGCTCGACGTTCTCGACCACGACGATGGCGTCATCCACGACGATGCCGATCGCCAGCACCAGGCCGAACAGCGACAGGGTATTGATCGAGAAGCCGAAGGCGAGCAGCACAGCGAAGGTGCCAATTACCGAGACCGGCACGGCGATCAGCGGAATGAGCGAGGCGCGCCAGGTCTGCAGGAAGAGGATGACCACCAGCACCACCAGCGCTACCGCCTCGAGCAGTGTGTGCAGCACGGCATCGATGGACTGACGCACAAACTGAGTCGGGTCGTACAGGATCCCGTAGTCCATGCCCTGGGGAAAATTCTTCTTCAGCTCCTCCATCGTGCTGCGCACGCTGTTGGAAAGCTCGAGCGCGTTGGCGCCGGGCGACTGAAACACCGGGATGGCGAGCGAGGGCTTGTTGTCGAGCAGACTGCGCACGCCGTAGGCCTGCGCGCCGAGCTCGACGCGCGCGATATCGCCGAGGCGCACGACCTGGCCGTCATCGCCAGTCTTGATGATGATGTCGCGGAACTGCTGCTCGTCGGTGAGCCGTCCCGCGGCATTGAGCGCGATCTGGAATTCCGTCGTGGAAGGAGGTGCGCCGAGCTGCCCGGCGGCGACCTGGACGTTCTGCTCGCGGATCGCAGCGACTACATCACCGGCGGTGATGTTGCGCGCGGCGAGCTTCTGCGGATCGAGCCAGACACGCATGGAGTAGTCGCCGCCGCCGAAGACCTGCACATCGCCCATACCCGGCAAGCGGGCGAGCACGTCACGGATGTTCAGGACCGCGTAGTTACGCAGGTAGAGCGAGTCATAACGTCCATTGGGAGAGGTCAGGTTCACGACCAGCGTCAGGTTGGAGGAGGCCTTCACGGTGTTGACGCCGAGACTGCGCACCTCCTCGGGGAGCCGCGGCAGCGCCTGCGCGACGCGGTTCTGCACCTGCACCTGGGCGCGATCGATATCCGCGCCGATGCGGAAAGTGACAGTCAGGGTCAGCGAGCCGTCCATGGTGGAGGTCGAGGACATGTACAGCATGTCCTCGACACCGACGATCGCCTGCTCGAGCGGCGCCGCCACCGTGTCGGCGATGACCTTGGGATTGGCGCCCGGATAGGAGGCGTGCACGACCACCTGCGGCGGCACCACTTCCGGATACTCACTGATCGGCAGTCTGAAGAGTGCGATGACGCCGGAAATGGTGATGAACGCCGAGATGACACCCGCGAAGATCGGACGCTCGATGAAGAAGTTGGACAGTTTCACTGTGGCGCCTCTTTGCCGCCATGTGCATCCGTGTTGCCAGCCAGCAGCCGACCGCCCTGCGAAACGGGCGCGCCCATGGCGACGTGTTGCGCCTGGACCTGCGCTCCCGGCCGGACACGCTGCAGCCCATTGACGATCACGGTCTCACCGGCTGTCAGTCCGGACTGCACCTCGCGCAGCCCATCGATGACCGGACCGAGCTGCACCGGGCGGTACTCCACCTTGCTGCCGGTGCCGACGACGAGCACGTAGCGCACGGTCTGATCGGTACCGATGGCGCTGTCATTCACGAGCACCGCCTCATGCTGGGCGCTGTCGAGCAGCCGGATACGGGCGAACAGCCCTGGAGTGAACAGGCGCTCGTGGTTATCGAGCAGCGCGCGGCTGTGGATGGTGCCGGTCGCCGCATCCAGCGCGTTGTCCATGAACACCAAGGCGCCCTGATGCGGGTAGCCGCTCTCGTTGGCGAGTCCGACGACCACGGGATTGCGTGTGCCGCGAGAGCCCGAGGTTTCGCGCGCCAGTTTGCTGTAACGCAGGTACGCCTGCTCATCGCCATCGAAGGTGACGTAGATCGGGTCGAGCGAGACCAGCGTGGTGAGCAGAGTCTGTCCGTTCGCCACGAAGTTGCCGCTCGTCACCAGTGCGCGGCTGATGCGGCCGGCGATCGGTGCGGTCACGCGGGTGAATTCGAGGTTGAGCTCGGCGGCATCGAGCGCTGCCTGCGCGCCGGCGACGCTCGCCTGCGCCTGCTCGTTGCCGGCGGTGCGGGTATCGAATTCCTCCTGCGAGATCGCGTGCTGGCCGAGCAGCTTGGTGGCGCGCTCGCGCTCGGATTTCGCCAGTGCCAACTGCGAGCGCGCCTGGGCAAGCTGTGCACGGGCTTTGTCACGCTCGGCCGCGTAGGGCCGCGGGTCGATGACAAATAGCACATCGCCTTTCTTCACCTCGTTGCCATCGGTGAAGTTGACGGAGGAGATGTAGCCGGAGACGCGTGGCCGAACCTCGACGCGCTCGACCGCCTCGAAGCGCCCGGTGAACTCATCGAACTCCGTCACCTTGCGCGAGATCGCCGCTGCCACCGTCACCTGCGGCAGTGGCGCTGCCTGCCGCTGCGCGGCTTCGTTCCGTGCGCACGCACTCGCAAGTAGTGCGGCCGAGCCGGCGGCGAGCAGTAGAAGATAAGAGTGGCGCATGCAAGCCTCCCTGAATGCGGTAACTGAAAATTGAGCGACCGCCGTAGTAGCGGGCACACCAGGCATTGTTGTGCGCGCGGCGCCGTGCCGAAATTCATCTCACGGGGAGCTTCGGAGGTGTCCGCAGGCAGGTGTGCGCCTCTCTCACATGGGTGAGCCCGAGGAAGGCGCCAGAGCGGCGTGCCGGGTGCCGCGCATCGGGGACCTGTCATCGATCCTGCGGAATCAAAGAGTTAGCGCAGCGATTGCTTGACGCGCCGGGCCCCAGGCCGTTCTAATACGCGCCCCCACCCGGCGGCCAGGTAGCTCAGTTGGTAGAGCAGCGGACTGAAAATCCGCGTGTCGGTGGTTCGATTCCGCCCCTGGCCACCATTCGATCAGTTAGAGCAGTCACCGCGTGGGCCATGTCGGAGTTCACGCAGATTGATGGGTTGATGAGCTCAGATGGTCACAGAAATCCAAGCCGGAGCAACGTCAAACCGGCGAGAAGCGGTTCTGACCGCCTATTGGAGGAGTCACTTGACTTCAAGGTTTCCCTGGAGGGCTTCAACCGACGGAAGGAACGTGTCTCGATAGTGATATACCCCGGGGGCCTTGATGACGATCGTTCCGGATTGCCCTTTCAGGAGATAGTCGGTCTTGAGACCCGTGCCTTCCACAAGAAACTGGTGAGGCATGTCGTCAGCGTTGACCCACGTTACCGGTGTACCTACTCGCAGCTTTAGGTGCTCGGGTTTGACTGAGCAGCGCACGACCGTTGTAACTAGCGAACCCACCGGAATAGATGCGGGATCGATCTGAACTCTCTTCCCAGACATCGCGAGATACGTCTTTACGTAATCGAGATGGTCATGTCCCTTGTGGCACTCCATGCAGATCTTGGTGTCCATCTGCGTGTCACGCACACGGTCGGGCGTGAAGGCCGCGAACTCCCATTCGCCATTTCGTAGGTTGTCGGGGTATTCCCTTCCCCACCCCGCATGTTTCTCCATCACCACAATCCTTACAAGCTCACCAGCCAGAAGATTTCCTCTGGCATCCCGGACTGGATTACCCTGGGGATCGAGCAGCGCTTTGTAATTAGCACTTGTAATAACAGTACCGCGGGGCAGCGGCCTACCGGCCTTGGCAGCATCGAGGGCTTCGCGACTTGTGTATTGCTCGTGAACCTCTGTTCGATCCTCGCGATCCACGATGTTGTAAAGGACACTGGACTTGTAGTCAGTCGGGAAGGCGACTTCTTGGGCCAACGCATCTTTCCACGTGACTGGCATGATTGCGGCCGCGGCCACAAGTGGGACAACGCCCAGGGGCATTAACTTCATAAGCCTCTCCTCATTTTTGGAGGGGGCGGAACGCAGATCGAGGACCCGCAGGGACGCCCCACGTCGCCAAAGCGTGCGCGCGCCATCCCACGGCATGTTAGCGCCGGTGTCCAAT
>Ga0310811_10011889_pt1 | contig 11297 bp, 11 predicted proteins | sample YCmetagenome_FD_207642 | JGI IMG/M metagenome (GOLD analysis project Ga0310811, IMG submission 207642) | Soil microbial communities from experimental microcosm in Duke University, North Carolina, United States - YC | ecosystem: Engineered > Artificial ecosystem > Soil microcosm > Unclassified ... | reverse complement strand
GATCTGCTCGATCACCTGGGGCGTGCCCGAGGTGACGATGGTGATGCGGCTGGTGCGGGCCATGGGATCGACCTCGGCCACCGTCAGGCTTTCGATATTGTAGCCGCGGCCGGAGAACAGGCCGACCACCCGCGCCAGGACGCCCGCCTCATTGTCCACCAGCACCGTCAGCGTGTGGCGCTCGACCACGTCGCTCAGTTTCACTTTCGTGTCGTGCATGACCTTAAACCAGCATCTTCCCGGCTTCGGTGATGCCAGGATTATCAGTAACCCCGCCATCGTCGATCTCGGCCAGGATCATTTCGTTGTGGGCGGCTCCGCTCGGGATCATCGGGAAGCAGTTCTCGGCCGGATCGACGCGCACGTCGAACAGCACCGGCTTCTTCACGGTGATCATTTCACGGATCTTGTCGTCCAGTTCGTCCGGCCTGTCGGCCCTCAGGCCGACGCAGCCATAGGCCTGCGCCAGCTTGACGAAATCGGGCAGCGCCTCGGAATAGGAGTGCGAATAGCGCCCGCCATGCAGCAGTTCCTGCCACTGGCGCACCATGCCCATATATTCGTTGTTGAGGATGAATATCTTGATCGGCAGGTCGTACTGCATGGCGGTGGACATTTCCTGCATGGTCATCTGGACCGATGCCTCGCCGCCGATGTCGATCACCAGCGCGTCCGGGTGCGCCATCTGCACGCCCACCGCCGCCGGCAGGCCATAGCCCATGGTGCCGAGCCCGCCGGATGTCATCCAGCGGTTGGGTTCCTCGAACTTGAAGCGCTGGGCGGCCCACATCTGGTGCTGGCCGACTTCCGTCGTGACATAGACCTCGCGGCCCCTGGTCAGTTCGTACAGCCGGTCGATGGCGTATTGCGGCTTGATCAGCGTGGCGGAAGGCCGATAGGCCAGCGAATTTTTCGCCCGCCAGACATCGATCTGTTTCCACCAGGCGGCCAGCGCGGGCTTGTCGGCCTTGTGGCGCCCGGCCTTCCACAAGCGGATCATCTCGCGCAGGGTGCGGGCGGCGTCGCCCACGATGGGCAGGTCGACGCGCACGGTCTTGTTGATCTGCGAGGCGTCGATGTCGACATGGATCTTGGCCGAACCCGGCGAGAAGGCGCTGATGCGGCCGGTCACGCGGTCGTCGAAGCGCGCGGCCAGGCAGATCATCAGGTCGCAGTCATGCATGGCGTTGTTGGCCTCGAAGGTGCCGTGCATGCCCAGCATGCCAAGCCATTCGGGGCGCGATGCCGGAAAGGCGCCAAGGCCCATCAGCGTCGAGGTCACCGGAAAGCCGGTCAGGTCCACCAGCTCGCGCAGCAGCTTCGAGGCTTCCGGGCCGGAGTTGATGATGCCGCCGCCGGTATAGAAGACCGGCCGCTTCGCGGCGGCCATCATCTCCACCGCGCGCGCGACGGCGCCCGGCTCCGGGTCCAGGCGCGGGCGATAGGTGCGATGGCGCACCCGCTCGGGCCCCTGATAGGTGCCGGTCTGGAACTGGACGTCCTTGGGGATGTCGACCACCACCGGACCGGGCCGGCCGGTCGTGGCGATCTGGAAGGCTTCATGCAGGATGCGGCTGAGCTCGTTCACGTCCCGCGCCAGCCAGTTGTGCTTGGTGCAGGGCCGGGTAATGCCCACCGTGTCGCATTCCTGGAAGGCATCGGTGCCGATCAGGTGGGTGGGAACCTGGCCGGTCAGGACAATCAGGGGAATGGAATCCATCAGCGCGTCGGTCAGGCCGGTCACCGCATTGGTGGCGCCGGGGCCGGAGGTGACCAGCACCACGCCGGGCTTGCCGGTGGAACGGGCGTAGCCTTCGGCGGCATGAACGGCGCCCTGCTCATGGCGCACCAGCACATGGGTCAGGCCCTCGGCCTCGAACAGCGCGTCATAGATGGGAAGAACGGCGCCGCCGGGATAGCCGAAAATATGGGTGACACCCTGGTCCCTGAGGGCCCGGATCACCATCTGGGCCCCCGTCATGGCCTCTGCCAATGAACCGGGGCCGGCCTCCGCGGCCAGCGCCACGCCCTGCAAAGTGTCGTCCTTGTCCATGACCGGATTCCTCGAACGCGGGCCTTCACCCCGCCAAACTCTCAGTACCAAAGATAAAGGGGCGTTTTACGCCCCTTTCCTGCGACAGCCACCATCCGTTTGGCGGAGCGTCAACTCCACCCGGACGGTGACCAGGGAATAAGTACCAGCGTGTAGCGCATGACGGGCGGGAACTTAAAGTCGCGGCAGAGCTTCGTCAAGCAATTTCATGCGTATTCGTCTACGATCTTGGTAATAAAATTACTCACGCTGGCATCAATCCAGCCATAATCGCTCATACGGTGGCGAAACCAGGTCACCTGCCGCTTGGCAAAACGGCCGGTATCGGTGATCGCGCGGGCCAGCGCCGCCTCGCGCGACAAATCGCCCGCGGCCAAGGCCTGCAGCGGGCGAAGGCCCAGCAGCCGGGCGGCGGGAAGAGCCGGGTCCAGGTCCATCAGGGCTTGCGCCTCTTCCAGGCCGCCCCGGTCCACCATGGCTTCGAACCTTTGGGCAATTCGCAGGCGCAGCACATCGCGCGGCATGTCGAGCACGAATTTCGCCAGTCTCAGTCCCGCCAGCACCGGCCGGCCCTTGCGTTTCTGCCACTCCAGCAGGGGCGTGCCGGTGGCTTGCAGCACCTCCCAGGCGCGGGCGATGCGCTGGGGATCGGTGGGGCGCAGCACTGCCGCGCTCGCCGGATCGCGTGCGGCCAGCCGCGCATGCAGGGCTTGCGGCCCGATTTCCGCCAGCAGCGCGCGGCCGGCGGCGCGCACGGCGGCGGGAATGGCGGGCATGTCGGACAGCCCTTCGGTCAGGGCGGTGAAATAGAGCCCGGTGCCACCGGTGAAGACGGGGATGCGATTCATCGCGCGTGCTTCTTCCAGCGCCCGCGCGGCGTCGATGGCGTAGCGGCCGGTGGAATAGCCGTCACGCGCGCTGACATGGCCATAAAGAAAATGGGGCACGCGGGCGCGCGCGGCCGCGTCGGGCGCGGCGGTCAGGACCGGCGCCTCGGCATAGACCTGCATGGAGTCGGCGTTGATCACCACCCCGCCCAGTTTTTCAGCCAGCGCCAGCGCGAGCGCGGACTTGCCGCTCGCGGTGGGGCCTGCAATAAGCACCGCGTCAACCGTCATCGGATGATGACCGAAATTACCGTCATCGGATGATGACCGAAATCAATGTCATGGGACAACAATGTCCGGCTTTGTCGTGAATGTCATTGGCGTCGATGCCGATCACCGCCTGTTGCGGGGGCTGGGCGACATCCGCGAACTGTCGCCGGGCTTTGCCTACGACATCGCTGTGGAAAGCCGCGCGGCACTTTTCGCCGCACGCCATATTGCCGGCGATGCGCCCTGGGACATCAACCTGGTTTCGACGGAAAACCGCCGCAAGAAGCTGCTGGTGGCCGACATGGACTCCACCATCATCAATGTCGAATGTCTGGACGAACTGGCCGACATGGCGGGGCTGAAGCCGCAGATCGCCGCCATCACCGAGCGGGCGATGCGCGGCGAACTGGTGTTCGAGGCGGCGCTGCAGGAACGCGTGGGCATGCTGAAGGGCCTTCATCTGTCGGCGCTGGAAAAGACCTATGCCGAGCGGGTGCGGCTGAACCCCGGCGCGAAGAACCTGCTGGCCACCATGCGCGCGCATGGCGCCCACACCGTGCTGGTGTCAGGCGGGTTCGGCTTCTTCACCAGCCGCGTGGCGGCGCTGGCGGGATTTCACGAGCATTACGGCAACAGCCTGATCGACGACGGCGCGGCGCTGACCGGCGAGGTGGCCATGCCCATTCTGGGCCGGGAAGCCAAGGTCGAGACCATGGAGCGCACGGCGCGGCGGCTGGGCATTTCCCACGCCGAAGTGCTGGCGGTGGGCGACGGCGCCAACGACCTGGGCATGATAAGGCTGGCGGGGCTGGGCGTCGCCTATCACGCCAAGCCGGTAGTGGCCGAGGCAGCGGGCGCGGCAATCAACCACAATACGCTGGAGGCGCTTTTGTACCTGCAGGGCTACAGCGACGCCGAGATCGCCCGCGAATAGCGGCCGCGCGGACCGCCTAGCGGTCCATGTCGTGCCGGGCGGAATAGAAAACCAGGAACATCAGCCCCACGCCCAGCGCGGTGGTGATGACCACGCCCAGCAGCAGCATGCCCCAGCCCCAGCCCGACATGGCGGTGCTGACGCTGTTCCAGATGTGGACGGCATAGACTGCCGATGCGACCAGCAGCGTCACCAGGACGATAATGATCAGCCAGCCTCCCGCTGAAAGTCGGTTCGATGACTGCTTCATGACGCCCTGCCTTCGTTTCTGCCGGTCAACCCAGACGCAAACCGACGTAGGTCAAGTCCCCTCCACGATTGATCAGGAACAGTTCGACCTTCTTGCCCGCCTTGATGTCGGCATCCAGCCGCTTGCTGACCTGGTCGGGTGAATTCACCGCCTGGCCGGAAATCTCCACGATCACATCGCCGGGGCGGACATTCTTTTCCGCTGCCGGCCCGGAAGGATCGACAGCCGCGACCAGCACGCCCTTCACATTGCCGCCGATCCTGTACTTGGCGCGGCCCACGCCGTCCAGCTGGCCCAGGGTCAGGCCCAGCCGCGACAGGGACGATTTGGCCTTGGGCGGCGGCGCGGACTTTGTCGGCTTGTCGGGCTTGCTGTCATCGGCCAGCTTCTGCACCGTGATGCGCAAGCTCGCCTTGCGGCCCTTGCGCAGCAGATCGACATTCACCGTCTTGCCGATGGGCGTGTCGGCGACGATGCGCGGCAGGGCCCGGTCGTCAGCCACCGGCTTGCCGTCGAAGCCCACCACCAGATCGCCATTCTGCAGGCCCGCCCGCGCGGCCGGACCGCCGGCGGTGACATCGGCGATCAGCGCGCCGCGCGTGGTGCCCAGGTTCAGCCCCTCGGCGATCTCGGGCGTGACGGGCTGGATGCGCACGCCGATCCAGCCGCGCCGCGCCGCGCCGAAGCGGCGCAGCTGGCCCACCACGTCGCGCGCCAGGTTGGCGGGAATGGCGAAGCCGATGCCCACGCTGCCGCCCGAGGGCGTGTAGATCTGCGAATTGATGCCGATGACGGCACCGTCCATGTTGAACAGCGGACCGCCCGAATTGCCCCGGTTGATGGGCGCGTCGGTCTGGATGAAGTCGTCATAGGGGCCGGAGTTGATATTGCGGTTGCGCGCCGAGACGATGCCCGCCGTCACCGTCGAGCCGATGCCGAAGGGATCGCCGATCGCCATCACCCAGTCGCCGACCCGCGCCTTGTCGCTGTCGCCGAAACGGGCGGTCGGCAGCGGCTTCTTGGGATTGACCTTGAGCAGCGCCAGGTCGGTCTTGGTATCGCGGCCCACCAGCTTGGCCGGCATCTCGGTCCCGTCATTCAGCGTGACGGTGATCTGGTCGCTGTCCTCGATCACATGATTGTTGGTGACGATGTAGCCGGAAGGATCGATGATGAAGCCCGAACCCAGCGAGGTGACATGGCGCGGCTGGCCGTCGCGGGGCCCGAGAAAATTCTTGAACAGGTCTTCCAGCGGCGAGCCCGGCGGCAGTTTGGGCAGATTGGCCTGGGCGCGCGGCTTCAGTGTCTGGCTGGTGGCGATATTGACGACGGTGGGCAGCAGCTTGTCGGCCAGGTCGGCGAAGGAATCGGGCGCCGGGCGCGCCGATGCCGCCGACAGAGTCGCCGACACCGCCAGGATGGCGCAAAGAGCCTTGAAGACACGCATGACCGGGACCTGGAACGCCTAGCGGGAATCGGCGGCAGTTTAGGCATGTAAAAATGGAACAAACAGGGCAAAAACCCGAGTTGGGCAGGTATTTGAGTCACCCGCGCGTTTCAAAACGGGCATAGCGAGGATTGTCATCTCCACGCGCGCACAAGGGTTTTTGACGCGTTCTGTGCAGGGCCTGGGTCATACGGGGCTTGGGTTTTGCGTCCGGCGGTGTCTATATCGGCGCCGCCGCCCGCAAATGTTCCAGGTGAAGCTTCATGTCCGATTCCGAATTGCGCCAGGATATCCTGAAGGCACTCGACCAGGTGATCGATCCGGTCAGCGGCCGCACCGTGGTGCAAGAGGACATGATCACCGGACTGGTCGTGAAGGACGGCCATGTCGGCTTCGTGCTGGAAGTGCAGGCCGGGCGTGGGCCCAAGGCCGAACCCTTGCGCAAGATCTGCGAGGCGATGGCGCTGGGCGTGAAAGGCGTGAAGTCCGTCACCGCCGTCCTGACCGCGCATGAAGACCATGCGCCGCAGGACGACGGACATGGGCATGGGCATGGCCGTCCCCGTCCCGCCGTGAAGCGTCAGCCTCCGCCGCCGCAGGAAGGCCTGCCGGGCGTGGGCGCCATTGTCGCGGTGGCCAGCGGCAAGGGCGGCGTGGGCAAGTCCACGGTGGCGGTGAACCTGGCGCTGTCGCTGGCGCGGCTGGGGCTGAAGGTGGGCCTGATGGACGCCGACATCTATGGCCCGTCGGTGCCGCGCCTGCTGGACATCCGCCACAAGCCCGACACCGACGGCAAGAAGCTGATCCCCATCGAGAAGTACGGCATCATCGCCATGTCGCTGGGCTTTCTGCTGAAGGAAGACGAAGCCGCCATCTGGCGCGGGCCGATGGTGCAGTCGGCGCTGATGCAGATGCTGAACGACACCAGGTGGGGCGAACTGGACGTGCTGGTGCTGGACATGCCGCCGGGCACGGGCGATGCGCAGCTCACCATCACCCAGCGCGTGCCGCTGAAAGGCGCGGTGATCGTATCGACGCCGCAGGACATCGCCCTGATCGACGCCAGGAAGGGCATCGCCATGTTCCAGAAGGTGCAGGTGCCGATCCTGGGGATTGTGGAAAACATGAGCCTGTTCATCTGCCCGGACTGCGGCAGCCGCCACGACATCTTCGGCCATGGCGGCGCGAAGGACACCGCAGAGAAGATGGGCGTGCCGTTCCTGGGCGAGATTCCGCTGGTGCCACGCATCCGCGAGACGTCGGACGCCGGCACGCCGGTCAGCGCGGCGCTGGCGGACGGGCCTGAGGCGGAGGCGTTCCTGGCGCTGGCGCGCCGGGTCAAGGCGGCGCTGGAGACGACCTCGCGGCCCGCGCCGAAGATCGTTATCGAGTAGGCCGGCCATGCCTCATGCTTCGACAAGCTCGGCATGAGGAGCGGATCAATCCTCACCCTGAGCCGGTCGAAGGGCGGGAACGCTCCAGGGTGACGTAGCTGTAGGCCAGCCCATCGGGCGTGACATGGTCGCTGCGCGCGGCCTCGCGCCAGGCCTGCCGGTCGAAAGTGAAAAATGCATCGCCGGCGAAGTCGCCATGCACTTCGGTCAGTTCGATGCGCGTGGCATCGGGCAGGAACGCGCGATAGATCTGCGCGCCGCCGATCACCATCACATCGCCGGTCGCCGCCGCCAGCGCCGCTTTTGGCGATGGGGCGACAAGGGCGCCGTCCGCCTTCCACGCCGCGTCGCGCGTGATCACGACATTGTCACGGCCCGGCAGCGGCTTTCGCGGCAGCGAATCCCAGGTCTTGCGACCCATCATCACCGTCTTGCCCAGGGTCAGCGCCTTGAAGCGCTTCATATCCGCGGAGATGTGCCAGGGAATGTGGCCGTTCGCGCCGATCACGCCGTTGTCCGACGCGGCCACAACCAGCACGATATCTCTCACGGTCGACCTCTCATGACCGGGCCGGCGGCCGGAAAGTTGCCCCAATCTGCGGCCCCCGCGCGGCGGATGGACAAATCGCTCATGGATGAACCATAGGTTCAGCCTGGGTTCATGGGAACCGAATTACACTCATTACACTTATTTCCATCGGGTCTTCGGCGGCCCCAACAGGAAGGCGTCAAAATGAAGATCCTTGTGCTGAGTGCGGCGGTTTTCGCGCTTGCCATCCCCGTGCTGACGGTGCCCAGCCTGGCCCAGCCGGACCGCGGGCGTGATTCGACCTTTCAACGGCGCGCCGAAGGACGCCAAAACGATCGTCCCCAGAACGATCGTCCCCAGAACGATCGTGCCCAGCGCATGCCCGAAAACCGGCCGGCGATGCCGCAAAACCGCGTCGCGCCTCCCCAGCCGGCGGCGGCGCAGCCCCCGCAACAGCTGGCCCAGCAGCCACAGAACCGGCCAGAGCGCGCCGGCCGTTCCGAGCGCGGCCCCGGCGACAGATCCGGCGTCCGTCCCGGCAACGATCAGCGCTCCGGCTTTCGCCGCGACGGCGGGCCAGACCGGGGAGCCGCCGACCGGCGGCCGGACGTTCGCCCCGAAGTTCGCGGCGACCGCAGCCCTGGCTTCGACCGCAACCGCCGGCCGGACGTTCGCTCCGATTTTCGCGGCGACCGCAGACCCGGCTTCGACCGCAATCGGGGCCGCCAGGACTGGGGGAACTGGCGCCGCGACCATGGCGACTGGCGGCCGTCGCGCCGTTTCCACGCACCGTCCTATCACCGCCCGAACGGCTGGTATTACCGGCGCTGGAGCTATGGGGACTTCCTGCCCAGCCTGTTCTGGTCCAGCCAGTACTGGATCAGCAACTGGAGCATGTATGACCTTCCGCCGCCGCCTCCCGGCGCCATCTGGGTGCGCTATGGCGATGACGCGGTGCTGATCGACCGCTTCAGCGGCGAGGTCATCGACGTCGTATACGGCTTCTTCTACTAGGAGCCCCGAAAGCGCGCTTTTTCAGGCCAGACGCCGCATCCGCAAGGGTGCGGCGCCTGTGCCGTTTTCGTCCCCCAGATAGACGCTGGCACGCCCCTCCGGCCTTGCTATAAGGCACCCCGCGCGCGGCTTTCGCGCATTCCGGGGAACAGGCAGGGATTTGCGAATGGCCAATGTGACGGTGATCGGCGCCCAGTGGGGCGACGAGGGCAAGGGCAAGATCATCGACTGGTTGTCGAACCGCGCCGAAATGGTGGTGCGCTTCCAGGGCGGCAACAATGCCGGCCACACCATCGTGGTGGGCGACAAGACCTACAAGCTGTCTCTGCTGCCGTCGGGCGTGGTGCAGGCCAAGCGCTCGATCATCGGCAATGGCGTTGTGGTCGATCCCTGGTCGCTGCTGGCCGAGATCGAAAAGGTGGGCGCGGCGGGACTGGCCGTGACGCCCGATATCCTGGTGCTGGCCGAGAATGCGGTGCTCGTGCTGCCGCTGCATCGCGAGCTCGATGCGCTGCGCGAGGAGGCCGCCAGCCAGAAGCTGGGCACCACCAAGCGCGGCATCGGGCCGGCCTATGAGGACAAGGTGGGCCGCAGGGCCATCCGCGCCATCGACCTGAAGGATCAGGCATCCCTGCCCGGCAAGATCGAGCGTCTGCTGGCGCACCACAATGTGCTGCGCAAGGGCTTCGGCGCGGCGGAAGTGGATGCAGCCGCGCTGCTGAAATCGCTGAACGAGATCGCGCCGAAGATCGCGCCCTATATCGGCTCGTCCTGGCGCGAGCTGGACGCGGCGCGCAGGGCCGGCAAGCGCGTGTTGTTCGAAGGCGCCCAGGCGGTGCTGCTGGACATCGACCACGGCACCTATCCGTTCGTGACCTCGTCCAACACGGTGGCGGGCCAGGCGGCGGCGGGCGCCGGCGTATCCCCTCGTGCCATCGGCACGGTGCTGGGCATCGTCAAGAGTTATACGACGCGGGTGGGCGAAGGCCCCTTCCCCACCGAGCTGAAGGATGCGACCGGCGAGAAGCTGGGCGAGCGCGGCCACGAGTTCGGCACGGTGACGGGGCGCAAGCGCCGCTGCGGCTGGTTCGACGCGGTGCTGGTGCGCCAGACCTGCATCACCGGCGGGGTCGACGGCATCGCGCTCACCAAGCTGGACGTGCTTGACGGCTTCGACGAGATCAAGATCTGCACCGGCTATGCGCTGGACGGGCAGCGCTTCGATTACCTGCCCGCCGACGCCAACATCCAGGCGAAGCTGGTGCCCATCTATGAGACGCTGGAGGGCTGGAAGGAAACCACCGCCGGCGCCAGGAGCTGGGCCGAGCTGCCGGCCAATGCCATCAAGTATGTGCGCCGCGTGGAGGAACTGACGGCCACGCCGGTGGCGCTGCTGTCGACCAGCCCCGACCGCGACGATACAATCATGGTGAGCGATCCTTTCGTGGATCGCTGAACCTGCGGACCACTGATGGGGAACGGCATGGGACACATCGGCTGGGGGGTTGTGGGCCTGGTGCTGGGCGCCGCGGTCACCGCCGCCGGGTTCGTGGCGTCGGGCGGCGGCAAGGGCAAGGAATCCGCCATCCAGGCGCCGGCGGCTGAAAGCGCCGCCGACAGCGAACGCGTCGCCGCCCTGTGGGGCACGCTGGCCGGCGATCCCGCCTCTCCGGTCATCGGCAATCCGAACGGTGACGTCACCATCGTGGAGTTCTTCGATTACGCCTGTGCCTATTGCAAGGCGGCCGAGCCCCGGCTGGCGGCCGCGGTGCGGGCCGATCCGAATGTGCGGCTGGTGCTGAAGGAATTTCCCATCCTGACGCCGGAATCGATGATCGCCACGCGGGTGGCGCTGGCGGCGCAGAAGCAGGGCAAGTACGCGCAATTCCACCAGGCGATGATGGCGTATCAGGGCCAGCTTGGCGAAAGTGCGATCTTCGACACGGCACAGGCGCAAGGGTTGGACATGGCGCGCCTGAAGACCGACATGCAGGCGCCCGACATCACCGCGCAGATCATCGCCAATTTCAACCTGGCCCGCGCCATCCGCGCCTTCCAGACGCCGACTTTCGTGGCGGGCAGCGCGCTGGCCGCCCATGTGCTGAGCAGCAACTCCGCCAGCATCGATTTTCCGAAGGAAATCGCCGCCGCGCGCGGGCACTAGGCGCGCCAGGTCCGGCAAACGTTCCTGCGCCCGTCTGGTTGCAGGATTAATTGCGGCAACTGAGCCGGTCGGGCATGCGTTCTCCAGGGGACTTGTTGCCAAGGAGATTTGCCATGCGCCCCGCCGCCCTTGTCATTCTGGCCTGCCTGACATTGCCTTGTCTGGCGCTGTCCGCCTGCGGTTCCTCGCGCAAGACCGTCGTCGTCACGCCTCCCGCGGGTTCGACCACGGTTGTGGACGAGAATGGCCGCGCGCATGTGATACCGCCCGACGGCCGGTAAGGTTCAGACCTTGTGACCCAGCGGGCCGTGGCCTTGTCCCAGCCCGGGTGCGGCGGCGATGGCCCGCTGCACATAACGGTGGGCGCGGCCCACCGCTTCCACCAGCGACAGATTTTCCGCCAGCCCGCAGGCGA
>Ga0310811_10011888_pt1 | contig 11297 bp, 13 predicted proteins | sample YCmetagenome_FD_207642 | JGI IMG/M metagenome (GOLD analysis project Ga0310811, IMG submission 207642) | Soil microbial communities from experimental microcosm in Duke University, North Carolina, United States - YC | ecosystem: Engineered > Artificial ecosystem > Soil microcosm > Unclassified ... | reverse complement strand
AAGGGCGCGCGGCGTGTCTGGTGGCCGCCAACGGCGCGCCGGACTGCAAGGCGGGCGCCGACAAGCTCTGCCAGAGCAAGGGTTTTAAGGAAGGCACGAGCCTCGACACCGACGCCGCGGAGAAATGCTCGCCGAAAGTGTTCATCCCTGGCCGCAAGCGCGAGCCGGGCGACTGCAGGACCGAAAATTTCGTGACCCGGGCGCTGTGCCAGTAGCGCATGATCCGGACCCGGAGGGCCGCGTCGGCGCAAAGTGGGAACCGGTTTTCCGAAAAGCATGCAATCGGGCTCGACCCGGGGGATCATGCGCAAACGAGAATCGGCGTCAAAACGCAATACTTGACAGTGGAAAGATTGCCCTGTTGGTATGATGTCCGGCATCTCTAGATCCATGCCCACGCCGCTTCTCTAGAACGAATAAGGATTGCTTCGAATGTCCATGCCTGCCTTGTTCAAGGGCCGTCTGTCGATCCCCGTCATCGGTGCGCCACTGTTCATTATCTCGGTACCGGATCTGGTGATAGCGCAATGCAAGGCCGGCGTGGTCGGATCGTTTCCGGCGCTGAACGCGCGGCCGCCGGCGCTGCTCGACGAATGGCTGGCGCGGATCAGGGAAGAACTCGCGGCCTGGGACAAGGCGCATCCACAAGCGCCCTCGGCGCCGTTCGCGGTGAACCAGATCGTGCACAAGTCGAACAATCGCCTCGATCAGGATCTGGCGCTGTGTGAAAAGCACAAGGTGCCGATGATGATCACCTCGCTCGGCGCGCGCGAAGAGCTGAACCAGGCGGCGCATGGATGGGGCTGCATCGTGTTCCACGACGTGATCAACCAGAAATTCGCCCACAAGGCGGTCGAGAAGGGCGCCGACGGTTTGATCCTGGTCTCGGCCGGCGCCGGCGGCCATGCCGGCGAGATTTCGCCGTTCGCCTTCGTGGCGGAGACGCGGCAGTGGTTCGACGGCCCGATCGCATTGTCGGGCGCGATCGCAACCGGGCGCGCCATCCGCGCGGCGCGCACGCTCGGCGCCGACTTCGCCTATATCGGCTCCGCCTTCATCGCCACCGCGGAAGCCAATGCGGTCGAGGGCTACAAGCAGATGATCACGTCCTCGGGCGCGGAAGACATCGTCTATTCGAACCTGTTCACCGGCGTGCACGGCAACTATCTGAAGCCTTCGATCGTCGCGGCCGGCATGGATCCCGAAAACCTGCCGACGTCGGATCCGTCGAAGATGAGTTTTGGCACAGATGCTTCCAGCGAGCGGGCAAAGCCGAAAGCCTGGAAGGAAATCTGGGGCTCGGGCCAGGGCGTCGGCAGTGTCGCCAAGGTATTGCCGGCGGCGGAACTGATCGCGCGCTTCAAAAAGGAATACGCCGAGGCCGTCGATCCGCCACTGTGATATCCTGCTTGAATACAGGAGGTCGTCATGCCCGGCCATGACGAAAGAGCGGGTCAATCGATGACGGCGAAACAGGATTTGAGCGCGCATGTCGCGCTGGTAACCGGCGGCTCGCGCGGCATCGGCGCGGCAATTGCATTGGCGCTGGCTGAACTGGGTGCCGCGGTCGCAGTGAATTACCGCGAGCGCGTGGATGATGCGGAAGCTGTGGTCGCAAGGATCAAGAGCGGTGGCGGCCGCGCGATGTCGGTAGCGGCTGATGTGTCGCAGGCCGCTGCCGTCACGGCGATGGTCGAACAGGTCGCGAAAACCCTCGGGCCGATCGACATTCTCGTCAACAACGCCGGCATCGCGATTCCGCGCGGCGTCGATGATCTCACAGAAAGCGATTTCGACCGCACCATCCTGGTCAACCTGAAGTCGGCCTTCCTGTGCACCCGGGCGGTGCTGCCTTCGATGCGGGCGCGCCAATGGGGCCGCATCGTCAACATCTCCTCGGGCGCGGCGCGCGGCGCCGGCGGCATCGGCCCGCACTACAATGCCTCCAAGGCCGGCATGGAGGGGTTGACCCGCGGCTATGCCGCGCGGCTGGTCAAGGAAGGCATTACCGTCAACGCGGTAGCGCCGTCGCTGATCGAAACCGACATGATGCGCGGCCGGACCGATCTTGCTCGCATTCCGCTCGGCCGCATGGGGCAGGCCAATGAAGTGGCACAGGCCGTCGCGATGGTGCTCGGCAACAGCTACATGACCGGGCAAACCATCGCGCTCAGCGGCGGCATGGCGTTCATTTGAGGTGCATCCCCTGCAGATGGCGCACGGGGGTCTGTGCCGCCGTGCCCTCGACTCTTCCTGGCCGAGCGGGCAGAAAGCGGTTCACTCCCTCCGGCAGGATCACTCGTTGATGGACGCTATCTTTCGCGTGGACGGCAACCGCGTCACGACCAGTCCCCATGCAGCGGGGCCGTGGGACCCGACCATGCAGCACGGTTCGCCACCGGCGGCGCTGGTCGCATGGGCGGCGGAAGCGATCGCAACGCCGGTGCCGATGCGGATCGCGCGCGTGACCGTCGATCTGATGCGCCCGGTGCCGGTCGCACCGCTGACGATCGAGACTGAAATCCTGCGCGAAGGCCGCAAGATCCAGCTCTGCGCGATCAGGCTGCGCGCCGCGGGCGTGATTGTGGTCGCCGCTACCGTGCTGAAGATCAAGATGCAGGCGAATGAATTGCCGCCGGAGGCGACCATCGAGCCGGTCACGCTGCCGGGGCCGGCGCAATCGCGCGAAGATCCCGCGAATTTTTCCTCCAGCCCGTTCGTGACCGGCATGTCGTTGCGCGCCGCCCGCGGCCGGTTCGGCGTGCCCGGTCCGGGCGCGATCTGGTACCGGGTCGACCGGCCGATCGTCGAAGGTTTTGCGGTGTCGCAGGCGATGCGGGCGATGGTGGCCGCGGATTTCTGCAACGGCACGGCCGCAGTGCTGGATTTCCGGCACTGGACGTTTCTCAACGCCGACCTCACCGTCAATTTCGCAAGGGAACCGGTCGGCGAGTGGATCCTGCTCGACGCCGAGTCCTGGATCGGCCCCGATGGCGCGGGGCTCTCAATGGCGCGACTTGCCGATAGCGACGGCTATTTCGGCCGCGCGATCCAGAGTCTTGTGATCGAGCGGCGTTGAGCCGACGGATATTAATCACTCGTTAACCAAATCAACCCATTCTTAAACATTCAGTAACCAAGACTGGGTGGATGCATCATGGGCGCGACAGCGGAGGCAACGCGACAACTGGTCCGCATGCGGGGCCGCTCGTATGTCGCGTTCGTGTTTGCGCCGGAGATTCCAATCGTCGGCTGGCTCGAGGAGATCGATGCGACACTGGCGCGTTCGCCGGGCTTCTTCGTCGGCAAGCCGGTTGTGCTCGACCTCGCGGCGCTCGACCTCAGCCGCGCGGCCATCACCCACCTGCTCAATAATCTGGAAGAGCGCAGCATCCGCGTGCTCGGCATCGAGGGCGTGGAGCCTGAGAAGCTGACCTCCAGCATGCCGCCGCTGCTGACCGGCGGTCGCTCCTGCGTCATCACCCGAACCGAAACGCGGACCGAGCCTGCGGAAAAGCCCGAGTCGAAGCCGAAGCCGAACTCGCTGCTGCTCGACAGCCCGGTTCGCTCGGGCCAGTCGATTGTCTTCACCGATGGCGATGTCACCGTGCTGGGTTCGGTAGGCTCGGGAGCGGAAATCGTCGCCGGCGGCTCGATCCATATCTACGGCACGCTGCGCGGCCGGGCGATGGCGGGCGTCAACGGCAACGCGTCGGCCCGAATCTATTGCCAGAAGATCGAGGCCGAACTGCTCGCGATCGACGGCTACTACCAGACCGCTGAAGAAATCGATGTGTCGCTTCGCAACCGGCCGGCCCAGGCCTGGCTGCAAGGCGACACCATGAAAATCACCCCACTGAATTAACCCGGCTAAGGAGACCATCTATGGCCAAAGTCCTGGTCGTTACATCCGGCAAAGGCGGCGTCGGCAAGACGACGTCCACGGCCGCTCTCGGCGCAGCCCTTGCCCAGAGCGGTGCGAGCGTCGTCGTCATCGACTTCGACGTCGGGCTGCGCAACCTCGATCTGGTGATGGGCGCGGAACGGCGCGTGGTGTTCGACCTCATCAACGTCGTGCACGGCGTCGCCAAGCTCCAGCAGGCGCTGATCCGCGACAAGCGTCTCGAAAATCTGTGGTTGCTGCCGGCGTCCCAGACCAGGGACAAGGACGCGCTGACCGACGAAGGCGTAGGCCGGATCATCGCGGAGCTGCGGACCAAGTTCGACTGGATCCTGTGCGACAGCCCGGCCGGCATCGAACGTGGTGCGATGCTGGCGATGCGCTATGCGGACGAGGCCGTGATCGTCACCAACCCGGAAGTCTCCTCGGTGCGCGACTCCGACCGCATCATCGGGATGCTCGATTCGAAAACCGTCAAGGCGGAGCGGGGCGAGCGGGTGGCCAAGCACGTGCTGATCACGCGCTACGATCCGGCGCGCGCGGCGCGCGGCGAAATGTTGAGCATCGATGACATCCTCGAGATTCTGGCGACCCCGCTGCTCGGCATTATCCCCGAGAGCCAGGACGTGCTTCGCGCCTCGAATGTCGGCTGTCCCGTCACCCTGAACAATGTGACCAGCGCACCGGCCCGCGCCTATGTCGACGCCGCCCGACGGCTGATGGGCGAAACCGTCGACATGACCGTGCCGGCCGAACGCAGGGGGTTGATGAACCGGTTGCTCGGACGGAGGGCGGCATGACCATGAACTTGCTACGCCTGTTCCGCGGCCGCAACGCGTCCGCCGGGGTGGCGCGGGAACGGCTGCAGATACTGCTCGCGCACGAGCGCGGCCTGCGCGGTCAGCCCGACCTGCTGGCCACGCTGCGCGAGGAAATCCTCGCGGTGGTTTCAAAGCACATCCAGCTCGATCCCGAGAAGGTCACGGTCAGATTGGACCGCGGCCCGGTCGTATCGACGCTCGAGGTCGATATCGAAGTGCCCAACAATTTCGAGCAGACCAGCGCCCGCGCTGTCAGAAGGGCTGCGGCGGGTTGATGCCGCCATAGCCGCCGCGGCGCGATCCGCTATGAGATCGCGTCGTTTCCGCTATGCCTGCAATTGCACGGATTGCCAGACCGCCTCCGGCAGCGCCTTTGCGCTCAACATGCCGGTGCTCGCCAAAGACTTTCATATTCCGAAAGGCGCGCCAAAACCGTGGCGCCACACCTCGCCGATGGGGATCGCCGTCATCTCCTGGTTCTGTGCCGATTGCGGCGGACGCATCCATGGCGACCGCGCCGGGTGCGAGCAGATCGTCAATGTCCGGGCCGGAACGCTCGCCGACGCGCGCGATGTGGCCGGCGTTTTTCCCGCAGAAATAAGGTAGCGCGATCGGGGCTGGCCCGGGCCCACGTTTAGGTCTTGACAGGTGACCAAATGGTCACCTATTGTCGGCGCATGGATATGGACGATGTGTTCCGAGCCCTCGCGGACCCGACGCGCCGAAGCCTGCTTGATGAGCTGTTCAAGCAAGATGGACAGACGCTAAGCGCACTCGAAGAGCGCCTCCCGATGACGCGCTTCGGTGTGATGAAGCACCTGAAGATTCTTGAGGAGGCGGGTCTTGTCATCAGCCGGCGGCGCGGCCGCGAGAAACTGCACTTTCTGAACTCGGTGCCGATCCGGCTCGTCCATGACCGCTGGGTCAGCAAATACGCCGAAGGCTGGGCTGCCGGCCTGAGCGAGCTCAAGCAAGAATTGGAGAAGACGATGGAGAAGGTTTTCGAGATCTACATCAAGACCACGCCTGAGCGGCTTTGGCACGCCATCACCGATACCGAGATGCGGCGCAAATACAATTTCGGCGCAGTGGTCACGTCGGACTGGAGCCAAGGCTCGCGCTACGAGGGCCGTGGCAACGGAAACCTGATCTTCGAGGGCGAGAATCTGGAGGTCGATCCGCCGCGCCGGCTGGTCCAGAATTTCCGCGCGCTGTGGGGCGAGGACGTCAAGGGCGAGGGGACCTCGCGAGTGACGTGGGAGATCGAACCGATCGGCGATTCATGCCGGCTGACGGTCATCCACGATCAGTTGCGCGCCGGCGCCAACGACCAGCTCTACGGCGGTTGGCCGATGGTGCTCTCTGGAATCAAGACGCTGCTGGAATCCGGCGAAATGCTGACGACGCCGGGATCGCTGCGCTGGCTGGAAGGCAATAAGCAGCATTTGCCCGAAGTGCACTGATTGCGCGTCACGCTTTCACCAGACGCTCTTCCGAGCGCCTGATCACAACACCATAAAAGGAATTACGCACATGCCGAAGCTGGTCGTTTACAATTCGATGTCGATGGATGGATATTTCACCGACGCGAATGGTGACATGAGTTGGGCCCATAAACGGGATCCGGAGTGGCAGGCCTTCGTCACGGAAAACGCCAGTGGCGGCGGGCAGCTGCTGTTCGGCAGGGTCACCTATGACCTGATGGCGAGCTTCTGGCCGACTCCGCTTGCGGCCCAAAGCAACCCAGTTGTCGTCGATCGCATGAACAAATTGCAGAAACACGTGTTCTCCACGACGCTGGACAAAGCCGCATGGAACAACACCAGGCTGTTCAAGGGCGACATGACGGCCGAAGTCCGCAAGCTGAAGCAGGAGCCCGGTCCGGACATCGTAATCATGGGCAGCGGCAGCGTTGTCGCACAATTGGCTGATGCCGGGTTGATCGACGAGTATCAAATCGTGCTCAACCCGCTCGTCGTCGGCGGAGGCCGGACCCTGTTCGAAGGTGTCAAAAGGAAGTTGCCGATGAAGCTCGTCAAATCGCGCACCTTCGGCAACGGCAACGTCGTGCTGTTTTACGAGCCGCTCGCATAAGCTAGTCTAGCGGCTCACGCTGCACCGCGTCCGGGACACGACAATTACCCCACCATCCGGTCGCGGCCGGTCCAGAAGCCGGCCTTCAACACCTTCTTGTCGACCTTGCCGACGCCGGTCATCGGCAATTGATCGACGAACTTGATGTGCTTGGGCGCGTGCGCCGGGCCCTTTTTCGCTTTCACCAGGTTGATCAGTTCATCGGCGTTCGGTTTTGTGCCTTCGCGCGCCACCACTATCGCCGTGACGGCCTCGCCCCATTTGTCGTCGGGCACGCCGATCACCGCGACCATCGCCACATCGGCGTGCTTTGACAGGACATCCTCGACCTCGCGCGGAAAAATGTTGAAGCCGCCGGAGACGATCATGTCCTTCTTGCGGTCGAGGATGAACATGTAGCCGCGCTCGTCGGCGCGTGCGATGTCGCCGGTATGCAGCCAGCCGTTCTTCAGGGTCTCGGCGGTCTGCTCCGGCCGCTTCCAGTACTCGGCCATCGCATGCGGGGCGCGTACGCAGATCTCGCCGGCCTCGCCGGTTTTGACCTCCTCGTCGTTGTCGTCAAGGATCTTGGCCTGGCATGAAGCGACCGGAAAACCGCAGGACAGCAGCAGCTCAGGCGTTTTGGGATCGTGGTCGGTCTTGCGCAGCACCGATACCGGATAGCACTCGGTCTGGCCGTAGAGCTGCGAGAAAACCGGTCCGATCCGCTCGATGCCCTCGACCAACCGACTCGGCGACATCGCGGAAGCGCCATAGAGCAGCAATTCGAGCGAGGACAGGTCGGTCTTGTCGAGCGCGGGATGATCGAGCATCACGTAGATCATCGTCGGCACGAACAGCGTGAAATTGATGCGCTCGCGCTCGATGGTCTTGAACACCGCTTCGGGGTCGAACCCCTTCAGCATGTGCACGGTGCCGCCGCGTATCAGGGTCGGCAGCACCTTGGTGCCGGCGACGTGGCTGATCGGCGCCACGGTGAGATAGCGCGGCGGGTCGGGAATTTCGAAATCGGCCAGGATCGCCGAGGCGAAGCCGGCGTATTCGCGGTGGTAGCGCAGCGCGCCCTTGGATTTGCCGGTCGTGCCGCCGGTGTAATTCAGTGTTGCGATATCGTCGGGGCCGGCGAAACAGTGCGGCGTCGCACTGCCCGCGGTTTCGACCGCGGCCAGCAGGTCGGTGCCATAATCGGCGGGGCCGACCGTGAACACGGTGTTCAGTCCCGTGGCTTTGCTTGCGAGTTCGCCGCCGCGATCGCGAAAACTGGCGCCGTCGACCACGAGCATCCGGGCTTCGGAATCCTCGAGCTGGAACAGCTGGTCGTCCAGCGAGCCCAGCGGATGCAGCCAGGTGATTGGAAGCCGCGCCAATTGCGCGGCGACACCGGCGCACCAGGTGTCGGCGCGGTTCGCGGTCAGGAAGGCGACTCGGGTGCCCGGCTCGAAGCCCAATTGCATGAACACGCTCTGGATGCGGCCGATCAGGTCGGTCGCGCCCTGATAGGTGATCGATCCGCCCGGCCAGCTGAACGCCGTACGCTCCGGATAGCGCGCCAGCGCCCTCAACGTCTGTTCGCAAACGGCGGGAAGCGCGTAGAGCGGATTGCTCATCTTTCTATTCTCCTGCAACCTTGTCATCGACCTCCATCGTGCCAATGTCGTAGCACATCAAGGCCCCCACTCAAGTCAGTCAGGACAATGCAATCGACCGATCCCCTCTCGCGCTTTCGCGATCGCCTCGGCCTGCCGCTGATCGCTGCTCCGATGTTTCTCGTCTCGGGCGTCGAACTCGTGGTCGCCGCCTGCCGCAACGGGGTCATCGGCGCGTTCCCGACGGTGAATTGCCGCAGCCCCGAGCAGCTCGAGGAATGGCTTGGCGAGATCGAAGGCCGGTTGCGCCGTCATGCGGACGAGAGCGGCAAACAAACGGCGCCGGTCTGCCCCAATCTGATCGTGCATCGCTCCAATGCGCGGCTGGCGCAGGACCTGAAGGTGTTGCTGCGGCACAAGCCCGAGATCGTCATCACCTCGGTCGGATCGCCGGCGCCCGTGCTGGCGCCGCTGCATGATGCCGGCGCGCTGGTGTTTGCCGATGTCGCCAGCATCCGCCACGCCGAACGCGCGGTCGCCGCCGGCGCCGACGGGCTGGTGCTGCTGACCGCAGGCGCGGGCGGCCAGACCGGCTGGCTCAACCCGTTCGTGTTCGTGCGCGCGGTGCGCGCCTTCTTCGCCGGGCCGCTGGTGCTCGCGGGCGGCGTCAGCGACGGCCACGCCTTGCGCGCGGCGCAGGCGCTCGGCTGCGACCTCGCCTATATGGGCACCAGGTTCATCGCCACGCGCGAGAGCATGGCGGATATCAGACACAAGGAAATGCTGGTCGCGAGCAGCGCCGACGACATCTTGCTGACGACGGCGTTCACGGGGTTGCAGACCAACATGCTGCGGCCGTCGATTATCGCCGCCGGTCTCGATCCCGACGACCTGCCGGCGCACGGTACGATCGACATCGGCAAGGACATCGATGTCGGCACCCGCGAGAACCGCCCTGCGCGCTGGCGCGATATTTGGAGCGCCGGGCACTCCACTTCGGGCGTGACGGAAGTGCTTGCCGTCGACGAACTGGTCGCGCGGACGCTAGGCGAATACCGCGCCGCGTCAGCGCGAATCCAGATCAGCTAGTTCGCGACGATCGCCGCCCGGCGGCACGTGCAGGAAGCCGGTGAAATAATGCTTCAGGCCGCGCGAGGTCAGGAACAGCACATAGGCGCCTTCTCTGGCCTGGTCGACGACGATGTCGTTGCCCCGGCGGACACGTTAGGCTCGTTGCCGCCAAGCGCGATCAGGTTTTCATTGGTATCGACATTGGGCTTGAATTCGCCAGCCCCGACGCGGGCCACGATCCGTTCGCGGCCCTTTAACGGGCCGTTAACCAAATTCGCTCCAACAATAGCCCCGGAGGCTGGTCCGCCGCCACGGCCGGACTACCCGCTTTGGAGGGGGCGGATATGGACTTTGACCAGTTCTACGCAAAAACCCCGGCGACCATCGACGAAATCAGATGGCGCGTAAGCCGGGCGCTGGAGCGGCATCCGCTCTGCCGTAACGTCGAATTCGACATCGTCAGCATGCCCCGTACCGGCAAGGGCAACTGGACCATCAGCCTGCTCTCGGTCGCACCCGACGCGCTCTGGGAGGCGTCCGATATCGTCTCCGACATCCAGGAAGCCTATGATCTGGCCGCTGCGGCCTGATTTCTTGTCGAATCAGTGCGATTTTGCCGCTTTTTGGCGGGCACTACCCCCTGAGACGGCATGGTAAAGCCTTAATTACCATCCAGTTTTCCGAGCAACCGGTCGCGGAAATGGAGACCTTTTTGACTCGAGCCATCATGATCGTTGCGCTGACCTGTCTCCTGGTGGTCGGCGCCGCCGCCACCGCGATTCTCGGCCGCGATAGTGTGCCCGCCGCCGAATACGCGTTGGCGTCCGCACCCGCCATCGACAATCCAGTCTCGAACAAGCAAAGCAAGCAGGACCGGCTTGCGGTCGCCACCCTCGCGCTGGCCGCTTTTGAGCCGCAGCAGGCCACCGCCACGTTGAGCGAGCCGCTGCGTCAGGCCTATGCGTCGACCGCGCCCGCCGATATCGGCCTGCCGAAAGTGACCGCCCCCGTGGCAGCACCGGCCAAGCCCAAGGCCGTGAGCAAGCCGCAGCCGCAAAAGAACTACGCGCTGCTCAGCGACATCCAGATCGCCGGCATCAAGGAGCGGCTGAAGCTTTCGTCGGCGCAGGAATCCTACTGGCCTCCGGTCGAGACCGCGTTGCGCGCGGTCGCCCGCAAGATTCACGCAAAGCGGCAGGCCGATCCCAATGCGGGGGGGATTCCGATCGATCCCGAGGCCGAAGAAGTGCAGCAACTGAAATCCGCGGCGATGCCGCTGCTGTTCCAGTTGCGCGAAGACCAGAAGAGCGAAGTGCGCTCGCTCGCCCGCATCATCGGGCTGGAAAAAGTCGCCTCGATGATCTGAGCCGTTGCGGCGGCTACGAATTGCCGCCGGTTCCATCGTTTCCGCACTTTCCCATATCGGAACATCGGCCGATTCCGTGCGTTGCCGGCATGGATGAGGGAGCCGAGCCATGCGCACAACGACGGCTTATTTTGCAGGCGTAGGAACCGTGGTCGCGGCCGTCGCGATGGGCCTCGGCGGCGGATTATTGATCTCGAACATCGTCAGCCCGCACGAACCGCGGACCGAGATGAGCAAGCTCGAACTGCGCATGTCGTCGAAACCGATCCCGGTGAGCAATGCACCATCGGAACCCGTTCCCTATGTCGCTGCGACCCAGGCGATTCCGTCAGCTACAAATGCCGAGCAGGCTGAGCCGCAGCCGACGCCGCAGAGCGAAACTGTCGCGGCCAATAATCCATCGCCGCTTCCGGATGCGGCGCCGCCTGCGCCAGCCGCGCCGCGCGAACAGCTGGCCG
>Ga0310811_10011887_pt1 | contig 11297 bp, 11 predicted proteins | sample YCmetagenome_FD_207642 | JGI IMG/M metagenome (GOLD analysis project Ga0310811, IMG submission 207642) | Soil microbial communities from experimental microcosm in Duke University, North Carolina, United States - YC | ecosystem: Engineered > Artificial ecosystem > Soil microcosm > Unclassified ... | reverse complement strand
GTATTCCAGGGTGGACGGCATCGGCGCCAGCCGCCCGGCCCCGGCGGCGTCGGTCAGCAGCAGCTTGGCCCCCGCGTCGTCGAGCATCCGGACCAGGGCGTCGCGGGTCAGCCAGTCGGCCAGGGGGGCGACGGCGAGGCCGGCGCGCAGGGCGCCCAGGTGCAGGGCCAGATGCTCGATCGCCGGCACGCCCAGCAGGGCCACCACGTCGCCGGGCTCCAGCCCTCGGCGCTGGAAGCCCGAGGCGGCCCGGTCGACCAGCCGGTCCAGGGCGGCGTAGGACAGGCGGCGCGGGCCTGCGACCATGGCCGTCGCGTCCGGGCGCTCGGCCGCGTGCGCGGCCACCAGGCCGGCTACGGTTCCGAACTCCCGTTGACGCTGCTCCCTAGCTAACACTTTGATTACCAAATAAATAGTTGCAGCTAGGCCGAATCTGCGACCATACGGCGCCGGCTAGAGCTATAGGCCGGGGCGGCTAAAGCTCCAAACAGGGCCGAGAACGCCAGGGCCGCCGGCGCCACGGTCGCCAGGGCGTAGCGCAGCCGGCCTTCGTCGTGCAGGACAAAATCGGTGACCAGGGCGACGGCGGTGGGCCCCGACCCCAGCCCGACCAGGTTCACCGCCAGTATGCCCAGGGCGTGCTGCACCCCGCGCATCCGCGGCGGAGTGATGTCCTGCAGGGCGGCGGGCGCGCCGGCCAGGGCCACGGCGGTGAAATAGCCGGTGGGGGCGATCAGCATGAGGGCCGCCCCGGCGCTCCCGGCCAGGGCGGCGGCGGTCGCGCAGGGCAGGGCGCACAGGACCGCCGCGACCATGACCCCCAGCCGGCCGACCCGGAAGCCCCGGGCCACGGCCCAGTCCCCGGCGATCCCGGCGCTGAGCGAGCCGGCCACCCCGGCCAGGATCACGATCGGCCCGTAGGCCGCCCCCACCTGGGGCGGAGTCATGTGGAAGGTGCGGATCAGGAAGCTCGGCGCCCAAGCTGAGAAGCCGTAGCTCATGGTCGCCGCCGCGGCGGTGCACAGGTTCAATCCCAGGATGGCGCCGGCGTTGGCGCGGAAATAGCGGCCGACCTCGCGCGGGGAGGGGGCGGCGGCCCGGCTCGGCCCGGTCCGCGCCGGCTCCTTCAGGCACGCGACCAGCAGGGCGACCAGCAGGCCCGGCAGGCCGATCAGCAGGAACACCAGCCGCCATCCGTGCAGTTCGCCGAACAGGGGCAAGCCCAGCGACCAGCCTGCGGTATGCGCGATCAGCCAGGCGCCGCCGATCAGGGCCAGCCCGCCGCCGAGGTAGGGCCCGGCCTGGTACAGGCTGATGGCCAGGCCCATGCGCCGGGGCGGGAACAGGTCGCCGATCAGGGAATAGGCGCCGGGGGTGACGGACTCGCCGACCGCCACCCCGATCCGCGCCGCGAGAAGTTGCGGATAGCCCCGGACCAGCCCGCACGCGGCTGTGGCCAGGCTCCAGAAGCCGACGCCCAGGGCGATGAGGGTGATGCGCCGCCGCTTGTCGACCAGCCGCCCGACGGGCAGGCCGGCCGCCGACAGGAACAAGGCGAAGGCCAGGCCCTGCAGCAGGCTGACCTGGGTGTCGCTGAGATGCAGGTCGCGCTTGATCGGCTCGACCAGGAGGTTGAGGACCTGCCGGTCCACGAAGGCCAGGACATAGGCCGCCAGCAGCGCCGCCAGGAGGCCCCAGGGCCGCCAGCCGCCCGGCCACGTCTGCGCCGCGCCGTCGCCGTTCCGCGCCAAGGTCCCGCCCCCTATCCCCAGGCCGCAGGATAGGCGCGGGGACGGGAACGACAACCGTCCACGCGTCCGGTCACGCGTCGGGGGTGACCCGCACCGCCGCGGCGCGATCGCGGTGGAGGGCGGTGGGCGTGCAGTGGCTTTCGGCGACCTTGCGCAGGTCGGACGCCAGCCCGGTCTCGCCATAGGCCCTGGCGAGGTCGCCGAGCTCGACGACGAGGTCGAGGATGTAGGCGCGGACCTGGCGCGGCGAGGGCGCCGCCATGGTCGAGTCCGGAGGGAGTTGCGGCATGGGGCGTACTCCTAGGCTGTGGCTCGCCGGCCGAAGCGGGCGAGGAGCGACGGATCTTGTTCGGGGTCCTGGAGGGCGCCGCTGCGGGCGCCCAGGAACGCCATGACGCCGTCGGGGCGGTTGGGATCCTCCGAAGCCACCGCCGCGTAGGCGAAGTGGCGGTCGCCGGGGAACTTGATCGGCGGCCCCAGGATCTCGACGGTCATGCCGCTGCGGATCCACACCTGCAGGGTCCGCTCGTAGGCCACGCCGATCGAGCGCTTCCAGCCGTGGCGGGCGAACAGTTCGACCTGGGCGACACGCAGTTCGAGCAGGGCGTCGGCCCGCTCGCCCTCGTCCAGGTCGGGGTCGACGCACAGGCGCGACACTTCGGCGATGTCGGGACCGCGGGGGAAGGTCACGCCCATTTCCCCCGCCAACAGGTCGCAGCTGACGTTGGGCGACAGGGACGGGGTCACCCGCGAGGTCGCCCGCACCCGCCCGAACGCGTCGACCACCACCAGATGCAGGCAATCGCAGGAATCGAACTGGTCGATCTCGTGCACTCCGTCGCCCCGGGGCAGGGACCACTTCAATCGCTCGACGAAAACGCGGTGTCTGAGTTTGTGAAGTTGGTCGACGAGGCCGCTGAATGCCTCACGTTGACGGCGTCGGATGAGAATCGCCACGGTCTTTCTCCTTGGAGAACTTGACCTAGGTACGCCTGGCGGGCCTCCACCTCAATACTCCCCATCGGGAGTACCTAAGGATCTATCTGGCCGCTCCAAAGGCCCACGGCCACGGCGTTGGCGCGGTCGGCGGCGCCGAGCTTGCGGCGGATGCTCTTCCAGTAGAAATGCACCGTCTCGTACGAGAGGCTCAAGGCCTGGGCGATGGCCCTGTCGGCGTGGCCCGCCGCAGCGTGGCTGAGGATCTCCGCCTCCCGGAGCGACAGGGCCTGGACCGCCGGCTTGAGCTGGACGTCGCGCAGATGGAGCATCCGCGACATCAGGGCGCTGGCGACGAAGCTGACGGTCCCTTGCTCCAGCTCGCTCCAATCCAGCCCGTCGCCGGCCATGTTGACGGTGGTCTTCAGTTCGCCCGGGGGCGCGCGGACCACGGTGAAGCCGTCCACCATGCCGATCTCGCGGGCGTCGCGCATCAGCTCGCGCCCCTCCGGCCGGGCGGACGGCTCGAGGTCGCGCCAGAAGAAGCCCTCGCCCCTGCGTGCGGCGGCGACCACCGGATCGAAGGTGAAGGCGCGCCGGCCGCGATAGAGCTGCGCCCATTCCTCGGACCAGTTGGAGACGATGGCCGCCTCGATCAGGCCGCGCTGCGGGTTGGCCACCACGCCGGTGCGGTAGAGGCGAACGCCGAACGGCTCGATCGCACGCTCGAACACGGCCACGGCCTTGCTCACCGTGGGCGCCGAAGTGAGCTCGCCGATCAGGGCGAGGGCGTGGGCCGTGCGATCCATCTTGGCGCTCCGGGCGTTCGGTGAACGCCGGTGTGCGCGACAGTGAGCCCGTGCGGGGACTGTTGTCGACCGATGTCGCGGAGCGTCGCCGCCCGGACGCGCTCTAGCGAGGCTGGCGCGCCACCTTGTAGAGGCGCGCGAAGCCCTCGTCGGCCACCAGGGTCAGTTCGGGGGGAACGACCTCCCGGTCCACGTCGGGCCCGACGTCGGCGTTCAGCATCAGGGCGTAGTCGAACCGCGAGCGCCACTGCGACAGGTAGGGCGCGACCGTGCTGGGGGGGTGCATGAGGACCGCGAGCGGCGGCGAGCGTCCGCCGTTGGGCACGGAGATGTCCTCCCACGCCGGCCGCACCCGCAGGGGCTGCTTGCCGGGCGTGGTGAAGACCAGGGGGCTGAAGGCGCGCCGTTCCATCACCGTCAGGGTGTAGACGTGGAAGAAACTGGCGCCGAAGTGGAAGTAGCGCCCCGGCGGCGCCGCCAGCTTACCGGCCCATGAAGGCCGGTGTTCGAGCGGCATCACCGCCGCGCCGGCGGGAACCTGGACCAGGGCGCGCTCGACCGACCGGATGTCGGCCTGCCGCAGGTCCCAGATGCGCCCGATCCAGGCGGCGCGGCCGACCACCAGGGCCAACAGCAGTCCGGCCATGACCGCCGCGGCCCGGCCGCCTTGAACGGGTTGGGGGTTCAGCGCCGCCAGCAGGGTCAGGAGCGCCATGATCGGCAGGCGGGTGTCGACCCAGGCGGTGTTGGCGGCCCACTGCGGCGCGACCAGCGCCAGCACCGCCAGGCCGGCGGCGGCGAGCAGCAGGCCCTGGTGGGCGCCCAGCCTGCGCCGGACCAGGGCGACCGCGACGACCGCGACGAGGGGGGCGAAGAACAGGGCGTCGATGCGCAGGTCGTAGGTGACGAAGGCGCAGCCGAGCACCCCGAGCTTGTAGGTCAGGGTGGGGACCTCCCACCGGGGGCCCAGTTCTCCCCCGCCGGGCAGGGACGGGGCCATGAGGAAGAAGGCGACCAGCGGAACCGCGACGGTCACGGCCGCGGCGGCCATGCGCAGGGCCGCCCGCCGGCTTTCGTCGCGCGACCACAGCTGCGCCAGGCGCGGCCCCAGGGCCAAGCCCCCCAACAAGACGCCGTAGAAGCCCAGGGCGAAGATGTGCACGACCAGGAGGCCGGTGGCGAAGGCCAGCCGCGCCATCAGCACCTGCGCCGGGCTGGCGCGCCGTTCCAGCCAGGGGTCGAAAGAGGCGGCCAGCAGGGCCAGGCCCAAGCCGATCTGGTAATTGAGGAACCCGGCCAGGAGGGTGGTGGCGAAGGCGGCGACCGGGATGCCGATCTGCCAGGGCCGCCAGCCGCCGAACAGCCGCCGATGCAGCGCCACCGCCCCGAGGGGCGGCAGGGCCAGGGCCGCGGCGAGCAGCAGGGGCGCCAGGGCCCGGACGCCGATGACCGGGCCGACCAGCCGGGCCAGGAGGTCGATCCCGACATTGGTCCAGGCCGCGCGCCAGTCCACCGCATAGATCTGCGACAGGGGCGCTTCGTTCGCTCCGCCGGCCAGGAGCCAGATGCGGACATAGTGGTTGGGGTAGTCCAGCAGCGGCGGCATGGCGACCAGCAGCCCCGGCAGGGCCACGGCCGCCAGGGCCGCCGCCATGCACAGGCGCCAAAGCCAGACCGACGGCGCCGCCGCGACCCGGCGTCTGATCTCGATGGCAACCGTCGCCGTCACTGCGTTCCGCTCCGCCCCGATGTGCGAAGGCCGCCCCCGATGAAGCGGCCCGCTCGTGCTGCAGGTCTCTAGCGCAAACTCGTTGCGCGCGGCGACTGTCAAGTCGCCGCGACCGCCCCGATCATAGCAGAGGCGAGGCGCCTCACACCCGGGCGCCGACGACCCTACAAACGCGTAAGGCTCGGCGGAAGGCGGGGGCGGGGACCTCGGCCCGGGCCGGGCGGCTGCGGAAGCGGACGACGTTGGCCGGCGCCGGAGGACCGTTCCAGGCTGGATTCACGACGCCGCCGGGACTTCGCCCTCAGGCCTGTCGACGCGACCGAATGCCGCTGGCCAGGGGCGTTCAGCGCCGTAACGGCTCCAGGTCCGCCAGCAGCCGCTCGGCGGCGCGGCGCTCTGCGCCCACCAGCAGGACCAGCGCCAGGTTCAGCCCGACGAACTCCCACAGCAGGTAGGCCAGCGGGCTCCCTGCCAACATGCTGAGGAAGGCCGCGACCGTGCGCCAGTTGGCGTTGAGCAGGGAGGCGCGCCGGACCACCGGCAGCATGTGGACGCGGTACGCCGCGCGGGCCTCCGTCGCGTGGCGGAAGCCCGGTGCGGTCATGGCCGACATGGCCGCCTCCACCGCCCGGTCGTCGGCGGTGACCCGGCTCGACACCGCCAGGTAGACCCGCCCCAGGCCCGCGGCCACCCGGCTCCAGGCGCCGGGGGCGGCTTCCACCGTCTCCAGGGTCTGGCGGATCCAGCCGGCGCCGTAGACCCAGCGCCGGTAGTTCTTCCGGCAGGTCTCGTAGGCGCTGGCCTGTGCCGCCCGCGACACGCCCGCGGCGGCGGCCAGGGCGAAGGCCCAGCCGCCGAGGGTGCGGCTGAGCAGCACGGCGAAGGCCAGGTAGATCGCCAGCTGCCCCAGGTGGTCGCACAGGCCGTCGACCAGCTCGCCGTTGGGCGAGGCCCGTCCGGTCCGGCGGGCGAGCTGGCCGTCGGCGCCGTCGAAGACGTGCCAGGCCACGGCCAGGGCGAAGCCGGCGAAGGGGCCGGCCGGCCACGGCGCCCACAGGTAGGCGGCGCCGGCCCCAGCGCCGAGACCGCATTGGGCGATATCCCCGTCGGTTCGATCAGGTCGACCAGGACCCGCGAGAGGCGGTGCACCACCTGGCGGTTGGTCCACTCCTCGATCTCCAGCGGTCGCCCCGGAGCCGGGGGGGCGGCGTCGGGCGCCGGCGCGGCGGGCGAGCTCATGGAAGAGACCTTCTAGGGCGAAATGCCGCTGAAAATTCCAGCGCCAAACCGTTTGTTACAGAATTTTGAAGCGGACAGGGCGAGCGCAGCGTCCTAATAGGGGTCCGGGTGTCATAAAAAACCTAATCGGGAACTGTTCATGTCGAAGATCCGTGTGGCCTTGGTGGGCGTCGGCAACTGCGCCAGTTCGCTGGTTCAGGGCATCGCCTACTACAGCGCGGCCAACCAGAACGACGCCGGGCTGATGCACAGGCACATCGGCGCCTACGCGGCCAACGACATCGACTTCGTCCTGGCCTACGACATCGACCGCCGCAAGGTCGGCCAGGATATTTCCAAGGCCATCTTCGCCAAGCCCAACTGCACCGCGGTGTTCTGCGCCGACGTGCCCGCCACCGGGGTCAAGGTGTCGATGGGCGCCGTGCTCGACGGCATCGCCCCGCACATGGAGCAGGGCCCCGCCGACCGCGCCTTCGCCCGCGCCGACGCGGCGCAGCCGACCAAGGACGAGGTGGTCCAGGCCCTGAAGGCCGCCCGCGCCGAGGTGCTGGTGAACTTCCTGCCCGTGGGCTCCGAAGAGGCCACCGCCTTCTACATGGAGTGCGCCCTGGCCGCCGGCGTCGGCGTGGTCAACTGCATCCCGGTGTTCATCGCCAGCGACCCGGCGTGGGAGAAGCGCTTCCGCGACGCCAAGCTGCCCATCGTCGGCGACGACGTGAAGGCCCAGCTCGGCGCCACCATCGTCCATCGCACCCTGTCCAACCTGTTCCGCCAGCGCGGGGTCGACCTGCAGCGCACCTACCAGCTCAACACCGGGGGCAACACCGACTTCCTCAACATGACCGACCGCACCCGGCTGAAGTCGAAGAAGACCTCCAAGACCGAGTCCGTGCAGTCGGTGCTGGAAGAGCGCCTGGCCGACGAGAACATCCACGTCGGCCCCAGCGACTACGTGCCGTGGCTCAACGACAACAAGCTGTGCTTCCTGCGCCTCGAAGGCGAGCTGTTCGGCGGCGTGCCGATGAACGTCGAAGTCCGGCTGTCGGTCGAGGATTCGCCGAATTCCGCCGGGGTGGTGGTGGACGCGATCCGCTGCTGCAAGCTGGCCCTGGACCGCGGCGAGGGCGGGGTGGTGGTCGGGCCGTCGGCCTATTTCTGCAAGCACCCGCCGCAGCAGTTCAATGACGACGACGCCCAGCGTATGACCGAGGCCTTCATCGCCGGAGCGCCCGAGAGGATCGCCGCGGAGTGAAGGCGGTCGTCCTCGCCGCCGGCCAGGGTACCCGGCTGAGGGACATCGCACCCTCCAAGCCGCTGGCGCCGGTGCTCGGCGTGGCCCTGATCGAGCGGGTGATCGACGCGACCGCGCGGGCCGGAATCTCCGAGTTCGTGGTGGTCACCGGCTATGAAGCCGAACCCCTGGAAGCCTTCCTGGCCGACCTGTCCCTGCGTCGCGGGATGACGATCCGCACCGTGCGCAACCCGGACTGGCGCCTGGCCAACGGCCTGTCGGTGGTCGCCGCCGAACCGCTGCTGGACGGTCCGTTCGTGATCCTGATGTCCGACCACCTGTTCGACGCGGAGATCGTCGCCGGTCTCGTGGCCCACTGCGCGGACCGGCCGGGCCTGACCCTGGCGGTGGACCGGCGCCTCGCCAATCCCCTGGTCGACCTCGACGACGTGACCCGGGTCGAGACCGACGGCCGCGGCGCCATCGTGCGGATCGGCAAGCACATCGCCCCCTTCGACGCCTTCGACACCGGGGTGTTCGTCGCGCCTCCGTCACTGGTTTCGGCCATACGGGCGGACGTGGCGGCGGGCGGCGCGGGCAGCCTGTCGGCCGGGGTGCAGCAACTGGCCGCGGCGGGCCAGGCCTTCACCTACGATATCGGAGATCGTTTCTGGCTGGACGTAGACGACGCGATCGCATTCGGTCATGCCGAACGGGAAGAGGCGCGGAGCGCCCTGCGATCCTGAAAGGTCGCCCATGACGCGCGCCGCCGCCAAAGCCTCTCCTCCGCACCGACGCAAGCCGCGGTCGCGCATGGCGTCGTTCGGCCTTTCGCTGATCGACAGCTACATGCTGCAGGCGATGATCCCGCCGATGGCGGCGGCTTTCGGGGTGGTGCTGATCGCCCTGATGCTCGACCGGACGCTGGAGCTGTTCAACCTCCTGGCCGCATCGAGCGCCCGTTTCGGCCTGATCGTGCGGCTGATGGGCAACCTGGTCCCGCACTATCTGGGCCTGGCCCTGCCGGCGGCCTATTTCATCAGCGTCTTCCTGGTGATCGCCCGGATGAGCGACACCAGCGAGGTCGACGCCCTGCTGGCCAGCGGCGTCTCCATCACCCGGTTGACCGCACCCTTCGTCGGGGTGGGGGCGGTGATCGCGGCGGTCAGCGTGCTTCTGCTCGGCTACCTGCAGCCTTACGGCCGCTACGGCTACAACGCCAACCTCAACGCCGCCCTGTTCTCCGGCTGGGACGCGCGGCTGCAGCCCAAGACCTTCATCCTGCCCCGGGAAGGGGCGGTGCTGACCGCCGACGCCGCCGACCCGGCGGGGCGCGCCTTGCACGGGGTGTTCGTGCGCTGGACCACGGCCGAGGGGCTGGAGCAGGTGGTCACCGCCAAGACCGGCCGGATGCAGCCCACCCCCAACGGCCGCACCCTGGAGGTCCTGCTCGAGAACGGCCAGCAGTACCGCGAGCGGGCAGACGGCCAGGCCCTGGTCGGCGGCTTCGACAGGCTGGCGATCAACCTGCCCCTGGCCGCCGAGACCCCCCGGTTCCGCGCCCGCGGCGACGTCGAGCGCGAACTGACCCTGGCGGAACTCGAGCGGCGGATACACGAAGGGCCGACCGCAACCGCCCGGGAACGCGCGGCCTCGGAGCTGTACATTCGCCTCGTGCGCTCGATCTCGGTTCCCTTGCTGCCCCTGCTGGCCATTCCACTCGGCATGGCCGCCAAGCGCGGCAAGCGCGGCTTCGGGGTGGTGGTGGCCTCGGTGATCCTGCTGCTCTATGAGCACGGCATCGAGACGGGCCAGAGCATCGCCGACACCGCCCACGTCTCGCCGCTGCTGGCGGTATGGACCCCGTTCGCCATCTTCACCGCCATCTGCGCGTCCCTGTTCCTGACCAGCCGCAAGCGCCCCGGCGACACGCCGTTCAACCTGGTGCTGGACACCCTGGCCGCGGCGACCTCGGGCGTGCGAGACCGGATCGCGCCCCGGAAAACCTCCGTATGAAAACCTCCGCATGAAGTGGCCGGCGCTGGTCGCGCTGGCGCTCGGCTTGGCCGCCGCCGCCGCCCTGTTCGCCAGCAGCAACTTGTCGGAGGTCGGCCGCGCGCTGAGCATGGCGGGGTGGGGCGTGCTGGCGGTGGTCGTCGTCCACGTCCCCCAGACCCTGGCGGCGACCCTGGGCTGGAGGGCGGTGATCGACGAGCCCGGCGCGCCGCGGCTCGGGCGCTTGCTGAAGCTTCGCTGGATCAAGGAGGCGGTGAACTCGCTGCTCCCCGTCGCCCAGGTCGGCGGAGACCTGGTGCGCGCGCGCCTGCTGATCCGCGCCGGCGTCTCCCTGCGCACGGCCGCGGCGAGCTGCACCGTCGACGTGGCCGCCGGCACCGTCAGCCTTTTCATCTACCTTCTGATGGGCTTGCCTTCGCCGAGATCGCCGAGCGCGGCATCGCCATGGCCGGGGTGTTCGCCGTGGCCCTGGCCCTGGCCCCGCGGCTGGGCCTTTTCCGCCTGATCGAGACCCTGGTCACCCGCTTCGGCGAGGAGCGCGCCTGGAAGGGGCTGGGCGAGATCGCCGGCCTGCACGAGGCGGTGGTTTCGCTGTACCGCCAGCCGGGCCGGTTGTGGCCCTGCGGCTTGTGGCACCTGGCGGCCTGGATGCTGGGGACGACGGAGACCTATGTCGCCCTGACTGTGCTGGACCTGCATCCCAGTTTTGCCGAGGCGTTCGTCATCGACAGTCTGGGGCAGGGGATCCGCGCCGCCGGCTTCGCCGTGCCAGGGGCGCTTGGCGTGCAGGAGGGCGGCTACATCCTGGTCGGCGCCCTGTTCGGCTTGCCCCGCGAGCAGATGCTGGCCTTCTCCACCATCCGCCGTATTCGCGAACTGGTGCTGGGCGTGCCGGGCCTGTTTGTCTGGGGACGGACCGAGCGCAAGGGCGCGGCCGTCCGCCCTTGAGGCGTCACCCCTGGCCCCAGACCTGGACCAGCTTGCGGTCGCGGCCGCAGCCGAAGCGGTAAGCGGCGTAGTTGACCGGGTTCCGCTTGGCGTAGTCGCGGTGGTATTCCTCCGCCGGCCAGAACTCCCCCAGCGGCAGAATCTGGGTGGTCATCGTCCCGCTTTTGAGCTGCTTGGCCGCCTCCGCCCTGGACTGCTCGGCGAGGGTGCGCTGCTCGGGGCTCGAGACGAACACCGCGGTCCGGTACGACGGCCCCCGGTCGCAGAACTGGCCGCCGGCGTCCGTGGGGTCGACCAGCTTCCAGTAGCGCTTCATCAGCCCGGCGTAGCTGATCTTCGCCGGGTCGAACTTCACCCGCACCGCCTCGTAGTGGCCTGTCCGCTCGGTCAGCACGTCCTGGTAGGTGGGTTTGCGCAGCGTCCCGCCGGTGTAGCCCGACTCCACCGAGACGACCCCCGGTACGTTCTTCATGTCGGTTTCCATGCACCAGAAGCAGCCGCCGGCGAAGACCGCGGTCTGGAGCGCCGGCTTGGGCGCCGCGGCCTGGGCGGCGCCGAAGGCCGCCAGCACGAACGCCACCGCCAATCCCGCGACGAGACGACCCAACAGCGGTTTCATCACCTGCTCCTCCCAACCT